>JAEEGI010001829.1_pt1 | contig 52573 bp, 52 predicted proteins | sample 8958751 | NCBI WGS metagenome assembly JAEEGI01 (sample SAMN16246545, study PRJNA631951) | gut metagenome | biome: gut microbiome; feature: rumen; material: KS-attached | host: Bos | place: Iran: Karaj | collected 2018-10
CTGAATTCGCCTGCAGTCATCATATCTGGGTCCTCCCGTAGTAAGTTTCTGTATGTGCGGTTTTAGCTGGTTTCTTTTACAGTATATCCGTCCGTTTTGCAAGTATTTTCTTTGCAAAGCCGAAAAGGAACACCTCCGGCAGCGAGCCGCGGGGAACAAACGCGCTTGCCGCCCTTGAAGGGGGACGGATGCATTCGGAATCTGCGGGGAACGTCCGCCCGCGCCGCAGGGGCCCCTGCGGGGAACCCCTGGTCTGCGCCGTAGGGGCCGACGCCCGGACGGCCCGTTTTGTCCGTCCCACGCCCGCGTCCGCGGGCGGCTGATAGCCTCCCCTACGGCTCCACACGATATAGGCGGATGGTATCACCCGGCTCAAAAATACCCGTTTTCTCCGCAGCAAACTCAATATAGCCGTCTCGAACGCGGCTAATGCCCCAGTATTCGTAGATTTCTGTCTCAGGGTCCAAATCGTCTTCCTGCTTCTCGTCGGAGCGGATCAAGATATGCCACTCTGAGGCTGCTCCCTCCGTATAAACAATGGGAATCCTGTTCCCATCGGCTGTCATGAAAGTCCCTTCCCCGTGATGCCAATGGTCTGCCATCACTTTATATGTTGTGCCGTTGCTTAGGGTCTCTTCGTGCTCTGGGATAAATGTATCAATAATAGTAAATTCGATCCGTCCATCTTCCGTTCGCCATTTGGACCCAACTTGATGGCAGGGCAGGTTGCCGGACTCATATTGAATGTATCTGATTAGTGTAAAGCATCCGGACAACAAACCGGCAAAGCAAAGCAGCAGGATCGTCAAAAGCAAGACGCGCACGACTTTTTTCCCGGATCGTCCCTTCCCTGTTGAAGCAGCTTTCCTCTTTCGTAAAATCATCCCATCAGTCCCTTTCGTCTGTACTTTCCACCGCGCCGCAGGGGGCGGGGAAAAAACGGCTTTTCCGTTCCTGTCTGTATAACGTCCGGCGGGCTGAAAAGGTTTCAGACCATTTCAAAATATTTATTTGGGAATGCGCGGGCTGCCGAGGGCGGCAGACCCTACGGCGGGACGGAGGCTTGCGCGTGTCCGCGGGAGGGGTGGACGCAGAGACGAGGGAGGGGCATACCCTAAAGGGCACTTAGCCCCTCCCCTACGGTGGGGGCGGAGGTTTCCGCGCATCCGCGGTCGATTCGGCTATCGCCCCTACGGGTCCCCCGTCTCCTCAAAACGCAAAACACAAAACTCAATTGTTCAGGACGATCAGCTCCATCTTGGGAGCCTTGGTGATGACCTCGGCGCCCTCGGGACGGAGGATCATCACGTCCTCGATGCGCACGCCGAACTTGCCGGGGATATAGATGCCGGGCTCGGCGGAGCAGAGATCGTTGACCTCCATAAGCGCCTCGCCTCTGGGGCCGGCCATGGGCGGCTCATGGATGTCCAGACCCAGGCTGTGGCCGAAGCCGTGGCCGAAGTAGGGCCCGTAGCCGGCCTTCTCAATCACGTCTCGGGCGGCCTGGTCGATGAGCTTGCCGGGGATGCCGGAGCGGGCGGCGGCGATGCCGGCCAGCTGGGCCTCCAGCACGGTGTAGTAGACCTTCTTCATCTCCTCGGTGGCGTGGCCCACGGCCACGGTGCGGGTCATATCGGAGCAATAGCCGTTTTTCAGGCTGCCGAAGTCCATGGTGACGAAGTCCCCGTCCTGAATGACGGTGTCGCCGGGGACGCCGTGGGGCATGGAGGTGTTCTTGCCGGTGACCACGATGGGATCGAAGGAGTTGCCCTCGCTGCCGTTGCGCAGCATGTGATACACCAGCTCCGCCATGACCTCCTTCTCGGTCATGCCGGGCTTGATGATATGCAGCACCTCCTCCAGGGCCTTCTCGCTGATGCGCTGGGCCCGGATCATGCTCTCGATCTCCTCCTGGTTCTTGCTGGCGCGCAGCCCCATCATCAGGCTGCCGGCGGGCAGAAGCTGCCGCCCCAGAGCCTTCTCCCATGCGGCCCAGCGGGCATGGCTGAGCTGCTCGTCCTCGGCGGCCAGGCGCTGGGCGCCGGACTCCTCCAGGGCCGCGCAGATCAGATCCTTCTGGCTGTGCTCCCGGTCGAACATCTGTACCGTGCAGCAGGCTCCGGCGATCCGTTCCGCTGCCTCGATGTAACGGGAGTCGGTGAGCAGCCAGGCCTTTTCCCGGGTGACCACCACCGAGCCGTCGGTGAAGGCAAAGCCGGTGGCGTAGCGCTGGTTCTTCTCGTCGGTGATGAGAATGGCGTCCAGATCCTTCCGGACAAGGGCTTCTTGGATGCGGGCGATGTTGTTCATATTCCTGTTTCCTCCGAACTTGGCCGCGGGAAGCTCACAATAAAGACGGAGCCCTGCGGTTTATTTTGCCCGACGGAGATGCTGCCCCCATGGGCGAGCACCGCGTCGTGGACGATACTGAGTCCCAGGCCGCTGCCCCCGGCCTCCCGGGAGCGGGCCTTATCCACCCGATAAAAACGGGAGAAGATGTTGAGCCGATCCTCCTCCGGGATCCCGATGCCGGTATCCGAGACCGAGAGCTCGACATTTTTTTCGGTCCCGCGGAGGACGATGCTCACGCTGCCCTCCGGGACATTGTATTTGATGGCGTTCTCCACCAGATTGAAGACGATGTGGAACATGTCGTCCCCGTTGGCCATGACCACGCAGCCGTCCTCCAGCTCGCTGTGGAGCTGCACCCGCTTCTCCTTGGCCAGAGGGCGCAGGGGGGCCAGGGTGTCCAGCACCACCTGCTTCACATCCACCGGCTCCGGCAGCACGGAGACGTCGTCGTCCAGGCGGGACAGATCCAGTAGCTTCTCGGTGGTGCGCTGGAGGCGTTTGGCCTCGTTGCCGATGTCGGTGACGAATTCCCGCATGGTGGCCGCGTCCACGTTTTCGTTCTGCACGATGCTGTCCGCCAGCAGGCGGATGGAGGCGAGGGGGGTCTTCAGCTCATGGGAGGCGTCGGAGACGAAGCGGCGGCGCTGCTGCTCCGTGGTCTGCAGCCGTTCGGTGAGCTGGTTGAACTCCTCCCCCAGCTCGGTGATCTCGTCCCGGCCGCGGCTCACATGGCGGTAGCTGTAGTCCCCGTCCGCCACCACGCGCATGGAACGCACCAGCGCCCGGATCCGCTGCAGCAGGAAGAAGGCGAACACCAGCGCCAGCAGCAGGGCCAGCGCGCCGATGCCCAGAGAGGCCGCACGGATCTGCTTCTGGAAGCTGAGGATGATCTCCGCCCGCTCCGTGTCGTACTCGGTCATGTAGATGGCGCCGCTCAGATTCCCCTGGGAATAAAGCGGCATAGCCAGGCTGCTGACAAAGGCTTTCTCGGTAAAATTGGAGCGGAACACGGTCTTCCCCTCCAGGCAGGTGCGCAGATCCTCCGTTTCGGACTCCTCTTCCGCCGAGTTGTCCGAAGCGTAGATCACCTTCCCATCCTGGTCGATGACCACTACCCGGGAGTAGCCGCTCATATCCAGAAAGCGCAGCACCTCCGCGATATTCTCCCGGCTGAGCTTTTCCAGACCGGCCAGGGAGGAGGCGACCGTGGCCGCCTGCCCGGTCATGGAGCTGCGCTTTTCCTCAAACACCGCGTCCCGGGAGGAAATCAGCGGGTAAGTGTTCAGCAGCAGCAGCAGAACCAGCAGCAGCGCCGCGATAAAGGAGATAAATTGTGTGCGGATACTGTGCATAGGCAAAATCTCCGAATTTTGATCCTGTAGGGGCGGCTGTCAGCCGCCCGCCGACCAAGTCCGTATCCGCGGGCGGCTGACAGCCGCCCCTGCGGATTCATTTTTCACTGAAGTAGTACCCCACGCCCCACTTGGTGGCGATGTATTCGGGATGGGCGGGATCCAGCTCCAGCTTCTCCCGCAGGCGCCGGATGTGCACGTCCACCGTGCGGGTGTCGCCCTGATACTCGTAGCCCCAGACCAGATCCAGCAGCGCCTCGCGGCTGTACACCCGGCCGGGATTCTTCATCAGGAAGAGGATCAGGTCAAACTCCTTCAGCGTCAGCTCCACCGGCTGTCCGTCCTTGTAGGCGGTACGGCGCACCTCGTCCACGCCGATATGCCCACGCTGCAGCAGCCCCTTTTCGTCCGCCGCGCCGGGGACGGACAGGGAGGCCCTGCGCAGCATGGCGCGCACCCGGGCCTTGAGCACCATGATGTCAAAGGGCTTGGTCACATAGTCGTCCGCGCCGGATTCAAAGCCCATGAGCATATCCGCCTTCTCGCTGCGGGCCGTGAGCATGATGACGGGCACGGTGGAAAACTCACGGATCTCCTGACAGGCAGCCAGGCCGTCCTTCTTCGGCATCATCAGATCCAGGATGATCAGATCGTAGTTGCCCGTGCGGGCCATGTTGACGGCCATTTCGCCGTCATAGCCCACATCCACGGTATAGCCTTCGTTCTCCAGGTTGAACTTGATGCCCTTGACCAGGAGCTTTTCATCATCAACAACCAGAATTTTCATAGGGAACTCCCTCCCCTTCAGGATTTTTAAGTTGCAATTCGACCGGTATCTCTTTATAATAGCTACGTTATCGAACGTTGCGGGATGGGGACGGCGCCGCCGCCTCGTTCCGGGAATCGCCTGATATCTTATCATACCACATTCCGTGGAAAACGGGAGAACAAAATGAAAAAATTAAGAATTTTTCCGCTGCTCTTGATCATTTCTCTTGTTTTTGCCCTGGCCGCGCCCGCCGCGCAGGCGCTGAGCGGCCCGGATCTCACCGCCCAGGCCGTCATTCTGGTGGATCTGGACACGGGGATGATCCTCTATGAAAAGCAGAGCAAGGATCAGCGTTCCCCCGCCAGCCTCGTCAAGGTGATGACCGTTCTGCTGGCTCTGGAGGCCGTGGATCGGGGGGAGGTCACCCTGGACGACGTGGTCACCGCCGGGCTGGACTGCCAGCAGGGCATGGGCGATGACAGCAGCAGCGTCTATATCGTGGCCGGGGAGCAGATGACCCTGCGGGATCTGCTCTACTGCGCGGCGGTTGCCTCCGGCAACGACGCCTGCAACGTGATCGCCGCCTACATCGGGGGCAGCATCTCCTCCTTTGTGGAGCTGATGAACAATCGCGCCAAGGCGCTGGGCTGCAGTGAAAAGACCCATTTTGTGGATCCCAACGGCCTGTCCAGCGAGGACACCTCCTGCGCCCTGGATCTGTACAAAATCACCTGGGAGGCCCTGAAGCACCCTGACTTTGTCACGATCACCGACACCGTCAGCTACAGGATCCCCGCCACCAACATCAACGACGAACGAACCCTGAACAACTCCAACGCCCTGATCACGGCCGACGGCATCTACGGCCCCGGCTACCTTTATGAGGGCGCCCACGGCGTGAAGACCGGCTACACCCGGGCCGCGGGCTATTGTCTGATCTCCACCGCGGAGCGGGACGGCATCCGGCTGCTGGGCATCGTGATGGGCTGTGACGGGCCCTATCTCTCCGACACGGAAACCCGCTACAATTTTGTCGACTCCGCCAAGCTCTATGACTGGGCCTTCGAAAATTTTGTGCCCCGGGTCGTGCTTTCCACCGATGAAAAGGTGACCCGGTTCCCTGTCTCTTTGGGCCAGGGAGACGGGGAGGTCGAGGTGCGCCCCCAGCAGGACGTCGCGCTGCTGCTGCCCGTCGACGCCCCCCCGGGACAGGAGGACGTGCGCTTCGTTTCCTATCCCGAAAAGCTGACCGCCCCCATCTATGCCGGCGATGTGCTGGGCGAGGCGCAGATCTATTATTCCGGCAACGAAAACCCGATCAAGATCGTCAAGCTGGTCGCCGCCGGGAATGTGGAGCTTGCCCGGGTGGACTATATCAAGGAGCAGGGGCAGAACGCCCTGAAGCAGCCCTGGGTGCGGACAGTTCTGATCGTCATGGCCGTGCTGGCCCTGGCTTATCTGGCTTTGGTGATCCGCTACCGGATCCTGCGCCGCAAGCATTTGAAGCAGCGAAAGCAGGCCGAGCGGCGGCGGCAGGAGCTGGCCCGCCAGAGGCAGCAGGCCGCGCAGTCTCAGTCCGACACCCCCTTTGAGCGGGATCTGTTTTAGGCCTATGGAAGAAAACCGGACAAAAAAAGAACGGGCCGTGCTGGCCGGGCTCTCCGCCGCCAGCATGGACGAGCATGAGCGCTCCACGGATGTAAGCATGGAGGAGCTGGCCGCCCTGGTGGAGACCGCCGGGGGCGAGGCCGTGGCCATGCTGATCCAGAACCGGCCCGCGCCGGAGCCCCGCAGCTTCATCGGCGACGGCAAGGTGCGGGAGATGAAGGAGCTCATCGAGCGCAACGACTGCGATCTGGCCGTGTTCGACAACGAGCTCTCCCCCTCCCAGATGCGGGTGCTCTCCGAGGAGCTGGGCGTGAAGGTGCTGGATCGCTCTGGCCTCATCCTGGACATTTTCGCCCAGCGGGCCCAGACGAAGGAGGGTCAGCTCCAAGTGGAGCTGGCGCAGTACAAATACCTGCTGCCCCGGCTCACCGGCATGTGGACGCATCTGGTGCGGCAGACCGCCTCCGGCGGCTCCTCGCCCATCGGCACCCGCGGCCCCGGCGAGACCCAGCTGGAGACCGACCGCCGCCACATCCGCCGCAAGATCCAGAAGCTGGAGGAGGAGCTGGCCGCGGTGCGCCTGGTGCGCGCCACCCAGCGCCGCCGGCGGGAGAAGAACGCCATGCCCGTGGTGGCCCTGGTGGGCTACACCAACGCGGGCAAGTCCACCCTCCTGAACTGCCTCACCGGCTCCGCCATCCCGGCCAACGACCGGCTTTTCGACACCCTGGACACCACCACCCGCCGTCTGCGCGTGGACGAGAGCACCGAGGTGCTGCTCTCGGACACCGTGGGCTTCATCCGCAAGCTCCCCACCCACCTGATCGAGGCCTTCAAGGCCACCCTGGAGGAGCTGCGCTACGCCGATGTGCTGCTGCACGTCATCGACATCTCCAACCCCGAGTGGGAGGAGCAGGCCAGGGTGGTGGACGGGCTGATCAGCCAGCTGGGGGCCGAGAGCACCCCCTGCCTGCGGGTGTTCAACAAGTGCGACCGCTACATCGGCATCCTCCCCCACGGGGAGGACGTGGTCTGCATCTCCGCCAAAAGCGGCGAGGGGGCGGACGTGCTGGTGAAGAAGCTCTCGCAGATGCTGGATCGGGGCAAGCGGCAGGTGACGCTGCTGCTGCCTTACAGCGCCGCCGGCCTGCTGGACAGTCTGAACCGGGAGGCCAAGGTGCTGCGCACGGACTACACCGAGGCGGGCGTCGAGGTGGAGGCGGTGGTTCAGCCCGATCTCTACGGCCGGGTGAAGCGGTATATCCCCGGCTACGCGGAGACAAAGGAAGACTGGGAATAGAGGCTGCAGGCTTCCCCGCGCACGGGGAAGCTGTCAGCGAAGCTGACTGATGAGGTCCCCGAGCGCAGCGAGGAGTCATCTTTGTCTCTGTACAGCGCAGGCTTTGAAGACCTCATCCGTCATTCGCCTTCCGTGAAACGGCGAATGACACCTTCCCCTTGCGAGAGGAAGGCTTTGCGGCGGCCGCAAAGGCCGCCTCATGAGTTGTAGGGAGAACTGTCTATGTCCATCATCGAAACCGAGCGGCTGGTGCTGCGGCCCTGGCGGGAGGAGGACGCCGCCGGGCTGTACCCCTATGCCAGCGACCCCGAGGTCGGGCCGGCGGCGGGCTGGGCCCCCCACCGGAGCGTGGAGGACAGCCTGCAGGTGCTGCGCAGCATCCTCATGAAGCCGGACACCTGGGCCCTCACTCTGAAAGGCGGCGACGAGCCCATCGGCAGTGTGGGGATCTTCCCCACCGCCTGGCCCGCCGGGAACGGGCAGCCGGAGATCGGCTACTGGGTGGCCCGGCCCTTCTGGGGGCGGGGCATCGCCCCGGAGGCCGTCCGGGCTCTGATCGCCCTGTGCTTCGACCGGGGCGCGGAGGAGGTCTGGTGCGCCCACGCGGATTTTAACCTCAAGTCCCGCCGGGTCATCGAAAAATGCGGCTTCCGCTACCGGGGGGACGCCCCCTGGACAAGCCATCTGGGCGACACCCGCAACTGCCGCTATTACTCCATCCGCCGGGAGGAGTGGACGCCATGAGCGGCTTTTCTTTCAGCGAGCGCTTTGATTCCCTCCCCGGCGAAAACGGGCTGCACCTGGAGATCCGCGAGAAGTACCCCGGCGACGAGGCGCTGCTCCCCTTCTACTACTACGACATCTTCGTGGAGCGGCAGGCGGTGGGCAAGATCAGCATCCGCATCGGCGACAATTACCACGCCTACTACAACGGCCATGTGGGCTACGAGATCGACGAGCCCTTTCGCGGCCGCCGCCTGTCCCTGGCCGCGCTGCGGCTGGTGCTGCCGGTGGCGCGCTGGCACGGGATGGCGCGCATCTACCTCACCTGCGACGCCTCCAACGAGGCCTCCCGGCGGATCATCGAAGCCGCCGGAGGCAGGCTTCTGGAGATCTGCCCGATCCCCCGGGACTATTTCGCCTGGTATGAGGGCATCGAGGATCACCGGATCTATCAACTGAACCTGTAAAGGATCTGCCCATGAACGAATACTATATCCCCGCCGGGGCGGGCGAGAGCGAATATGTGGAAAAGCGCTCCCGCTTCCTGGGCCATGTGCGGCCCGTAGAGACGGAGGAGGAGGCCCGCGCCTTCCTCGCGGAGATGAAAAAGAAATACTACGACGCCCGGCACAACTGCTGGTGCTATCTGCTGAAGGACGGGCCGGAGCGCTATTCCGACGACGGCGAGCCCCAGGGCACCGCCGGCATCCCCATGCTGGAGGTCTTCCGGCGGGAGGGCGTGACCAACCTGGTCTGCGTGGTGACCCGCTATTTCGGCGGGGTGCTGCTGGGGGCGGGCGGCCTGTTCCGGGCCTACACCAAGAGCGCCAAGGACGCCCTGGCCGCCGCCGGCCGCTCGGTGGTGCGGCGCTGGGTCTGTATGGAGCTGCCCTGCTCCTACGCCGCGCTGGAGCGCTACAAGCTGGAGATCGCCGCCTTCGACGGGGCGGTGGACGGTCTGGACTACGGCGCGGGCGTCACCATCCGGGCCCTGCTGCCGGAGGAGAAGGCGGAGGCCTTCCGCGCCCGCATCCGGGATCTCAGCGGCGGCGCGGTGGAGGCGAAGGCCGCCGGCGAGCGCTTCCAGGCCGTGCCTGTGGGGCAGGCTTGAGTTTTGAGTTTTGAGGAAAGAGTTTTGAGAGGACGCGATTTATAACGCGTCCTTTTTCTTTCTAACGGGGCACGGAAAAAAGCGAAAAAAACTCCGGGAAATAAAAAAGGGAAATATGATTTTGCGTCGTATTAGAAGGTAGACGGAAAAAAGGAGGTGGCCGCATGTCTCTGCCGCGCGTGGAACGAGAACAACTGGAGCATGTGCTGATCGGGCCCTACGGGGTGCTGTCCGAGAACAGCCGGGGGCGTCTGCACCCGGAGCCGGAGTGCGACATCCGCCCCTGCTTTCAGCGGGACATCGACCGGATCACCCACTCCAAGTCCTTCCGGCGGCTCAAGCACAAGACCCAGGTCTTCCTCCAGCCCGAGGGGGATCACTACCGCACCCGCCTGACCCACACCCTGGAGGTCACCCGCCTGGCCCGCACCGTGGCCCGGGCGCTGCGCCTCAACGAGGATCTGGCGGAGGCCATCGGCCTGGGCCACGATCTGGGCCACACGCCCTTCGGCCACGCCGGGGAGCGGGCCCTGAACAAGATCTACGAGGGCGGCTTCAAGCACTATGAGCAGAGCCTGCGGGTGGTAGATCTGCTGGAGCGGGACGGGCAGGGCCTGAACCTCTGCTATGAGACCCGCATGGGCATCCTGAACCACACCCACGGCGCCCCCGACGACACCCGGGAGGCCACCACGGTGCGCCTGTGCGACCGGATCGCCTACATCAACCACGATCTGGACGACTCCCTCCGGGCCGGGATCCTGACCGCGGAGCAGGTGCCGGAGCGCATCCGCAAGTCCTGCGGGGAGCGCAACAGCGCGCGCATCAACGCCTTTCTGACGGATCTGATCGCCAACAGCACCGAGGGGGAGCTGAAAATGTCCCCCGAGATGTGGGAGACCTTCCAGTTTTTCCACAGCTTCATGTACTCCGATATCTATACCAATCCCGTGGCCAAGAGCGAGGAGAGCAAGGTGGAGGGCATCCTGAGCCGGCTCTATGACTACTACGCGGCCCACCCGGAGAAGCTGCCCGAGGACTTCCTGCCCATCGTGGAGCGGGAGGGCCGGGGCCGCGCCGCCTGCGACTATATCTCCGGCATGACCGACAGCTACGCCATGGAGAAGTACGGCGAGCTGTTTATTCCGTTTGCCTGGAGCGTGAAGTAACAACAAGGAAAATGAACAATGAAGAGTGAATAATGAATAATTATGGTATCACGCCTTTGGCGTAATGGATTACAATTCGTCCGCGAAGCGGACACCGCAACTATTCATTTTTCATTATTCATTCCTCCCTGAATCACCGGAGGTGATTCCCATGGCATTTCCCGAAAAGTTCATAGACGAGCTGGTGGAGCGCAACGACATCGTGGACGTGGTCTCCGGCTATGTGCGGCTGAATAAGCGCAGCGGGGCCAACCAATTCGGCCTCTGCCCCTTCCACAGCGAGAAAACGCCCTCCTTCGCCGTGAATCCCGAAAAGCAGATCTACCACTGCTTCGGCTGCGGCAAGGGCGGCGGGGTCATCAACTTCATCATGGAAATCGAGAACCTGGGCTACCGGGACGCGGTGGAGTTTCTCGCCCGGCGGGTCGGCATGACCATCCCCGAGGAGGAGCGGGACGGGGAGAGCAAGAAGCGCGCACGGATGCTGGCGCTCAACAAGGACGCGGCCCGCTTCTTTTACGAGCAGCTCTCCACCCCCGGGGGCAAGCGGGCCGGGGAATACATGGCCCAGCGCCGCATCTCCCCCGCCACCGCCAGGAACTTCGGTCTGGGCTTCGCCCCCGATACCTGGGACAGTCTGGAAAAGGCCATGCGGCAAAAGGGCTATTCAGACTTCGAGCTGGCCGACGCGGGCCTTGTCCGCCGGGGCAAGAGCGGCGGCTTCTACGACACCTTCCGCAACCGGCTCATGTTCCCTGTGATCGACGTGCGCGGCAACGTCATCGGCTTCTCCGGCCGCATCCTGGGCGACGGGGAGCCCAAGTACATGAACAGCCCTGAGACCCTGGTTTTCAACAAAAGCCGCAATTTGTTCGCCCTCAATCTGGCGAAAAAATCAAAAAGCGGATATATCATCCTCTCTGAGGGCAATATAGACGTGGTTTCCCTGCATCAGGCAGGCTTCGACTCGGCGGTGGCCTCGCTCGGCACCTCCCTGACGCCGGAGCAGGCACGGCTCCTGTCCCGCTACACCAAGCAGGTCATCATCGCCTACGACAGCGACAGCGCGGGACTGAAGGCCTCCCAGCGGGCCATCGGCATCCTGGAAAAGCTGGACGTGAAGGTGAAGATCCTGCGCATGAGCGGCGCCAAGGATCCGGACGAGTTCATCAAGACCAAGGGCGCCGAGGCCTTCCGGATGCTCCTGGAGGGCTCGGAGGATCAACTGGACTACCGGCTGCGCAGCGTCACGGAAAAATACGATCTGAGCCAGGACGAGCAGAAGGTGGCCTTTCTGAAGGAGGCCACGGAGCTGCTGGCCCGGCTCCCCGGGGCGGTGGAGCGGCAGGTCTACGCCATGCGCGTCGCCTCTCTGACGGGGCTGCAGGCCGACGTGATCGCCCAGGAGGTGGAACGGCGGCACAAGCGCCTGGTCAACCGCGCTTACCGGGACGCGGAGCGGCAGCAGGCCCGGCCCGAGCGGCAGAGCCAGCCGCCGGAGAAGGGACTGCGCTTTGACGATCCCGCCTCCGCGGAGGCGGAGAAGGGCCTGATCCGCCTCCTGTTCCTGGAGCCGGAGCTGGGCAGACGCGCCGGGCTCCCGGCGGCGGAGGACTTCTCCTCCCCGGATCTGGGACATATCTACACCGTTCTGCGGGAGCGGATCGCTAAAAATGAATCGCTGAGCGTCGCAGGGCTCAGCGGGGCGCTCAGCGGGGATGAAATGAGCCTGCTGGTGCGTATCCAACAGGCGCCGGAGGATCTTTCCCGGGGAGAGCGCTCCCTGCGGGACTACATATCGGTCATTCGGGAGCATCAAAAACTGCGAGAACAGAAAGACGCGCCGCTGGATCTGCTGGCGCTGGCCAAGAGCAAAAGAGAAAAAGGAAAGGGGTACGAGGGAAATGAATGATGAGATCAAACTGAGCGAAGAGGAACTGGAGAGCATGGCGGATCGCTTCCTGGAGGAGGCCTCTGTCAGCGACATCGCCGGGCAGAACGAGACAGAGCTGCCCAAGCCGAAAAAACGGCCCGCCAAGAAAAAGGATCCCAACGAGCCTGTGAAGTCTCCGGAGGAGCGCCTGCAGGAGCTGCTGGACAAGGGCAAGAAGCTGGGCCGCCTCTCCGCCAAGGAGCTGGAGATCCTGGAGGATCTGAATCTGGACAGCGAGGTCATCAACAAGTTCTACGAGACCCTGGAGCAGAACGGCATCGACATCGACGTGGGCGCCGAGGATGTGCTGCCCCCCATTGACGACATCCTGCCCGAGGTGGAGGATCTGGCCGAGATCGAGGAGGTTCCCGAGGAGGAGATCGCCGACACCGACGCCATGATGGACAGCTTTTCCACCGACGACCCGGTGCGCATGTACCTGAAGGAGATCGGCAAGGTGCCTCTGCTGACCCCGGAGGAGGAGGTGGCCCTGGCCATCAAGATGTCCGAGGGCGACGAGGAGGCCAAGCACCGCATGACGGAAGCCAACCTCCGTCTGGTGGTGTCCATCGCCAAGCGCTACGTGGGCCGGGGCATGCTTTTCCTGGATCTGATCCAGGAGGGGAACCTGGGCCTCATCAAGGCCGTGGAGAAGTTCGACTACACCAAGGGCTACAAGTTCTCCACCTACGCCACCTGGTGGATCCGCCAGGCCATCACCCGCGCCATCGCCGACCAGGCCCGCACCATCCGCATCCCCGTGCACATGGTGGAGACCATCAACAAGACCATCCGCGTCTCCCGGCAGCTGCTGCAGGAGCTGGGCCACGATCCCAGCGCCGAGGAGATCGCCGCCGAGATGGACATGCCCGTAGACAAGGTGCGGGATATCCTGAAGATCGCCCAGGAGCCCGTGAGCCTGGAGACCCCCATCGGTGAGGAGGAGGACTCCCATCTGGGCGACTTCCTGGCCGACGAGGATGCCTCCGAGCCCTCCGAGGTGGCCAGCTTCTCCCTGCTGCGCGAGCAGCTGGAGGAGGTGCTGGACACCCTGGCCCCCCGGGAGAAGAAGGTGCTGGAGCTGCGCTTCGGCATTGCCGACGGCCGCACCCGCACCCTGGAAGAAGTGGGCAAGGAGTTCAACGTCACCCGTGAGCGCATCCGCCAGATCGAGGCCAAGGCCCTGCGCAAGCTCCGCCATCCCAGCCGCTCCAAGAAGCTGCGGGACTTTTTGAACTGAACCCTGCTTGTCGGAACTGCCGTTTTTTTGAGACGCCTCTTGAAAAAACGGCAATTTCCGTTGTCCGACACTTTTTAATCACAGGAGGAAACGCCATGGCTTCTATCAGCACCTGCCCCTACTGCGGGGCCCTCGTCCGCTCGGACGAGCCAAAATGCCCCGGCTGCGGCGCCGCCAACGAGCAGTATGTGGCCGATACCCCCGCTCTGGATCTCAGGCCCAAGACCATCTCGGAGCTGAAGGAATACTGCGCCGTTCACGAGCTGCCCTTGAAGCAGCTCCGCTTCTTCATCGGCGAGGATTACCGGGAGCCCCGGGCCTACGGCATCTATCGGGACGTCGGCGAGTTCGTGGTCTACAAGAACAAGGCCAACGGCAGCCGCTCCCTCCGCTACCAGGGGCCGGACGAGGAGCACGCGGTGCGTCTTCTCTACGACAAGCTTTTGGAGCAGTACCGCAAGCACGGCGAGGGCGCCAACCGGGCTGCCGCCGTTCCCTCCGGGCCGCCCAAGACCATCGAGGAGCTCCAGGCCTACTGTGGCGCGCACGGCATGCCCCTCCGGAAGATGCGCTTTTTCATCGGCGAGGACTTCAAGGAGCCCAGGGCCTTCGGCATCTACCGGGACGGGAACGACGTGGTGGTCTACAAGAACAAGGACACCGGCGAGCGTGCTATTCGCTATCGGGGAAGGGACGAGGCCCATGCGGTGAAGGAGCTGTACGACAAGCTGCTGGACGAATGTCACAGGCGCGGCATCTACCCGGAGGGCAAGCCCGTCGCCCGCTCCGGGCGGACGCGAAGCGCCGGCAGTTCCTCCCCTGCGAAGAAAAAGGGCTGCTTCTCCCGGGCGATCACCTCTCCCGTTGTGATTTTCCTGCTGTTCGTGATCCTGTCGACCATCGTGAGCGGCTGTATAGACGATCGTGCCCACCGCAGCGACGGCTATTACAGCACCGGCGACGGCACGGTGTACTATCACTATGGCGACAACTGGTACTACACATATGACGACAACGACGCCGGCTACTGGTATCCGACCGACGGTTTCCCCGAGAGCAGTTATGAGGAATACAGCCTGGGCGATTCCTGGGACGCCGACTGGGGCGTCAGCGATTTCCGGGAATCCAGCACCTGGGATGATCTGCACACCAGTTCCTCGGATTACTCCGACTGGAGCAATGACGACTCCGGCTGGAACGATGACGACTGGGGCAGCTCCTCCTCGGATTATTCTGACTGGGACAGCAACGATACCAACTGGGGAAGCGACTGGTAACCGCTTTCTTTGAAAGGAGACTTTCCGATGGCTTACATCAACAAATGCCCCTACTGCGCAACCGTTCTCCAGAAGGAGGATCCCCGCTGCCCCAAGTGCGGCGCGGAAAACATATTTTACGGCGTGGATATGTCCGGCGACGAATACCAGAACCCGTCCCCTGTCCGCGCAGCCGAGCCAGTCGCCGCGCCGGAAGGAAAGAGCCGTACGGCTTCCACCGGCAAGTGTCCCTACTGCGGCTCCACCCTACGTTCGGACGAAAAGAATTGCCCCAACTGCAACGCGATCAACCCGAATTACGTGGAGGACACGCCCCGCACGATTATCCAGCCCAAAACCATCGAGGAGCTGAAGGAGTACTGCGCCGAACGGGGCATGCCCCTGCTGCGCATGCGCTTCTTTATCGGCGAGGACTACCGGGAGCCCCGGGCCTTCGGCATCTACCGGGACGGCCGGGACGTAGTGGTCTACAAAAACAAGGACACCGGCGCCAGAGCCATCCGCTACCGGGGGCCGGACGAGGCCTTTGCCGTCAACGAGCTCTTCCAGAAGCTCCTGTCCGAGTGCCACAACCGGGGCATCTACCCCGACGGCAAGCTCCCCCAGACCCGCTCCGGCGGCGGCCGCGGACGCACCTCCAACAAGCAGGGCTGCCTGACCGCGCTCAAAGCCTTTGGCATCTGGATTCTGATCATGGCGATGTTCATCGGGATCCTCGCTTCCGTCAACGGCTGCGTGCACCGAAAGGACGGGTATTACAGCAACGGCAACGGCGCCGTCTACTACCACTACGGGAACGACTGGTACTTTACCTATGACGACAACCCCTCCGGCTACTGGTACGAGACCGACAGCTTCCCGGAGAGCAACTATGAGCAGTACAGCCTGGGCGACGACTGGAACGACGAATGGGGCGTCAGCGACTTCCGGGAATCCAGCACCTGGGACGATCTGCACAGCTCTTCCGATTCCGATTCCTCCTCCGACTACGACTCCTGGGACAGCGGCGGAACCGACTGGAGCTCCGACTGGTGAGGGAATCCTACCTTCTACATAAAAAGGACTGAAAAGCTATGGCTTCCACTGGAAAATGCCCCTACTGCGGCTCCACCCTCCGCTCGGATGAGCAGAACTGCCCCAACTGCGGCGCGGCCAACGAAAACTATATCGTCGACACGCCCCGCACCGTAATCCAGCCCAAGACCATCGAGGAGCTGAAGGAATACTGCGCCGAACGGGGCATGCCCCTGCTGCGCATGCGCTTTTTCATCGGCGAGGACTACAAGGAGCCCCGGGCCTTCGGCATCTATCGCGACGGCCGGGACGTAGTGGTCTACAAAAACAAGGACACCGGCGCCCGGGCCATCCGTTACCGAGGGCCGGACGAGGCCTTCGCGGTGAACGAGATCTTTCTGAAGCTCCTCTCCGAGTGCCACAACCGGGGCATCTACCCGGACGGCAAGCCTGTTACCCGCTCCGGCGGCGGCAGCGGGGGCAGCTCACAGAAGAAAAAAGCCGGCTGCGGCTTTACCATTTTCCATTTCCAGCTGATCTGTTTGTTGTTTGTTATCATCGTTGCCATCTTCAGCAGCTGCGGGCACAGCAAGGATGGCTACTACAGCACCGGCGATGGCACGGTCTATTACCACTACGGCGACGACTGGTATTATACCTATGACGACAATACCGCCGGGTACTGGTACTCTGCTTCCGACTTCCCCGAGAGCGACTTTGAGCAGTACAGCCTGGGCGACGACTGGAACGACGATTGGGGCGTCAGCGACTTCCGGGAATCCAGCACCTGGGACGATCTGCACAGCTCTTCCGATTCCGATTCTTCCTCCGACTACGACTCCTGGGACAGCGGCGGAACCGACTGGGGTTCTGACTGGTAAGAGCTTTTCCCCGGCGTTTGCAATCGACTACCCGGAAAAATACAGAGAGGTACCTGCTATGACATACGATTTCACCACCGTACTGGATCGCGGCGGCCAGAACATCATCGCCGTGGACTATATCCCCCTCCCGGGGGTGACCGTGGACGAGGGCTTCTCCCCCATCCCCATGTGGATCGCGGACATGAGCTTCCCCACCGCCCCCTGCATCCTGGAGGCGCTGGAGCGGCGGCTCCGCTTCCCCAACTTCGGCTACTTCTCCGCCCCCGACGCCTACTATCAGGCCATCCTCGACTGGCATCGGGAACGCAAGGGCGTGACCGACCTCGAGAAGGAGCACATCGGCTATGAAAACGGCGTCCTCGGCGGCGTGAGCAGCGCCATCCGCATGCTTACCACCCCCGGCGACAAGATCCTGCTTCACGCCCCGGTCTACGTGGGCTTCACCCATGTGCTGGAGAACACCGGGCGCGCCGCCGTGCACACGGATCTCCTCCGGGATGAGGACGGGATCTGGCGCATGGACTACGCGGACATGGATCGCAAGCTCAAGGAGCACAAGATCCATCTGGCCGTCTTCTGCTCCCCCCACAACCCCACCGGCCGGGTCTGGGAGCGCTGGGAGATCGAGAAGGCCATGGAGGTCTACGCCGCCAACGACTGCATCGTGCTCTCGGACGAGATCTGGTCGGACATCCTCATGCCGGGCTATCGGCATATCCCCACCCAGAGCGTTTCCGAGGACGCGAAGCGCCGCACCGTCGCCTTCTACGCCCCCAGCAAGACCTTCTCCCTGGCGGGGCTCATCGGCTCCTACCACGTGGTCTACGATCCCCGGCTGCGGGATCGTCTGCGGCGGGAGGGCGAGGCCACCCACTACAACAGCCAGAACGCGCTTTCCATGGAGGCGCTCATCGGCGCCTATACCAAGGGCGGCGCCTGGGTGGACGAAATGTGCGCGGTGGTGGACGAGAACCTGCGCTATGCCTGCGCTTTCATCGCAGAGCACTTCCCCGGGGTCAAGGTCATGCGGCCCCAGGGAACCTACATGCTGTTCCTGGACTGCGGCGACTGGTGCCGCGCCCACGGCGTGCCCATTCAGGAGCTGCTGGCCCGGGGCGTCCGCGCCGGGGTGATCTGGCAGAACGGAGAGAGCTTCTTCTGGCCGGACTCCATCCGCATGAACCTGGCCCTGCCCAAAGCTCTTCTGGTTGAAGCCATGGAGCGCCTGCGCGTCCACGCCTTCCTATGACGGCGAAAAATCCATCTCGGAGAGGAGCGAAAACGATGAGACGTATCCTGCATGGCTTTCGCGTGCTCCTTGTCTTGCTGCTCGCCCTGACGGCCTCTCTGCTCATGTGCGTGACGGTCGTCACGCTGACGCTGCAGAACACCGTATTCAACGCCGATTACATGAAGCAGGAGCTTCGGGAGCGGCAGGTCTATTCCGCCCTGGTGGATCTGGCCAAGGATTCTGTGCGCGCCTCCTATCAGGGCAGCGCCTATCGCAGCACGGATCTGGATCCCCTGGTGGACAGGCTGCTGGACGCGGCGCTGGACGCGGAAACCATCCGGCTGGAGATGGAGGATGTCCTGGATCAGATCTACAGCGGTCAGCAGATCTCCCTCAACGGCGAATACTTCCTGGAATACTACTCTCAGAAGATCCATACCGCCCTGAATACGCTGGGGATGAAATCCGTCCAGAAGGAGCAGGTCTCATGGCTGATCCGCGCCGTGGCCGACGCCGCACGGGAGCATGTGGACATCAGCGAATATACCAACAAGATCTCCGAGGCCGTCAGCCTTGTGATGATCAGCCCGGTGCTGCTTTATCTGGCTGCGCTGGTGCTGATCGCGGTCTCGTTCCTGTTGATCCTGCTGCTCTCCCGGGATCGGCTGAAAGCGCTGGCGCTGCCCTTTCTGATCTCCGGCTGCCTGATGCCCCTGGCTTCGCTGTTCCTGTTTCGCTGCGCCTCCGGCCTGCAGGTCGTGAACGAGCCCATCACCATTTTCCTGCAATCCGTGATCGCCCGCTGTCTGCTGTACTTTCTGTATTACGCGGCGATCAATCTGGCGGTCGGTCTGCTTCTGCTGCTTGTGCGGCGGATCCGCAGAAAGAACAAGCGGCAGACGGCCGCGGCCCCGCAGCCCGGCCTTTCCGGGAACTAGTCCCGTCCTCCGGACAAAAAAAGCGTTCCGACAGACTGAGTACAGTCTGTCGGAACGCTTTTTTCGGGAAAGACCCAATGCCCGGAGGCACGCCGCGCCCCATGAAAACCTGCGGCGCATGGGGGATTGGGATTACTCCTCCACGATGATCTCCGCCTCCTGGGAGAAGAACATCTCCATGTACTCCTCCAGGGTTATCTGCATGTTGTGGATCTGGCCCGCGGCGGCGCTGCCCACAAAGCGGAAATGGGAGGGATCCGCGCTGCGCCCGGTGATCTCCTCGCTCCCCTCGGGGAAGCGCAGGATGAAGCCGTAACGCCAGCTGTTTTCCCGCAGCCAGCTCTGGGCGGCGGCGCCCTGAATATCCACGGCCAGCCCCAGCGCGTGCTCGTCGCAGCCGGGCGCGCCGACTTTTTTCTCCGCGATGGTATAGGCCAGATCCGCGCTGAAGCCCTCGGCCATCTGCCGGTTCACCTCATTGTTGAACAGGAGGAGCTGCTCCTCCTGGCTGCGGTAGCCCGCCGTCAGCGTAACGGACACCCCCGCGGCACGGCAATCCGCGAGCATCTGCTCCAGGGCGCGGACGCAGCTTGCGTCAACCTCCACATCCTCCACGGTTTTCAAATGGGGCGTAAAGCCGCTGGAATCCATGTCGTTCCACTGGTTTACAAGTACCACGGCGCGGGTTTCGTCCCGCCGCTCCAGCCACACATGCAGACGCACCGCCACCAGGGCAAGCAGCAGCACCACCAGCAGCGCGACCAGAATCACCAGCGCAGGCGCAGGGCGTTTCTTCTGCGCTGCGTGCTTCGGCTGTATTCGATTGCTTTGCATCCCATCGCCTCTTTTCTCAGGCGTATTTTAGCACAAGACACCGGAAAAGGACAGTCTTCCGGCAGGATTTAAGAATAATTAAGAATGGAAAAACTTGCCGGAAGCCGGCGGTCTGATCCGGGAAAAAATCCGCCTCTGATGTGAGACGGATTTGAGAGGGAAAGGTTCCCTCCTGTATGGTTTTTTTCAGCGGCCCTCCCGCAGCACCAGGTATTCCTCCAGCGTCACGCCCATGCGCGTGATCTCCTCGGCAAAGCCCCGCCCCACATAGCGATAGTGCCAGGGCTCGTAGATGACGCCGGTCAGCGCCGTGGTGCCGTTGGGATAGCGGAGGATAAAGCCGTAGCGCCAGCAATTTTCCATCAGCCACTTCTGGGTGGGCGTGTTCTCCTGGCCCTCGTCCAGCTTGGGGTAGTCCCGGTCGATGATATCCACCGCCAGACCAAGTTGATGCTCGCTGCAGCCGGGCAGCGCCACAGACAGCGGCGCCTGCTCCTTGGCCTCCGTCCAGCTCAGTCCTTCAAGCACCAGCTTGCGGATCTTTTCCTCATGGAGCCTCTGCTGGTCAAGCTGCGTGCGGAAGGCGGAGCAGACATAGGGCTGGCATCCGGCCGCCTCGCAGTCGGCCATCATATCCAGAAAGGCCTTGGCGCAGCGCCGATCCAGGTAATAGTCCCTGCCATCCAGGCTGGCAACCAGATCCAGTTCCGGCGCCTCCCAGTCCTCCGGCAGCGGGTTGTCCCGGTTCACCAGCACCAGAAGCGAGCGATCCTGCGCGGAGAAGGCCAGCGCCCGCTCCGTCGGCACCGTGCCCAGGCGAAGGAGCTCCTCCTGGCGCAGCTCTTCCCGGTCCTGCAGCTCCGCCCCGGTCACGGCGCGCAGCTCCTCCGCCTGGGCGGAAAGCACCTGCTCCGCCCGGGAGGCCCCCCGCCGGTATTCCACATACTCCATGCCCGCCTGCAGGCCGAGGCCCAGCAGCACCGTCAGCAGCACCAGCAGGCCATAATGTACTTTTCGTTTCGTTTTGACCATTCTTGTACGCCTCAGAAGCTCAGGATTCCCAGATGCTCCAGCAAGATCTTCAAGCCGATCAGGATCAGGATGCAGCCGCCCAGCCGCTCGGCCCGGGCCTTATACTTGGCGCCGAAGACGCGCCCGATCCAGATGCCGGCCATGGACAGCAGGAAGGTGGTGACGCCGATCAGTCCCGCCGCCGGCAGGATCCTCACCGAGAGGAAGGCGAAGGTGACGCCCACCGCCAGCGCGTCGATGCTGGTGGCCACGGCCAGCAGCAGCATGGTTTTGAAGCCGAAGTCATCGTTCAGCTCCTCCTCCTTGGAGAAGGATTCCCGGATCATGTTGCCGCCGATCAGCACCAGCAGCACAAAGGCGATCCAGTGATCCCATCTCTGGATCATTTCCTCGAAACGGTAACCCAGCAAATAGCCCACGATGGGCATCAGCGCCTGAAAGCCGCCGAAATACAGCCCCACCAACAGCGCATGCCGTGGGCGCAGCTCCTTAACGCTCAGTCCCTTGCAGACCGACACCGCGAAGGCGTCCATGCTCAGGCCCACCGCGATCAGGAACAGTTCCGCAAAATGCATCTTGTGTTCACCTCAGATCAATACTGTATTACAAGGCGGCAAAAAAGTCAAGAATTCCTCTGTTTGCGCCCCGCGGCCGACCGGGCCCGGCGCATAGAACGCGCCGCGGAGCAGCCTGCTCCGCAGCGCGTCTCTTCCGCAATGCGGTAATGTTTCCTCGGATCCCTGCGGGACCGGGTCAAAACTTCTCGTCGAATTTGTAGGTGATGTCTTGCTCCAGGCTGATTATCTCCTCCTGCCGCCGCAGGATCCGCACAATGGCCGGGATGTGGCGCAGCACCACCAGCAGCGCGATCAGCGCGGACAGGATCAGGATCAGGTTGTTCTCCACCACCATGACGCTGACAGCGGCCATGGCCACGGCCCCGCCCAGCGCCCCGAAGCTGTAGGTTTTTCCCAGCCAGGTGCACACGATCACCGCCAGCGCGGCGGTGGCGCCCACAGAGCCGTCGATGGCAAAGGCCGCCACGATCAGCGCCACGCTTCCGTGGCAGCCGCGGTAGCGGTTGAACACCGGCCAGAGCCGCCCCATCATCAGGCAGAAGCCCGCAAAGGCCCGTCCGATATCGGGCCGCTCCCGAAAGCTCAGCAGCAGCGCGCCGAAGAGGATGGGCAGCAGATCCTTCAGGATCTCCACCAGGGCCAGCTTGAGAAAACCCAGAAGTCCGAACAGGCGGCGGAAGTTGGACAGCCACACGTTCCCCTTGCCCAGCTTTTCCAGGCTCCGGTGAAACACATAGCGGGAGGCCACCCGCTGGGTGCTGAGGCTGCCGAAAACATAGGCGACAAAGGCCGTCAGCAGCAGCAAAATCCAGTTGACGATCATTCCTTGTCTCCCTTCTGCCGGATCACGATGCGCACCGGCGTCCCCTCCAGGCCGAAGACCGAGCGGATCTGGTTTTCCAGATAGCGCTGGTAGGAGAAATGGAAGAGCTCCCGGCTGTTGCAGAAAATGACAAAGTTGGGGGGCTTCACGCCGGTCTGGGTCATGTAGTAGATCTTGAGCCGGCGGCCCTTGTCCGTGGGCGGCTGAACCCGGGCCTGGGCGTCGGCCAGGACGTTGTTCAGCATCCCCGTGGAGATGCGCATGCTGCTCTGATCGTTGACGTAGTTGATGAGCTCGAAGATGCGGTTGGTGCGCTGGCCGGTGAGGGCGGAGATGAAAAGCACCGGGGCGTAGCTCATGAAGCTCAGATCCCGCAGGATGTCCTTGCGCATCTTCTCCATGGTTCCGGTCTCCTTCTCCACCAGATCCCACTTGTTCACCACGATGATGCTGGCCTTGCCGGCCTCGCGGGCCAGGCCCGCGATCTTGGTATCCTGGTCGGTGACGCCGTCCCGGGCGTCGATCATGATGAGGCACACGTCCGCCCGCTCGATGGCGAGCTGCGCCCGCATGACGGAGAATTTCTCCACCCGCTCGTCCACCCTGGACTTGCGGCGGATGCCCGCGGTGTCGATGAACATGTAGCGCCCCAGTTCATTTTCGTAGACGGTGTCCACCGCGTCCCGGGTGGTGCCGGCCTCGTCACTGACGATGACCCGCTTCTCCCCCAGGATGTGGTTCACCAGGGAGCTCTTTCCCACGTTGGGCTTGCCGATGATGGCAACCTTGATGAGGTCCTCTTCCTCCTCTTCCTCTTCAGCGGGCGGGAAGTACTTGAGACACTCGTCAAGCAGATCCCCGGTGCCGTGGCCGTGGACGGCGGAGGTGGGGATGGGATCCCCCAGGCCCAGAGAGTAGAACTCGTAGACGCCCAGGTCGGTGGCGCCGGTGGAGTCGGCCTTGTTCACGGCCAGCACCACGGGCTTTTTGGAGCGCAGCAGCATATTGGCCACCTCCTGATCCGCGGCGGTGACGCCGGTGCGCAGATCGGTGACGAAGACGATGACGGTGGCCTGGTCGATGGCGATCTGGGCCTGCTCCCGCATAAAGAGCAGGATCTCGCTGTCCGTCGTCGGCTCGATGCCGCCGGTGTCCACCATATCAAATTTCCGCCCGCACCACTCGCACTCGGCATAGAGCCGATCCCGGGTGACACCGGGGGTGTCCTCCACAATGGAGAGGCGCTGCCCCACCAGGCGGTTAAACAGCATGGATTTGCCCACGTTGGGTCTCCCCACGATGGCAACCAAAGGTTTGGACATAAAATCACCTTCCTAATATGCTCCCCTGTGCAAGGGGAGCTGTCGCCGCAGGCGACTGAGGGCTTGTTTTCATGATCGTTTGCGGTCACTCCCGCTCATCCGTCACAATGTGGCGGACGCCGGAACAGGGTTGATTGAGCTCTGTCCGGAAAAAGGCGGGGTACACGGTCTTCTTCGTATCCGGCGAGACCCATTCCAGGCGCTCGCCGCGGCCTTCCGCCGTGAGGCTTTCACAGTGAGGCGCGAAGTCCTCCGGGGTCTTGACGTAATAGTAGAAGCCCAACTCGTAGATGAGCTTGTCCTTGGTTTTGCCGCAGTCTCCCCAAAAGAAATCCTCGTGGATGAAGCCCAGGCGCTCGATTTCGAGCTCACAGCCCGTCTCCTCCCGCAGCTCCCGGCGCAGCGCCTCCTCGGCGCTCTCGCCGAACTGGATGCGGCCGCCCACGGAATAGCAGTAATCCACGTCGTCGTTTCCAACCATGAGGAGCTTTCCGTCCTTCTGGATGATGGCGCCCACGCGGACGTTCACATAGCCGTCCCCCACCGGGACGCAGATATCCTGTGCCATGGGCGCCTCCTTAGTTCTGGTTGTACCGGTAATATTCGGTCTCCTCCCGTGCGGGTCGGGGGATCTTCACCTCCGGCAGCACATCGCCGGAGATGGCGTCCCAGAGGGCAAAGCCGTCCGCCTCGGTGGGGTAGATGGGCAGGCCCAGGGCAGCCGCGGCCTCCTCCAGCTTCACGTCGTCCAAAAAGTCCAACTCCTCCCGGCGCAGCATGTTCTGGGAGATGAAAAGCCGCTCCCCCAGCTCCTTGCCCCGGAGCTGCGCGATCAGATCCTGCCCGGTGACCAACCCCGCCACGGTGATGCTGTGGCCGAAAAAGTCGTTCTCGATGGCGTAGACCCGGCCGTCCAGCTCCGGCCATCTTTCCTTCGCCTCCGCCAGCAGGCCCCGGAAGAAGGGGGCCGCCGCGGTGCCGGTGGCGATGGAGAAGGGCACCCCGTCCGGCGCGGCCGAGAGCTTCAGCGCCGAGCGGAATTCCGTCTCCATCAGGCGCAGCATGCCCACGCCGTTTTCCAGCTGGGTGTGCTCCTCGTAGAACTCGTCCGGGGGCAGCTCCCGCCCGGCCTCCAGGTACAGCTCGTCCCCGCACCAGAAGATCCGGGTGCCGTATTGTTCCACGCAGGCGTCGCCGAAGGCGGTCACCTGGTCGATGGTCTCGGCGGCGTGCTCCGCCGTGAAGGGCGTAAGCTTTGCCAGCCCGTCCCGAAACTTCGTCAGGCCCACCGGGACGATGCTGACGCTGTGCACCGCCGGGTACAGGGCGGCCAGATCCTCCATGCTTTTCTGCAGGGCCGCCCCGTCGTTCCAGCCGGGGCAGCAGACGATCTGGCAGTTCATGGTGATGCCGGCTTCCGCGAAGCGGCGCATGGTATCGATGCTCTCCCCGGCCCGGGGATTGCGCAGCATCCGACAGCGCAGCTCCGGATCGGTGGTGTGCACCGAGACGTTCACCGGGCTCACGTGCAGGTCGATGATCCGCTGAATCTCCCGCTTGGAGAGATTGGTGAGGGTGATGTAGTTGCCCAGCAGGAAGCTGAGCCGGGCGTCGTCGTCCTTGAAATACATGGTCTTCCGCATGCCCGGGGGCAGCTGGTCGATGAAGCAGAAGACGCAGGCGTTGGCGCAGGAGCGGGGCCGATCCATCAGATAGCTCTCGAAGTCCAGACCCAGGTCGCCGCCCTCCCGCTTGTGGACGGGGACGTGATACTCCGTCCCGTCCGGCCGGCGCAGCAGCACGTCCAGGCGCGTGTCGTAGGCGTAGAACTTGTAGTCCAGCACGTCCAGCACCCGCTTGCCGTTGATGGAGATCAAATTGTCTCCGACCCGCGCGTGATGCCGCAGGGGGCTCGTGGGGTCGATGGCTTTGATGATGTGATCCATAAGACGCTCCGCAGGGGCGGCTTCCGTCGCCCGATTTCTCTTTGGCGGGCGACCGCAAGGGTCGCCCCTACGAATCCAAATCGCAGGTTTGTGAGCGGGGAAAGGGGAGACGGAGCCTCTCGAACCAAGAGCAGATCTCGAGGGCATTTGTGTCCTGTCGAAGGCAGCTTTTCGCAGGCATACTTTGTGTATGTCAAGAAAAACTGACAAAGACAGGGCGCAAAGGCTCCGGGAGATGCCTTGGGGCGAGAGGCGGAGTTTCCCCAAAATAGCAAAAGGAGGAAAGGACCGACCCTCTCCTCCTAGAGCTTTTTACTTCTCCTCTTCAACGTTCAAGACCACGCGGCCCTTATACTGTCCGCACTTGCGGCAAGCATGATGGGGCAAGCAGAACTCGCCGCAGTTGGGGCACTTGACGATGCTGGGGGCGGTGAGCTTCCAGTGGGAAGAGCGCCGCTTATCACGCCGCTGTCTGGAGACCTTTCCTTTCGGGACTGCCATGTTGACACCTCCTGATTTCTAGCTGTTCTGAGCAGCTTCGTTATTCTTTATCCAAAAGCTGCTCAAGCACAGCAAATCTTGGATCTGTTTGTTTCCTGCAGCCGCAGGGGCCCAGGTTGAGATTTTTGCCGCAGCCGGGACAGAGGCCCTTGCAGTCCTCTCTGCAGAGGAACTTGGTCTCCATATCCAGGATGAAGCAGGTGGAGAGAACCTCGTCCAAGTCCAAGTCGTTTCCGTCCAGAACAAAGAACTCGGGATGCTCCTCGCTCTCCTCTTCCACGATCACAGCGTCCAGAGCGGTCTCCTTTACGCTGTCAAAGGCCTCGCCGCAGCGGTCACAGACACAGGTCATCTCCGCCGTCAGCGTACCCTCCAAACGGAGGATGCCGGCCTCGTTGTATACGCGGCCCTCTGCGTGAGGCCTGCCCTTGTAGGCCAGAACCGAGGGGAAATCCAGACCGTCCGTTTCCAGCTCCGCCTCGAAGGGGACAGAGCCGCCGGGAACCTCTATGATCTCACGTAAATTCAGTCGCATAAGCATACCTCGCTGCAGTCGCCTAAGTATTATAGTTGAAGCATTTGGACTTGTCAAGGCTTATTTTGTGTTGTATACTACAAAAAAATGGGATTTCGGAAAGGCATTTTTATGAAAGAATTGCGGGTCAACGCCAACGACGCCGGCCAGCGCCTGGATCGCTTTGTGGGAAAGGCGGTGCCCCTGCTGCCGGAGAGCCTGCTGCAGAAATACATCCGCCTCAAGCGCATCAAGCTCAACGGCAAGGGCGCCAAGCGGGACGAGCGCCTGAACGAGGGCGACCTGCTGCAGCTCTATATCAACGACGAGTTTTTTGAAAAGCCCCGGGAGGAGAATTCGTACCTGAAGGTCGGCACGCCCCGTCTGACCATCGTCTACGAGGACGAGAACATCCTCCTGGCGGACAAGAAGCCCGGCGTCCTCTGCCACAGCGCCGGGGTCTGGGACTACAACACGCTGATCGCCCACATCCAAGCCTACCTGGCCCAGAAGGGGGAGTGGCGGCCCAAGGAGGAAAACAGCTTCGCCCCCGCCCTCTGCAACCGGATCGACCGCAACACCGGCGGCATCGTCATCGCCGCCAAGAACGCCGAGGCCCTGCGGATCCTGAACGACAAGATCCGGGATCGGGAGATCGAGAAGTACTATCTCTGCGCGGTGCAGGGCCGCCCCAAGCCCCCGGAGGGGCGGCTGGAGAATTACCTTTTCAAGGACGCGCAGAAGAACCAGGTCTATGTGAAAGTGAAGCCCGAGCCCGGGGCCAAGACTGCCGTGACGGAGTACAAGGTGCTGCGCAGCAAGGGGGCTCTGAGTCTGGTGGAGTGCCGGCTCCTCACCGGGCGCACCCACCAGATCCGGGTGCAGATGGCCCACGCGGGCTGGCCCCTGCTGGGGGACGGCAAGTACGGCCGGGAGCGCTTCAACAAGAACTTCGACGAGAAGGGCCAGGCCCTGTATTCCTACAAGCTGCGCTTCGAGTTCCCCACCGACGCGGGGCTCCTGAACTACCTGCGCGGCCGGGAGTTCACCGTGGACAAGGTGGACTTCGTAGAGAAATATTTTGATTAATGAGGCGGCGCGTGCCTTCCCCCCGCAGGGGGAAGGTGTCTGCAAAGCAGACGGATGAGGTCCCCGCGAAGCGGATAAGTCCTCTCCGTCATCTCACGCAAGAAAGGAGCACGCCATGCTGCTGAACGAACAAGAGACCAGGGCGCTGGAGGAGCGGGTGAGCCTGGAGCTGCGCTTCAAGCCCGACGCCAAGTACCGGGGGCACTCCCTGCGGTGGTGGAAGCGGCCCTTCCGGCTGCCGAAGCCCTGGGCGGTCTACGCTCTGGACGATAGCACGCAGGAGCAGATCGAGCAGACGGCGGAGGCCGTCAAGCCCTGCCTGCTGGCCGTGACGGAGCCCGGCAAGCGGCTCTACGCCATAGACTGGTATCACTGCGCCTTCCTCTATGACCCCCGGAGAGACGAGGAGCAGAAAAGAGTCAAGCTGGAGGACGGAGACGGCGTCTATCGCGCCGCCTTCCCCTTCTATTACCCCGACGGGGACTACTATTTCTTCCTGGACGAGGATTTCCGCTTCGGCTATCTGGGCCACCCCTGGCGGAAGGAGATCTGGGTCTTCGGCAAGGCCCTGCTGCCGGAGATCGAGAAGATCGCCCCCCGGCTGGGCTGGAAGAAGCTGCGGTAAATCCCGGGCTGCCGCAAGGGCCGCCCCTACATCTTTCAATAGGAGTGTCGCTATGTTAACCGTCAACGATCTTTCCATGCAGTTCGGGCCCTCCGTGCTGTTTTCCAAGGTGGATCTGCAGTTCACCGCCGGCAACTGCTACGGCATCATCGGCGCCAACGGCGCGGGCAAATCCACCTTCATCAAGATCCTCTCCGGGGAGCTGGAGCCCACTTCCGGCGCGGTGGTGCTGGAGCCCAAGCGCCGCATGTCGGTGCTCAAGCAGAACCAGAGCCTCTATGACGACTGCCGGGTGCTGGACACGGTCATCATGGGCCACCAGCGGCTCTTTGACTGCGGCCGGGAGAAGGACGCCATCTACGAGAAGGAGGACTTCTCCGACGAGGACGGCCTGCGGGCCGCGGAGCTGGAGGAGGAGTTCTCCGAGCTGGGCGGCTACGAGGCCGAGAGCGACGCGGGCAGGATCCTCCAGGGCCTGGGCGTCCCGGTGGAGCTCCACGAGAGTTTGATGCGGGACATCGACCCCCGCCTCAAGGTCAAGGTGCTGCTGGCACAGGCCCTTTTCGGCAAGCCGGACGTGCTGCTGCTGGACGAGCCCACCAACAACCTGGATCTGGCCAGCGTGGTCTGGCTGGAGGACTTTTTGATGGACTACGCCGGCACGGTGCTGGTGGTGAGCCACGACCGCTATTTCCTCAACAACGTCTGCACCCACATCGTGGACATCGACTACGGCAAGATCAAGATGTATGTGGGCAACTACGACTTCTGGTACGAGTCCAGCCAGCTGATCCAGAAGCTGATCCGGGATCAGAACAAGAAGGCCGAGCAGAAGATCGCGGAGCTGCAGACCTTCATCGCCCGCTTCTCCGCCAACAAGTCCAAGTCCCGGCAGGCCACCAGCCGCCGGAAGCTGCTGGACAAGATCACCGTGGAGGAGCTGCCCGCCTCCGGCCGGCGCTACCCCTGGGTGGGCTTCAAGGCCGAACGGGAGCCCGGCAAGGATCGGCTTTTTGTCACGGACATTTCCAAGACCGTGGACGGGGTGAAGCTCCTGAACAAGGTCAGCTTCATCGTGGGCAAAGAGGACAAGATCGCCGTGGTAGGCAAGAACGAGCTGGCCGTCACCATGCTCTACAAGATCCTCATGGGCGAGGAGGAGCCGGACGAGGGCACGGTGAAGTGGGGCGCCTCCATCCAGCCCAGCTACTTCCCCAAGGATCACAACAGCTTTTTCGACGGCTTCGACGCGGATCTCATCGAGTGGATGCGCCAGTTCTCCGCCGACAAGCGGGAGAGCTATCTGCGCACCTTCCTGGGCCGGATGCTCTTCTCCGGGGACGACGTGTACAAGCCCGCCAAGGTGCTCTCCGGCGGCGAAAAGGTGCGCTGCATGCTGTCCCGGATGATGCTCTCCGGCGCGAACTTCCTGGTTCTCGACCAGCCCACCAACCACCTGGATCTGGAATCCATCGCCGCGCTAAACAACGGCCTGGAGGCCTTCAAGTACAACGTGATCTTCTCCTGCCACGACCATCAGCTGACCCAGACCGTGGCCAACCGGATCATCGAGATCACCGAGGACGGCATCATCGACCGCCGCTGCAGCTACGACGAGTACATGCACATCGCCGATCTGGAGCAGGCGCGGTAATTGTGCGTAAAAGTGCCCGGAAGTGTTCTTCCGGGCACTTTTTTTATCGTTTGGGGGCGCTTCCCCCCTTCTATTCTTCCTTCTGCTGTCCGAAGAGCGCCGCGGCCTCGGCCAACTCCTCCCGGATCCGGATGTGCTGGGGGCAGACCTCCTCGCAGGCGCCGCAGCGGATGCAGTTGACGGCCTGTTTGCGGCCCCGGCCGCCCACCTGCCAGCGCTCCCGGGATTTGGCACTGTCCAGATTGCCGAAGAGCGTATAGAGATTCTTGGCGGTGAAGGTGCCGGAAATGCCGATTTCCATCGGGCAGACCTTGGTGCAGTAATCGCACCTGGTGCAGGGGATCAGCGGGATCGCCGCCAGGGCCTCCCTGGCCCGGCGCAGGGTCTCCCGCTGCCCGTCGGTCAGGCCGGAGAAGTCCCGCATGAAGGAGACGTTGTCCTCCATCTGCGCCAGGCTGCTCATGCCGGAGAGCACCACCAGCACCCCCTCCAGATCCGCCGCAAAGCGGATGCCCCAGGAGGCCGGCGAGGCTTCCGGCTCCGCGCCGGCGAGGATCCGGGCCACCGGCTCCGGCGGCGCGGCCAGAAGGCCGCCCTTTACCGGCTCCATGACAATGACGGGCTTGCCGTACTTCCGCGCCATCTCGTAGACACCCCGGGACTGGACAGAACTCTCCTCCCAGTCGGCGTAGTTGATCTGCAGCTGCACGAACTCCGCCTCCGGATGGGCCAGGAGGATCTGCTCCAGGGCCTCCGGCGTGGAGTGGAAGGAAAACCCGATGTGCCGGATTTTGCCCTCGGCTTTTTTCTCCTTCACGAAGGACCACATATCGAAGTCTTCAAACACCTGGGTGCGGCCCTCTCCCAGATTGTGCAGCAGGTAGTTGTCGAAATAACCCGCGCCGGTGCGCTCCAGAGATTCCTCAAACTGGCGAACGGCCTCTTCCCTGGTTTTGCAGCCGGCCCAGGCGGCGTTTTTGGTGGCGAGCTGGAAGCTCTCCCGCGGGTAGCGCTCCACCAGGGCCTTGCGGATGGCCTCCTCGGAACCGTTATAGGCCCAGGCGGTATCAAAATACGTAAAGCCTGCCTCCAGGAACCGATCCACCATTTCCTTGACTTGCTCCAGATCAATGGCCTCGCCCTGCTTGGGCAGGCGCATCAGCCCGAAGCCCAGCTTTTTGATTTCTTTTTCAAAAAACGCCATATTCGCTCCTCCAATTGTCGCTTGAACAGTCTGTTCATCCCTATCCCGCAGAACCAAAAAACGACGCCGTTTCTTTTTTCAGGATGCCGGAAAAAGGATGCGGCGTCAAGTCATACGTTTTTTCTCTGTCTACTCTCCGATGTCGCCCCGGACGACCTTGCCGATGTTCCAGAGGTGCGCAGCCTTCCGGGCCGCATCGAAGCGATCCTCCTGTTCGTGATACTCAAAATGCGCAGTCTGGGCGCCGCAGTCCATGCACATGACATACCAGCACCAGCCGTTCTCCTCCTCCAGCAGGCCGGGGCCGCCGCAAAAGGGGCAGTCCTGCAGGGGGAGCATTTCATGGATATTCATCTCGTATTCTCCCATCGTCGCGGGCGCGGCGCGCCCGAAGATTGAATTGATTATACCGCGTTTCCCGTCCCCTGGCAAGGGCTTTGTCCGCGCCGCGCCTCCTGGGGATCTCCCGACAGCCCATCCTTCCCCCATCCCGGACACGAAAAAGCTCCCGCCCGAGGGCGGGAGCTTTGATGCGGGTCGGGGAAGAATCAGAACTGTCTGTCGTAGTTGTCCTGGATGCAGCGGACGATGGTGGACAGCACGTCGCAGGTCGGGGTGGGAATACCCAGCTCCTTGCCGTACTCGGCGATCTTGCCGTTGAGCACGTCGATCTCGGTCTGGCGCTTGTTGAAGGCGTCCTGGCACATGGAGGGATAGTAGTCGCCGATGTTGGTGACGATGTCGTTATGGTCGTGGGCGATGAACTCGTCGGCATCCAGCGGCGTGCCGCGGGCGGTGGCGACGGCGCAGGCCTCGCGGATGACGTCGTGGAACAGCTTCTGTCCGGCGGGGTGAGCCTCGACCTCGCCGATCTTCAGACGCAGCACATAGCAGACGGTGTTGACGGTGGAGTTGACGATGACCTTCTTCCAGACGAACTTGTAAATGTCGTCCTTGCGCCAATAGGCGTCGCAGCCACCGTCGCGGTAGCACTTGAGCATCTCGGCGCAGACCGCGTCGGTGCGCTCGTTGCGCTCGATGGCGCCGAAGTTCATCTGCACGCCGCCGGCAGCGTGTTCGCCGCGTATCTGAAAAAGGGCGGCGCGGAGCTGACGCTGGTGGATCGCTACCAGAAGCACATGGACGCCTGCCGGGAGCAGGGGCTGCGTTTTGTCTCGCCCGCGGGTGAGGAGCTGCTGACCGGCTTTCACACCGCGCCCAGCGCCGCCGAGATCGAGGTCCAGGACATCGTCATCCTGATGGTGAAAGCGACCCAGACCGAGGGCCTGATCCCGGATCTGAAGCACTGCGTCGGCGAGGAGACGGTGATCGTCTCCCTGCAGAACGGCCTGGGCAACGACGAGCTGCTCAGCCGCTATTTCCCGGCGGATCGGGTGCTCTACGGCTTCGGCACCATCGGCACGGAGCTGCCGGAGCCCGGCAAGTGCGTCAGCAAGCCGGAGAGCGGCGTGATCATGCGCTTTGGGGCGGCAAAGGAAGGCCCTCTCGCCGAGAAGGCGGGCAGATACCTGGAGGCCTGCTTCAACGCCGGCGGCTGCCTGACGGTGTTTGAGAAGGACATCCGGCCCTTCGTGTGGAAGAAGGCCATCTCCAACAGCGGCTACAACACCCTTTCCGCGCTGCTGCGCCTGAAGGTGGGAGATTTTCTGGAGCTGGAGGAGGGCGTGGCGCTGATCAAGTCCGTCTGGGCGGAGGGCTGCGCCGTCTGCAGGGCGGAGACCGGCGTGGATCTCTGGCCGGAGATGCTGGAGGAGCTGCCGCGGCTGAAGCAGGGCTTTGCCACCTACTATCCCTCCATGGCCCAGGACGTGCTGATCCACCAGCGGCAGACGGAGGTGCAGCTGCTGAACGGGGCCATCGTCCGCCACGGCGCGGCCCTGGGGATCCCCACCCCGGTGAACGAGGCGCTGACCCGGATGATCTGCTGCATGCAGGCCTGTTACAACAAGCAGTACCGCAAGTGACGGTCGGGCGCCGGTTCCCGCGGCTGGAGCCTTTTCCCGCAAGCGACAGAATTCGGGCCTCGGAACGGCTGTACGCCGGTTCCGGGGCCCGAATTCCGTTTTTTCCCTTCCGCTTCTTCCGCAAGGGCGGCGCCTCCTCCCCGCAGTTCCGGCGGCCCGCCGGCCGTCAGGCGCTACTATCCCCGGGGGGAGCGGGCAGCCGCTTCCCCGGGAGCTCTCCCAACAGCGCCCCTCCGATGATCAGAACGGCGCCCAGGAGCTGCGGCGCGGTCATGCTCTCCCCCAGGAAAAGGGCGGAAAACAGCAGCGCAGAAACCGGATCCACATAGCTGATCAAGGCAAGGGACTGCGCCGGCAGCCTCTGCAGGCCGGAAAAATACAGCAGATACGCAAGCCCGGTGTTCGCCAGTCCGATGAGCAGCAGGAACGGCAGATCCGCGCGTGTCGGCCGCGGGAGCCCGGAGCGGAGCAGCACGTATACAAGCACCACCAGAAACGCGACGTCCAGTTCAATGGCGGCCGTCTGCAGGACGCCTGTTTTTCGGATCCGCTTATTGAACACGATCAGCGCGGCGTAAAACAGCGCCGAACCCGCCGCAGCCAGCAGACCGGGGATGCTGAGCCCGGCCGCCGCGATGCTTCCGCTGATGAGCACCAGCCCCAGCGTCACGACGGCGATTGCCGTGAGCTTCCCTCCTGTCAGCTTTTCCCGGAAAAGCAGCGGGGAGAGCAGCATGACCAGCATAGGGCCGGCATAGTAGATCAGCGTCGCCAGACTCACATTCAGGAGCCTGTACGCGCTGAACAGCGCGATCCAGTTGAGCCCCAGCGCGGCGCCGCCCATAAGCAGCGGCCAAAGCTCGGAGCGGATCTCCCGCAGCGCGAAGCCGCCCCGCAGGAAGGCCAGGGCCGTCAGCACGAGCCCGCCGATCAGCGTCCGGTAGAGCACGATATGGCCGCTGGCCAGGGAGATCCGCGCAACGACCAGTCCGTTCGTTCCGAACAGCAGGAGCGAGAGGATATACAGGGCGTAGAAGACGCCTTTTGCCTTTGTTTTTCCGCTCATGATCCTCCCTCCCCGCGCCGCGGCCCGTCCGCAGCGCATCGATCCCCCAGCGCTGTGCCCATTATACTAATGTATATCCCAAGCTAATATCGAATGGTGAAATCAAAAGCTTTTGTAATTCTTTCATGTAGCAATCAAAAAATTTCTTTATGGCTTTCCCGTAGTTTTCTTTTGAGTCGAACTCCCAATAGGAATAATACTTTACGCACTTGACAACCTTGGTTAATTCTCTTGGCGGGTCGCCTAATTCAATTCCATCTATGGTATAGAATCTCTTGAAATACTTTAGAGAAATACAACCATCCCATTTTGACTGATCAACGGACATTCTTTCTATCATTGCTTCAAATTGTTCTGTTTTGTCAGGCTTGACCTGAAACAGTTTGATCTCAGCAAAGCTTTTCGTCATCATGCTCTTCTCCATTCAAAATCTCTGTTGTTCCTCACTTCACTTCAGAGTTAATCTGCTTCGACAAATCCCGCGTTGTCGAGATGAGTATAACACAGCCTCCCCCGCCAAACAACAAGAAACCTCTTTTGCCTTGGGCAGACAAAAGAGGTTTCTTTGATGGCAAAGACCGCGTAAAAGGATGCCAGGGCATAGAAAGAACGCGTAAAAGGTACTTGCTGATTATTTCGATAAACCGGAATTCACCTGTTTGCTCTCAGGGTATAAGTCGCTCCCCAGTTTTTCAGAACTGTGACGAAAGAGAATCCGGCGAACAGCAGAGCTTCTTTTTCGTGATCTACGGTCAACGGGGTATCATAGTGATAAAACTCGTCATTGTGAATGTCCTGTTCCTTTTTCAGTCGAAGAAGCTCAGCGCGGTGAAATCGTTCTTCTTCGTCTGACGCCGAGAAATAATCTGTCAGGATAAAAAAGCCGCCCGGCTTTATGGCTTTCCGCAGCTTCTCATACAGGGGTATCTTTTCTTCCTTTGTGAAGTGGTGAAGAGACTCGACGGACACAGCCGCGTCAAAGGCGCACGCATCAAATGGCACGTCAAAATAGGAACCTGCGATCAAAGTCAGCGACTTGTCGGGATATTTCCCGCGAAGTGCTTCCAGCATCCCCGGAGCAAGGTCGATCCCGGTGATCCTTGCCGTGGGAACCGTTTCAAAATAGTACCCGAGTTCCAGTCCGGTCCCGCATCCCAAATCCAGGATATGGGAATCAGCGGTCTGCGGCAGACAACCTGCGGTAAAGGGGTAAAACTCCCGGGCTGAATCAATGCACGTCAACTGGTGTTCCTCATAACCGTTCAGTCGAGCTTCAAAAAACTCTCCCATCTTTTCAAGCATATGGCCGCTCCTCCGCAAACAACAAGATTACAAAAACAGTGAAAAAACCATGTTCATTTTCGTAACACCCTTTCCTCAGATATACTGCAGCACTTCCTCAAACTCCGATCTGTTGAGATGATTATACTGGATTCTGCCCTGCGATTCAACAAGAAAACCTCTTTTGCCCTGGGCGCGCGTTTTGTCAAGAAGTTTTTTATCCCTTTGAGCCTGTTTGCTCAAAGGGATTTCATTTCTTTTAAGGTTGGATTAACTTTCTGCGCTTATGATGTCCTCAGAAACAAAAAAAGGAGGATGTCTGCATGAGAAAGAAGCATCATGTGTTTCTGAGCGTTTTTCTTTGCGCGCTGCTGCTCTTCTCTGTTTATGTGCTGCTCGACACTTTTGTTATTGAGCGCAGGATGGAGGTGGTGACTGAGCCGCAGACCGTGAGCACGCAGGTCGGCGGCAAGACGGGTACACCGGTCGCTTTGCCGCTTGCCGCCTCGTCGGAAGAGAAAGCGGAGGCTGTCATCACGGAGAACAGCTATTACGACGGGAACATCTCCATCGAGATCACCGAGGAACGCGTCGGCGATACCACCGTATACGTCGCGGACGTGCAGCTCGCATCCGCGGAGCATCTCAAGACCGCTTTCGCCGACAACACCTACGGACGAAACGTCACGGACACGACCTCCGGCATGGCCGAGGCCGTGGACGCCATCCTCGCCGTCAACGGCGATTTCTACGGCGCGCAGCAATCCGGCTTTGTTATCCGGGGCGGCGTCCTCTACCGGAGCACGGTGAAGAAAGGCGCGGAGGATCTGGTGATCTACGCCGACGGCAGCTTCGGGATCATCCGGGAAGCCGAGATCTCGGCGCAGGAGCTGTTGGAGAGCGGCGCGCGGGACGTGCTCAGCTTCGGCCCCGCGCTGGTCGAAAACGGCGAGATCTCCGTCTCGGTCAATGACGAGGTCGGCCGCGCCATGGCCAGCAATCCGCGCACCGCGATCGCCGTGATCGACGAGCTGCATTATCTGCTCGTCGTCTCGGACGGGCGGACGAGTGAAAGCGAGGGACTGAGCCTGTACGAGCTGGCCGCCTATCTGCAGAGCAAGGGCGTTCAGACGGCCTACAATCTGGACGGCGGCGGCTCGTCCACGATGGTGTTCAACGGCCGCGTCGTCAACAATCCCACGTCAGGGAGAAGCATCAAGGAGAGGAGCGTGAGCGACATTGTATACGTCGGATAAACCCGGTTCAGAGAAAAGATACGCCTCGGTCATCATGGCCTATCTGTTCTCAACGGTGGGCTGCATCCTCTTCGGCGCGGTCTACGAGCTGTTCAGCCACGGGGTCTGGTCCTGTTTTATGATTTGCGCCTTTGCCTTCCCGCTGCTGCTCGGCGCGATCCCGTTTTTCCTGCTGCGAAAGCGCGGGAAGTCCTTTCCCGGCAGGGCCGCGGATCTCATCCACGCGGGCGTGGCCGCGCTGACCGTTGGCAGTATCCTGCAGGGCGCGCTGGAGATTTACGGAACAAGCAATCCGCTCACGCTCGCCCACTGGGCTGTGGGCGGGGCCTTGACCGCAGCTGGCTGGCTGCTGACATTTTTAAAGCAGGTCGAGCGGGAATAGCCGCCTTATCTCCCCGCAGCACCGCTGCCATGCGCTGATAATGTTCTCAACAAGAAAACCTCTTTTGCCACGGTAGACAAAAGAGGCTTCTTTGTTGTGAAAGAACGCGTAAAAGTACACCAAAACATAGAAAGAGCGCGTAAAAGACACACGCAAAACTTCTCGACAAACCGGATTTTATCGATCTCTGATGATATCAGGGAAGTTGCCTTTCAAAAAATGTCTGTACTCCGGATGATCAACAGCATGTTCATATTCATCAACAATAGATTGATTATTCCATTCTCTCATCTTGTCGGGCATATTCTCATATCTCAATATAGTAATAAGCCCGGCTTTTTCTGCCTGTAAGATAGCTTCATAGGCATCCGGCACATACTCGACAGAATCTATTTCAACAGAGCTGCTGCTTACGGCTGCATACGGGATCTGCGTATCGAAGTCTGCTTCAACAATATCCTTGGCGCAGTAGATATACCCTGATACACCCTTGTATGTCTTTTCCAGCGCATCCGGATAATACTCCTCTATACGCTGGATCCCGTTCCTGTCAAATCCGTATGGTCCCCATTTTTTCCATCTTCCGTCATAGGAGAAACCAGTTTCTTTACAGTATTTCTCGATGGCATTGCTTAAATAGACAAGAACATTCTCTCTTTTCTTTGAGAAGTAGATCAAAGGAATTCCATGATTGGAGACTCTTGGCTCCAGCCGCTGTATATTCCCTGTTGGTGATGCGTGAAAAAACATGTTAACCTCACAAATCCCGATTTACCGAAATAACTATACCATACATTTTTCTTAAACACAAGAAAACCTCTCTTGCCCCGGGAGCGCGTTTTGTCAAGGTGTTTTTTATCTGTATTCAAAAAAGAATTATGAAGTGATCGACTGGCAGCAGGATACCGAAGATGCAAAGAGGAACTCACAGGTTTCGATTCTGTGAGTTCCTTTTGTGCTATCCTGAGATTACTTCTCCGAGAGGGGAACGGCTCTTTTGTTCTCATCCGGAACGAAATACGTGCTGCGGATCTGCTCATACACCGCGGCGACGTCACGATCGCAAAGGATCCGGTACAGCTTTTCATGCGCCTGATACAGCTCCTCCGCCCGTCCTTCCTTCAGCATCAGCTCGACGCTCTCGTGACGCATATCGTGCGTCATAGTTCGGACAGTCGCGGCGATCCGCTCGACCATACGGTTGTGGGCGAGCGCCATCATCGTCTCGTGGAAAGCGTCGTCGCGGCTGAACACTTCCTCAATCGACGGCTCCGGACGGCGGCAAGCCTCACCCAACGCAACCAATGGTGCGGACAGCGCGGCGATCTCCTCGTCCCCGGCGTTGCGGATCACAGTCAGCATGGTGCCCGTCTCCATGATCTCGCGCAGATCCAGCAGTTCATTGTAGCTGTCGCCCCGACCGAGGATCACGCCGTAGAGCATCGGACTGATCATAGGCTCGGTAAAGCCGGAGCAAACGAAAGTCCCGACGGGACGGCGAATCTCCAGAACGCCCATGGCCACCAGGATCTTGATCGCCTCGCGGGCGGTATTGCGCGCCACGCCGAACTTCTCAGACAGCTCGATCTCCGTGGGGATCTGCTCTCCGGGGCGCAGTGAGCCTTCCAGAAGCGCCTGAGTAAAGGCATCTATGATCTGTTGGACTGCGTTGGTAGAGATTTTTTTCATGTCCATCTACGTCACCCGCTTTGTTCATTGTTGAACAAAGAATAACAAGGAAAGCGAAGACTGTCAAGTACGGGCGAGGACAAAACAGGCACAAAACGTGGAGATTGACAAACAATAAACGATCTTTTTGTGCAAAGCAACTAAAGTCGCAACGGGAAAACTGGCGCTTGCTCTGAATATTTGTAGAAGCTGTTGAAATTGCTTGACAGAATCAGGATGTTAGGGTATGCTGTTATTGCTCAATGTTGAACATTGAGCAATAACGAAAAGCGAGGGAGAGCGCCATGAGAGCAAGAAGAATGAGCCTGATCATTTCGATGATCCTCTGCCTGTTTCTGCTCAGCGCCTGCGGAAGCTCCGCGGGAAAGGGAGAAACGGGCAATTCCGAATACCAGAAGATCAATCTGGTCATGTCTGTCAACGGAACAGATACCCAGATCGACACGCGGGTCGCCCGCTATTTTGCCCAGCTTGTGGAGGAACGTTCCGGAGGCAGCGTTACGGTAGACGTGTTCCCGAACGATCAGCTTGCCGGCGGAAACGCCACCAAGGGCATCGAGATGATCGCCCAAGGAAGCGTGGACCTGGCCGCCTACGCTACCTGCACGCTGGCCGTGATCGACAGTCAGCTCCCCGTAGCCACGATCCCCTGGTCCTTTGACAGCTACACCGAGGCCCGCCAGGTCATTGACTCCACGGGCGGCGCGTATTACGCCGAGCGGCTGGCGGCGAAGGGCATCACCTACATCGGTTCCTTCCACAACGGTTTCCGCCAGCTTACCAACTCCAAGACCGTGGTGGATGATCCTTCCGATCTGAAGAATCTGAAGATACGCGTCCCCGGCAGCGAAGTCTACATGGGCTTCTTCCGCGCGCTTGGCGCCGACCCCACTTCCATGAGCTGGAGCGAGGTCTTCACCGCTATCCAGCAGGGCACCATCGACGGTCAGGAGAACGGCGCCTCCGTCACCTCCACGGCGAAGATGGACGAGATCCAGAAGTACATGACCATCTGGAACTACTCCTATGAGAACGACCTGTTCATTGCCAACACCCGGATCTGGGAAAGCCTGGACGAAAACACCCGGCAGCTCCTGACCGAGTGCGCGATCGAGGCCTGCAACTGGGGCCGCGACACGCTGGAGGCGGAGGAAGCGGATATTCTGGCCCGCTTCGAGGCCAACGGCATGACCATCACTTACCTGAACGACGAGCAGAAGGCCGCCTTTGCCGAGGCCATCTCCGAGTGGAAAGCCGGCATGATCGACCGCTTCGGCGAATATGCCTGCTCCGCTTTCGGGATCACGAAATAAGGGAGGGAACAGCATGAAGATACTCAACAAGATCGAAGAGGGCATCTGCATCCTCTGTCTGATCGCCATGACAACGCTGGTTTTTGCCAATGTGTTCTCCCGCTACGTCCTGCATCTTTCCCTCTCCTTTTCGGAAGAGATCACGACGAATCTCTTTGTGCTGCTGAGCATGATGGGAACCGCCATCGCGGCCAGACGCCGCGCGCATCTGGGGCTGTCCATTCTGACGGATGCCGTCAATCCCAAAGTCCGCCGGGCGCTGCTGATCTTCGGATTCGGCCTGGCCACCGTGTTTTGCTTCGCGGTCTTCTTCTACGGGATCAAGATGGTCCGCAATGAATACATCCTCGGCCAGGTGACGCCCAGCATGCAGTGGCCCGAGTGGATCTACGGCTGCTTCGTCCCCTTCGGAGCCTTTTTCATGACCCTGCGCTTCGCCCAGGTCACGCTCGAGGAGATCCGTACCCCGGCCGAGCAGGTCAAGACAGACGCCGAGCTGATGATCGAGGAAGCGGCCGAAGATGAAAAAGCTTATCTTGAAAAGGAGGACGAAACGAAATGATTGCTGCCATTCTGTTTGTCTCCTTTGCGATCCTTCTGATCCTCGGCGCGCCCATCGCGGTCTGCCTCGGCTCCTCCAGTGTGCTGGCCATGCTGGCCCAGGGTGCCGGGCGCCCGGTCGATACGATCATGTCCAGCCTGCCCTTCCTGTTTTCCGCCTCCTCCAGTAAGTTTGTCCTGCTGGCCATCCCCTTCTTCATCCTGGCCGGCAACATCATGGAGAAGGCCGGCATTTCCGAACGCCTGATCAATCTGGCGGAGGCCTGTGTGGGTCACGTCAAGGGCGGTCTCGCCATCGTGTGCGTCATCGTGGCCTGCTTCTTCGCCGCCATTTCCGGCTCGGGCCCGGCGACCGTGGCCGCGTTGGGTCTGGTGCTGATCCCCGGCATGATCAAAAGCGGCTACAAGCCCGCCTTCTCTGCCGCTCTGATGGGCTGCGCCGGGGCGATCGGCGTTATCATCCCGCCCTCCATCACCTTCGTGGTTTACGGCTCCATCGCGGACACCTCCATCGGCGACCTGTTCAAAGCCGGCGTGATCCCCGGGCTCATCATGGGTGCCGGCCTGATCGTCACCGCGCTGCTTGTCGGCCGCAAGATGGATCTGAAGCGTCAGCCCAAGGCCAGCGGCAAGCTGCGCTGGAAGGCCTTCAAGGACGCCTTCTGGGGTCTGCTGATGCCCATCATCATCCTCGGCGGCATTTACGGCGGCATCTTTACCCCGACCGAGGCCGCAGCCGTCGCCGTGGTGTACGGCCTCGTGATCGGCGTGTTCGTTTACAAGACTGTCAAGCTCAAGGATCTCAAGGCGATCCTGATCGACTCGGCCAGCACGACCGCGACCATCATGTTCATCACCGCCTGCGCCAGCCTCTTCGCCTACGTGCTGACCCGCGCCCGCCTTGACGTGGCTATCTCCAACGGCCTGATCGACCTGACCAAGGGCTCCGTTTTCGTGTTCTTCATTATCGTGAACATCCTTCTGCTGATCGCAGGCTGCTTCCTGGATTCCACCTCTGCGCTCTACATCTTCACGCCGCTCTTCGTCCCGGTCGCGCAGGCTCTCGGCGTGGATATGATCCACCTGGGCGTGGTCATGATCGTAAACCTCGCCATCGGCCTGTTCACCCCGCCTGTCGGCGTCAACCTGTATGTGGCCTGCGGCGTGGCCAATGTCGATCTCAAGCGGATCTCCAAGGCGGTCGTGCCGCTGCTGATCGCGTCGCTGATCGTGCTGCTGATCATCACCTATATCCCCGGTATTTCTACTGTGTTTACCCGCTGATCGAGTGAAAGGAGAGCTGTAAATGAAAGAAAACCTGAGCGTCGTCGAACTGCAGAACACCTGTATCGACCTGAAAAAGCATGTGATCGACATGATCTGGAAGGCCCAGAGCGGCCACCCGGGCGGCTCGCTGTCCGTGGCGGAGTTCATGACCGCCTGCTACTTCCGCTATATGAACGTGGATCCGACCAATCCCCGCTGGGAAGACCGCGACCGCTTCGTCCTCTCCAAAGGTCACGTCTGCCCCGCCCAGTATGCGGCGCTGGCCATGAAGGGCTACTTCCCGATGGAGGTGCTGGACACGCTGCGTAAGGAGGGCTCTCCGCTTCAGGGCCACCCCAGCATGACCAAGTGCCCCGGCATCGACATCTCCACCGGTTCTCTCGGCCAGGGACTGGCCTGCGCGGTTGGCATGGCGCTGGCGGCCAAGCTCGACGGCAAGGACTACCGTGTGTTTTCCGCGGTGGGCGACGGCGAGTGCAACGAGGGCGAGATCTGGGAAGCCTGCGGCACCGCTTACAAGTACAAGCTGGATAACCTTGTGGTCTTTGTGGACTGGAACAATCTCCAGCTCGACGGCAGCTGCGAGGAGATCATGCCCCCCATCGATCTGGCGAAGAAGTACGAGGCCTTCGGCTTCGAAGTCTACCAGTGCAACGGCAATGACATGGCCGAGCTCGTCGAGGTCATGGACAAGGCGCTCGCGTCAAAAAACGGCCTGCCCAAGTGCATCGTGGGCAAGACCGTCAAGGGCAAGGGCGTGAGCTATATGGAGAATCAGGTCGGCTGGCACGGCGTGGCGCCCAATGATGAGCAGTACAGGCAGGCCATGGACGAGCTGGACAGCCAGTACGTCAAGTGAGGAGGGCATAAAGATGAATCTTGAGAAGAAGATCCCCACCCGCAACGGCTTCGGCGACGAGATCGTCGCCCTGGGCAAAGAAAACAAGAACATCCTCGTGGTAGACGCCGACATCGGCAAGAGCTGCAAGACCGGCGATTTCCGCAAACAGCTGCCCGAGCAGTACCTGAACGTGGGCATCGCCGAGCAGAACTGCGCCGGCGTGGCCGCGGGCCTCGCGACCTGCGGCAAGATCCCCTTTGTGGTCACCTACGCCGCCTTTGGCTCCATGCGCATGTGCGAGATGATCCGCCAGGAGATCTGCTACACCCACCTGAACGTGAAGATCGCCTGCTCCCACGGCGGCGTTACGCCGGCCAACGACGGCGCTTCGCATCAGGCCATCGAGGACATGGGCATCCTGCGCACGATCCCCAACATGACCGTGGTCATGCCCGCCGACTACGCCTCCGCCCGCAAGCTGGTGCGCGCCGCGGCGGAGTTCGACGGCCCTGTGTACCTGCGCTTTACCCGCGACGCCGTCCCCGTGATCTACGACGAGGACGAGGAATTTGAAATCGGCAGGGCCAAGAAGCTCCTCGAGGGCAAAGACGTCGCCATCCTGGCCAATGGCGACACCGTGCGCCTGGCCATCCAGTCCGCCGAGGCGCTGGCCGAAGAGGGCATCGAGGCCCGCGTGTACGACTTCCACACGATCAAGCCGCTGGATGAGGAAGCGGTCCGCTCCTGCATTGAGGAGATCGGCAGGATCGTCACCGTCGAAGACCATAACATTCTCAACGGTCTGGGCAGCGCGGTCTGCGAGCTGGTCGCCGAGGCCGGCCGCGGCAAGGTCAAGCGTATCGGCATCCAGGATCAGTTTGGGCAGTCCGCCCCCTATGAGCGCCTGCTGGCCATGAACGGCGTCACGGTGGAGAATATCGTGGCCGAGGCGAAAAAGCTCGTCAAAGCGTAAAGGAGAAATCAATGAAGGTATTTATGATCGGCGCGGGCGACATCGCCCGCCATCACGGCAGAGCGGTCGTGCGTCTGGGAGGCGAGGTCATCGGTGTCTACGACGTGAGCGAGAAAAATCTCGAGATCTACCGCAACGAGTTCGGATGCCCCTCCTGCACCTATGAGGAGATCGAGGACTATGTGGTCCAGGCCGACTATGTGGTCATTTCCACGCCGCCCACCAAGCGGCTGGACTACGTGGAAATGGTGCTGAAGCACCATGTGGCCTGCTACATGGAAAAGCCCGTGGCCTGCACCATGGCCGACGCCATGAAGATCAAGGCCATGGCCGACAAATACGACGGCAAGATCATGGTCGGCTTCGCGCACTACTACCGCCCGGCCTATCGCAAGATGCTGGAGCTGGTCAAAACCGGCATGTTCGGCGAGCCGGTGGATATCGCCTTCTCCCGTCTCAGCCCCGGCTTCGGCTTCCACGCGAAGAATCTGGGCGCCTCCTGGCGCACCGATCCGGATCTGGCCTGCGGCATGACGGTGGAGTCCGTCAGCCACGACTGGAAGCTCATCACCGCCATGGCGGGCGGCTTTGACACCATCGCCTGCAACTACACCGGAACCATCGCCTCTGTGCCGAAGTTCGATAACCACACCTCCATCACGATCCGCCTGCGCAACGGGGCCATCGGCACCATCGCAGCCTCCTGGGCCTGCGATATCCCGACCTGCTCCCGCGCCTATATCGGCACCAAGGGCTCCATCTTTCTCACCGGCGAGGGAATGTTTGAGTTCACAAAGCTGACCTGGAAAACCGAGGACATGCCCTATGCCGAGACCCTGACCTTCAACGACAGCTATGACCATGCGACCGGCGATGTGATTTTCTACGCGCACGAGGCCTTCCAGAAGGCCATGCGCGAAGGCACCGAGTTCGAGACGCCGCTTGCAGACGGCATCTCCGCGCTGATCTACTCCCTGGCCGCGAAGGAATCCTCCGAGCGGCAGAAGACCGTCAGGGTCCCCGACTGGGGCGAGGTATGAAGCGAAAAAAGCTGGATTTTTGTTCTGTTTTGGGAGAGGATTATCACCTCTCCCAATTCTTTTCCTTCTTTTTCGGCCTGCCCAATTCGCGCTGATCTGCCTCGACCAGCTTTTCTTGTAACCGCTTTCTCACAGAGCGGGGCTTTTCATCGGGCTTGGGTTCGTTCAGCAGTCCAGCGACATAGCTTCTGGCTTGCTTAGCCAGATCGGGAGCGAATTCCATGCCGTATACCATTTATCACCGATGAGCTATCCAAATGTCACCCTATGCAGCTTCCTCCCAAGATCTTATTTCAATCTCTCGCACAGGGGCAGGAGTTCTTCCAGCCGGGCGACAATGCGCTTCTGCTCGGCCAGCGACGGGAGAGGAAAACACATAGACAAAACGCTTCCTCGATCAATACCAGGTATTACTCCTTGTCCGTTAGCCTTAATCTGTTGCAGATTTGCTTTTAAAAACATCATCACATATTGCATGTTGATGGAGTTGAGCTTCTTTATCGCCATGATCTGTCTTGCAATATGCGCTTGATCTATATCACAGATAACGGTTTTACCATATCCAGATCCCTTGCATACAAGGAGGACATCTCCATTCTCTGCAATAACCCGTGGCGTTTCTGTCCATCTGTTTACCAAAACTCCAGTTTCAGACAAACTGCTTGCGCCGGTAATGTAAGGAATTCCTTTTGCATGATCGTTGTATTCTTCTGGCTTGAAATCTGTTCCAGAAAGCAACGAGATTGCGTTCCCAAGCCGTACCCACTTCCAGCTCTCTGGAATCTCAAAGGGTATCTCGTCCTCTGTGATCTCCGGCAGGGGCTTATCTTTTTTGATCTTTCCGGCTTTGATGAGCGCCTGCTTTTCGGTCTGGATCTGGCGGTAGAGTTCTTCCCCGGTGCCCTCCTCGGGGCGCTGTTCCACCAGCTTGCCCTGAATGGCCATCTGCAGGATGGACTTCTGCATATCCCCGGGAAAGCGCTTGTTGAAGTCCTCCAGACAGCTCCACGCCTTTTCGTAGCGTTCGATCAGCGGCAGCAACTCTTCAATCTTGGCTACAATGCGCTTCTGCTCGGCAAGCGGCGGGAGAGGAACCGGTTTATCCTTGATGTACTTGTAGTGTCTGCTATATCCTCCGACTTTGTTCAATCCAATACAGTTGAATTGAAACACATAATATAGAAACTTCGGGATAATATAATCTATTTGCGGCAGTAAAATTTTTACTCCATCAGCCCCAATGACGAAGTCAAAGGTGACAAACTTTACCTCAGTTGTATGATCTCCAAAAACAATAACGGGAATGTCATGACAAAAGACCTTGCTTTTTTCATCTGTAAACCCAATGGAATACTCTTTCGATTGGCTAATTACAGCGAAAGTGCCTTCTTTTTTTACCTCTGATTCTAACACCTGATACTGTTTAGTTGGAATTGGCGTGCTAATGCTTTCTACGTGCGAGATCGCCCATTTTTCTGGCAGATCGAATTCGTATTCATCAGTTGCCTTTGCCTTCAGTTTTGTTATATCTACAGATATTTCTTCCGGGCGCTGTTCGACCAGCTTCCCCTGAATGGCAAGCTGCAGGATGCTGTTCTTCAGTTCCTGGGGCGTCATAGTTCTGCCCCTCCCAGCTTGGCGGTGATCTCGGCCAGTACCCGGTCGATCTCCGCATTCAGGGAAGCCCGCTCCTCCTGATAGCGCCGGATCAGATCCATGGGGGCCAGGATCTCCTCTTCCTCATGGGGGAAGCCGCACTGATCCAGATTATAGCCCAGGTCAACCGAGAGCTCTTCCACGGTATAGCAACGGGCTTTGTCGAAGCAGTCCACGTTCAGGGACTGCCGGTCGTTCCACCAGGCCACCACCGGGTCGAAGTGCTCCAGCTTCATGGGCTTGGTTTTGGAGAAATGCTTGTAGCCCTCGGGCATGTCCAGCCGGTAGAACCAGGTCTCCTTCGTAGGTCCGGTGCGGTCAAAGAACAGGATGTTCGTGGTGATGGAGGTATAGGGGGAGAAGACGCTGCCGGGCATGCGGACGACGGTATGGAGATTGAACTCCGATAGCAGTTTTTTCTTAATGTTGATCTTGGCGTTGTCGGTGCCGAAGAGGAAGCCGTCGGGCAGGATTACCGCCGCTCGTCCGTTCTCTTTCAGCCGGTACATGATGACAGACATGAAGAGATCGGCGGTCTCGGAGCTGGCCAGGTCTGCCGGGAAGTGGTTTTTGACTTCGGCCTTCTCGCTGCCGCCGTAGGGGGGATTCATCAGGATGACGTCAAACTGGTCGTCCTCGGTGTAGTCCAGCACATCCCGCAGGAGGGAGTTGTCATGGAACACCCGGGGCACGTCCAGATCATGCAGCAGCATGTTCGTGATGCAGAGCATGTACGGGAACTGCTTCTTCTCGATGCCGTAGATGGAATGGCTGTAGGCGTATTCGTCCTCCGTGGTCTGCACTTTCTTCTTCAGTTCCGAAAGCCAGGAGGTAAGGAAGCCGCCGGTGCCGCAGGCAAAATCCGCCATCTGCTCCCCGATCTGCGGGCCTATCATGCGGGCCATGAATTCGGTGACGGCGCGGGGTGTATAGAACTCACCGGCGCTGCCCGCGCTCTGCAGCTCTTTCAGGATGGTCTCGTAGATCTCTCCGAAGGCGTGGCTCTCCTCATAGTCGGAGAGATCCAGCTCGTCGATCACGTTGAGCACCTGGCGGAGCAGAACGCCGTCCTTCATATAGTTGTTGGCGTCGGCAAAGGTGGTCTGCACGATGGCTTTTTTGATGGGCGTGGAGGCGTCCACGGGCAGCTTCTTCAGCGTGGGGAACAGGGTGTTGTTCACGAAGTTCAAGAGCCGCTCACCGGTCATGGCGGTGCCGGACTTGTCATCGTGCGCCCAGTTGGCCCAGCGGCACTCCTCGGGGATGATGGAGACGTAATTCTCGTCATCCCACTCCCAGTCCTGCTCCTTGGCGTCATAAACTTTCAGAAACAGCATCCAGGCAATCTGCTCGATACGCTGGGCGTCGCCGTTGATACCGGCATCGTTGCGCATGATGTCGCGCAGGCGTTTTACAAAACCGGATAAATTGGCCATCTGTTAAATTACCTCGTCCATATAGATTTCGTCTTCCAGTTCCTGTACGGCTTTCAGATAACCGGCTTTGCCGCCGAAGAAGGAAGAGATCTTCGCCGGTTTCCCGTATCGGAGGAACGGATCAAGTTTCAGGATCTCCGCCTTGCCGATCTCACGGATTCCAAGATCCATGTACTTATCCAGCAGCGCTTCCAGGATCTCACGGGCAACGCCGCTGTACCTGCTGAGGAAGTCACGCTTCTTGACATTGTTGGCCCGCTCTTTCCGGGTCAGCGGCTTTTTGTCATAGGCGACATGGCAGATGAAGTCAAAATCATCCACGTCGCTCATGCCCTGCTCGGCCTTCATCTTATCCAGGTCGATGCCGCGTTCGCGCAGCATATCGCGGATTTTTTCCTTTTTCGGGTCGGCCCGCCACTCCCGGATAAAGGCGTCCAGCGTGGCATACTCACCGCGCACGTTCTCCTTGGTGTAGTCGGTGATGCTCTCCTGCCGGAGCAGTTTGCCGTTGGCGTCATAGATGGAGACGGTCTTATATACGACTTCGACGCGGCAGCCGTTTCGATCCACCACGGGCTTTTCTTTCGGGGGATTCGGCCCGGGGCCAGGGCCAGGTCCAGGTCCGGGACCAGGGCCGGGTCCGGGGCCAGGCTTTGGCGGGTAGTTGGGATCAACCTCAATGGGTCCATCCCAATCCGGATCCGCAAACAGCCGGGTCACATTACGGAAGTCCATGACCACGAAGTGGGTCTTGCCTTCCTTTTCCCGGAGCCGGGTGCCGCGACCGATGATCTGCTTGAATTCCGTCATGGAGCCGATCATCTCATCCAGCACGATCAGCTTGGTCATTTTGCAGTCCGCGCCAGTGGACAGCAGCTTGGAGGTGGTGGCAATGACCGGATAAGGGGCGGAGACGGAGATGAAGTAATCCAGCTTGCTCTTGCCGTATACATCGCTGCCGGTGATCCTGACCACATAGTCAGGATTCTTTTTCACCATGTCGGCGTTCAGATTGACCAGCGCGATCCGCATACGCTCGGCGGCATCCTCCGTGGCGCAGAAAACGATGGTTTTCGCCATGCGGTCTGTCGCTTTCAGATACTTGGTGATCTCCGTGGCGACCTGCTGGATGCGATCTTCGATGATGATGTTGTAATCGTAGTCGCTGTTGGTGTAGATGCGATCCTCTATCGGATTGCCGTATTTATCGAGCTGACCGCGCCGGGGACGCCAGCCGTCTCCGATATCCGTGGTGATATTTATTACTTTAAACGGAGCCAGGAAGCCATCCTCGATGCCTTCCTTCAAACTGTACGTATAGATGGGATCACCGAAGTAAGTGATGTTGGAGATGTACTTCGTTTCCTTCGGCGTGGCTGTCATGCCGATCTGCGTGGCAGAACTGAAGTATTCCAGGATGCGGCGCCAGCGGCTCTCTTCTTTCGCGGAGCCGCGGTGACACTCGTCCACGATGATAAGATCGAAGAAGTCCGGAGAGAACAGTTCCGAAAAATGCTCCTGATCGTCATCACCGACGAGCTGCTGATACAGCGAGAAATATACTTCATGGGACGTGATGGTGCTGCGGTCATCCTTGGCGACATTGATCTTGTGAATGACCTTTTCCAGCGGCGTAAAATCCTGCTGGATGGACTGATCAACCAGGATGTTCCGGTCGGCCAGATAGAGGATCTTCCGCTTCATCCCGCTCTGGAGAAGCCGATAAACGATCTGAAATGCAGTGTAGGTCTTGCCGGTGCCGGTGGCCATAACGAGCAAAAGACGGTCCCGACCCTGGGCAATAGCATCCAGCGTACGGTTAATGGCAATACGCTGATAGTAGCGAGGAGGATAGGTGTTCTGGCTACTGTAATAGGGCTGATCCAACACCTTCTGCTGTGCCGGGGTGATGCCGGAGCCGCCGTTGCGCTCAGCTTTGTATCTCGCAATCAGTTCCTCTTCCGTGGGGAATTCATCCAGGCCGATCTCCCGTTCCAGGCCCGTAAGGAAATCGTGCTCCATGAAGCCGTCGCCGTTTGAACTGTATGCAAACGGCAAATCGAGCATCTGGGCATAGGTCATGGCCTGCTGAAGGCCAAAAGAGACACTGTGATTATTATCTTTCGCTTCAACGATGGCGATAGGATTGTTGGCGCTCAGATACAGCACATAGTCTGCGCGCTTCGGAGGCTCACGGAACACAAGGTTTCCCTTGATGTTGACTCTGCCGTCCGTGATCTGCGTTTCCATCGTGATCTTCTGGATGTTCCACTTGGAGGTAATGGCCGGGGTAATATACTGCAGCTTGATGTCTTCCTCAGTCATCTGTTTCTTATCCAGTATATCCATCGTCATGCCATCCTTTCCCCGGCCTGATCGGGGATGATCTCCATGATATCATCCATTGTACAGTCCAGCGTTTTGCAGATCTTGACGAGCACTTCGACCCGAACATCCTCGTTTTTGCCGAGATGCGCCATAGCATTGGTCGAAATCTTGGCAGCGCGAATCAATTCAGATTTGCTCATGTGCTTATCAATAAGCAGATGCCAGAGCCTATCATAACTAACTGCCATTTCGGCACCTCCCCAAATGGGATTTCTTTATAACATCAGTATATCATCCTGACTCGTGATGTTCAATAATTACTTGCAAATCTCAATCGCCGCAGGAAACAAAAAAGCACCATAAGCATGATAATCATACTTATGGTGCCATCACTGTGGCGGAGGGTGCAGGATTCGAACCCGCGTGGACTTTCGCCCTAACGGTTTTCAAGACCGCCCCGTTATGACCGCTTCGGTAACCCTCCGTGCAGAGGGCATTATACCGGATTAGCCGCCCAAATGCAAGCAGTTTCTGATACGCCCGCACTTATCCGTGGACAGCAAAAAGGAACCGCACGTTTCCGTGCGGTTCCCTGCGTGTTTCTCAAAGCGCTTCTTCTCCGTACCAACGCTTTCTCATTTCTTCGTCCACCAAATTGTAGATCTCTCTCTTGATATATTCCTCGTCCAGTTCCCCGCTCACAGCCATTTTTTGTATCTTTTTGAAGTCGAAAATGGCAGATACGACAGATGAAGCTCTCATGGCCAGTATACCGCCGATGGCCGCTATCACGATCCCGGCAGTTTTGCCCGCAGCTGCACCGGCTTTTGCGGCAAGAACGGCCACCAATGCTCCAACAAAAGCCACGCCGAGCCCCAACAGGAGGCACAAGAGGAATTCTCTCCTAAACGGATTTTTTGCACCGTTGGCCAGATCCTCCCGGGAGATGTTGTACTTCTCCTCCATGTGCTTCATGACGCCATATTTTATCATTCCTCCGGGAAGGTTCTTATTGCTTGCACGAAAAGTCAAAACCGCAAAATTGTTTTTCTCTTTTTCCGATAATTGCTTATAACCGATTTCCTCCACATGATCCAAAAAAGCGCGATCCTCCTGTGTTAGAGCAGGACACCAAACACTTAGCTTCTCCTCTTCGGGCAATTCGGCATAGCGTCTTTTTGCTTCCTCTTTGATTTCCAGATCCGTCATGGCAGCCTCTCTATTCTTCTGTGTCTTTTTTTCACGATGTATGAATTGCAAAACAAATAATAGCCCTGTTTCTATGGATCGTCAAGCAAAAATCCCCCCGTTCCGCAACCCGGGCGCTTTTTCGTTGACAGCCCCGGCCGTCGGGGGTATAGTACCGATAGAAGCATTCCGGGAGGGAGGCGTCTGCATGGATAAATACGAGCTGAAACGCTATATGGAGGCCGAACCCGGCGCAAAGCTGCGGGATCTGGTGATGAAGCTGCTGTACGACGAGATCGTGAGCCTGCGGATCCTGCCCGGCACCAAGCTGAATGTCAATCAACTGGCCGCATCCCTGGGCGTGTCCCGCACGCCGGTGGTGGAGGCGGTGGGACGCCTGGCGGACATCGGCTTTGTTGTCAGCCGCCCGGGGCAGAGCGGCAGCTTCGTGCTGGATCTGAACATGGCGGACATGATCAACCTCTACCATGTGCGCAGCGCCATCGAGAGCGAGGCGGCCTGCCTCTGCGCCACCACCGCCAGCGAAACCACGGTGCGCGAGCTGAGCATCCTGGCCGAGGCCTTTAAAACAAGCGTGGAAGGCCGGGACATCCGCGGTATGCGGGAGACGGACATGCCCTTCCATCGCTTGATCATCCGCTCCTGCGGCAACCCCTACCTGATCCAGAGCTATGAAAACATCCTCCCCAAGCTCACCATGTATCAGGCGTCCATGATCGAATTTGTGGGTCTGCAGAGCAACAAGTCCAATCCCTGGCTTTCCAGCGTCAAGTACAACCACGTCTCCGTGGTCTCCGCCATCCGCATGCGCATGCCGGAGCTGGCGCGGCAGTCCATGACGGAGCATATCCGCACCAGTCTCAGCTACACCAGCCTCTCCGGCGAGGGGGCCGATCCCTTCCACCCCCTGCGGAAAAGCGAGCGATAAGCGCAGACAGCAATGCAGCCGCCCCGGTCTCCGGAGCGGCTGTTTGTTTTTGTCATGCTTACTCCCGGATCCAGCCGCGGGCGACACACTCGGCCTTGATGCGGGCAAACTCGGCGTCGCTGACCAGGCCCTCCTTGTGCATCTGGGCCATCCTCCGCAGCGCGGCAATGGTCTCCGCATCCGGGGGGGTGACGCCGCGGGCCTGAGGCCGGGCGGCGGAGCCGGTTCGGATGCTGCCCGGATGGGGCGCGGAGGTCCGGCGCGCGGCGGAGCTTCTGGTCTGCGCGCGCGACGGGGAGGCAGACGCCGGCTTGCGGAC
>JAEEGI010001835.1_pt1 | contig 52538 bp, 27 predicted proteins | sample 8958751 | NCBI WGS metagenome assembly JAEEGI01 (sample SAMN16246545, study PRJNA631951) | gut metagenome | biome: gut microbiome; feature: rumen; material: KS-attached | host: Bos | place: Iran: Karaj | collected 2018-10
AGTCGTCAGGCAGCTCGCTTTCGCAGACGGTCTTGGTGTCGCTCACCGCGGAACGGGAATTGATGGTGAGATGCAGGGTCACGACGGAGTCGCAACCGTTGGCGGCGGTGAAGGTCTGGTCGTAGTCGCCGGAAGCAGTGTATGTCTGACCGTTCCACTCGTAACTGTCGCAAGCCGTTTCCGCAATTTCCGCAGCTGCCGCAAATTTCAGCATCAAAGTCATCGTGACCACGGAGTCGCAACCGTTGGCAGCGGTCAGCGTAACCACCTGCGTGCCGGCGGCGTTGAAAGTGATACCGTTCCAGTCGTAAGGCAGCTCGCTCTCGCAGACGGTCTTGGTGTCGGTCACCGCGTAACTGGAATTGATGGTGAGATGCAGGGTCACCACAGAGTCGCAGCCGTTGGCGGCGGTGAAGGTCTGGTCGTAGTCGCCGGAAGCCGTGTAGGTCTGACCGTTCCACTCGTAACTGTTACAAGCCGTTTCCGCAATTTCCGCAGCTTCCGCATATTTCAGCATCAAAGTCATGGTCACAACGGAATCGCAACCATTAGCAGCCGTCAGCGTAACCTCCTGCGTGCCGGCGGCGTTGAAAGTGACACCGTTCCAGTCGTAAGGCAGCTCGCTCTCGCAGACGGTCTTGGCATCGGTCACGGCATAACTGGAATTGATGGTGAGGTGCAGGGTCACGACGGAGTCGCAGCCGTTGGTGGCGGTGAAGGTCTGGTCGTAGTCGCCGGAAACGGTGTATGTCTGACCGTTCCACTCGTAACTGTCACAAGCCGTTTCCGCAATTTCCGCAGCTGCCGCAAATTTCAGCATCAAAGTCATCGTGACTACGGAATCGCAACCATTAGCAGCCGTCAGCGTAACCTCCTGCGTGCCGGCGGCGTTGAAAGAAACACCGTTCCATTCGTAAGGTAGTTCGCTCTCACAGACGGTCTTGGCATCGGTCACCGCGTAACTGGAATTGATGGTGAGGTGCAGGGTCACGACGGAGTCGCAACCGTTGGCGGCGGTGAAGGTCTGTTCGTAGTCGCCGGAAGCGGTGTAGGTCTGACCGTTCCACTCGTAGCTGTCACAAGCCGTTTCCGCAATTTCCGCCGTTTTCGCATATTTCAGCGTCAAAGTCATTGTCACCACGGAGTCGCAACCGTTGGCAGCGGTCAGGGTAACCTCCTGCGTGCCGGCTGCGTCGAAAGTGACACCGTTCCAGTCGTATGGCAGCTCGCTTTCGCAGACGGTCTTGGTGTCGGTCACGGCATAACTGGAGTTGATGGTGAGATGCAATGTCACGACAGAGTCGCAGCCGTTGGCGGCGGTGAAGGTCTGGTCGTAGTCGCCGGAAGCAGTGTATGTCTGACCGTTCCACTCGTAACTGTCACAAGCCGTTTCCGCGATTTCCGCCGTTTTCGCATATTTCAGCGTCAAAGTCATCGTGACCACGGAGTCGCAACCGTTGGCAGCGGTCAAAGTAACCTCCTGCGTGCCGGCTGCATCGAAGGAGACACCGTTCCAGTCGTAAGGCAGTTCGCTTTCGCAAACGGTCTTTTCCGCAGTCATTAGGTATCTATTGGAAACGTTCAAAGTCATCGTCACGACGGAGTCGCAACCGTTGGCAGCTGTCAGGGTAACTTCCTGTGTGCCAGCAGCGTCGAAAGTGACGCCGTTCCAGTCGTAAGGCAGCTCGCTCTCGCAGACGGTCTTTTCCGCAGTCATTTGGTATCTATTGGAAACATTCAAAGTCATCGTGACCACGGAGTCGCAACCGTTTTCAGCCGTGAGTGTAACTTCCTGCGTGCCAGCAGCGTCGAAAGAAATACCGTTCCATTCGTAAGGCAGTTCGCTTTCGCAGACAGTCTTGGTGTCACTCACCGCGTAACTGGAATTGATGATAAGGTGCGATGTCACGACGGAGTCGCAGCCGTTGGCGGCGGTGAAGGTCTGGTCGTAGTCTCCGGAAACCGTGTAGATCTGACCATTCCACTCGTAACTGTTACAAGCCGTTTCCGCAATTTCCGCCGTTTTCGCATATTTCAGCATCAAAGTCATTGTCACCACGGAGTCGCAGCCGTTGGCAGCGGTCAGCGTAACCTCCTGCGTGCCGGCAGCATCGAAAGTGACACCGTTCCAAGTGTAAGGCAGTTCGCTCTCACAGACGGTCTTGGTGTCGCTCACCGCGTAACTCGAATTGATGGTGAGATGCAGGGTCACGACGGAGTCGCAGCCGTTGGCGGCGGTGAAGGTCTGGTCGTAGTCGCCGGAAGCAGTGTATGTCTGACCATTCCACTCGTAACTGTTACAAGCCGTTTCCGTAATTTCCGCCGTTTTCGCATATTTCAGCATCAAAGTCATTGTCACCACGGAGTCGCAACCGTTGGCGGCCGTCAGCGTGACCTCCTGCGTGCCGGCGGCATCGAAGTTGACACCGTTCCAGTCGTAAGGCAGTTCGCTCTCGCAGACGGTCTTGGTAATCGTAATGTTGTAGGATTGTTTCGCCTTCACCTCGAAGCTGCCGAATGCCACCGCGTTGCCGTTTTTGGTCACGGTCACGGAGTAGATGCCAGCGGGAACATTGATGGATTGGCTCGTCTCGCCAGTGCTCCACAAGTAGTTGGTTCCCATGTTGGTGTTGACATACAAGGTGGTAGTCTGACTCGGACAGATACTGTCGTCGCCATCAATGTAGAAGTAGGGCGGGGGTCCTTGGGTGGTGAAGCTCACCTCGTTGCTCCAATCGCTGTAGCCGTTCGCACCACAGTTGGCGCGGACTTTGACCGAGTAGGATGTTTCAGGAGCGAGAAAGTCCAGTGTGTAGGGGTTATCGTAGATGAAGACGGGGTTTGCCTCGTCGCCGTTGATGCAGGCTTGCCATTCCGTGGCGCTGCCGTTCTCGGTCCAGCTCAACGTGACCAGATTTTCGAAGATGCTGTTCACGGCCAAATTCGTGGGCGCGGGACAAATCGGCTGCGTTTCGCTGACCATAAACAGCCCGGAAATGGTGGCGCCAGTGCCGCCGCCGATATAGCCGACAAGCTGCTTCTCAGCGGTGGCAGGGTTCACCAGATAGATTCCATTATCGCTTGAGGATGTCAGTTGTCCCATAAGCAGTTCGCCGGTGCTCATGTCAAAGGCGATGTAGGGCATAGTCGTGGAAAATCCCAGGTTTCCGACGGGAGTGGTGGTAGCGTCGGTCAGGTCCACCTGGCAGAGGTTGCCGGTCATCGCATCTGTGCAATAGGCATTGCCATTGCTGTCGATGGCAAGTGACCACGCATAACTGCTGAATGTGCCAATCTCTGTGACGTCGTTGAGATTTGTCGGGTCGAAGCTTTTCAACTTTGCAATGAAACTTGACGTGTAAAGAATGTAATAGATACGTCCGTCAACAGGATTGTAGGACATGGAAGCAATGTTGTTGTTGTTACCATCAAAATTGGTCGCCACTGTCTCGTATGTGCCAATCGTTTTATTGTTGTTGTCAAGCGGGGCCTTGTAAAGATTGGTGTTGTTTTCGTTGAAGAACCATACCTCCCCGTTGGTGTATGTGGCGGCTAATGTGCCCGGGAACACGTCAGAGGCCGCCGTGGCAGTAGCCGGATCTTGTGCCGTGAAACTGACGAACTTATTCGGCAAATTGCTGTTGTTGGGACACGATTGCACGAATGCGTACCAGTTGCCCGTGGAATGGACTTGGGCGAAGGCGGTGGGATCGCTCCAGAGACTATAGTCGCTGCCGCAGTTGGCGCGCACTTTTACATTGTGGAAAGCGTCGGGATCAAGTCCTGAAAGCGTGTAGGGATTTTCGGTGACATCGATGGGATTGGCCTCGTCGCCGTCAAGGCAGAGCTGCCAGGATGTGGCACTGCCGTTCTCCGTCCAACTCACCGTGGCCGTACTCCCGTTGAAATTCGTGACTGCCAGATTGTTGGGAACAGGACAAGCACTGCTGGAGCAGTTTACCATATAGGTGACAGGAACTAATATGGGACCCTGTCCGCTGAAAATTTGCAACCCATTGACATCATACACACTGTAGGAAGTTTCGTCTGCATCGACGCCGCTCACCCATTCGAACCTGATTTCGCGGCCGTTGCACACGAAGAGAGATCCGCTGGCGGCGCTTCCGTAGTCGATAGTCCAGGAGGCCAAGATATTACCGCTGGTGACATCCACCACGTTGATGGCATTGCCACCCCAGCCGTCGCCGTAAGTATCTCCCAATTGGTAGGTGATTTCACACTGGTTATCGAACGGGCAGGAATTCGTGGTGAAGCTGATAACGTTCCAATAGCTTTCGCCGTCAGCACCGCAGTCGGCTTTCACCCGCACATGATATTCGGTTTCGGGGGTGAGTCCGGTGAGGGTGCAACTGTTCGTTAAGACATAAGTGACGGTGGAGCCGGTGAAATCGGCAGCTGTGCTGTATTCCACGATCCAGGCGTTGGCATTGCTGCTGTTGTCCCAAACGACTTTCGCCTGGTTCATGCCATTTTCGGAAACAGCCAGATTGGCCGGTTTCGTGCAGTTAGTGCCAAAGTTCATGCGAATACAGTTTTTCTCATACAAGTAGTCGCCTATGTAAGAGTAGGGGGTTGTCGGGTTGTAACTGTCACCGTCCCGGTAAGCATATAGGGCTTGTATCTCTGTGGTGCTAAAGCTGTTACAGCTCACCCCAGGCATGCTGCTGCCTGTGTTGTCAACCATAACGAGCAAGAGATTGTCGGTGCCGTTATACGTGAACGGAGCATCGAGCGCGAACTCGGTCCAAGTGCCGGCTGTCAACTCCATGGGACCGCTGAAAACAAGATCGGCAGGCGTTACAGCCACCCAGTCAAGGTTGTCGTTGAACTTTGCCTTGCTCGTGTATACGAGGTACATATCATAGTCGCGGGTTTGAGTTGTTCCCGTATTGTAGAAAGATATCCCGGAAATGGTGCCATTGTGGTTGATTTCCGAAGCCGTATAGATTTGTTGGGTGATGGTGTAGCCGGATTCGGAGCGGCTCGGCAGGTACTCGTTCCCTGAAATGCACGATCCAATTTCAATTATGTTGGGATTTGCAGGACAGTTCACGGTGTAGGTGACTGGCGTAGTCAAGATGTCGCTGCCGCTGAAAATGGTGTCCCCGTTGGCATCGTAAACCGTGTAGGAGGTCTCATCGGCATAGTAGCCGTCCACCCACTCGAAGCGGATACTGCGGCCGTCGCACACGGGAATGGTGCCGGAAACGGTGGTAAGCCCATACTCCAATGTCAACGTGTAGAGGACAATGTCAGTGGCCACATCCACCACGTTGATCGCACAGCCGTTCCAACCGTCGCCGTAGGAGTCTTCAAACTCGTAAGTGAGGGCACATTGGTTGGCAGCCGGACAGATTTCAGTATGGAAACTGCCAGAGGTCCAGACACTTTCGCTGTTGGCATCGCAGATGGTCTTCACTCGAACGTAGTAATTGGTCTCGGAATTCAGACCAAAAAGTTGGAGGCTGTTTGTGGTGACATTTACAGAAGTGGCACCACTGAAATCGGGAACGGTGGCGTATTCAACCTCCCAATTGTCATTGTTGCTGCCGGCATCCCAGTTAAGTGTTGCACCATGCATGCCGATGGAGGATACGGTGAGGTTCTCCGGTGCGTAACAAATGTTCGCTGTGTTGCCGACCATAAATAACGTATGGAACGCGGCCGTGCTGTCATCGCCAATATAGCCGATTTCCTGCATCGTTGCAGTGGTGGTGTTTACCAGATAAAGCATTTCGCCACTACCGTTGTATGCGGTACAGAAAAGTTCGTTGGTGTTTTGGTCGAAAGCAATAGTATTAGTCCCCGATATGGTCCCCACAAGCGTGGTGGTGGCATCGGTCAGACTGATGCGGTAGAGTTCTTCCGTGTAGAAGTCATAGCAGAATGCCTCGCCCGAGCCGTTAATGGCAATCTTTTCGAAATCTTCAGTATAATCGCCGATTTCCGTGACCGCAGCCGGATTTGACGGGTCGAAACTGAGGAGTTTGAAATCGCTCCTCAAGTAGTATATTCTGCCATCCATGGGATTGAAGGCCATGCTGGGAATATAATCAAGCTCAAAGCCTTCCTTTACGATTGCAAAATTGCCGATGGTCTTGGTGTCGTTGTAGAGCGGTGCCCGGAAAAGGTGGATAAGGGAAGAGTTGAGGTCATAGAAACAACCCCACACGTATCCGTTGGCGTAGGTGATAGCGACGGGATAGTCGTAGATGGTTTCCGATGCAGTGTCCACCGCGTTAAGATCTTGCATGGAGAAACTGATGAATTTCCGATCCCATTCAGGATGATCGATACTTGCTTGGACATACGAATACCAGTTAGCATCGGATTGTATGTCAACAATAGAGAATGCGACGGTGTCCCACTCACTCTCGGAAACGCCGGGGTCGCAGACAGCCTGCACCCGGACTTGGTAGTTACCCACATCCAGACCGCTAAGCGTGATGGAGTTGTTCGCGGTGTTGGTTTGTTGCCATTGCGTGTCGGTGGCCTTCTTGTACTCGACGTTGAAATTAGCCGCAGTACTCTCCCAGGTTAGCGTGGCGGTGTTTAGGTTGGTGCTGGCGGTAAGGTTCGCCGGAGTGGAACATACATTCGCCGAACCGCTGACCATAAACAACCCGAGGGCAATCACATAGTTGTCTCCACCGACATAACCGAGGTCATGCATGGCGGCGGTGGCGGTGTCCACCAACCCAATATGATAGCCATTGTCGTAACACGAACAGAACAACTCGTCGGTGGTGTGGTCGAAATCCATAAAGACGGCATTGGGCAAGTCCCCCACAAGGGTGTAGGATGCGTCTGCCAGATTCAGGCGGTAGAGCCTCCTGTAGATGTCGTCAATGAAGTACGCACTACCTTGGCTGTTGAAGGCGATAGTGCGGATATAGATGCCGGAGACTGTGCACACCACCGTGGTTGCGTCAGGAGAAGAGGGATGGAAACTTTTGATGGTTCGGTTGTCCAAAACATAGTAGATTCTTCCATCCACAGGGTTGTAGGATATGCCGTCAATATAACCGTTTTCGAATCCACTCGTTACCGTCTGAAGAGCCCCAATGGTTTGGGTGTTGTTGTCTAACGGTGCCCGGAACAGGCTCTGGATGTGTGTGTTTGGGTCATTATCGACGGTCCACACATACCCATCGGCGTATGTGGCAATCGGAGTGGTGTATGACATGGCCGCCGAAGCTGTTGTTCCTGTGGTGACATCCTGCATGGAGAATGTGATGTATTTGGAATTCCATTCAGGATGGTCAAAACTCGAAGCTATGAGCGTGTACCAGTTGGCGGTGCTTTGGATATCGGCGATAGAAAAGGTGGTGATTTCCCAATCGCTCTCTGAAACGCCGGGCGTGCAGACGGCCTTGACCCTGACTTCGTAGTCGCCCAAGGCCAGACTGTTGAGCGTGATCGAGTGGCTTGTAGTGGTGAGACTCTGCCAAGTCGCATCGGTGGTCTTCTTGTATTCAACATTGAAGTTCGTGGCGTTGCAGTCCCACGTCAGCGTCGCATCATGCTGGCTGTTGTAGTTGATGTTGAGGTTGTGGGGCTTCTGGCAGGTCGGCGTCATCTTGAATTGAAGGCAACAGGTCTTGTCATTAAGATAACTTGAATAGTTGGACAGTGTCAAAGGATTGTAGTTTTCGCTATAGCCGCAAACATACAAGCTTCTGTCCTCAAAGTGTACGTCGCCGCTGCAGTGCAGGTCATTGTTGAGGTAGGTCCCAGTATTGTCGTCCATGAGAATCATGAGGTTGTCGATGCCATTGTAGTCGAATGGCACGTCCAAGGTAATCTCCGACCACACATTGGATGCCATCTGGACATCACCGCTGAACACGAGGTCGGCGGTGGTGACCGGCACCCAGTCATCGCCGAAGAACTCCGCCTTGTTGGTATGGACGAGGTAAATGTCGTAGTTGCGGGTCACAGTGTTGCCATTGTTGAAGAAGGAAATACTGTTGATGATGCCCGACTCGCCGATTTCCGCGGCCGTGTAGATCTGCTCCGACAGGGAGTAGGTGAACAGGTTGGCACTGGGCACGTAACTTGCCTCGTACGAGCATGAACCGACATTCACTACGGTGGTGGGGCTGGTGGTGTTCGGAGCCATGAACAATCCTGTGGCTTGTACGTTGGGGTCGCCACCGATATGGCCAATCAAGGACGCGGCGGCTGTGGTGGGATCCACTACATAGAGTGCACTGGTGTTGGTATAGTAAAATTGAGCCCAGAAAAGTTCACCGGTGTTATGGTCGAAAGCCATACTCTGCGCATAGTTGGTAGGGACACCTGTGTTTCCCACAAGGGTGGTGGAAGCGTCGGTCAGACTGATGCGGTAGAGGTCTCCCTGATTGTCAATGATGAAGGCCTCTCCCGAACTGTTGATGGCGAAGGTTCTGAAGAACTTGTCAATCGTGTCGATGGTTGTGACATTGTTCGGTTGTGCAGGGTCGAAACATTTGAGTGTTTGAGAAGACCATAACAGGTAATAGATTTTGCCGTCCACGGGGTTGTATGACATGGAACCGACTAAATCGTCCTCCAACTCAGGCACCACGGTTTCGTAGGTTCCTATATCGTGGTTGTTCAGAGGAGCTCGCCATAAGTCTCCACTTTCGCCTATGAAGAACCACACATAGCCATTGGCGTATGTGGCGGCGTATGTGGCGGGATTTTTCAAAGCAGTGGCGTATTCCACTACCTCCGGATTCTGCATGTTGAAACGGATGAACCTATTTTTCCAACTTTGGCCGGATGAGGTGGTGTTGGCGTAGGTGTACCAGATGTCAGTGGAAATGATCGTAAAGAAATTGGCGGTTTCGCTCCAGATGCTTTCACCGTCAACGCCACAGTCGGTTTTTACATGCACATAGTATGGGATGTGGGGGGTAAGGCCTGAAAGAGTGGCACTGTTCGTCGAGACATTGACGGTTGTGGCGCCGGTGAAGTCGGCGGCGGCGCTGTACTCAACCACCCAGCCGCTGGCATGGCTGTCCCCGCTCCAGGTCAATTCCACCTCGCTGGAACCGATTCTTGTGACCGCGAGGTTTGTGGGGGTGGCACATGCAGGGCAACTCATGGTGTAGGTGACGGGGGAGCTCAGTACATTGCTGCCGCTGAAGAGGGTGTCTCCGAGAGCTGTGAAAATCGTATAAGAGGTCTCTTCAGGAAAGCTGCCGTTCACCCATTCAAAACGGATCTCACGGCCGTTGCATAGCGGAAGGGTACCTGTGGTGCTTGAGCCGGAGGGTAAGGTTATTGTACTGATGACCGTGCTCGTGGCTACATCCACCACGTTGATGCCACATCCTTGCCAGCCATCGCCATAGCTGTCGTTCAGCTTGTAGCGGATTTCGCATTGGTCATCTGAAGGACAGAATGCTGACATGAAGGTCAAGGTGGAACTCCAGTCACTGTAACCGTCGCTGCCGCAGTTGCCACGTACTTTCACTTCGTAGGATGTGCCTGCCGTTAGGCCGTTCAGCGTATAGGTGGTTCCGGTAATGGGCGCGAGTTCCGTGCCGTTTACGGAAATGACGTATTCCGATGCGGCCGTGGCATTCCAGCTTAACACGGCCGAGGTGTCGCTGATGTTGCTCACGGATAGGTTCGTGGGTGCCGCACAAGCTACGGGAAGTGTAAGATGTCTGACGGCCCAGTCGCTTTCGTCCCCGCCACCGCAGTCGGCCTTAATCCGAATGTAGTAGGTGGTTGCAGGGGTGAGACCGGTGGCCTGATAGTAGGGGACCGAGACCGTGACGGATGTCGCTGCGGTGAAATTGTCAGTAGTGTCATATTCGAAAGTCCATTCGCTGGCGTGGCCGGGATTCCAGTTCACCGTGAAACTCCTCGGCTGAAGATCCGAACCGGCCACGTAGTCAGGTGCGGGGCAGGTCGGTGGTGTGGTGAATTGACGGGTGACATAAGGACTTCCGCCATTGGCACCACAGATGGCTTTCACCCGCACATAGTAGAGGGTTTTGGGCGTGAGGCCGGTGAGTTCCTTCTGGTTGGTTGAGGAGGTTATGGCCGTGGGTGTGGTGAAACTGGCAGTGGTGTCGTATTCAATGGCCCATTCCGTGGCGGAAGCATTTCCGTCCCAGCTTAGGGTGGCATTGTAATAGCTGACATTGGAAACTGTGAAATTCAATGGTATCTCACAGTTCGGCTGATTGTCGTCGCCAACGAACATACCCATAAGTTCAGCACGGATTTGGCCGATTTTTCCTAAATACGTAGCATAGCCGGTGTTAGTATTCACCTTATACAGGCCGTTGGATGAATAACTATAATATTGTGCCCAGAACAGCTCGTTGGTCTGAAGATCGAATGCCATACCTTGCGAGAGCTCGCAGGCAACTCCCGTAGGACCCACCAGCATAGTGGAGGCATCGTTCAGGTTAATGCGGTAGAGGTCGCCAGATTCGATTTCAACGCCGTAGGCCTCCCCTAAACTGTTAATGGCAAAGGCAAGTATTTCTTTGTTGAAAGTCCCAATTTCCGTAATCTGGTTGGGCTGGAATGGATTGAAGCACTTCAAGATAGAGTCTGCTGTTATGTAGTATATTAGGCCGTCAGCCGGGTTATAGGACATAGTGTTAATGCTTTTGGACTCAAATCCAGAGACAATTGTTTCAAAATCCGAGATGGTTTTATGGGTGTTGTCTAATCTTGCAATTGTCAAGTCGCCGTCCCGGTCGATGCACCAGACGTAGCCGTTGGCGTATGCGGCAGTATATGTGTACATGGAATAACTTGAAGAATGGATGGTTCCTGTGGCGGCCGTTATAGAAGAGGGCTGCTGTACGGGAAAACTGATGAAAGAGTATGACTCGACTGTTCCACTGTAGTTGTATCCGACATACCCGTAACAGTTGGCGGTGGATTGAAGATTCTCGATGCTGAACGTGGCGGCGACCCAATTGTCTGGTTCGCAGTCAGCGGAAATCTGCACCTCATAGTCGCCTTGAGGAATACCTCCAAGGTTATAGTTGTTCCCTGTGATACCGGTCAAAGTGGTCCAAGCACTGCCGCCAATGGTTCGGTATCGGATAGTGTAATTGTCGCTGTATCCCAACCAACTCAAGGTCACCGTATCGATGGACGTGCTTCGGACTTTGAAGTTGTGCGGAGTTACACACGGTATGCCGGTGCCAAACACAATATTATCGACAAAGAAGCCTCTGTTTGTTGAATTCGAATATCTATAGTACTCCCAATCGAAAGTATGATCGCCGGCTGAAACTGGAAACATATAGGTGTGCCATCCTTCGACTTGACTTCCATATTTGAATTGAGTCCCCCAATCTATGTAGAAGGTGCATACGTCATAATTGAACGAGGAACTGGTGCTGCCCAAGCATTTGGCATCGAAGATGATATAGCCGTCCCAAATGTAATTGTAAGCGGCGCGGGTGCGGGCGCGGTTGCCACCGCTGTTCGAATTGCTGTTCTTCATACAGTAGCCGCTGCCATTGTCCGCCGGAACCACCACCCAAGGTTCATTAATAGTCGTAAATGTATGTTGGCTGAAATCGTTGGTCTCGAAGTCAATGACGGTGGAGGATGATTTGTTTTGGTACTCGAATGTGGTCAAGGGTAGGATGGCTGGATTAACGGTTTGTGGAGTGAACGTTTCGTTATCATACAATTTAACGTCCCATAGCACAGTGTTCACCGGAGCAGTCGCGCCAGCCCACCAGTAGTCAGGATAGTTGCCGTTCCCTGTCTTTTTCGTTAGGTTCAGGAATCCTATCAGCAGGTTTCCACCTTGGTAGTGGTACGGTTCGTTGAAAGTTACCTTCATGACACCGTTTGTGGCCGATAAGTGGCCATAATATACAACCGTGGAGGTGGAGTCTCCCTCAAAAGCGCTGATCGTGGTGTAAGGCACCTCTTTGACATAGACGCGGAAGGATACCCCCCAATAGGCATTTTCGGTATCCGAGGGCCAGGAGATTTGGAAGGACATGCTGGTAATCAGACTGTCATTCATGGCGGTAAGCGAATCTGCCGGTAGAACAAATTCTGTCAAATTATATCCGCCAAGATTGAAAGAGAAGAAAGGGGCATGGCGATCCCTCCATGTCCCGTGATTAATGGTCAGCGTCTGCTGCGCATGCAGCCCGGCCGGCAGAAGGAATAAAATGGCCGTAAACAGTAGTAGTAGATGTCTTTTCATAACTATTTGTAATTTTTAATTTTCCAGAAATTTTAAACTGCAAAAATAAAGAATATGAAGTCGCCCCACGTTGTTATTTTATCAATATTTATGAACAAGGTTTTAAGTCTCACGGACTCGAAAGTTGAAGTCATTAGTCTAAGTCTAAGTCATTAGTCTAAGTCATTAGTCCTCATCCCTCACGGACTCGAAAGTCAAATTTATTATTTAGCGTCATATATATTCAAGGATTTTTTATCTTTGCCGATTGTTTTATCAGGAAAAATCCGCCTATGAAAAAGTATGTATTCCTTACGCTAATATTCACATTTTTAGGGCTTTTGGGCTTCTCCCAGGCCAAGAAAATCACCGTGGAGGACATCTGGGACAACTATTCGTTCTACCCCCGCGGCGTGGCCGGATACACCGCCATGCCCGTGAGTGACGACTACACCGTCATCAAACGCGCCGGCATCGAACGCCACCATTTCTCCGACGGCGAGATGGCAGGTATCATTTTGTCGTACAGCGACTTGTCGGCGGCCAGCAAAAACCGCCTCTCCCTGGCCGGCATCAGCGACTACGCCTTCTCCGCCGATGAGAAGAAGATCATGCTCGCTTTCGACCAGGAGAGCATTTACAGACGCTCTTCGTTGGCACACTACTATGTCTATGACATAGAAAAGAAGACGCTTACGCCAGTTTCCGACACGGCGCATCTGCTCCGCTTCGCCGAACTTTCCACGGACGGCAGCAAGGTGGTCTTCGCCCGCGAGTGCGACCTCTACTACCAGGACCTGGGCACGGGCAAGGTGACGCGCATCACCCGCGACGGCAACCCCAACCACATCCTGAACGGCTTCGCGGACTGGGTCTATGAGGAGGAACTCGACATGTCGCAGGCCGCCTCCTGGTCGCCCGACGGCACCAAGATCGCCTACCTCCGCTTCGACGAGAGCCGCGTGAAAGAGTTCACCATGCCGATCTATGACGACCTTTATCCCACGGAATTCAAGTACAAATACCCGAAGGCCGGTGAGGACAATTCCCTCGTGGAGGTCCATATCTACGACCTCGCCACGGGCACCGACACCCGCCTCGACCTCGGCGACAACAGCAACTGTTATTTCCCGCGCGTCTATTGGCTGCCCAACAGCCGCGACGCCATCGTGCTGAAACTCAACCGCCATCAGAACCAGCTCGACTTCATCCGTTACAATACCGTCACCAAGGCGCAAGATGTTGTCTATCAGGATGTCAACGAGAAATGGTTGGACGTGACCGACAATTATTACTTCCTCAAGGACAACAACTCCATGATTGTCACTTCCGAGCGCAACGGCTTCAACCACATTTACAAGGTGACCTTCGGCGGCGAAATCAAACAGTTGACCGACGGTCAATGGGAAGTGAATGAGATTCAATATGTTGACGAAGCTAAAAAACAGATTTATTACCTTTCTAACGAGTCGGGTGTGCTGAACCGCGACCTCTACGTCATCAATTATGACAGCAAGAAGCAGAAGAAGCAACTGCTGACGGCCGGCAACGGTTGGGCGAGCACGGAGTTCTGTCCGACGGGCAACTACTACCGTCTGCAGTATTCCGACCTGAACACGCTCCCGAAATACACCATCAACGAAAAAACGGGTAAAGAGTTGCGCGTGCTGAATGACAACTTCGGTGTGAAGAATGTGATGGACCAGTACGGTTTCGTGAACCGCGAGATCATCAGCTTCACCACCCAGGACGGTGTGACGCTTTACGGTTGGATGATGAAGCCCGCCAATTTCGACCCGAGCAAGAAGTATCCGGTGATGATGAACTGCTACGGCGGTCCCGGCTCACAGCAGGTGATGAACGCCTACAGCGGCGCGATGGATCTTGCTTTCTACCAGATGCTTGCGCAGCACGGCTACATCAGCGTCTGCTTCGACGGCAGAGGCACGGCCACCCGCGGCGACGCCTTCAAGAAGGTGATTTACCAGCAGATGGGCAAGTACGAGGCCATCGACCAGATCGCCGCGGCCAACTGGCTCAAGACGCTGAGCTACGTCGATGGCGACCGCATCGGCATTTGGGGCTGGAGCTTCGGCGGCTATCTCTCCGCTTTGTCGATGTTCCGCGGCGACGGTGCCTTCAAGATGGCCATCTCCGTTGCGCCCGTCACCAACTGGCGCTACTACGACAACATCTATACCGAGCGGTTCATGCGCACCCCGCAGGAGAACCCCGACGGTTACGATCTCAACTCCCCGACGACTTATGCCAAGGACCTCAAGGGCAAGTACTTGCTGATCCACGGCACCGCCGATGACAATGTCCATTTCCAGAATGCCATGGAGTTGGTGAAGGGACTGAACGAGGCCGGCATTGAGTACGACCAGTTCTTCTTCCCCAACAAGAACCACTTCATCATGGGCGGCAACACCCGGACGTATTTGTATAACAAATTGGCGAAGTACATCTTGGAGAATTTGTAATTGGCTTAGCCAACAGCCAATAGCTAACAGCTGAAAAAGAAACAACTAACTAAATTATTCATAAAAATCAAAAAAGTATGGAAGAAAATCTTGTCAAGTATGTATGGATCGTGTTTTGCGCATCCATCGTCGCGCTGGGTTTCGCGTTCTTCTTCTATCGCAGAATGCTGAAGGAAGACGAAGGCACTCCCACTATGCGTGAAATCGCCTCGCACGTCCGCAAGGGCGCCATGGCTTACCTGAAACAGCAGTACAAGGTGGTGACCATCGTGTTCGTCATCCTTGCTGTGCTGTTCTTAATCATGTCCATATTCCACCTGCAGAACGGTGTGGTGTGGTTCGCCTTCCTGACCGGCGGTTTCTTCTCCGGTTTGGCCGGCTTCCTGGGCATGAAGACCGCCACCTATGCTTCCGCGCGTACCGCCAATGGTGCCCGTCAGAGCCTTAACAAAGGTCTGCAGGTGGCATTCCGCAGCGGTGCCGTCATGGGTTTGACCGTCGTCGGTCTCGCCTTGTTGGATGTCTCCGCATGGTTCTTGGTCTTGAATGGTACCGGACTGTTGGAGCTGGTGGGCGAGCACGCCACGCTGACCACCATCACCACCACGATGCTGACCTTCGGTATGGGTGCTTCCACGCAGGCGTTGTTCGCACGTGTCGGCGGCGGTATCTACACCAAAGCCGCAGACGTGGGCGCTGACTTGGTCGGTAAGACGGAATACAACATTCCCGAAGACGATCCGCGCAACCCCGCCACCATCGCCGACAATGTGGGCGACAACGTGGGCGACGTGGCTGGTATGGGTGCTGACCTGTACGAGTCTTACGCTGGTTCCATTCTCTCCACGATGGCTCTCGGTGCTGCCGCTTTCGCCACCATCGGTGCCGAAATGCAGATGAAGTCCATCCTCGCTCCTATGATGATCGCCGCCGTCGGTGTGATTCTCTCCGTCATCGGTATTTTCATGGTTCGCACGAAAGAAGATGCTTCTATGACCCAGCTGCTCAAGGCTTTGAGCCGTGGTACCAACACCGCAGCTGTCTTGATTGCTGTGGCCACGTTTGTCATCATGTATGTGCTGTTCAAGGATTCCCCCGATATCGTGTGGTGGCAGGTTTCCCTCTCTGTCGTTGTGGGTCTGCTCGCCGGCGTGATTATCGGCAAGTCAACGGAATACTACACTTCCCAGTCCTTCAAACCGACGCAGAAGGTGGCTGAATCCTCCCAGACGGGTCCTGCTACGGTGATTATCTCCGGTATCGGCTTGGGTATGATTTCCACGGTCATCCCGGTGCTCACCATCGGCGTGGCCATTATCCTCGCCTTCCTGTGCGCCAACGGCTTCCAGATTGAGTTCAACGCTGTGAACCTCTCCAAGGGCCTTTACGGTATCGGCATCGCGGCTGTGGGTATGCTCTCCACGCTGGGTATCACCTTGGCTACCGACGCTTACGGTCCTATCGCTGACAATGCCGGCGGTAACGCCGAGATGAGCGGTTTGGAGCCCGAGGTTCGTAAACGTACGGACGCTCTCGACGCACTGGGTAACACCACCGCTGCCACGGGCAAGGGCTTCGCCATCGGTTCTGCCGCTCTGACCGCCCTCGCACTGCTCGCTTCCTACGTGGAAGAGATCAAGATGGCCCTCGAGCGTATCGGCACCAGCGTCCTCGACCTCGGTGACGGCCGTATGGTGGAAACCGCCAAGGCTTCCCTGATCGACTTCATGGAATATTACAATGTCTCTTTGATGAACCCGAAGGTGCTCGTGGGTGTCTTCATCGGTTCTATGATGGCCTTCCTGTTCTGCGGTCTCACGATGAATGCTGTGGGTCGCGCCGCTCAGAAGATGGTGGAGGAAGTCCGCCGTCAGTTCCGCGAAATCAAGGGCATCCTCACCGGTGAGGGTACTCCGGATTACGCACGCTGCGTGGCCATCTCCACGAAAGGCGCTCAACGCGAAATGCTGCTCCCGTCCATCCTCGCCATCCTGGCCCCCATCGTCACGGGTCTGATCCTTGGCGTGGCTGGTGTGCTCGGTCTGCTCGTCGGCGGTCTCGGCGCTGGTTTCGTGCTGGCTATCTTCATGGCCAACGCCGGTGGTGCTTGGGACAACGCCAAGAAGTATGTCGAGGAAGGCAACTTCGGCGGCAAGGGTTCTGACAACCACAAAGCAACGGTCGTGGGCGACACCGTGGGCGATCCCTTCAAGGACACCTCTGGCCCGTCCCTGAACATCCTCATCAAGCTGATGAGCATGGTGAGCATCGTCATGGCCGGTCTGACCGTGGCAGTGCATTTGCTGTAATATCAGTGAACAGTGATCAGTGATCGGTGAACAGTGATTAGGAACTGTTCAGTTGTGAAAAGATCACTGTAGATAATGAAAAAAAACGGGGCATCTGAGGATGTCCCGTTTTTTTTATGGTGTAATTTCCGCCGTCTTACATCAGCCGCAGCAGGTCTTTGATGGTGTTGCCGACGTTGATGAGGTGGTCGGCGACACGTTCGGAGTTCTGCGCTAAGGAGAGGTATTCCGCGCCGACGGCGGGACTGCAGGTGCCCTCGGTCAGGCGGCGGATGTGGTTGCGCTCCATCACCTCGGTCAGGTCGTCGATGCTCTCCTCGATGACGTTGGCCCGTTTCAGCGCCTCGATGTCCTTGTCATGGTATGCCTGCATCACCTCGTTGTACAGGTTGTCCACCAGCTTCTCCATCTGCTTGATCTCGCCGATGGCTTCCTGCGAGAAGGCGGCCGACTGTTCCTTGAGGGAGTCGGCGTATTCCACGATGTTCTCGGCATAGTCGCCGACACGCTCCAGGTCGCTGACGGTGCGGATGGTGCCGCTCAGGTAGCACTGGTCGTAGCTGTTGAGGTTGTTCTCCGACAGGGTGACGGAGTAGCGCAGAAGCTCCTTGTTGAGGAAGTTGAGCTGCTTTTCGTCGTCACGGAATTCCTCGATTTCGGCATAATCCATGGTGGTGATGATGTGGATGGAACGGTGGAAGTTGGTGATGGCCACCTTGGCCATGTTCTCGATTTCGGTCTTGAGCTGGCGAAGGGCCACCGCGGGCGTGCTAAGCATGGTGGGGTCGAGGTATTTGAGGCGCGGGCCGTGCTCTTTGTCGTTTGCACCCTCCGGGACGATGCGGCAGGCCGTGTTCACCAGGATGTTGGTCAAGGGCAGCGCCACAAACATGGTGCAGACGTTGAAGAAGGTGTGGAACATGGCGAGTTGCATCTGCGGGGCGTTCGGGAACCACCGTCCGAAGAGGCTGCCGAAACTCCATGCGCCTCCGCTTGAGAGCCGCAGGATCAGGGCCAGTACCAGGAAGATGGTTACGCCCATGACGTTGAATATCAAGTGGATGAGGGCTGTGCGTTTGGCGTTCGTGCCGCTGGTCATACCTGCGATGAGTGCCACCACGCAGGAACCGATGTTGGAACCCATGGTCAGGTAGATGCCCTGGTCGAGGTTCACCAACCCCGTCACCACCATGGTGATGGCGATGGAGGTCATCACCGACGACGACTGGATGATGGCCGTGAGCAGCGCCCCGATGAAGACCAGCAGGACGGCGTTGTTGATGCTCGCCAGCATGGTTTTGACTTCCGGCAGCGCGGCGAAATCCTCCATGGCCGACGACATCATGCTCAGACCGACGAACAGCATGCCGAAGCCGGTGAGGATGCCGCCCGTCTGTTTCCACTTGTCGCGCTTGGCGAAAAGCGAGATGAACGCGCCGATGCCCGCGAAAGCCGCGAATATGATGGTGGTGGAGATGCTGTTGCGCCCGAACATACCCAAGGCCACCAACTGCGCCGTCACCGTGGTGCCGATGTTGGAACCGTAGATGATGGTGGCCGCCTGCGTGAGGCTCATGATGCCCACGTTCACGAAACCGATCACCATCACGGTGACCGCACCGCTGCTCTGGATGGCGGCCGTGCCCGCAAGACCGATGCCGACACCGAGCCATTTGTTGTCGCCCGTCCGCGCGAACAGACGCCGCAATCCCCGGCTGCCCGCCGATTCCAAATTGTTGCTCATGGTCTGGCAGGCTACCAAGAACACGCCGATGCCCGCCGTGAGGGTGAGAATTGCGATGATGACGCTGGTGATGTCCATTTTTGGTTTAAGGTTTAAAGTTTAGAAGGTTAGATGGTTAGAGGGTTAGAAGGTTAGAAGTTTAGAGTTTAGAGTTTAGAGTTTAGAGTTTAGAGCGGTGGCAGTTGTACAATGTAGTATTAATAGTCTATGTCTAAGTTTTAAGTCTAAGTCTGAGTTTAAGTCAAAAAAAATTACGGCAATATACAAATCGGCGGCAAAGATACACATTTTTCGGTCATCTTATGTTCCGAAAAAAAATGTAACTTTGCCCGTTGTAACAAAGTATATTGTAATAATTTTAACATAAAGTAAATCAGACAAATAGAAAGATTATGATGAAACCTAAGATTGTTATCGGAAACTGGAAAATGAACAAGGACTTCGAAGAAGCGGAAGACCTTATCACCAAAATAGAAGAAGAATTAGCTGATTATCAGCTTGAAACGGAAGTGGTGCTGTGTCCCCCGGCTATCTATGCCGAATTGGTCACGGACCATGCCAGCCTGGAGGACAGCCATTTTTACGCTGGTCTGCAGAATGTTAGCGAGTACGAGAACGGCGCCTACACCGGTGAGGTTTCCGCCGAGATGCTCGCCTCCATGGAGGTCGATTTCTGCATCGTGGGCCACTCCGAACGCCGCAAATATTTCGGCGAGACCGACGAGATCGTGCTCAAGAAGATGCAACGTCTGTTGACCAACGACATTGTCCCCGTGATGTGCTGCGGCGAGACGCTGGAGGAACGCAAGGCCGGCAAGCACTTCGAAATCGTCCAGAAACAGATCGAGGCCACCATCTGCACGCTCACGCCCGACCAGGTGGAGAACACGATGATCGCCTACGAACCCATCTGGGCCATCGGCACCGGCGAGACCGCCACGCCCGCACAGGCGCAGGAAATGCTCGCCTTCATCCGTTCCCTCATCGAGAAGAAATTCGGCACCGAACTCGCCGTGAACGCCTATATCCTCTATGGCGGCAGCTGCAACGCTAAAAACGCCCTTGAACTCTTCTCCCAGCCCGATGTCGATGGCGGCCTGATCGGTGGCGCTTCCCTCAAACCCGAGGACTTCATCAAGATTATCGAAGCGGCCGAAACGGTGGTTAAAGAAAATTAGCTTTCAGCTTTTAGCCAACAGCCAATAGCCAATAGCCAACAGCCAACAGCCAACAGCCAACAGTCAATGTCCAGAATATCGTTGATATTATTCGTGTTATGCATGGCATTCTCCTGTGCGGGGTTCGCGCAGGACGACGACCCGTGTGTGCAGACGATGGACAAGAACGTCGAGAAGGTCTATAAGAAGGCGCGGGATTTGCAGAAATCCGGCAAGAGGGAGGAAGCCTACGAGCTCTACGAGGAGATTCTGGCCGACCATCCCGAGTGTCTGGAAGTGAACTACTACTATGCGGTGGGGTATTACTTCCCTTTGGAAAACAACGACTTTGTCTCGAAACGCAAGGACAAGTCGGATGTGACCAAGGCGATGGCCGCCTTCAACAGGATATACGACGTCTGCCCGTTCTACAAGCCTCAGCATAACCTCTATGCCGCCAAACTCGCCTATTTCAACGAGAATTTTTCCGATGCGGTGAAGTTCGCGACGGTCATCGTGGAAAACCCCGACCTTTTCTCGAAGATGACAGAGCCGGATAAGTATATCAACGAAGCGAAAATGATCCTGCGGAAAGCCCGTTTCTACGACAACATCCTCAACCATCCCGTGCCGTTCGACCCGCATCCTGTGCCGAACATCTCGACCCCTTCGGACGAGTATCTCGGCACGCTTTCGCCTGACGGACAGTACTTTTACTTCACCCGCCGCATGTACGTGACGGATAATTCCCCGTTCGGACAAGGCGGGAAGGTGCAACGCGAATTTTTCAGCTGCAGTGAGAAAAAAGGCGGGAATTTCGGTATGGGCGCCGCGCTGCCCGAGCCGTTCAACAACGCGGAAGGGGAGGGGAGTCCCACCATCAACCTCACCAACGACCTGCTGATTTTCGTGCAGCGGCACAATGTGAAGTTGCAGAATGCATCTTATCCCAACTACGACCTCTATTTCTCCGAATACGACGGCTATGGCTGGACGGAGCCGAAACCGTTGCAGGGCAAGGTCAACCGCAGTGACTCATGGGAGTCGCAGCCTTCGCTCAGCTCCGACGGCAGGGTCCTCTTCTTCGCCAGCGACCGTCCGGGCGGCTACGGCGGTTCCGACATCTGGTATTCCACCCGCAAGAGCGACGGCTCCTGGAACGACCCCGTCAACATGGGGCCGACCATCAACACCGACAGAAACGAACGGTCGCCGTTCCTGCACACCGACAGCAAGACGCTCTATTTCTCCTCCAACGGCCACGACGGCCTCGGCGGTCAGGACATCTTCTATTCGAAGATGGACAGCAAGCGGCAATGGTCCACGCCGGTCAACATCGGATCGCCCATCAACACGGAGAACGACGAAGTCGATTTCTTCGTCAGCCTGGACGGTAAAACCGGTTATTTCTCCTCCAACAACTATGGTGATCAGGACTGGAACATCTACCAGTTCGAGCTGTACGAGGAGGCGCGGCCGCACACGATGGTCATCGTGAAGGGCAAGGTGACGGTCGATGAGGGCGATTTGGAGAATGCCGTGGTGGAAATCCGCGACACCAACGCCAACGTCATCTCCACGGGTGTTGTGAGTTCCACGCAAGGCAAGTACGCCGTGGCAACCGAACTGCATCCTGATAATCCGCAGCCTTTGATCCTCAATGTCAAAAAGGAAGGCTATAGTTTTGACACCCAGATTATTAAGCCAGAGGAAATCACGGAGGAAATTGTGGAGAAAGATGCGGAGGTGAAGGCGGTGGAAACTGGAAAGGTGTGCGACCTTCGCGACATTTACTATGAGACCAACGATTTCAGCCTGACGCAGGAGTCGAAGATGCTGTTGGCCCTGTTTGTGGAATTTTTGAAGGAGAATCCCACGGTCAAGGTGGAAATACAGGGACACACGGACAACATCGGCCGCGACGAAGACAACCTGAGATTGTCGGAGAACCGCGCCAAGTCGGTGTATGAGTATGTGATTGCCCAAGGCATAAGCGCTAACCGTTTGAGATACAAAGGCTACGGTGAGTCGAACCCTATCGCTTCCAACAACACGGAAGAGGGGCGCGCCAAGAACCGTAGGACTGTTTTCTTGATTTATGAAAAGTAAGAACATCTATTTCCTGGGCATCGGCGGCATCGGGATGAGCGCGTTGGCGCAGTATTTCCTGCAGCGCGGCGATGTCGTTTGCGGTTATGACCTCACCCCGTCGCCCGTCACCGACATGTTGCGGCAGAAAGGGGCGCAAATCCATTTCGAAGGCGATGTGTCGAAAATCCCATCAGCGTTGGATTTCGTTGTCTATACGCCGGCCGTGCCGAAGGATTTCGTTGAGTACCAATATTTTGTGGGCAAGGGAATCCCGATGTACAAACGGTCGCAGGTGCTGGGGCATATCACGGACGAGTTAAGGACGCTTGCGGTGGCCGGTACGCACGGCAAAACGACCACCACCTCGATGATTGCACACCTGCTCTATCCGGAACAGCCGCTTGCCGCCTTCATCGGGGGCATTTCCAAAAACCTGAACGACAACTACGTGTGCAGTCCGAATCCGGACACCGCCGTGGTGGAGGCCGACGAGTTCGACCGTTCCTTCCTGACGCTGCACCCCGAAGTTGCCGTCATCACCTCCATGGATGCCGACCATTTGGACATTTACCGCGATGTGGAGGATTTGCGCGGTGCGTTCTGCCAGTTCGCGGCGCAGACTACGCGCACCGTGCTCGTGCACGAAGCTGTGGCGGAATTTGTCACACTGCCGAACAAGAAAACATACGGCTCTGGAGAGTCGTGCGATTATAGAGCGTATAATATTGATTGTCAGCAAGAAATCTCCTGTTTCGACCTGCATACTCCCGCAAGGGAGATTGTCGGGTTGCAGCTGCCGGCGCACGGACTATATAATATATGGAATGCCACCGCCGCTGTCGCTGCCGTTTTGGAGGCTTTCCCTGCCCTTTCGGATGATTATATCCGACGGAAAATCAGTACTTTCGCTGGTGTAAAACGTCGTTTCGACTACATTGTCCGGCAATCGGATTTTGTGTATATCGACGATTACGCGCATCATCCCAACGAGATGCGTTCGTTTATCACGGCGGTACGCGGGATTTATCCCGGAAAAGAGATCTGCGGGGTCTTCCAACCGCATTTGTACACCCGCACGCGCGATTTCGCAGATGAATTCGCCGCTGCGCTCAATCTCCTCGACCGCGTGATCCTGCTGCCGATTTACCCGGCGCGGGAGAAGCCGATTGAAGGCATCACGTCGGAGTTCTTGTTGTCGAAAGTGTCGGTCGCTGACAAACGGGTGTTGCAAAAAACGGAACTTTTCCCGTATCTGCGGCAGCATCGTCCTGATGTGTTGCTCACGATAGGAGCCGGGGACATAGACCGTCTGGTGCAGCCGCTGTCGGAACTTTGATTCCGCATTGGCGCGTTCCCTCTTACCGCCGTTCCGCAAAGAAACGTTTAAGAATTTGGGCGCATTCGTCGGCGAGTACGCCTTGACGGATTTCCGCTTTGGAAGGGAATTTTTCGTTCAGGAAGACGGAGTAGCCTTTTTTGGGGTCGCTTGCGCCGAAGACGAGTGTCTTCACCTGTGCGTGCGCAATGGCGCCCGCGCACATGAGACAAGGCTCCAAGGTGACGTATAACGTGCAGTCGTTCAGATATTTGGCGCCCAATGCGTTGGCGGCCGATGTCAAGGCCATCATTTCGGCGTGCGCGGTCACATCCTTCAGCGTTTCCGTCAGGTTGTGCCCTTTGGCCACGATTTGCCCGTCAAGTACAACCACTGCCCCCACGGGGATTTCGTTTTCCGCGTAGGCGTCTTCCGCTTCTTGCAGGGCGATGCGCATGTAGTAGGAGTCGTCGAGCATGGTGGTTATTGGTGTTTAGAGGTTAGGGGTTTCGATTTAATTACAGAATAATCGTGAAATTCGCTTAATTCGCCGACATTTTTGTGTCGCAGATGCTAACAAGTGGGCAGTTTTCGCAGTGTGGTTTGCGGGCGGTGCAGACGTAGCGGCCGTGGAGGAGCAGCCAGTGGTGCGCGCGGGAGATGTACTCTTTCGGGAAATGCTTGACCAACTCTTTCTCGACCGCTTCCGGCGTTTTGGCCGTGGTCGGGACGAGTCCGAGACGGTGGGAGACGCGGAACACGTGTGTGTCCACGGGCATGGCGGCCTGCTCGAAAGCAAAGGCCAGCACCACGTTGGCGGTCTTGCGGCCCACGCCCGGAAGCCTTGTCAGTTCCTCCATGGTGGACGGGATTTCGCCGCCGAAGTCGCTGACCGCCATCTGCGCCATCTGTACCAAATGCTTGGATTTGCTGTTCGGGTAAGAGACTGATTTCACGTAGGTTAGCACTTCCTCTTCCGTGGCTTTCGCCAAATCGCTGACGGTGGGGTAGGCGGCGAACAGCGCGGGTGTCACCATGTTGACGCGCTTGTCGGTGCACTGCGCCGCCAGCATCGTCGCCACTAACAGCTCGTAGGCGCTCGTGAAATGCAACTCCGAGGCGACATCGGGCTGCGCCTCAGAGAAATACTCCACAATGAATTTGTATTTGTCTGTTTTTTTTGCCATGTATTTCGCGTATTCTTATTCTCACCGCTATTCTTCCCAATTCTCTATTCCCAATTCTCTATTCCCTACTCCCTACTCCCTATTCCCTATTTCCTATTTCCTATTTCCTATTTCCTATTTCCTACTCCCTATTCCCTATTCCCTATTCCCTATTCCCTCCCTACTCCTCGCTGTTGTTGATGAAATAGGCGGTCACCGCGTCCAGATAGGTTCTGGAAATGGGGATGGGCTTCAGACCGCTCTCGCCGAAATCCAGATAGGGCCCGTCTTTGTCTTTCCGCAGCAGCAATATGTTCGCGAAGTTGACCAGATAGCTGCGGTGACAGCGTATGAACCCGTGGTGCTCCAGTTTTTCTTGTTGTTTCTTCATCGAACTGCGCAACGTGAACCGTTCGATGTTCTCTTTGTTGCGGTAGTAAATGTGGACATAGTTTTCCGCGGATTCAATATAATATATATGGTCGATGCGGAGTGAAAGCTGGAGCTCGTCCCTGTCGTCCAGGAAGTTGATGATTTTGGATTGCGGGGCGGGTTCCGCGGCGGCCTCTGGTTTCGACGTCTCTTTGTCGCTGTTCGGAATCGTCGGCGCGGAAGGCGATCCTGTCAGGTGGTTGTCCAAGACAAGGTCGTCCCCCATGAAATCTTCCGGTATGGTGAAATCTTCTTCGGAGAGGTTTTTGTTTCGGTCAACAGGTTGATTGACAGTGTTTTCGTTAATAGTTTGGGGTGGGGCGCTCTCGATGTTCCGTGTCTCCAGCTCTTCGATGCGTTTGTCTTTGGCTTTGGTGCTGAAGTAGAGCAGGGAGATGACGGTGGGGATGACGAGGATGGTGGGCACGAAGATGACGGCGCGCGCGAAGATCTCGGAAAATTCGCGTTCGTCGTGCACGATGTAACGCACGATCAGCGTGTAGAGGATGGCGATGGCAAACACTTCCACGATGTGCCACGACCAGTACTGTAACTGACTGATTGGCTTTTGGTTGTGCGACCGGTACATCAGCATCCGACTGAACATGAGCACGATGCTTCCTCCCGTGACAATGATCAATGTGTCGGCGAAGAGTTGCCCGCGCGTGTAGTGCTGCACGTTGTACCATGCCCCTTGAAATGGCGTGAACAGGTTGACGAACAATAGCGAATAGACGAACACCAGTATCAGATGGAAGATGATGTTGTCTTTCGTAATGAGGTAACCCGGTATGTTTTTATGTAACATTTCTATCAAAAAAAGGTCGGCAAAGATACTATTTTTCTTGTTTCGGCGACCCTTGTGTTTGTGTTTTGTCCCTAAATGATGTTTTTCGTCCCTCAATCCCGCTTTTTGTGCGTTTTTGTGCGTTTTTGTGTCACTTTTTGATTTCTGTCTGCCGCGAAAATGTTTTTTTTGCCGTCCGAAATAAAACCAAAAATCAGAAAGACAATGAGTAAAATCAAACGAATTTTTGACATCATGCTCCAGTACGAGCAGCGTCATCCGAACCAGACGCTTGCGCTGTCGGGCAAGATCGGGAAAGACAATTGGAACGAATACACGCCGCAATTATATAAGAAGACGGCCAACGAGCTGAGCTGTGCTTTGATGGCCAAAGGTATCCGGAAAGGTGACAAGGTGGCGGTGATCTCCACCAACCGTCCGGAATGGACCATCACCCAGATGGCCGTGACGCAGATCGGCGCGGTGATCGTCCCCATTTACCCGACCATCACTGCCGACGACTACCATTACATCCTTCAGCATTGCGAGGCGAAATTGGTGATTTTGGAGGGCGAGATCGTGATGCGGAAAGTGCAGTCTGTCGCCGCATCGCTTCCCGAGCTGAAAGACATCTACACATTTGTGGACAGAAAAGACTATCCTTATTGGGATCAGCTGATCGCGCTCGGCCGTGAGCATTACGACGAGGAACTGTTGAAAGCCCGCCGCGCGGAAGTGGACGAGATGGAATGCGCCATGATCATCTACACCTCCGGCACTACAGGCACCCCCAAGGGCGTGATGCTCTCGCACCACAATATCCTCTCGCAGATCGAGAATCTGAAGCATATTCCTTCCAAATGGTCCAAAAAGGGACTCAGTTTCCTGCCTTTGTGCCATGCGTATGAGAATATGATTGTCCTGCTTTACCAATATCTTGGCATGACGGTCTATTACGTTTCTAACTTGGCGACCATTGCGGAGGCCATGCGCGAGGTGAAGCCGACGATGATGACGGCCGTGCCGCGCGTCCTCGAGAAATTCTTCGAGAAGATCGAGGCTTCCGGCAAAACCAAGACCGGCGCGGCCCGCTCCATTTTCGACTGGGCTGTCAAGTTGGCGTTGAACTACAAGATCGAGGACGACGACCGTTCCGCGTTGTACAATATGCAGCACAAGTTGGCGGATAAACTGGTGTACAGCAAGATCCGCAAGGGCTTGGGTGCCGACAACTTCGACATCCTCGTCTCCGGTGCCGCTTCCCTGAAACCGCAGCTGTGCTCGTTCTTCTCCGCCATCGGGATGCCGGTGTTCGAAGGATACGGCATGACGGAGACGTCTCCCGTGATTGCCGTTTCCTGCCGCGAGAAATACGGTCGCGAGGCCAACACGGTCGGATTCCCGCTCGGCGGCGTCGATGTGGCCATCACCAAAGAGGGCGAGATCATCTGTCGCGGACACAACGTGATGATGGGCTACTACAAGAGCGAGGAGCAGACCCGCGAGATCATCGACGAGAGCGGATGGCTCCATACCGGCGACATGGGCCGCTTCACCGAACGCGGTCAGCTGGTCATCACCGGCCGGCTCAAGAACATCTTCAAGACCTCCATGGGCAAGTATGTGAACCCGCAAATCATCGAGGAAAAGATGTCGCAATCCAAGTATATAGACCAGATCGTGGTGGTCGGTGAAAACCAGAAATTTGTGGCCGCATTAATTATTCCAGATTTTTCTTCAATAAAAGAGTGGTGTGAATCAGAAAAAATTGTATATTCGCACCCGAAAGATATGATTGACAATCTGAATGTCAAGAACCTGATTAAGAGCGAGATAGACAGATTCAACCAGGAGCTGAGCAAGACGGAGAATGTAATAAAGTTCGAATTGTTAGCGGATGAATGGACACAGGAGAACGGTTTGCTCACCCCGACGTTGAAAGTGAAGAGGAATAAAATCTCGAAAAAATATGCTGGTGTGATCCAGAAAATGTTTGAGCACCAGTAGAAGACATGCGGATCGTTTGAGTCTTTCCCCAAGACGAGATCCGTTTTTCATGTGTTGTGTTATGTGCGAAAGAGGCTTCCTTACGGAGGCCTCTTTCTATTTCGGTCAGTGGGTTGATGGGTCGGTGGAAAAGGAAAGGCCGGCGCGTCGTTGGGACGGGCCGGCCTTTCGGTGTTTTGGGAAAAGGTTTCTGAATTAGGCTTCCTCTGCAGTTTCCTCTTCGGTGGTGGCGGCGGCAGAACCGCGGGTCGGGACCACTTGAAGGACGACTTTGTTCGGGTTGTCCACGATTTCGAGGTTGTCGATGTGGATGTCGCCGATCTTGGTCATGTCGTTGATGTCCAGAGAGGAGATGTCAGCGGTGATGTTTTCGGGGATGTTCTCCAGAAGGCCGCGGACTTTGAGTTTGCGGACGCGTTTCTTCAGCAGACCGCCTTTCAGGACGCCGGGGGAGGTGCCCTTCACCATGAAGGGGATCTCGATGGTGATCGGCTTGCCGTCAACCACTTCGAGGAAATCGACGTGCATCAGTCTGTCGGTGATGGCGTGGAACTGGGTCTCTTGGACGATGGCTCTGCGGACATCGCCGTTGATGTTCACTTCCGCGTATTTGACTTCGGGCGTGTAGAGGAGGTTCTTGAACTCTCTCTCATCCACGACGAACATTTTCTGATCCTTGCCGCCGTAGATCACGCACGGGATCATGCCCTTGCTGCGTTGGGCTTTTGCATCTTTTTTCCCTACGTTCTCTCTCAGAGAACCGCTAATAGATACTGATTTCATACTGTTTTTTAATTAATTAGGTGTTTTAAATTTCGGCGGCAAAGATACACTTTTTTTCGATACGCTCGGCGGTTTTTTGGGGTTAGAAGGTTAGGAGGTTAGAAGGTTAGAAGGTTAGGAGGTTGTTAACGGAGATGTGTTTGTTGTTTTTAAATGAAAAGTATTATTTATTGTAAATTCTTATTATTTTTGCTGAAATAAATTCTTGTAAAACAATTTGTATAAAAAAATCATTAAGTCATGGTAGAAACAAAATTTTCATTTGAAAAATTGGCAGTTTGGCAAGAAGCGCGTGAACTTGTTGTAGAGTGTTACTCTCTTGTAAGTAAATTTCCTAAAGAAGAGAAATATGCTTTAGGAGATCAAATTCGCAGGGCGGTAGTTTCAATTGCTTCTAACATTGCAGAAGGAAGTGGAAGAGTATCATTAAAAGAGAAGATGCATTTTATTGAAATAGCTTATGGCTCATTAATGGAAGTTTACTGCCAACTACAAATTGCATCCGATTTGAAATTCATTAATGAAACTGATTTTGAGAACATAAAACCGAGATTCTCGCTAATATCCAGTATGCTCACAGGCCTCCGCTCCTCATTCCAAAAACGCTTAACCCCTAACCATTTAACCTCCTAACCATCTAACCCTCTAACCTCCTAACCCTCTAACCCTTTAACCTCCTAACCCTCTAACCCTCTAACCATCCGCTCGAGGCACTCGGCGTCGGTCTCGTCGAAGGTGTTCAGCTCCGCGCTGTCGATGTCGAGGACGGCAGTGACTTCGCCGTTTTGGAAGACGGGCACCACGATTTCGCTGCGGGAGGCCGACGAGCAGGCGATGTGCCCGGGAAACTGCTCCACGTCGGGGACGACAACGGTCCGCCGCTCTTTCCACGCGGTGCCGCACACGCCGCGCCCGTACGCGATGCGCGTGCATGCCAGCGGCCCCTGGAACGGTCCGAGGACCAGCTCGCCGCCGATGACCCGGTAGAACCCGGTCCACCAGAACCCGAAAGTTTCGTGCAGCATCGCCGCCATGTTCGCCATGTTCGCGATGATATCCGCTTTCTCGTCCATCACCGCCTGCACTTGCGGGAGAAGGGAGGTGTATTTTTCTGTCTTGTTCATATTCTTCGTTCTATGTCCCAGGGCTTCGCTTCGCTTCGCCCTGGGTTAACACGTGTCGGGCCTGCAGCCCTCTCGGAAGTGTCTATAACCCATAACCACACTAACCGTTACCCCCACTAACCCACTAACCTCTAACCATTAACCGTTAACCATTAACCGTTAACCGTTAACCGTTATTTATACAGGAACCGCTTGATCGACCGCTTCGGGGTCTTCTCGAACTCGTCCTTTTTGAGCTCGATTTTGAAGATCTGGGCGTATTTGGGCAGTTTCTCGTTGAGTCTCTGGAGGTTCTCCTTCATCAGCTCGGGGAGGGTCTGGCGGAAGCGGAGTTCGCCTTCGTAGTCGGGGAAGACCAGGGCGATGAGTTTGCCCTCGCGTTCCACCACGACGGACTCGACCACGCCTTCCATGTCGTTGAGCTTGCCCTCGATCTCCTCGGGGTAGATGTTCTGTCCGGAGGAGCCGAGGATCATGGTCTTGTTGCGGCCTTTGATGAAGATGTTGCTCTTCTTGTCGATGAGGCCGAGGTCGCCGGTGCGCATCCAGCCGTCGTCGGTGAAGGTGGCGCGGGTGGCTTCCTCGTTCTTGTAGTAGCCCATCATGACGTGCTCGCCGCGCACGAGGATCTCGCCGACCTCGTTGTAGGGGTCTTTCGATTCGATGCGGATTTCGTTGCCGGGGAGGATGTGGCCTCCGCTGCGGGGCACGAAGTCCTGGACGTGACAGCCGCCGATGAGCGGGCCGCATTCGGTCATGCCGTAGCCCACCACGAGCGGGAATTTGATGTCGAGGAGCAGCTTCTCCACTTCGGGGTTGATGGCCGCCCCGCCCACGATGAAATATTTGAGCTGCCCGCCGAACGCCTTCATCAGCTTTTTCCGGATGGTGCTGACGGCCATCTTGCGGATGACAGGGACTTTAAGCACTTTTTTCACGGACGGTTTCTCCAGTACGGGCATGATGGCGCGCTTGCAAATCTTCTCGATGACCAGCGGCACCGTGACGATGATGTAGGGATGCACGTCCGCGAACGCCTTCATCAGCAGGGTCGGGGTGGGGGATTTGGTCAGGAAGTGGATGTGGCAGCCGTCGGCCATCGGGTAGAGGAATTCGGCCAGCTGTCCGTACATGTGCGCAAGCGGCAGCATGGAGACCACGTTCTGGCGGCCGCCCGGGGGCAGGAACTCCAACCCCGCCCCGATGTTGGCCGACACGTTGCGGTAGGTCAGCATCACGCCCTTCGGGGAACCGGTGGACCCGGAGGTGTAGTTGATGAGCAGCAGGTCGTCGAGGCCGCGGACGGTGAAAATGTGGTTGTTCCGAGGCACTTGCACGGGCTCCTTGGAAATCTCCGTCCCTTCGCGCTTGGTGGCGATGATGGAGAAGTCGGTGAGCGAGACGATGGCCTCCAGATTCGGCATGTGCTCGGCGGTCATGTTCTTCCAGACGTATGGCCCCACGATGAGCAGGCGCGAGTCGGAATGGTTGAGGAGCGTCTCGATGTCCTCGCCGGAGAACTCGTGCAGCACTGAAACGATGACGGCGCCGTAGGAGGCGATGGCCAGGTAGGAGACGGCCCAGTTGGCGCAGTTGCGGCCGCAGAGCGCGATCTTGTCGCCCTGACGGATGCCCATCTCCTTGAAATACTCCTTCAGCCGCGCCACCTGCTCGGCCACCTCGCGGAACGTGTAGGTGTCCGTTCCGTTGTAGTCGGTCAGCGCGGGCTCGTCCCAATATTTTGGAAAAATCTCGTTGTAATATTCGAAAAGATGTTTCGTCATTTATCTGATTATCAATGATATAATAGCTTTTAGAGTGCCGCTGCTCGGCGGGGCAAAGGTAGTAAAAAAGTTTAGAAGTTTGGAGGTTTAGAAGTTTAGAGGTTTAGAGTTTAGGGTGGCAGGCCGTTGGATCTGCCGGGATGGTTGCGCAGGGATGTGATCCCTGGTGCGATGCGTTTACGAATGTCGTTCCGATGAATGGTTCTTATTCCCGAATGTAACCTTTTAGCTCTTCTGGCGGGAAACAGAGGTTTACCACATCCTTTTTCTTGGATCTTTTGGCTTTTTTCTTGGTGTTTTGGGTGGGCGCGACGGGCTCGTAGCGGTAGCAAATCCCATAGCCCGAACGGACGCAGACCAGCAACAGGTACTGGATCTCGGCGTCATTGGAGGCGAATTGTGTTCGTATGGCCCAATTCATGGCGTCGATGTTCTCCTTCAGCAACTCGAACTGGTTGAGGATGGTGTAATGATAGACCAGGGATCCGCCGTCGACATACATGGAGTCCAGACGGGTGAGGTAGTCGATGAGGATGGGGAAGCTCTGGTTGGCGTTTTCGATGATGGAATTCAGGGCGAACCTCGCTTGGTCGGTTTCGGTGAGCGTTTCATCGGTGGCGAACAGCTCCAAAATCTCATCGTACGGGAAGGAGATGGTGACCGTCGTGTCTTTCGCCGGTATGGCGTAGTGGACTTTCAGCCCGCCGTGAAGTTGCACGAGGATTTTGAGGATGGGCGACTCCATTATGGAAAACGCGAACTGATCTTTCAGCGCCTGCTTCACCACTGTGTCCCCTTTAAGTTCGAAGGCGGAGTCGAGACGACAGTGGAAGTGGAGATCTTCGAAATCGTAGGTCACACTGTCGATGGTCATGATGCCGGAAGGGAGCGGACAGTCCTCGCGGTTGAATTTGTCAAGTTCGAGGACGAATTGCTCTGCCAGATATTGTTCGTGTACTTTTTCCAGCGTGTTCTCGTCCGCCGAAACCACAGGCAGTTTGGCGTTACGGATCTCGTCCATCGTCAACTCGATGTCGATGGCTCTTCGGGTGTTCTCTTCCATGAAAAGCACCCGGTAGCCTTCCATGTATTGGTAGAACCTCTCCGACGTGACCATCACGGTGTCGGAAAGGAAATAGGGGGATTCCAGTGCCGCGTCGATGCCTTCGTGCAGCAATCTCGCGATGTGATTCTTCATCGTCCGGAATTCCTCCGGCGTCATGTTGAAATTCATCGCCTCTTCTTTCACCGTGAGGTTGATCAGAATGCGTCTGTCTTGATGGCTGACGTCCGCGCTCGTGTACATTTCGGGATTTTCGTCGATCTCCTTCTGCCAGCGCTCCTGGTCATGCAGAATGGTTAAATCCATGAATTTTCCCATCATGCTGTCTTCCGCTATGGTGATGCGGCTGGCCTTGTCGTACAGCAGTTGGAGCGTGTCGTGCGGGAAATGGATTTGGAAACGGTCGGTGCCGGCGCGGTTCTCGTAAATCACGCGGAGGTCGTATCCCGCTTGTACAAACATCGTGAGCAGCGTGTGCTTCTCGTCCCCCAGCAACAGGATGTCCTCCCATCTGTTGCGATAGGTGCCCCTGTCTTGATCCGCGGTATGGAAATGGGGGTCGGCTACCGCGATGTGGTAGTTGACCGTCTCCCCGGCTTGCCAAACGGTGTCGATGAACATGAAATCCCCGTCCGCGTTCTCCTTTGTGAAGGTGAAATGGTTTTCCATGTATAGTTCGACAAACACGCGGTGCCGGGCTAAGAATCTCGCGCTGTCCTGGTATTCCGGTCTCGTTCGGTCGGACCAGATTTGCCGGATCTCCTCGGGCGGGTATCGCAGGACGAAATAGCGGCGTGAACTGTCCAGGGTCATGTCGTAGGACATTCCTCCGCCGATTTCCACTAAGTGGGCGTAAAGATCCCTGAACTCCGGTGTGTCGTACCGATAGCGCAGCAGGTTCGCGAAATACTCTTTCAGCTCCGCGGTGTCGCGGTCGAACATATAGATATCCTCCATGGTGACACCGAAGTGCAGGTAGCCGGCGCGGTAGGACAGACTGTCAACGACCAGCCCGTTCAATGCTTTCGGACAGTTCAGTTCCGAATTCCGTGCCACCTCGCGGGCGAACTTTTCGGCATTATACGACTGAGCGGTCGCCGTCCCTGCCGCGATAAGGAGCAGGAAGGCCACCGCCCAACCGGTCAGGTTCTGTTTCCCTGACCGTGTACGTCTGTTCGGCGTTGTCGTAGGTCGCATCGTTACAGCAGTTCGTAGCTCCGCTTCACGAATTCGCTCAGCTTTTCGCCGGTGAGGATGTTCTGCGAGAGCATGGCCAAATCGACCAGCTGCTGCACCAGTTGCGTGCGTTTCGCCTCGTCTTTTTCGTCGAGGATGCGGGTGGCGAGCGGGTGGTTGCCGTTGATCACCAGGTTGTAGTGGTCGAAGCCGCCGTAGAAGCCCTGCTGGCCGGAGACCTTCTCCATGTCCTTGAAACGGCGCATGAACTCGTTCTGCGTGACCATCACGGGCAGGTCGGTCTCGCTCAGCGAATCGACCTCCGGGGTGAACAGTTTCGCATCGACCTGCTTCTCGAAGAGCTCCTTCAGCTGTTTCTGCTGGTCTTCGGAGAGTTTCGAGATGTGCGCGTCCTCCTCTTTCTCGATGAGTTTGTCGACCACGTTGGCGTCCACGCGGGAGAAACGCACCTTCTCGAGCTTCTGCTCCAGCATGTTGATGAAGTGCGTGTCGAGGAAGCCGGTCATCAGCAGCACATCGTAGCCTTTCTCCTTCGCGTTGGCGATATAGACGTGCTGGTCGTCGGCGTTGGCAGCGTACAGCATGACAATATTTCCGTTTTTGTCAGTTTGCAGCGCGCTCACCATATTGCGGTATTCTTCGATGGTGAAATATTTGCCCTCGGTGTTCTTCAGCAGGTAGAAATCCTTGATTTTGTCGTAGAACTTCTCGTCGGTCAGCGAGCCGTATTCGAGGAAGATGCTTAGGTCGTCCCATTTCTTCTCGAACTCCTCGCGGTTCTCCTTGAACATCTGCTCCAGTTTCTCGGCCACCTTCTTGCTGATGTAGGTGGAGATTTTCTTGACGTTGTTGTCGCTTTGGAGGTAGGAGCGGGAGACGTTCAGCGGGATGTCGGGCGAGTCGATGACGCCGTGCAGCAGGTTCATGAAGTCGGGCACGATGCCTTCCAGTTCGTCGGTGATAAACACCTGGTTACAATAGAGTTGCACGCGATTCTTCTTGAGGTCGAGCTGGTTTTTGATTTTCGGGAAGTAGAGCACGCCGGTGAGGTTGAAGGGGTAATCGACGTTCAGGTGGATGTGGAACATCGGCTCCTCGAACGACATCGGGTAGAGTTCGTGGTAGAACTTGTTGTAGTCCTCGTCGGTAAGGCTTGAGGGCTGTTTCTGCCATATCGGGTCGGTGTCGTTAATGATCCGCGGCACCTGTACCGCCTCCTCCTTCGGCTCCTCCTTCTTCTCTTCTTTCTTCTCGTCCTTCTTGTCTAAGTTATTGTTATTGTCTAAGTCATTGTCTAAGTTATTGTCTAAGTTATTGTCTAAGTCATTGCTCTTCTCCTCAGGCTTCCGCCACTCGGTTTTGGTGCCGCACTGGATGGGCACGGGCAGGAAGCGGCAGTACTTGTTGAGCAGTTCCACCAGTTTGTCCTCGTTGACGAACTCCTGCAGGTCGTCGTCTTCCACGTGGAGGACGATTTCGGTGCCGCGGTCGGCCTTGTCAATCTCTTCGAGGGTGAAGTCCGGCGAGCCGTCGCAGCTCCATTTCACTGCTTGTGCGTCTTTGAGATACGATTTGGTGAGGATGTCCACGCGGTTGGCGACCATGAAGGAGGAGTAGAATCCGAGTCCGAAGTGTCCGATGATGTTGGCGGCGTCGTTGCCTTTGTATTTGGTGAGGAACTCCTCGGCGCCGGAGAAGGCGATCTGGTTGATGTAGCGGTCCACCTCGTCGGCGGTCATGCCGATGCCGCGGTCGGTGACGTGGATGGTCTTGTCGTCCTTGTTGACCTTCACCTGGATGGTGAGGTCGCCCAGTTCGCAGTCGGCCTTGCCGAGGCTGACGAGGGTTTTGAGTTTCTGGGTGGCGTCCACCGCGTTGGAGATCAGTTCTCTGAGGAAAATCTCGTGATCGGAGTAGAGGAACTTCTTGATCACGGGGAAGATATTCTCGGTTTGTACGTTGATTTTACCGGTTTGCATATTCTTTTGGTTTTAAGTTTGACAATTTGACAGGCGTAGATGTAGCAAAGATTGTGCCAGTTTTGAGTGTCCGGTGAGCAGTGAGCAGTGAGTAGGAAGTAGGGAGTAGTGAGCAGTGAGCAGTGAGTAGTGAGTAGTGAGCAGTGAGTAGTGAGTAGAGAGTGAGTCGGGGAGGGCAGGGGTGCGGAAAATATGTGGTTTTTGGCAGAATATATGTGGAAAAATGCTATTTTTGCGGCGGTGAAAATGCTATTGCAACCAGAGTCGTTGAATTCACGCCAATGCCCAAAAAAAATATTAAAATAGGACTTGTGGATGCCGATTTGCTTTGTAACGGAACAAGGCATCCGAATCTTGCTCTTCTAAAAATAGCGGGGTTCTTTAGAGATAATGGTTTTGTTCGAGGCGAATCTGATGATGTAAATAGTTATGAGTTGATCACTAATGAGAGTAGTTTTGAGAAATTGCAGAAATATGACTATTTCTACGTTTCGTGTGTGTTTACTTTTACTTTTGATAATCCCCCATTTGTTCTTAGAACACTTTTACAGGATGAGAAACTCAAAAAAAAGGTACATTTAGGTGGTACTGGGCAATATGCTAATTTTTCTGTTGAAGAAGGCTTTGCAGAAAAACGAATCGAAGATATGCATCGTTTAGAACACGATTCATTCTTGAATACTTTGCGGAGTAAATCAGGTCAGTACGGAATTAACATGAAATCGCAGATGCCTGATTATCACCTGTATGATGACTTTATCAGTGTGATGGAAAATGTCAAATCATCTAAAACCTACTATAAAGATTACAAGGATTATTCCATTGGATTTTTGACGCGCGGCTGTTTCCGTCGTTGTCCATTTTGCGTCAATAAGTTAGAACAAAAAGCTCTTCCGTATTCTAAATTGAATGACTTCCTGGATAATGAAATTGACGAAAAAACAGGAAAACTGAAACGTCCATACATATACTTGTGGGATGACAATTTTCTTGCATCGCCTTATTGGGAACAAATGTTGGATGAACTTATAGCTACAAAACGCCCCTTTCAGTTCCGTCAAGGGCTTGATGAACGTTTGCTCGCTCAAAACAAGCGTGGCGAGGAAATGGCGAAAAAATTGGCTGGTGCGAATTATCATGGTGATTTTATTTTCGCTTTCGACAACTGGCGCGACCGCAAGTTAATAGAGAAGGCTCTGAAAATATGGAAGCATTATTGTCCCAAGAAAGAAACGAAATTTTATCTGTTTTGTGGTTTCCAACAATCGGAGAATGACCATAAAAAGTTTCAACAGGATGTTGCTGAAATTTTTATGCGCATTTGCGTATTAATGAGATATGGTTGCCTCCCATACATTATGCGTCATGAGGATTACAAAAAATCACCGTTACCTAACATGTATGTGCAAATAGCAAGATGGTGTAATCAGCCAGGCTTCTTCCGGAATCTTTCATTCTGGCAATTTTGTTATAAGAACCAAACTTTTTGGGAGGAACGCACTTTAGGACGTAAACCAGCTAGTCTAAAGACTTACGAAGAATTTTTGGAAGATTATAATAACGGATATTATGATGAAATAGGAATTTCTACTCCTTTACAAACAGTGCTTAATTTCTTAGAGCTATTCAAAGAACACAAGAATTTTTTTATGTCTTTCTTCAATATGTCGTTTAAGCAAATGATCAATCCTGTTTTGTGGTATCGTGATACGGAAATAACTTTGGGCGGTGAAAAATACGTTATGAATACTGATTATTGGAATAACCTAATAGGGAATGAACGTAACGAACGTGTTTTACTTAAGGCATTTTATACTCATGTTGATGATAGTCTTCTGGAACAAGAGGAAAAATCAGCCTTGCTATTGCAGGTGTTGCAAAAATACAAATGTAAGGATATATTGGAGATCATTAAGGATGAGTTCGAAATAAATATCATTGAAAAGAAAGATATTTCTCAATTTAGTGATTTTAAGGATGCATACTATACCGTTCCTTTTCTTCTGAAAAACTGTGGCAAAACGGATGTGGATTACTCTTCAATGGGCTATATGTTGCGTGAAGAAAGACGTAATGATGTGGCTGACAAGAAATATGGAGAAAACCATATGAAAACATCTGCGCAATTAGGATTATGCCAAATAAAAAAGTGTCGAGCCAATACTAATGCATTAGGAAATCTATTTGTCAAGTTAAGCGAATCCGAAAGAAAAAAGATTCTCCCAAAACTTTGTCTTTATATTCCATACATTCAGAACTATTTTATGGAAGGGGCAACGGATGAAGTTAGAGAGAAAATACTAAGCATATTATCTCAGACAACACAAAACAGAAGACGTCCTAATGTGAATACCATTATTCAAATAGTGAAAGATGCGTTAGAATATGAACTTTAAGGATTTACATATAAAACAGTGTTATGAATCTGGCATAGATGATATAATAGAGGATTTCTACGTGCCAGTCCTTGGCGCGGCGGTACAGTATGACCGAATTGCAGGTTTTTTCTCCTCTACATCTTTGGCAGTGGCTGCACGTGGCGTGGCTGATTTTATTGCCCAGAATGGTAAGATGCGGCTTATAACAAGTCCGCGTCTTAGCGGAGAAGATATAGAGATTGTTAAGAAGATAGTTGATAATGACGCATCGCTTAAAATGTCTGATTTTGGCCTTGATTTAGATAATCTTGAAAATGAATTTGAAAAGAATCATGTAAAGGCACTTGGATGGATGTTGGCTTCTGGCTTGCTTGAAATGAAGTTGGCAGTAGTTTTTAATGAAGACGGGACTGTTTGTGACAATGAAACTATATCCGAGAAAGGTTTGTTTCATCAAAAAGTAGGTGTCTTAAAGGATGCAGACGGCAATGAGATGTCGTTCAGCGGTTCCATCAACGAAACTGCTTCAGCATGGGTTAATAATGACGAAGAATTCAAGGTGTTTAAGGCATGGACGGATTCATACGAATATTTCATTCGAGACAAAAAACGATTTGATGAAATTTGGAATGGACAAAGAACAAACGTCAAGGTATATGATCTTCCTGTGGCTATTAGAAAGAATCTCATTCAATATTCTGAAGATTTTAATGTTGACACAATATCTATAAAACAATATCGCGAAAGAAAACGTAATGAGGGGGCTGTAAAAAAGGAACAGATTTCTTTATTTTACTATCAAGAGGATGCAATAAAAAAATGGAGAGAGAACTCTTACCGGCTATTATTTGAAATGGCTACAGGTACAGGTAAAACACGAACAGCTATAGCTGGTATTGCGATGGTTAAAAATATGACGAAAAAATCTGTTACCATTATTTCTACTCCTCAAAACACGTTGTCTAAACAATGGAAAGAGGAATTGGACAATTTTGATTTAGGGTTTGATGCAAGTGTTATTATTGATGGTACGGTTGAAAAATGGCAATCATGTCTAAGTCAATTGTTACTGGAGAATGCTGTAGGTTTTTCAAATCATGTGGTAATATTTACAACACACGCTACAGCTTCATCGGTGAAGTTTATTTCTACTATTGAATCAGACTTGTCCCCAGATGCAAAGAGTTTGTTTGTTGGAGATGAAGTTCATTGGTTAGGGGCGCGAAATTACAGAAAAGCGCTCCTCCCTTTGTTTGAGTTTAGAATTGGTCTTAGTGCAACACCAACACGGTGGTTTGATGACGATGGTACGAATTTCTTAATGAATTATTTTGGTAACAATAATTTCGTTTTTTCTATTCATGATGCTCTGACAAAAACAAATCCGTTGACAGGAAAGCATTTTTTGGTTAATTATTATTATTATATTTCTAGCGTTTCTCTTAATGAAATTGAAACAGCAGAGTACCGAAAAATTTCGTTACAAATTTTGAGAATACAATCACGTTTAAAGACAGATGAAGAAGCGCAAGAGCGATATGAAAGATTGTTGGAAAAACGAGCTAATATTGTGAAAAATGCAAATGCAAAATACGAAGAGTTAGAAAAAATATTAGATAAGCTTGAACAGAATGGCGAATTACGTAATTTACTTATTTTTGTGTCTCCTGAACAGATAGAAAGAGTGATGCGGATTCTATTTGATCGAAATATTATGTTTCACAAACTAACCGAGTCCGAGGGAACAAAAAAAGAGAAACGATATGGAGGATTATCGGAAAGAGAACACATTATAAAGTCTTTTAAGATGAATCAGTATAAAGCATTGTTGGCTATCAAGTGTTTGGATGAAGGAATAGATATTCCAAGTGCAAGCATAGGTGTTCTAATGGCAAGTAGCACAAATCCAAGAGAATATGTGCAGAGGATAGGACGCATTATTCGTCAAGATGATGGAAAATCATTCGCGAGTTTGTATGATATATGCGTTGGTCAAATTAACGGACTTGAGGATGAAGAGTTAGAGTTAGAAAAGAGGATTAGAAGAAAAGAAGCTGTCAGGTTATCCGATATTGCTAAGAATGCCATTAACTCGGCAGATGCATTAAGAAAGATCATAAATTTAAATTATTAAAATATGGCGATAAATAAGACATTAAAAGAAAAATTGGCGGAAAAGACGGTTGAGAAACAAGCAGCCTATGATGCCATGATTCGTTTGCTTCAAGGTGTTGATGAAGGCAAACAGTTGAAACGTATACTTGAACCTATTCTTAAAACAGTATAGCCATGAGAATAGAGTCAATAAAAATAAGAAATGTGCGACAGCTTAAAGAGTTGTTACTAAGGTTTGGAGTTGGAGAAAACGATAATGATTTGCATATTATTCTTGCCGAAAATGGTGTAGGTAAGACGAATATTGTCAATGCCATAACATGGTGTTTATACAATAAGGAAATGCATTTGCGAGATGAGGAAACAGCTCTACCACTGTTGAACAATCAATTAATTGAGGAATTAAGAATGATGGGAGGTGGATCTGCGGAGGCTTTAGTTGAACTCACCATATCCACTGATAATTCTAAAGACAAAATTACATTTAAAAGAATTGGTAACTTTAGAGTTACCGACGACGCATGTATTCTTTTGTCAGATAAACTATCTGTCACCATGATGGATGGGGGAGGATTTCGGATTATTGACGATGAAGAGGAGACAACACGATTAATTCACAAATATCTACCTGAAGAGATTAATAATTATATCTTCTTTGACGGAGAACAACTTGAAAAGTTTTTTTCGCAGAATCAATTGGATAATGTCCGAAGTGGAATTAATGAACTAACGCAGGCTTCCTATCTTGAAAAGTCATACGAATTCTTGGATTCATACATAAGAAGCATGCTTAACCCTAAAATTGCTAATTTAGGATCTAAAGAAATCGCTGAACAACAAAAGAAAGTAAATGCTTTGTTTGACCAAATAGAATTATCGATTAATACTATTGAAGAGTTTAAGCGACAGATTAAGGTCTGTGATGATGAGATTTCTAAACTCACAATTGCTATTCGGGGCTGTGAAAATCTGCGTGAGAAAACCGAAGAGTTGGAAAAAGTTGAGATAGAAATGGAAAATCTTCGAGATAGGGAGGCTCGAAAAACAAAGGAACTCATGAAGTTTACAAGAGAATTCTTCACCTATTTCGGCCTCTATCCGTCATTGAAAACGTTTTTTAATTATATCAAAGAGCAGGACACGAAGGGCAATCTGCCTCCTAGAATTGATAAAAAAATATTATCCAAAATCCTTTCAAGTCGCCATTGTTCAATTTGCGATTCTGAAAACCTTAACGACCACTGTCTGGAGCATGTAAAAGAGTTAGAGAACTCTTTGGCTGTGGCTTCCGCAACCTCGGCTGAACTAAATCGATCTTTTGGTTCACTAAATACTATTATTACGAAGATTCAGGAATACAAAAGCCAAAAAGAAAAAATGGTTTTGGAAATAAATGGCATTAGAAAAGATTTTGATGAAAGAGACGAACGTTATCAGCAGTTACAAAGATATCTTAGGGCGATCCCTGATAATGAAGAGATAACGGAATCTTTGGACAAAAAAGACGTCTATGATGATCAGAAAGTTGAACTTATTGGAAATAAGGCGGTTGAAGAAAGTAACAAAAAATGTCTGGAAGATTTATATCAAATAGAAAATAAAAAGCTTCAAGTATTGATATCGAAACAAAAAGAACTCGAAGAAATTGAAAGGCAAAAAGAATTTTGCGAGAGTTGCAGCAAGATAATGAAAGAATGTAAAGAAGAAATTCTTGATGAATGTAGAAAAATGATTCAAAAACGAACCTTCGAGATTTTTGACAGACTGATTTGGAAGAAGGATGCTTTTTCTAAAGTTGAAATTCTTGATAACTATGCTTTCAAACTTCTTGACGCATATGGTACCCAAGCTTTAGGATCTTGCAGCGCCGCAGAAACGGCGTTGTTGGCATTGTCTTTCACGCTTGCTTTACAAGAAGTTTCAAAACATGATTCTCTATTGTTTATAGATACCCCTATTGGTAGAGTTGGTGAGGAGAATAGAACAAATTTTATGGATACATTGCTTGAAATTTCAAAAAACAAGCAGGTGATATTGACATTTACACCTACGGAATACGATGCGAACGTCCAACGTATTTTGTCAAACAAGTATAATACATTCTACACGCTTATAATGAATAATAATGTTACTAACATCAGATAAAATCGATTATGAAAGCAACTGTTAATGTTTCGCGAGAACATATTGATGGAATTATCAACGAATTGGATAGAAGCAACTATTTCCTGTTGGGCAATCCTGAAACTTCCCGTGCAGAACTGTTTAATTTTGCTCTGGCTCTTGGGCTTAAAGAAGGGTTTCCAACTCCGTTATCAACGTCAATTGGTTTCTTCAGGACGTCTTATGTTGAAAATATCATTTACCAATATAAGAGTGTATACTTTGATAAACAACTATCAGAACATCCTTCTGATATAGATGAAATCACTGATACAGATAAAGCCCTGTGTCTTGTTGAACAATATGCAAACACGGGTTTTAATGTTTTGAAGAGGTTATGGAATGAATTTGGGGATGATTCTCATTTGATGATAAAACTTCTTAACGAAATGGATCGAGATTACAGTAGTTTATTTGAAGAAGACCTTTAATGACAATGCAAATGCATGCCTTAAAGGAAAAACAGACGATGACAATTATTTTCATTGTTTGGTGAATGATTGTATTGTTCAAGATACTTGATAAGAACTGATTTTATTCAATAATTATGAAAAAACACCTTACCCTCCTCTTCGCCTACATTCTCTTCGCAGGCGCCACATTCGCCCAACAGCACCTTTCCTTCAAGGGCGTTCCCATTGACGGCACGTTGAAGGCATATACCGATGCCATGGTTAAAGCTGGTTTCCGCTATGAAGGAACCCAAGACGGAGTGGCCTTGTTGTCCGGCGACTTCGCAGGATACAAAAACTGTATTGTCGGCGTATCAACGCTGAAGAATTGCGACGTGGTTAACCGTATCGCAGTTCTCTTTCCCGACAGAGACACATGGTCCTCGCTCCTGGGCGATTACGAACATCTTAAAGAGATGCTGACTGAGAAGTACGGCACTCCTACGGATTTCAAAGAGAAATTCACTGGATATGTGGGAGATGACGAGAACGGTCTTATTATGCTTGCCATTAAAGATGGTGAATATGTGTGGTACACTACATTTACAACAGAATTGGGCGAGATCGAGCTTTCGCTTGTTGAGGGAACTAAATATCAGACAGCCAAGGTGAGGCTGCTTTATTCCGACAAGGCTAATTCCGACAAGGTGCGCAAGGCGGCCATGGATGATCTGTGATTTTCCGCTTTTTCGCCAAAGCGCTCCCCCTTGCGCACCGTCATTCCGTTTGGCCACCACGCCATACCGAAAACGCTTGCCGTTACCGATGACATCGCATTATCGGAACCGCCGGACATTTGCCGGCCAAACGGAATCTCCGTCTCGCAAGTGTATGGGGTGACGGAAGCGTGCGGTTCTCGATAACGCGTTCCTTTGCGAGTCAACGCATTCCGTTTTGCCGGACCACATTCCCGAAAATTCCCTATCTTTGCCGAAAATTTCCATTATGCGAAAGACAACGTTCATCATCCTTTTCGCCACTATGACAATATTCGGGTTTTCACAGGAGGATTGGTTCGGGTTCAACCGCTTCAAGGCTGACAACGAGCGCATTGCCAAGAGCGGCGACTTCCCCGAGGTGGTCTTCATGGGGAACTCCATCACCGAGTACTGGGCCTACTACCATCCCGACTTCTTCAGCGAGCACCACTATTGCGGCAGGGGCATCGGCGGACAGACTTCGACGCAGATGCTGGCGCGCTTCACCGCCGACGTCGTCAACCTCCACCCCAAGGCGGTGGTCATCATGGCCGGCACCAACGACGTGGCGCACAACACCTATTGGGTGGAACCCGACAAAGTGGTGGAGAACGTGGTGGCGATGTGCCAGCTGGCCCGCGCCAACGACATCGTGCCGCTCGTCAGCGCCATCCCGCCGTGCGCCTCCTTCGCGTGGAATCCCGACATCGAGGACGCCGCCCAGACCATCGTCGAGATTAACGAACGCCTGCGGGAGTATGCCGTCGCCAACGGCATCGTCTATGTCGATTACCACTCCGCCCTGGCCGACGAGCATGGCGCCTTCCCTGCGAAACTCAGTGCCGACGGCTGCCACCCCAACCCCGACACCTATTTCGTCATGGAGGAGCTGGTGCTGAAGGCCATCGGCGAGGCGCTGAAATAACCGGCGCCACCGCCCTCTTCACCCCCTGACGGGCTGTTCCGCGCACCGTGTTCGCACGACGGTTCGGGAAAATTTGCCAACCGCGAGGATTCGGTCGCCTCCGTAAATGCACTCTCACCCGCCAAAATCTTCCAAAAATCCGGCCGTCCTACCCCAAACGCGGCTCTTCAATACATCGCACTTTTTTGCAATCTGCAATTTTTATCGCGAAAGCTGCAACTTTTATCGCGAAAATTGTTGTTTTTATGTGCTTGATTTTTAATGAGTTGAATGTTGTTTTTCCTTGGTTTGTTTGAAATGATTTTGTATGTTTGTCGGCGGAAAATTAATGTTTGTATAAAGTTTAGTTGTTACAGCATAAAGGAGTTAGGCTTTGAAGTGGAAGATTTCATTCCGATTGTGGTGCAGTTTGGGAATTTGTCTGTGAAAAAATCAGACGACAAGAAGTTGATATTGGAAAGCGAGACCTTCAGAATTGTTATTCAGACCCGATGGGACAATCAGGAGAAAATCTTTTTGCTAACGGCTTTTGACCTAAGAAAAAAGCCCGAGTCGGGCTATTTCTTGAAACCACCAGGACTGCACTCGTTGGTGATTTTACGATAAAGACACTCCCTTTATCAACGATGCAAAAATACATTTTTTTTAATATCCAGACATTGTTCGATGATTTTTTAGATGGGGAAAAGTTATACGCAACCTACCGTTCACCTCTACTGCGGCCGATGCATCGGTGGGCGGACCTCGGCCCAGATGCTGGCGCGCTTCAGTGCCGACGGCTGCCACCCCAACCCCGACACCTATATCATCATGGAGGAGCTGGTGCTGAAGGCGATCGGCGAGGCGCTGAAATAGTCCACCCGGAAAGTATAACGACTGATTGTCCGTGATTTTTCATATTTTTGCACGTTTGTTTTGTAAAAAAAATCTGATGAAAAAAATATCGCTGACGTTCTTTTTTGTAATAATTGCTCTCTTCTGTTTCGCGCAGGACATCATTGTCACTACGGATGCCCGTAGAATTGAAGCCAAGGTTCTGGAGGTTTCTGAATCAGAAGTGAAATATAAGGAAACGGATAATCTGGAAGGTCCGACATTTATCATTTCCACAAATAATATCAGTTCGATTGTTTACGCAAATGGGAAGGTTGCTCTTTACCAGGGAACACCAACTGCGACGAATGATCCTTCGGATTCCAATTCAGCCCCTTTTTTTGTCACAAGGATGGGGGAGAAATACACTTACAAAGGTGTTGTGATGAGAGGTGATGTCTATGCGTATTTTTTAAGTGATAATTGTCCGAATGCCTACCATGTCTATCACAACGGATATATTGTCGCGTACACAGGGCTGATGTTTTTGTCTGTCGCCATTGGTCTTGAATTAGGGACGCTTATCGGTGGTGCTATAGCGGGTGGTTATAATAGCTCGTCACTTCCTTTTATGTATTGTGCACTCGGTTGTTCTGTCGCCAGCATCCCGTTGCTGATTGTCGGTTATAACAAGATGCATAAAAGCGTGGACGTGTTTAATCAAGAATGCTCTCAGAGAACCAATCGCGTGTATGGTTATTGGAGTGTCAATGCCAGTAAATATGGTGTTGGCTTGGCGTTTAATTTCTGATTTCTATTACGGCTGCAAGCATTACGTTCATCTCTCGGGTTTCCCCTTAAGGATTCCCTTTCCCTAAATGATTGTTTTTTGCGAATAATTGTTTATTCAAGTTTCGCATGTGAAAAAAAAGGAGAAAAACAAGTGAGTGAAGAATGTCCCGGCCACAGCGGGCAGCTGCGGCCGAAGCACAACTCCCCTTCTATTTTAGAAGGGGTGCCGTCAGGCGGGGTAGTAATATTAAAATATCAGAATTCCTTGTGAAAAAATGCCGTTAACAACGATATGCGAATCAAAGATTACGGTGTCAATAACCTCTTAGAAAACAGATGGTTGTCAGTTTATGCAAACAAGAAACTCGAACTTGTTTCGCACAATAAAAAGCTGATTATGACATTCTTCGAAACAATCTGAAATATCAAAAGGAATCATGATACCTATATTACTACCCCGCCCTTCGGGCACCCCTTCTAAAATAGAAGGGGAATTCGCCCGCCCGGCACAGTGTGCCGTGGCCGGAAATAGTGCGCGAACGAGAGTGTTGACATCGCCAACAATAAGGCATTGGCAGCAAAAATCTTTTTCCTGAGGTATTTATGATTGGAAATCAAACATGCGAAACTAAAATTGTTTACTTTTGCAGCCGCGTTTTTCGTAAGGAAAATGAAAAAAATATAGGGGTTCAAGTCCCGTGTCTGTTTAACGAATTGTAGTCCAAATGATAAAGAAAATCTTCGTTTTAGCAGTTGTCGCTGCTCTTATTGTTGTTTTGGCCAACTGTAGTACACCGAACAACCGATATTACATCAAGTACGAAGCCCAAAGCACAGGTTATTCATCAGATGACTTGCATGTAAAGGTGAACACCGAACGTGGAAGCCAGGAATTTCGTGCGGGCAGCTCCTATTCAGAAACTTTCGGACCGGTGAAACGGAATTTTCATGCGAAAATCCAAGCGTATAGAAGAGGAGCCAATACAAATGTTCGCATATATGTGTGCAAAGGGGACGAGGAGTTTGTCTTGAAGGCAAACGGGTCTAGTATGTATTCAGGCGAGAGTAATCCTGCATCGGCAGAATGTTGGGTTGATTTTTAAGATGTAATTCGGAAACATTCCCTTCACCCCTGACGGGGTGTTTCGCGCACCGCGCTCGCGCGGCGATTCGGGGAAATTTGCCAACCGCGAGGATTCGGTCGCCTCCGTAAATGCACTCTCACCCGCCAAAATCTTCCAAAAATCCAGCCGTCCTACCCCAAACGCGGCTCTTCAATACATCGCATTTTTTTTGCAATCTGCAATTTTTATCGCGAAAACTGCAACTTCTATCACGAAAATTGTTGTTTTTATGTATTTGATTTTTAATGAGTTGAATTAATTTTGTCTTCGATTTTCCCAAGAAGATTTAGTATGTTTGCGACCTGGAAATTATTAATGTATTTTATCATTAAAATTAAATTGTTATGACGAACATTAAAGATGTAGAAGACAAGATGATCACCCTGAGAAACCAGCAGGTGATTCTGGACTCTGATGTGGCCGAGCTCTATGGAGTAAAGACAAAAGAAATCAATCAAGCGGTCAAGAACAATCCTCGAAAATTCCCCAAGGGATATATTTGGGAATTGAGTGAAAACGAAAAATTAGAGGTGGTCAAAAATTTTGACCACCTCCAGAGACTTCGTTTCTCCCCTCAATTGCCTAAGGCTTTCACTGAGCGCGGTCTTTACATGTTGGCCACCATCCTGAAAAGCCCCAAAGCGGAGGATGCCACCATCGCCATTGTGGAAGCGTATGCTAAATTACGTGAACTCGCTCAGGTGATTGCCGAAGTCTCTCAACACGAGGACGACAAGGCGGAGCAGCAATCGCTGCTGCAGCGTGGTGGACAGTTGGCGGCGGAACTGCTGACTGACAGCCTGCCGATTCAAAGCAGCGAGACTTCCGTGGAACTGAACCTCGCCATGTTCAAGCTTAAGCACACAGTGAAACGGGAAAACGACAACGATGAACGTATTGCGCGTCTTGAGGCGGAACTGGCAGAACTCAAAAAGGAGAGACAGTAAAAAACACAAAACGGCAGCGGATTTGGACCAGGGCAATTAGAGCGTGCAAGGGCATTTTACGGACTTTACCCAATTGCGTCTGCACTGCGGACGCAATAGAACGGGAGCCAATACAGGCGGCCGAGGCATCGGCGGACAGACCTCTACCCAGATGCTGGCGCGCTTCACCGCCGACGGCTGCCACCCCGACCCCGACACCTATTTCATCATGGAGGAGCTGGTGCTGAAGGCGATCGGCGAGGCGCTGAAATAGCATTCTTACAACCATCTTTCCCCTTTGGCTTCAGAGTGTCAAGTCTTTTCTTGTTAGAGAGTCAGACTTTACTGCTTCAGCGGTTGCATATCTGTTGCCAGTGGTGAGGCGATTGCGGACCACCGTGGACAGGCCCTCAGCCAACAGCCAACAGCCAACAGCCAACAGCCAACAGCCAATAGCCAATAGCCAACGGCCAACAGCCAATAGCCAACGGCCAACAGCTAACAGCCAACCGCCAACCGCTATCTCTCCCCGCTCTTCACAAATTTCACCCAACACCAGCGTCCGTCCGCGTATTCCACCCGCAGGAGGTAACTCCCGGGTTTTATCGACGTGACATTCAACACCCCCGAAACGGAAACCCGCTTTGTCAACACTTGCTTCCCCTCCGCGTCATAGACCGACACGGCACGCAAGGGCTCGCTGCCGACGTCTATCGTAAAAAAGTCGCCCGTGGGGTTCGGGAAAATTTTTAGTCCCGAACCTTCGTTATGCTCTGAAACAGAGGTGTTTCCGAGGACATACACGGTGACAGAACTGCGTGAACTTGTGCACAGGAGCGTGTCGTCCTGGAATTGCTCTTCGAGGTAGTAGGTCGTCGTGTCATAGAGCACCGGCGTGGTGAAATAGTCGCCCACGGCGATGGCCTGCGAGGCGGTGTCGGAGTCGTACCAGTGCACCTCGTTTTGTGCCAGCGCGACCACCGTGGTCTGCATTCCCGGCAAGATGTACTGGTCGAAGGCCACGGGCGCCTCGACCTGCGGCTGGAGCTCCACGTCGTGGCGGATGCCCACTCCCGGACGCGTGGTGACGGTGAACGTCGCCGTCTGATAGCAGGGGGCGGAGACCTCCACCGTGTAGGTGCCGGCCATGATCGGACGATGATACACCCCTAAGGGCAAGTGCGAATAGACTTCGGAGTGGAAACGGTCGTGATTCAGCACTTTCACTTGGGCCTCGACGGGCTCGTGGGTTTCGGCATCGGTGACAACGCCCCAGAATCCGTAGCTGCTCTCCACCGCGTAACTCAACAGCGCGTCCTTGTTCTTGTCCCAGTAGGTGGGCAGCAACAGGGTGTCCGTGATCACCGGGATGTGGCTCATCTCGATGGTCACTTCGCGGCAACGCTGGTAGTAGGTCATGTAATCCTGCCGGCCGCCGACGAGCGGACTCCAGTCGGCGCCTTCGATGACCGAGCGCCCGCGGTAATCGCCATAAAGATAGGCGGTGTCCTGCGCGTGACACAGCGAGGCGTAATTCTGACCCGTATAGCGGAACCAGTCGGCATCGGCATGGGCGCGCTGTTGAGTGGTCCAGGCGTCCCACGGGTAGTTCACGATTTCAGCACCGCAATGGAAGTTGACCGACATCACGAAGTGGATCGGCGTGACCCAGTCGATGATGGCCTGCGTCTCGGGTTGTATGTTCGCCGCACCCTCCAAGCCGGGCAGGTAGGGATAGTTGCGGTTCAGCTGCACATCGTTGTAGTTGTGGTAGATGGAATGGATGCCGTCTTTCAAGATCAGGTCGTTGGTGAGATGATAGGTGCCGTCGGGGTTCTCCAACGGACAGATATACAGGTCAACACTGTCCAACAGCCGCTGGACGGCGGTGTCGGTGGTGGCGTTGTTCAGGATGTAGTCGGCCAGCCGCAGCGTCATGTAGTAGCACACCGTTTCCCACCCGTGCATCGTGGACGAGTAGAGGAAGGCAGGCTTCGTGGTGGGCTGTCCCAGCGTGTTGCTGATGTGGATGGCGAAGATGGAGTGGTGCAGGTCCGGGTGGGGCGTGTCCTCCAAAATGGTGTCTATCCGGCAAAGATTCGGGAAGGAGTCCTGGAAATGTTGCAGAAGTTGGGTGTAAACGTCGTATGTCGGGTACTTGTTCCACCGCAGCATCTCCTCTAACGTCTCGGCCATGTGACTGTTGCTGACGTCTTTGCTTTCGGACGGCAACTCGTAGGGTAGGGCATCCCTTTCCTCCGGCATGACGGCTGTCGGTGCGGCGTTGAGATGGACGCATACGGTGTCGGAATGCGCCGATTCCATATCGCCGCAGCTGTAGGTTATTGAGTAACAATGCTCTCCCGCGCTGGCGAGGCTGTCCACATACACCGAGTCGGTCACTCCCGAGGCGATCAGCATCCCGTCGCGGTAGACGTTGCACAGGTGGCCGCTCGTCTTTCGGCCGTGTATGGTGAGGTCGTCCAGGCAAAACATATATTGGTCGTGTGAGACGCAGTGCACCGCCACATACTTGGCCGCCGCGGGCACCAGGAAGGAGTATTCGTTCCACTCGGCGATGGTCGTGATGGAGTCGCAGTGCAGGGGGATGAAGCTGTTGGCATTCGTGTCTGTCATCGAATAGGCCGCCACGAACTGTTCGTCCGCAAATCGGTCGGCGAAGCTGCGGGCGAAGAACGAGAAGGTGAACGGCTCGGTGAAGTCCAGTTCCGGGCTTACAATCCAGTCGTCGTTGGAGATGTCTGAATGGAACGGGCTCCCGAGAAACCGGTGGCCCGAGTGTGCCGTGGTGTTGTACTGGTTCCCGGCGAGAAGATAGTCGTCCAGCACCACAAAGGCCATGGGCGAGCCCAAGTTGGGGAAATTCAAGACGCCGAAGGCGGCGGTGGGCGCCCCGTCGCCGTCGATGTAGCGCCATCCTAACGTGCCAGGGGAGTTGACGGCCCCGTAAGGATGTCCTTCCACATCATCGAAAAGCAGGATCTCTTCGGTGTGGTAGGCGTTGTTCCACGAGACCACCACTTGGCTGTCGCTGACCGCCACTTGCGGCGCGTCGGGCGTCTCGCAGGAGTCTGCCTGCCATTGCGCGATGATGCCGTCGGGCAGCTGTATGTCGTCAATCCACACGCAATCCGACCCCTTGCTTTTCGTCTGGTTCTTGGTGTAGCTGAACTTCAGCACATGGTAGCCCGAACTGATGGGGCATTGGAACTCGCTCCACTCCACAAATCCCGCCAGTGAGTCGCGCAGTTCCCCGTCCAGCCAGAAGCGGAACCCGCCGCTGCCCTCCGCCGAGAAAACCTTGCGGTAATACGAGAGGGTCCCGTTTTCTGTCAGATAGACTCCCAGCTGCAACACCGATTCCGTGTTCAGCGTGTAGTAGTTGCCGCTTCGGGCGCAATACCGGCCGTTGTGCGCTCCCTCGCTGGTGATTTCCCAACGATACTGCAGGCCGGGGCGTTCCCACGAAAGCGACGAGAAATCGCCGGACTCCCAGTCCTCCGCAATCGGATGCGAAACCACCTGTCCCGACATCGGCACGACCAAAACAGCCAAAACGAAAACTATTAACCATTTGATTTTCATAACCTTATCGAATTTTAATGGATGAATACGATGTGTGACTTTCTGCGTTTTTGACAACCTCGAAAAAAGGAAATCCGATGCAAATCACGCTGTTATCCGACGGCAAAATTAAGAATTTTTTGTTTGGGAGACGATTTCCGTGAATTTTTCAATGACGAGTCGATGCCACGGCTGCGCGAATTTCGGTTCTGCCATTTTGTCACCCGGACTCCCGTCGCTCTTCCCGCGTCTCCCGTTTTCCCTCTCCTGTGTCAAAACTGGCACGGAATTTGCAATATGGAATGCCGTCGAAAAATGACGATAATTCTAACTTAAAATAAAAAACAGTATGAAAAACATCAAACCTTTAGCAGACAGAGTTCTTGTGAAACCTGCAGAAGCTGAACAAAAAACCGCCGGCGGCATCATCATCCCCGACACCGCCAAGGAAAAACCCCAACAGGGCACCGTCGTCGCCGTCGGACCCGGCAAGAAAGACGAACCCATGACCGTCAAGGTGAAGGACACCGTGCTCTATGGAAAATACTCCGGCACCGAGATCCAACTCGACGGCGAAACCTATCTCATCATGAAAGAAAGCGACATCTACGCGATCTGCAAATAGTGATCAGTGATCAGTGATTAGTGAACAGTGATTAGTGATTAGCGATTAGTAAAGGATAACGGAACTAATAACGGGCAACGGCCTCAAATCACAAGTCACAAATCACAAATCCAAGAGGGCTGCAGGCCCGACACGCGTCAACCCAAGGAGAACGCAGCGATCCCTGGGAATAACAAAACAAACGAACAAACAAAAAAACATCAAAAATATGGCAAAAGACATTAAATATAACTGGGAAGCCCGCGAGGGTCTGAAGAAAGGTGTTGACGCATTGGCCAACGCCGTGAAAGTGACACTGGGACCGAAAGGCCGCAACGTCATCATCGAC
>JAEEGI010001838.1_pt1 | contig 52521 bp, 32 predicted proteins | sample 8958751 | NCBI WGS metagenome assembly JAEEGI01 (sample SAMN16246545, study PRJNA631951) | gut metagenome | biome: gut microbiome; feature: rumen; material: KS-attached | host: Bos | place: Iran: Karaj | collected 2018-10
TCTGTAGGAAAATGATGTTGCGGCTGGCGAACCATTCGGCGAGTCTTTAGACTCAGTGCCGGCAACAGGCCCTTATAGGGCCAGAACAAACCACCGGCTAAGCCGGTGGTTCTGATTTAAAAGTTAAAGTAAATACTCTTATTGACCGATAAACAGAATGATAGAGGTGGACTATGTTTGCTTCACCCGTGGGAGATAAAAATGGGACAACTTATTAGTCTTAAATGCGAAAAATGTGGATATGAAGTAAACCTTGGCGTAGGTGCAGGCCTTACTTTTAACAGCCTCGATACAGTCCTGACCCTGTTTGACAAAACTACGCAGGATAAGATAAGAGCCGTTATTGAGCGGTACCCTAGAAACTTTTGGTATGTTTCAAAGGAAATAGGTGTATGCGACAAGTGCGGCAGAATATCAGCCGTTGCTGTATTTAAACTCAATCAGGAAAATGGACAGTTTATTGTATATAAGGCTAAATGTCCATGCGGCGCTGAAGTAGATATATACGATTCAGAAGAAATAATAGAAGGTAAGACAAAGATTTCGTGTCCTCCATGCGGAGAACCTTTAGATGTAATAGTTAACGGCCACTGGGATTAAGAATCAAGGAGCATGTCTATGGTAGTTCAGCATAATATAAGCGGAATGAATTCCAGAAGACAACTGAATATAACTACCGGAGTACAGGCTAAATCATCTGAGAAACTGTCATCTGGTTACAAAATCAACAGGGCAGCGGATGATGCAGCTGGTCTTGCTATAAGTGAGAAAATGCGCAGACAGATCCGTGGTCTTACACAGGCATCCAGTAATGCTCAGGATGGTATTTCCTGGTGTCAGATTGCTGATGGAGCTCTCGATGAAGTCAGCACTATGCTGAGCAGAGCCAAAGAACTTGCAGTTCAGGCAGCTAATGATACCCTTATGTCTGAAGATAGGAAGTATATTAACGAAGAGATGCAGAAGATGGCTGCAGAGATAGACAGAATCCATGCATCTACAGAGTTTAATAATATTCATATCTTTTCTGATGATGGCTATGAGCCTAACGAGAACATCAGTGTTACTGAAACTGATGGAAAGCTTATGGTCAATCTTTCCAATGGGAAATCCATAGAAATATCTGTAGATTTCATAGGCAACGATGGACTAGAGAACACTGTAAAGGAATCTTCTGCTTCAGGAAATGATACAAGCTATAAAGATTCTGATTTTGCCAAGTTTATTCAAAATGCTGCAGCAAGTGCTGTTTCTCAGCTTGCATCCAAATATGACAGACTGTTTGACGTTGCTTCCTCTGATAACATCAAGATAGGTCTTAATCTGACTAACGTTGATGGTCAGGGTGGAACACTAGCAGTTGCATCACTTAAGATGTCCTGGACCAACGACTATTCAATGATGTCATATAGCCTTAAGGTTGATACATCTGACTATAATGAAAGTAATTATGCAAGTATGACACAGGCACAGAAGTCTGATCTTGCATCTGTAATAGCTCATGAGATGACGCATCTTGTTATGTATGACACATTAACAGATGGAATGCTTAATGATTTTCCTAAGTGGTTCATCGAAGGTATGGCGCAGACATCAAGTGGAGATAATGGATGGGTGTCAGGAAGTATTGGCCCTTCTTCAAGTGATGCGTCGGTTAAGAATTACATGAGCCAGATGACATCTATGCCTTATGGTGCAGGATATCTTGCAACTATGTATCTGGGATATGCAGTTTCTTCAAAAGCTGGTAATACAACGGTATCTTCCGCGAACATATTAAATGGTTTGGAATCATTGATGGTAGATATGGCTACCAATAAACATTCTTTGGATGAGGCTATAGCAGCTCTTACGAATTATTCAGCAGGGCAGGCAGACTTTACAAGCGGCTTTAGAAATGCTGATTCCGATGCATTTACATTTGTTAGAAAGCTTCTGAATGAAAGAGGAACTACCGGAGCAGGTTCTCTTCTTGGAAATCTTGGACAGTCAGAAAATGATGTCTTTTCAGGTGCTGGTAGCGGCGGCTCTTATGGCTCATATAATGTGGATACCAGCAACACCTGGATTACTAATGCGTATGGAACAGGATATACCTTACCTGAAAAAGGAAGCATTAGTGATGATGTTGGTAAGATGCTATATCTTCAGGTTGGTTCAGAGACATCTTCTGAGAACCAGATTGGAGTTAAGCGCTACAATATGACCATGATGTCTATTGCTGAGGGCAATACCTTTGACACATCCACAAGAGAGAATGCCCTTGAGACTATTGAAACAGTTAATATAGCAGGAAGAAACGTAGCACAAGTCAGAAGCTACTATGGTGCTCTTCAGAATAGATTAGAGCATACGATCAAGAACCTTGATAATGTTGTAGAGAATACTCAGAGCGCTGAATCACTTATTCGTGATACAGATATGGCTGCCGAGATGGTCAAGTATTCCAATAACAACATCTTAGCTCAGGCTGGTCAGGCGATGCTGGCTCAGGCTAATCAGTCTAATCAGGGTGTTCTGTCGCTATTACAGTAAAAAGTTAGATAAATAAAAATGTATATTCAGAGTCAGGGATTATGTCCCCTGGCTCTTTTCTATATGTTGCCTGGGTACATTAAGGGGTATACAATATATAGTGAAGTTTTGTTTTGAATTTTCTAGGGGGATGAAAATGAGCAATAACGAAGCGGGCGGCGGAAATAGCTTTATGCTTAAAATCTGCGCTTTTATAGTCGATAAGCGCAATCTTTTCTTCTTGATCTATGCAATACTATGTATATTCGCAGCAATTTCCAGAAACTGGGTAAGTGTTGAAAACCAGCTATCGGAATATTTACCAGAGACATCTGAGACATGGCAGGGCCTTAAACTGATGGAAGAGCAGTTTACAACCTATGGTTCTACCAAAGTCATGGTTGCCAACATTTCTTATGATCAGGCACTCCTTATTCAGGAAGATCTGGAGAATATAGAGGGTGTCTTTTCAGTAGAACTTGATGATTCAGACAAGCACTATAATAATGGATCAGCTCTTTTTAATATTGTCTTTAACTATGATGAAAAAGATGACAGATGCCTTGAACTTCTTGATGAAGTGAAGGCATATTTTGAGGATTATGATTACTACCTGTCTACAACCCTGGGAGATACTCAGTCGGAGCTTATTAACGATGAAATGAGCGTAATTTCTATTATTGTAGTTTTTGTTGTTGTAGGCGTTTTGCTTCTTACATCACAGGCCTATGCTGAAGTTCCAGTGCTTCTTCTTACCTTTGGAAGTGCAGCCCTTGTTCAGATGGGAACCAACTTCCTTCTTGGCACAATTTCTTTTGTATCAGATTCTGTTACAATTGTGTTGCAGCTGGCACTGTCGGTAGACTATGCAGTTATTTTCCTAAACAGATATAAGGAAGAGCATGCATCGCTCCCTTACAGAGAAGCCTGCATTGTGGCGCTATCTAAATCAATTCCTGAAATCTCAGGAAGCTCTCTTACGACCATAGGCGGTCTTGTAGCTATGCTGTTCATGCAGTTTGGTATAGGTCGTGATATGGGTATTGTACTGATAAAGGCTATTCTCCTTAGTCTTTTGTCAGTATTCCTTCTTATGCCTGGAATAATCATGCTCTTTGCCGTAGCTATGGAAAAGACTCAGCACAAGAACTTCATTCCTAAGATTCCATTTGTTGGTAAATTTGCTTATGCCACAAGATACATTATCGCGCCAGCCTTTGTGGTGGCCATTATTATTGCAAACAGAGTATCAGCACAAACGCCTTATGTTTATGGCTATTCCCAGATTACTCCGCCTCTTATAAATGAGGTTCAAAAGGCTCAGAATATGCAGGACGATAATTTTGATTCTGACAATATGCTGGCTCTTGTGTTCCCTGCTGGTGATTATGAAAAAGAAAAAAAGCTGATTGATGATCTTATGGCAGAGGATAAGGTTACGTCGGTTACAGGTCTTGCAAACACAGAGGCTCTTGGTGGCTACACCCTAACAGATAAGCTGACTCCAAGGCAATTTTCTGAGCTGATAAATATCGACTATGAGATAGCTGAGCTTGTATATACTGCTTATGCTGTCAATGATGAAGACTATGCCAAAGTGGTTAACGGTCTTGCCAATTATAAGGTTCCGCTTATTGACATGTTCATGTTTGTATATAAAGAGATTGATGAGGGTTACGTAACACTCTCTGATGATCTTATGGACAAGCTAGAAGATGCTAACAGGATGATGGATTATGCCAAGAAGCAGCTTCAGGGCGAAGATTATTCCAGAATTATTGTATATACAAGCCTTCCACAGGAGTCAGATGCGACCTTTGCGTTTATAGAGAAGATGCATACCATTACTGAGAAATATTATGAAGCGGACAAGATATATGTTGTTGGTGAGTCTGTCAGCCAGTATGACCTTAAGAAGTGTTTTGGAAGAGATAACACGGTTACTGGTGTTATATCAATATTAGCGGTTTTGGTGGTACTTCTTTTTACCTTTAAATCAGCAGGAATGCCAGTACTTCTTATCGCTGTTATTCAGGGCTGTATCTGGATCAATTTCTCGATTCCTGCGATCCAGCATGATAACCTGTTCTTCCTGGGCTACCTGATTGTTAGTTCAATTCAGATGGGCGCCAATATTGACTATGCCATTGTTATTGCAGGCAGATACACAGAGCTTCGTAGTACCATGGGCAAAAAAGATGCCATCATAGATACCATGAATCTTTCTTTCCCGACTATTATCACTTCTGGAACAATGCTTGCAGTTGCAGGAACACTTATCGGTAACATGACCTCTGACTGTGCGATTTACGGTATTGGTAAATGTCTTGGAAGAGGAACAATTATTTCTATTTTGATCACAATGTTTGTTTTGCCACAGATTCTTTTGGTGGGCGATAAGATCATTGAGCTTACTGCCTTTGTAATGAACATGCCTATTCAGACCAGGCAAAAGGCTGGAATTATGCGAATTGATGGTCTTGTACGAGGCCATATTGACGGAAACATCAATGGCGTAGTTCATGCAGTGGTACGAGGAAATATCAGTGCTTACGTTGATAATGATGCCATAAAGATGCTGGATGAAAACGGCGGGGAAGTAACTACTATGGCCGAGACTGCAGGGGAGGAGAGCTGATATGAAAAAGAGATTATGCGCGCTTCTTCTTGGCATATTGTTTGTAACAACACCAGTCATAACAGTGTTTGCTGAAAACGGAGACAAGGAAGCTGAAAATACAAGTCAGAGCAATGCACCTGAGATCACTACAGGCACCTATGAAAGAGCTCTGGAAAATGAAGTCGATGTAGACGAGGATATCAAAGAAAATATACTGGCGGTAATACCTGAAGATATTGAAGAGATAACTATTGGAACAACAGAAGAGTTCCTCAAATTTGCTGATAACTGCAGGCTTGATACCTGGTCGGTTAATAAAAAGATTACTCTCACAAACGACATCTCTCTTCTTGGTACAGACTTTATAGGAATACCATCCTTCGGAGGCATTTTTGATGGTGGAGGTCATACTATCAGTGCCTTTAATGTAGATAAGGGTATGTCCTACATAGGTCTTTTTACTGATGTTCAGAAAACCGGAGTGATCACTAACCTTAATGTCAAAGGAAATATCATACCTGCTGGAGAGCAGATAACTATTGGAGGAATCGCTGCAACAAACAGTGGCTACATACACAAATGCAGCTTCACCGGAGTTGTAAATGGAAATGACTACGTTGGCGGAGTGGTTGGAGTTAACCAGCTTACAGGAATTATCGATGACTGCAACTGTGCCGGCTATGTCCATGGAGTTCATTTCACTGGCGGAATTGTTGGCTCTAACATGGGCTATGTGACAGACTGCGTTAATGATTCAAGTGTTAATATAACTAACACGGATACTCAGATAACAATTGATTCTATGAGTACCCTTAATAAGGTTATCTCACTTGTCAAAAATGCAAACAGTGAAGAGGAGGATGCTAACGCTGACGTAACAGCTTCTGATACCGGTGGTGTTGCGGGACAGTCAATTGGAATTATCATAGGCTGCATAAACACTGGTGATATCGGTTATGAGCACGTTGGCTACAATGTTGGTGGTATAGCTGGAAGACAGTCTGGATATCTTTATAAGTGCACTAATAGTGGCAAGATCCTTGGTAGAAAAGATGTGGGTGGCATTGTAGGACAGGCTGAGCCCTATATTACTGTTGACCTTAGCACAGATATAGCTTATCAGCTGACTGAAGCTATAGGTAAGCTACATGACCTTGTATCTGTAACTCTGCGCGATACCAGGAATCAGTCCAATGTAATATCTAACAGATTATCTATAATACAGGATTATACAGGGAAAGCCCTTAATGACGTTAAATACATTGCTAATGGAACAATAGACTATGCTAATGGTGTGTCCGGTGCTGCAACAGAGGCTTTTTCAAGAGTTGATTATGTTATTGATGAGGCAACCAAGAAAAATGGTGCGCTTGATCACACGGAAGAAGCAATGAATGATGTTAAGAAATCTGCTGCTGATGTAAGGACTGCTTTTTCAAAACTCAACGTAGATGCATATATTAAGGACGATAGAAGAGATGAGTACAATGCAGCCAAGACGGTTCTGGAGGGGGCTGAGGCCCAGTATTCGGATAATTATAGCGCTGCAATAACTCCATGTAGGAATAATGCTATTTATGTACTAAAAGAGAATTATGATTCCACCAAAGCTTCCAACACCTCCATAGGTCTTGAGTATATTTCAAGTGCGACGGGACTTGAATGCACTTCTGATATGGGAACTGCTGTCAATAGTACTGATATACAAAACAAAACTGGAGCTTCAACAGAGGGATATTGGCAGCACAGGGATGGAACCAGATTCCCTTCAAGTGATTCTGCTAATTATCCGGATGATGCAGCTCTTTATGCACAAGCCAATGCTGCGGCCAGCACAAATGCATCTACTTATGCCAAGAGTCAATACACGAATGGTGGAGCTGCTGGATATGAAAAAGATGTTCTGGAAAACACGCAGATAGTTATGAGCATACTGACAGAAGCCGCCCAGTATATGGCTGATGATATGAGACCTGATATGGTTAAGAGCATGCAGGAGCTGGAGGATGCAGCGGGAAATCTTGAAAATGCCGGACATGATACCAGGGCGATCCTCAATAATATAGCTGGAAGAGATAATATTACATTCCCGACATTCAGCGATGAGTACAGGCTTCGTACCACTTCCTTTGTGGACAATATGCAGGGAATGAACGATAACTTTGGACTTCTAAATACCGAGATGAACAACGCCACAGGAGTTCTTACTACGGACCTTGAGGCTGTCAATGATCAGTTCAATACCGTTATGCTTTTGTTTACAGATGCAGCAGATGGTGTTTTGGAGATGGACTACACTCAGTCTTTTGAAGACGTATCTCTGGATGAAGCAGATACCTGTACGGATGCTACTGTAGACTACTGCATTAACTATGGACGCATTGAGGGCGACATTGATGTTGCAGGAATTGTCGGAACTATGGGCATTGAGTACGAGTATGACAAGGAAAGCGACATTACAGGAATCAAGGATAGTAAGCTGTCTACTTCATATCTTACTAAGTGCGTACTCAGACATAACGACAACTATAACAATGTGATCGGTGAAAAGAACTATGTGGGCGGAATTTGTGGCCTTCAGGAAATGGGAACTATCACAGGCTGCGCCAATATGGGTAATATAAAGTCGAGCTCAGGCGAATATGTAGGTGGAATATGCGGAAGATCCCTTTCTAACATAGTTAAATCAAACTCATCAGGAATACTTGATGGAGTTAGCTACGTTGGAGGAATCACAGGCGATGGAATGCATATAAGCGACTGTCAGTCTCTTGTTAAGGTTACAGGTGCCGACAGATGGTATGGAGCGATTTCTGGACATATTGATGAGAAGGGTGTTGTAAGAAATAACTCTTTTATAAGTGATGAGCTTACTGGTATAGACAGGGCAAGCTATACAGGCAAGGCAGAGGCAGTAGCTTTTGATTATAGCAATGTTCCTTATGATTTTAAGAGCATGACCATTACATTTATGCTTGAGGATGAGGATCTGCCTGATGGAGAGAAGGTCATTAAGAAATCCAGTCTTAAATATGGTGCATCCATGGATGAGCAGGATTATCCTAAGGTAGATAACAAGGAAGGCTATTATGTTGTGTGGGATAAGCCTCAAATAGATAAGATCACATCTGACGAGATAATCACAGCAGGCTACACCAAATACAGGACTACCATTGCGGAAGAAAAGGCCACAGACGATGACGGAATCCATCAGGGTGAGATTTTGGTAGATGGACAGTTCAGGGAAGATGACAGGCTGGTAGTAGAAAGAGAAGTTCTATTTAATAGGGGAGAGAATACCAGGTATTTTGAAGAAGGTAACAAGTTATTTGTAGATTTTGAGACATTGAAGGTTACAATACCTGACGATGGCAGGAAAACGCATCAGATCAGGTTTGGTATGGACAGCAATACTCAATTGGGTGATCAGATTACCTATGAGCTGTATCAGGTTCAGGATGATGGCAGTCTGACTATGCTTGAGAAAACTGGTAGTGTAGGAAAGTATGACACCTATGAGGTTGAAGGCGATGTCCTTAACTTAGATGTGAAATACAAGGTGGCCAGATACTTTGAATATTTGATACCTGCTATAGCTATTGGCGCAATAGTAGTACTTATCATAATAATTGTGCTGACTATATTCATTATCAAAAGACATGGTGGCAAGCTCCCAATATTCATCAACAATGTTGCCAAGGATGTGTCCAAGAAGATAGAGGATAAAGAACAGCTCTTCTATGATGACAGCAAAGACGAACAGAAAAATGTAGAAGAAAAGGAAGAGAAAGAGGATATAGCTGAGGCTTCTGAAAAGGCTGATAATACTGAAGAAAAAGCGGATCAGAAACCAGAGAATAAGAAAAAGAAAAAGTCTAGAAAAAACAAGTAAAAGTTACTCATATTTTGCTTTAATATTAAGAAGTTTTATAGTATGATTACATTACTGTGTAATTAGATAATAAGAGGGGGTAGCATGTCAGTATGGCATGCCACTCCTTTACTTGTGTGTAAGGATTTTTTTGGAGGGTAGTTAGTTGGATCTTAATAGACAAAAAAAGGCTCCGGTATATGAAGCTTTGGAGAGGTTTAGGAAGCAGCGCGTTGTTCCTTTTGACGTGCCTGGTCATAAAAGAGGAAGAGGTAACCCAGAGCTCGTAAGCTTTTTGGGTGACAGATGTGTTGGCATAGACGTTAACTCTATGAAGCCTCTTGATAATCTCTGCCATCCTGTTTCTGTTATCAAGGAAGCAGAAGAGCTCATGGCTGATGCTTTTGGCGCAGCCCATGCTTTTATGATGGTTAATGGTACTACAAGTGCTGTTCAGGCTATGGTTTTATCCCATGTCAAAAAGGGTGAGAAGATCATTATGCCCAGAAACGTGCATAAGAGTGCTATCAATGCTCTTATTCTGTGTGGTGCTATTCCTGTATATATTGATCCCAAGGTAGATACTAATCTTGGTATTCCTCTTGGAATGGAGCTTGCGGATGTTAAGAAGGCTATTGATGAGAACCCAGAAGCTAAGGCTATTCTCATTAATAACCCTTCATATTACGGTATCTGTTCTAATCTGAAGGCTATTGTTGATCTTGCTCACGAGAATAATATGAAGGCCCTTGTTGATGAGGCTCATGGAACTCATCTTTACTTTGGACCTAACCTTCCACTTAATGCCATGGCAGCAGGCGCAGATATGGCAGCTATCAGTATGCACAAATCTGGCGGAAGTCTTACTCAGAGCTCAATCCTTCTGTGTGGACCAGATGCCAATATTGGATATATCAGCAGAATCGTTAACCTGACTCAGACCACAAGTGCCAGCTACCTTCTTCTTGGAAGTCTTGATATTTCCAGGAGAAACCTTGCTCTTAATGGTGCTTCCAGCTTTGAGAAGGTTACCAAGATGGCTCAGTACGCAAGAGAAGAGATCAATGATATCGGCGGCTATTATGCTTATGGTAACGAGCTTAAAAATGGCGGAAGCATCTACGATTTCGATGAGACCAAGCTTGTAGTTAACACCAGGAAGATTGGTCTTACAGGTATCGAGGTTTACGACCTCCTTAGAGATGAATATGACATTCAGATGGAGTTTGGTGACCTGTCTAATGTTATGGCATATATTTCAATTGGTGACAGACTTCAGGATATTGAGAGACTTGCAGGAGCTCTTGCTGATATCAGAAGACTTTATGCTAAGCCTGAGCAGAGCTTTTTCTCTGCAGAGTATGTGACTCCTATTGTTAAGGCAACTCCACAGGAAGCCTTCTATGCAGAAAAAGAGTCACTTCCTATCGATCAGACTGTCGGCAGAATCAGTGCAGAGTCAGTAATGTGTTATCCACCTGGAATTCCGATTCTTTCTCCAGGAGAGGTCATCACAGAAGAGATTCTTGATTATATTAAGACTGCAATGGCTAAGGGTTGCTCTATGCAGGGACCTGAGAGTGAAGATATTTCAGAGTTATTTGTGTTAAAATAATAGATGTTAGGAGGAAATAGCATGGCTGAGATGGATTATTGGTTCAGTGATATGCACACTGGAAATGTTAAGATAAGTATCAGGCTGGCTAAACAGCTCTTTTCCGGAACAAGTGAGTTCCAGAGAATAGATGTTTTTGATTCTCCTGAATTTGGCAAGTTTCTTGCATCAGATGGTAACATCATCTTTTCAGAGAAGGATGAGTTCACTTATGATGAGATGATTGTCCACGTTCCTATGGCTGTACACCCCAAGGTTCAGAGAGTATTGGTTCTTGGTGGCGGCGACGGCGGTGTAGCAAGAGAGCTGTGCCACTACGATGAGATCAAGGTAATTGATGTGGTTGAACCTGACAACATGTTTGTGGATGTATGTAAGCAGTACTTCCCTGACAATGCTGTAGGTCTTGAGGACGACAGAGTGCACATCTATTATCAGGACGGACTTAAGTATCTTCGTAAATGCGAGGATATGTATGACCTTATTATCAATGATGCTACAGAACCTCTTGGTCATGAGGCAGGTCTTTTTACAAAAGAGTTCTACGGAAGCTGCTACAAGGCACTTCACGATGATGGAATCATGGTTTATCAGCATGGAAGCCCATTCTACGATGAGGATGAGGAGAGCTGCAGAGCCATGCACAGGAAGGCTTACAGAGTATTTCCTGTTAATAGAGTTTATCAGGCACATATTCCTACATGTCCTGCCGGATACTGGCTGTTTGGATTTGCCAGTAAGAAGTATCATCCGCTCAAGGATTTCAACCCTGACAGATGGGATGAGAGAGGAATCAAGACCTGGTATTACACAACGCACCTTCACAAGGGCGCGTTCATGTTGCCTAAATACGTAGAGGACCTTCTTCAAGAGGAAGAGGATATGTCACGTTGATTTGTTTATAAAGGAGAAATAAAATGGGAAGATTATTGGTTATTGGTTGCGGTGGCGTAGCACAGGTTGCAATTCAGAAATGTGCACAGAATAGCGCTGTATTTACAGAGATGTGCCTTGCAAGCAGAACTGTTAGTAAGTGTGATGCACTTAAGGACAAGCTTGAGAAGCAGGGAACACCTGTTAAGATCACAACAGCTACTGTAAATGCTGATGATGTTAATGACGTTATCAAGCTTATCAAGGAGTATCAGCCTGACGCTGTTCTTAACGTAGCACTTCCTTATCAGGATCTTACAATCATGGACGCATGTCTTGAATGCAAGGTTGACTATATTGATACAGCTAACTATGAGCCTGAGGATACAGATGAGCCTGTATGGCGTGCAGCTTATGAGAAGCGTTGCAAGGAGAAGGGCTTTACAGCTTACTTTGATTACAGCTATCAGTGGGCATATATGGACAAGTTCAAGGAGGGTGGTATCACAGGTCTTCTTGGAACAGGTTTTGACCCTGGTGTAACAAGTGTATTCGTAGCTTATGCTAAGAAGCACTATTTTGATGAGATTCATACAGTAGATATTCTTGACTGTAACGGTGGTGACCATGGTTATGCCTTTGCAACAAACTTTAACCCTGAGATCAACCTTCGTGAAGTAAGTGCTAACGGAAGCTATTGGGAAGATGGCCACTGGATCGAGACCAAGCCTATGGAGATCAAGAGAGTATATGATTTCCCTCAGGTAGGTCAGAAGGATATGTACCTTCTTCACCACGAGGAGATTGAGGCTCTTGGCCGCAACTTCCCTGAGATAAAGAGAATCCGTTTCTTCATGACATTTGGTCAGAGCTATCTTGATCACATGAGATGTCTTGAGGACGTTGGAATGCTTTCAACAAGCCCTATCATGTTCGAGGGCAGAGAGATCGTTCCTATTCAGTTCCTGAAAGCTCTTTTACCTGATCCTGCAAGCCTTGGACCTAGAACTGTCGGTAAGACAAACATCGGATGTATCTTCCGTGGAATCAAGGATGGCAAAGAGAAGACACTCTTCATCTACAATGTCTGCGATCACCAGGAGTGCTACAAGGAGCTTGGAAGCCAGGCTATCAGCTACACAACAGGTGTTCCTGCCATGATTGGTACAGCTCTTGTTCTGTCAGGCAAGTGGAAGAAGCCAGGTGTATTCACAACAGATGAGTTTGATCCAGATCCATACATGGAGATGCTTAATGAATATGGTCTTCCTTGGGTAGTTGATGAGAATCCAGTTCTTGTGGACTAATAAGTAATTAGATATATAGGTGGAAGTTTGTGAAAATGAACTTCCACCTTTTTAATGCATGTTTAATGGCGTGTTTGCAACTTAACAATTCGATTGATATGATAGATATGTACATTCACTTTTTTATGGAGGAATGCTTATGAAGCTTACAGAGGTGAAGACACCTGCGTATGTTATAGATGAAAAGAAACTTCGAGAGAACCTGGAGATCCTTGACAGGGTACAGAAGGAGTCGGGAGCAAAGATTCTTCTTGCTCAGAAGGCCTATTCTGTATATCAGACTTACCCACTTATAGCTAAATATCTTACTGGTGCTACTGCGTCAGGCTTATATGAGGCGAGACTTGCTCACGAAGAGCTCAAGGTTAGAGATGGAATAGAAAATCATGTCTATGAGCCTGCCTTCGAAGATGATGAGATGGCTGAGCTGTGCCAGATATGTGATCACGTCGTGTTTAATTCGCTTAATCAGCTTGAACATCACAGAAAGAACTGGGAACAGCCTGCAAGAGAAGGTAAGATTTCTGTTGGGCTTAGAATCAATCCTGAGTTCAGTACTCAGGAAGAGCATGAGATATACGATCCTTGTTCTGAAGGATCAAGACTTGGTATTAAGCTTGCTGATATGCCAGCTGAGCTTCCTGAGGGTGTTGAGGGAATACATTTCCATACGCTCTGCGAACAGGATTTCGAGCCACTTCGTCAGACCTTCCATCATGTGGAAGAGAACTTTGGAAGATTCTTTCCTCTTAAGAATGAAGGACAAGAGCCTTCAGGTGAAATGGCTGTAAATAATGCTAGTCGTAAGATCAAATGGATAAACCTTGGCGGCGGACACCATATTACAAGAGAAGACTATAATGTGGATGGCCTTATCAACTTTATCAAAGAGATAAAGAATAGATACGATATGGAAGTATACCTGGAGCCAGGTGAAGCAATTGCGCTTGATGCAGGATACCTTGTTACAACAGTAATGGATATCGTACAGACACAGAGAATGCCTGTACTGATACTTGATACATCAGCAGCCTGTCACATGCCAGATGTTCTTGAAATGCCATACAGGCCACCGCTTCGCGATTCGGAGCAGCCAGGAGAGCTGGAGTACAATTACAGACTGTCCTCCAGAACCTGCCTTGCAGGAGACGTTATTGGAGATTATAGCTTTGACCATGAGATAAACATCGGGGATAAGCTTATCTTTGAAGATATGGCTATCTACAGTATGGTCAAGAACAATACCTTTAATGGTATGCCACTTCCTGATATCGACATTATGCATGAGAATGGGGAAGTAGAAATTATCAAGAAGTTTGGTTATCAGGACTTTAAGATGAGACTGTGAAGGAGAGTAGAATTGTCAGGGATTACTAATTCAGTTCCTATAAAAGATGGTTTTTACATGCCTGCTGAGTATTCAAGGCATGATGGTACAATTATGATCTATCCTGTAAGACCAGGAAGCTGGGGAAAAGACAGGACTGGAGCATTATATTCTTTTGCCAATGTATTTATAGAAATCCTCAAGAGAGAGAATCTCTATCTTATCGCAGATAAGGCCCACTGGAAGGAAGCAAGGGACTTTATGGATGAGATAATTACAGATTATGTACAGGGAACAGGTCGTTTAGTAGCGCCTATGACCAAAGAGGAAGAGGACAGGATCATTGCAGAGGGTGAGAGTCTTTTTGCAAATGAAGATACTCTTTATACTGTATCTGATGTTCTCGAGAACAGATGTCTTATTCCGCCTATTGATTCAGATGATGCCTGGGCCAGGGATGTTGGACCTACATTTGTTGTAAGGGATAATGCCGGTTCTAAGGCTGAAATTCGTGGAATCAACTGGTCTTTTAACGCCTGGGGCGGAGATGTTGATGGTCTTTATGCTTCCTGGGATAAGGATGATAAGGTTGCAAGTAGTTTTTGCGATCTGATAGAACTTCCATTTTATGATGCGCAGCCTTTTGTACTTGAGGGCGGTTCCATTCACTGCGACGGCGAAGGCACAGCTATGGTTACGGAGAGCTGCCTTCTAAGCGAAGGCAGAAACCCAGCTATGAGCAGGGAAGAGATAGAAGCTAAGTTAGAGGATTACCTGAATGTTGAGAAGGTTCTGTGGCTTCCAAGAGGCATATATAATGATGAGACCAACGAGCACGTTGATAATGTGTGCGCGTTTATAGCTCCTGGTGAAGTGGTTCTTGCCTGGACAGATGATGAAAATGATCCCCAGTATGAATTATCGAGAGCAGACCTTGAGTATCTTGAAAAAGAAACAGATGCAAAGGGAAGGAGCATTGTGGTTCATAAGCTCCCTATTCCTGAGCATCCGGTTCTGGTAACAGAAGAAGACCTTGCAAACTACGAGTTTGAAGAGGGCGAGGATTTCAGAGAAGTTGGAGAGAGACTTGCTGCAAGTTACGTAAATTTCTATTTTATAAACGGAGCAACACTTGTTCCTCAGTTTGGCGGAGATAATGAAGAAAGTGATGAGAGAGCTCTGGATATCTTAAGTGAGCTGTGCCCTGACAGGGAGATCATTGGTATACCAGCCAGAGATATACTGCTTGGTGGAGGTAATATTCATTGCATCACACAGCAGATACCAGAGAATAATTTGGGAGAAAACTAAGAATGGGAAACATGGTTAAAGTGGCCTGTGTACAGTTTGCATGCGGTGAAGTAGCAGCATCAGATGCTGAACAGGTACAGAGAAACATAGAAAAAGCAGATAAGCTTACAAGAGAAGCTGCGGCTAATGGCGCTAAGATAATTCTTTTGTCTGAGCTGTTTGAGCGTAAGTACTTCTGCCAGGAGCGAAGATATGACTACTATGAGCTTGCGCTTCCTTTATCAGAGAATCCTGCAGTAGCACACTTTAAAAAGCTTTGTGCAGAGCTTAAGGTGGTTATGCCTATCTGTGTATATGAGAAGGACGGCAATGTATTTTACAACTCAGTTGTGATGATAGATGCTGATGGAAGTGACCTTGGAGTGTATCGTAAGACGCATATCCCTGACGACCATTATTATCAGGAAAAGTTCTATTTTACTCCAGGTAATACAGGCTTTAAGGTGTTTGATACAGCCTATGGACGCGTTGGTGTTGGTATCTGCTGGGATCAGTGGTTCCCGGAGACTGCAAGGTGCCTTACTCTTGGCGGCGCTGATATTATTCTTTATCCTACAGCCATTGGTTCAGAGCCAATCCTTGATGTGGACAGTTCAGGACACTGGATGCGTACTATGCAGGGACACTCAGCAGCTAATATTATTCCTGTGGCTGCAGCTAACAGAATTGGAAGAGAAGATGTTGACCCTTCAGAGGAAAACGGCGGACAGAAATCCAGTCTTACTTTCTATGGCAACAGCTTCCTTACAGATGTTACCGGCGATTGTATAGCCAGAGCCAGTAAGGATAAGGAAGAAATAATCTACGCAGAATATGATTTTACAGAGAATGGAAAAATGAGAGCATCCTGGGGACTTTTCAGAGATCGCAGACCAGAGTGTTACAGACAGATTACTGATTGAGGAATGTCATGACAATAGAAGCTTATTTGAATCCAGACTTTACGATTATCAAGAAACTGATTTTTTTGTGCCTGACCTTGGCGCTTTGCGGAGTATGTATAGGAATAATATACCTTTATTCCAAGGCTTATGGCAAAAGATATGATGAAAGATGCAGGGAAGAGTATACAAAAGAAGACTTTGAAGTAAGGCTTCAGAAGTTCTTTGAGATGATAATATCAGGAACCTGCGTAATGTCTTTTTCCTGTGCATACGTTATCATCAATCATGTGTATGAACTTGTGGAGATGGGGAAAGCGGTTAACCTTACACCGATAGAGACGTTTCTGACAACTACCTGGGCAGATGGTAAGGATTTTGTTTTGCTGTTTCTGATCTGCTTTTCATGCGTCCTTAATTCTATACTTGATACCTTTATTATTCCTCTGAGAATGCTTAAGAGCGAAGAGAAGGCTACCATGAGAATGCTAGGTATGTTTTTTGCCATCATTACTCTTATGTACCTTAATACCATAGGTGATGAGAGCCAGTATGGGCCTGTTATGATGTACTACTTTGGACTAATGATAGGTAGATTTGTGTATTTTGATGCTTCCTTCAAGGACTTTTTAGCTAACATGAAGAAGGTCGTGATAAACTCACCGATTCTGTTTATGTATGTCATTTACACATGGATTTTGGTGTTTACTGGATTTAAGCTGGAATATTTTCTTGAGAGAAATTACTACATTGTTGGTATATTCCACTCTCAGCTATTTATGATATTTGTTGTGTTCATAGTTTTCTGGATAGACAGGATAATAAATAAAACCGCAGCCAAATGACTGCGGTTTTTCTTTATATTTTGAATTATTTCGCTTTTTCTTTGATTGCCTTAAGCTCATCTACTGAGAAGGTGTAAGCTTTATTGCAGAAGTGACACTTTATCTCGATTTCTTTGCCATCATCTATCATGTCCTGAATATCTTTTTTACCAACAAGCATAAGAGCGCGCTCAACGCGATCTTTGTCGCAGTTGCAGTAGAAGTTAAGGTCTACAGTGTCAGTAAATTCGATATCAAATCCATCAAGAACAATCCTGAGCATATCCTCTGGAGTTTTGCCAGCCTTGAGAATGTCTGTAACTGATGAGAACTTGCCAAGGTTGAACTCAAGGTGAGTAATTGTCTGTTCGTCAGCAAAAGGCATGAGCTGAACAATGAAGCCACCAGCTGCGATTACTGAAAGGTTTTCTCTTTCTACGAGAACTCCGAGACCAACGGAGGAAGGTGTCTGCTCAGATTTGGTGAAGTAGTAGGTAAGGTCTTCAGCAACTTCTCCTGTGTAGAGAGGAACCTGGCCGACATATGGCTCTTTTAATCCCATGTCTCTGATAACTGTAAGAGTTCCCTCGCCGATTCCGCCGCCTACATTAAGATGGCCGGCAGCGTTAGGCTCCATGATAACGTATGGATTGCTGACATAGCCCTTAACGTTGCCTTTATTATCAGCTGTAGCGAGAACGCCCTTAAGAGGGCCATCGCCGTCCATCTTAACAGTGATCATGTCGCTGTCATTATCCATCATCTGGCCCATCATAACTGTTCCTGTCATGAGTCTTCCAAGAGCTGCTGTAGCGATTGGAGATAGGCCGTGAGCCTTTCTACCATAATCAGCAAGATCCCTGGTGGTAGCTGCGAATGCTCTTATCTGTGCGTTGCCTGCTGTGGCACGTACCATGTAATCTTTGTATCCCATGTATATATATTTCTCCTTGTTTCTGAAAATCGATTGTATCAAGTTTTTTAACTCAACAATATTATACGAAAAAAACATATATGTAAACACTTGGACAAAAATACAATATTTACTGGTCAAAAAAGACTATGCATATATATAAAATGTGCGTAATAAGCGCTTGTTTTCAGATAATTTGAAATGGTCAAAATTGCAAAACATTATGCTGAAAATGCAATGCCATTTCCCGACAAATTGCCTAAAATATTTTATTAGATAAATTATTATTTGTAACATTTTTAGGTCTGCGATCTTGAGGGGGATTGCTAATTAAGGAAATGTTAACAAAAGGGAAAGGAAAAAAGGAGGTTGTTGGGATGTATAAGGGTAGTAACCGACGCTCCAAGGCGCTAGGCAGAAGTCTTGCACTTGGTATGAGCGCTATTATGGCTGCGTCAACTATTGCTGCTGGTACAGGAAGCATCACAGCATTTGCGGAAGAGGGAGTAAGTTCTCTTGATTCTTCAGATGTGGTCGTTTTTGACGAGGAAGCTTCTGAGGCTGGTAGCGATTCTAGTAGTGAAGCTACTTCATTAGAATCTGACACAGAAACTGATGAAGCCAAAGAGGATACTTCTGAAGAAGAGGTAGTTCTTTTTGATGAGGCAGAGGAAGGAGATTCTCTTGATTCTGAGCTGGATGAGCTTGAACTTGAAGAGGCTCAGGCTGAGGCTTTGGATGAAGAAAACAAGGTTACAGCAAATCTTCTTGCCACTACAGCAAATGTAAATGCTTCTGAGGATGGAGTTGTTGCGGATCAGGGAGATGATGGCTTTGATAATTTCCATGAAGATCTGACAGTTGCTGATATCAGATTTGGTACAAATGGCAACGTTTCATCTGCAAGCGTTTATAGTAAGGATAATGGATATGGATTTAGCGATGTTGACTATAGTCAGGCTGCAGCCGGCTGGGTTAGCAATGTTTATTATCCAAGAGTTCCTGCTGTTTCTGCAGGAGCTGGCAATGTAGTTGATGCTGAAGACTATGTTGCTATTGCCAGCAAGATTTGGACAGAAACTGAATCTACAGGCTATGGCGTTTATACATATGAGAGTACATCTACTTTTGATGTAGATCTTTATAATGCTGATTACAAGGTTGAGGTTACATTTGTTAACCCTACTGATAACGGCTATACTGCAGCTCTTGAGGCTGAGGACATTACCAAGGTTACTGGTATCTCAGTTCCTGCTGGCGGAAGTCAATCAGCCAGCTTTGAGGCTAACCTTGTAGATGGCAATCTTAATCTTAAGTTCCTTGGCACAAGTAGTGCCACATCTATGAGTGATGCGCAGACTACAAAGGTTTATGTTTCCAGAGTAAAGATCACAAGACTTGCTACTGAGGAAAGAGGCGATAAGCCTACAATCTTTGTTGCATCTGACTCAACTGTTCAGACTTATGATTCCTATTATTATCCACAGACTGGATGGGGCCAGGTCCTTTCTTCATACTTTGGTGATTTCGTAGAGGAAAGAGAGTGTGACGACTGCGGATACAGCCAGTCACAGGTTTACGAGACAGCAAATGTAATTGTAGAGAACCGTTCAATTGGTGGACGTTCATCCAAGTCCTTTATCGACGAGGGTAAGTTTGATGATATCCTTGAGGACATCAAGCCAGGTGACTACCTCCTTGTACAGTGGGGACACAATGACGCTACTTACTCAAGACCAAACAGATATGTTTCTGCTGATGATTTTGAGAAGTGGATGATGGTTTATGTAAATGGTGCTATAGAAAGAGGTGCAACACCTGTACTTGTTACACCAGTTGCCCGCTATAGCTACACAACTAACCCAGATGGAAGCCTTAATTCTTTTGCAAGTAACTTTGAAGCATACAGACAGGTAATGCTGAGATTATCTGCACAGTACGACATTCCTTATGTTGATCTCACACAGCGTTCTATCGATGTATGTAACAACTTTGGAATTGAAGGCTCCAAGATGCTTTTCCTTAAGCTTGCTGCTGGAGAAGTATCAACTGGTGCATATGCAGGCGGTGTAGATGATTCTACTCACCTTCAGTACTACGGAGCTCTTAAGTTTGCTCAGTGCGTAGCAGAGGGTATTGTAGATTATGCAGATGGTAAGGTTGAGGGCGCTTCAGACAAGCTTGATGATCTGGCTGGTCTTGTAGTTATCAATGCAGCTTCAGAAGCTCCGGCTAAGCCTCAGGGTCTTAAGACAACTTCAATTGGTGCCACAAGCATTTCACTTGAGTGGGAAGCTGCTGAGGGCGCAGAGCTTTACTATATTTACAGAGCAGCACTTTCAGAGGGACAGACAATTGATGATGTAGATTTTTCAAAGGCTGAAAAGTATTCTGTTTCAGGTAAGACAACTTATGTTGATCCAAGCTGTGGAGGTGGCGTTACATATGTATATGCCGTAGCAGGATTTAACAGCTTTGGCATAGGAGAGCTATCTGATAAGCTTCAGGTTGCTACCAAGACAGCAGGACTTCGCTTTGACTTTAACTACAACAATTCTCCTACAATGGAAGGTTGGACTGGTGTTAACCAGAATGAGATGTACACTGCTGAAAAAGGCTATGGATGGATCACAGCTCCTAACAATGGCCGTTACAGAGGTGGAAATGGCAAGGCTGATTCATCAGCTATGGCAGATGACTTTAACCTTGGTGCCGGAGAATTTGCAGTTGATCTTCCAAACGGTAAATATGAAATTACAGTATATGCTGCAGATCTTTTAAATGGAACAAGTACAATTAAGCCTGCATATTCTGCTGAGGGAATTTCAATTGGTTCAATCGCCTGCAAACAGTCTCTTGGAAGCTGTACAGGAACTGTAAGTGTTACAGATGGTCAGCTCAATCTGACAGTAGAAGGCACTAATCAGTACATCAATGGTGTTACTATTACATCTCTTTTACCAGCTCCTGGAAACCTTGCTATTACAGAGCTTTCATTCGGTAAGACTACAGCAACATTCCTTCTGTCATTCACTAAGGTAGAGGATGCTGTATCCTATAGAGTTTACCAGAAGGGTGAGTCTGATAAGACCTTCAATCTGGTTAAGAGCTACACAGCACAGGAACTTATCGACAACGAGCTTGACTGCCGCGCTATGACAGCAGCTCTTGGTGAAACTTATTCATACTATATGACATGCGTTGTTGCAGACGGTTCTGAGTCAGCAGCAAGTAATATCGTTACTCAGTCAATGCTTGATAGCAGCGTTGCAGTACCTGCAGCAGTTCGTGGCCTTAAGTGCACAAGCCCTGAGGAAGGCCAGGAAGAGCTTCAGACAACAATCACTCTTGCATGGGATGAGAGCCCGGCTGATGAGAATGTTATCAAGTACATCATCTATCGTTCTGCTAAGGCAGAGAGCGATAAGGGCTTTAAGGAGTTTGTTAAGGTTGGAGAATCCTTTACAAATTCATTTACAGATGAAGATCCTGAGATAGCTACAAATATTCACTATTACTACAAAGTTGCTGCTATGAATGCAGGTGGAATCGGTGAGCAGTCTGAGACTGTTGTAACCCCTATCGCTGGTTCACTTGTAGCAGGCGGACTTGAGACTTATGCTACACGTGCTCTTGTAGTAATGAACCTTGCCGGAGATGCTGGAGCAGAGATCAAGGTTTCTGCAACAGATAGAGAGGGCAATCCTATTACCAGAGGAAATTACCTCTCATGGAGAAGCTTCCCTGGTGACTTCAATGGCAAAGAACTTACAACAACATTCAACGTATACAGAAATGGTACATGTATTGCACATGATATCAGTGCAACCAACATGATCGATGAGGGTGGACTTCCATCCAATGTTTATACAGTAGTTGGTTCTAACGACTCAGCTCTTGGCCTTACAGTTAAAGAGACTACTGTATGGGCTAATCAGTATCTGGAGCTTAAACTTAATAAGCCAGAAGATGAGACAATGCCAGATGGTTCAACCTGCTCATATACAGCTAATGATATGTCAGTAGGCGACCTTGACGGTGACGGAGAGCTTGAGCTCATCGTTAAGTGGTATCCAAGCAATGCCAAGGATAACTCTGGTTCAGGCTACACAGGTAAGACATTCCTTGATGGATACGATGTAGATTTCGTAACTGGTGCAGTAAACCAGCTCTGGAGAATTGACCTTGGTGTTAACATCCGTTCTGGTGCACACTATACACAGTTCCAGGTTTGGGACTACGATGCAGACGGTATCGCAGAGATTGCTATTAAGACAGCAGACGGTACTACAACTTATAAAAATGAGAACGGAAGTTTTGTAGAAACAGGATATGTTGGTGCCTGCAACAGTGATGCACTTCCTACAGATACTATAAGTCCTAAATATGACTATAGAAATTCAAGCGGTTATGTACTTGATGGACCTGAGTACTTCTCAATGTTCAAGGGAAATACCGGTGAACTTATTGATACAACAAATTATATTCCTGCAAGAGGAAGCGTTTCTGCATGGGGAGATGGATATGGTAACCGTGTAGACAGATTCCTTTCTGGTACAGCTTATCTTAATGGAACAACTCCTTTCGCAGTATTTGCAAGAGGTTATTACACAAGAACAACACTCACAGCATATTACCTCACCAAGACTACAGACGATGAAGGCAATGAAGTTGAGCAGATTGGTGTATATTGGAAATTTGATACTGATAATATCTCAAGTGATGTTGAGCTTACAGCTCAGGGTAACCATGGACTTTCCATCAACGATGTAGATGGGGATGGTAAGGACGAGATCATCTATGGTTCACTTACAATTGATAACGATGGATCAGTTCTTTATTCAACACAGCTTGGTCATGGCGATGCAATGCATGTAAGTGACTGGATTCCAAGTAATCCGGGACTTGAGGTTATGGATGTTCACGAGCATGATAATGTTCCATATCATGTAGAAATTCATGATGCTGAGACAGGTGAGATCATTACAGGTTACTACACAGGTAAAGACACAGGACGTGGAATGGCAGCTGATATTGATCCTACAGCAGAAGGTGCAGAGTATTGGTCAATTGCTAATCCAAATTACAAGGGCAATGATGAACCTGCATGGAATTCCAGAAATGCTGATGTATTCAGTTCGCTCTCAGGAAGAGTGAGTAAGTCAGATTCTGATTATTCATCAATGATAGCTTTGTCAGATGGCGCAACACCAGCAGTTAACTTCTCTATGTTCTGGGATGGTGATCTTCTTGCAGATATGCAGGATCACACCTTCAACCAGGCTGCATATGCACCACTTACAACAACTATTGAGAAGTGGGATTATGAGAATCAGAAGTCAATAACACTCTTTGAGTCATCACAGGTTCTTACAAGTAACGGAACAAAGGGTAACCTTGGTCTTGTTGCAGATATTCTTGGCGACTACAGAGAAGAGATCATCGCAAGATGCGCTGCTGATGACAGCAGAATTAGAATTTACTCAACAACAATTCAGACTGATTATGTAGTTCCTTGCTCACTTACAGACCTTGCTTACAGAGAAGGTGTTGCTTGGCAGAACGTTGGCTACAACCAGCCTGCACATACAAGCTATCTTATTTCTGAAGGCCTTGTAACATCTAAGGTATCAGAAAAAGCTGTAGATTCTACAAGTGTAACAATTGGCTTTACTCCTGCAAATGATGGTGTATATGGTCATGATGTAGAGGGCTATGTTGTTAAGAGAGCTCAGGTAACTACAGATGAAAACGGCAATCAGACTACTGGTGACTATGAAGAAGTAGCAAGACTTGATGCAAACGGGCTTGCAGCTGAAGACGGTGGAGAGACTTCTAAGACAGAAAAGGTAATTACCGGTTACGAGGAAGCTGGTGTATATAAGAAGTTTGATTTTGGCTATAAGAGTGCAAATGCTAGTGGATTTGAGAGAATTCTTGCCGATGACTACAATGCTTCCAGAGGATTTGGCTGGGAAGTTGGCACAGGCGCAGATGTCAACTGGAATAAGGTTGGCGTAGGTATCGAGAATGCTGGCGATACTCAGACTGATATTGAGAAGGCATGCTGCGATCTTGACAGAAGAGATAGCGAGCTCAAGTTCCTTGTAGATGTTCCTGCAGGCTCTTATAAGGTTGATGTATATGCCGGAGCTGCTTATAGCAATAATGCTTATAATGGCACAACAATCATTGTAAATGGACAGAACCTTGGTGTTGTATCACAGTCAGCTAAGGTAGCTGATATTGTTAAGACTGCAACAGTAACATTTGAAGAAGCTTCTCAGATTGAGATTGTTTCTTCTAACAGTGGCAACCTTGCAATCTTGAATGCTGCTGTAATAACAAGGCTTAATCCTATTTATGAAGAGGTTCCTGTTTCTGATGATACAGATCCTTCCAAGGCATACACATATACTGACAAGACAGTTAAGGGAGGAAATATTTATTCTTATAAGGTAGCAGCTGTAGTAGATGGAAAAGTAAGCTATTCAAGTGCTCCTCTTACAGTTCAGACAACAGTTGCAATTGATACACTCAATGAAGAGCTTGCAGCTATGGAGCTTGTTCAGGATACACCTCTTGCTGAGGGTCAGACAGTAGCAGACCTTCTTGCAGCTCAGAAGCAGTACATTTCTGTAACGGACAGTGAAGGTGTAGAGCAGACAGTACTTATCACATGGAATGCTGATGATGTAGATATTCACACAGTTGGTGAATATACAGCTCATGCTTATATCCGTGGATATTCAGAGAATCCTGTTGATGTAACTGTAAGAGTAATTGCAAATGTTCCTACAGGCTATGAAGCACTTTCAGACATTAAGGTTATCCTTGGAAATGAAGTTGTTCTTCCTGCTACAGTTAAGGCAACATTCTTAAATGGAAGCACCAAGGACGTTAAGGTTACATGGAATACTGATAAGCTTGATGTAACAAAGGTTGGTGATTATACACTTACAGGTTCTGTAGAAGGAACTGAGGATACAGTAACTGTAACAGTTCATATTGTTGCAGACTACATTGTAAAGGTAGCTGATTCTTTTGCAGAGATTGAGTACCTCAATAAGAAATTTACTCTCCCAGAGACAGTTACAGCTACATATGCAAGTGGAGCAACAACAGCAGCTGCTGTAACATGGAATACTTCTGACATCGATGTATCAAGCCTTGGTACAACCTTCAATGTAGAAGGTACAGTAGAGGATTATGAGGGCAAGGCAAACCTTAAGGTTACAGTAAATTACCCTGCACTTTACAAGTTTGACTTTGGTATCAGCACAAACCGTGTAGCTGATGGATGGACTGGTATCACAGTTAACCCTAAGAATGGCAAGCAGACTATGGAAGCTCTTGGAAGTGCTTATGCTAAGGAAAAAGGCTTTGGCTTCCAGAATAAGGATTCAGCTATTCAGGGACGTACAGAAGAATTCACATTTGATGGAACACTTCCATGGCTTGTTTACACAGACTTTGCTCTTCCTGCAGGCGAGACATTCCTTGTAGATGTAGAGAATGGTAATTATCAGGTAGAGTTCCTTAGTAACTCAGTCTACAAGAGCACAGTATCTGGAACAGTAGAAGATAAGAGCTTTACTATCAGCAATGCAGCTAATACTTATGCATCTGTTGCTGTAGATGTAGAAGTAGCAGATGGTCAGCTTACAATGACCTTTGGAACTAACACTCCAAGACTTGGTGCTATCGTAGTTCGTAAAGCTATTACAGATGCTTCATACTATGGACCAGTAGAAGAAGAGGAAGAAGTTCCAGCTGGTACAATAGTTAACAAGTATGGCACATACTTCTACATACTTGAAGATGGCAGCAAGTACTCAGGATGGCTTACTCTTGATGGTGAGACATATTACTTCGATGAAAATGGTAAGATGCTCAGAGGTAAGTATCTGACAACTGATGAAGGCAAGTACTATTTTGATTCAGAAGGTCATATGCTTAAAGGAGAGTTCCTTACAAAGTATGGTTCAACCTTCTACTTCAATGAAAAGGGTATTATGCTTGTAAGCACACTTGTTGTTGCAAATGATGGCTATAAGTACTATGTGAATGCAAAGGGCCAGGTAATGCACGATAATTTCGCTGATGTTGATGATAAGAGATACTATTTTGGCGAAGATGGACGTATGCTTGTTTCACAGTTTGTAACCAAGTATACCAAGACCTATTACCTTGCTGAGGATGGATCTGTACAGTATAGCTCACTGATAGACGATGGAGATTACGTATATTACGTAGATGACAGAGGTGTAATGATCAAGAACAAATCTCTTACTCGTGATGATGGCATCCGCTATTTTGATGGAGATGGACATATGGTAAGAAACGCTACTGTATCTATCTATGGCAAAAAATACTTCTTTGATGAGAATGGTATTGGTATTCGCGTAAACTGATTTTTTTATCAAAATTTAATAAAGCAATAAGAATCCCAGACAGAAATGTCTGGGATTTTTTTGTATAATAGCTATGAACGGTAAATAGTTAATAAATTAATTAACATATCGATTCGACTCAGTAAGGAGGTCTGATTGCATGAAACCCAAGGAGTTTAACGGCAAACTGGTTCAAAAGCTTATTATTGCGGCAGTTATAGCTATCTTTGTTGTGGCGACAGTACTCACTATTGTAGGTGGTTACCAGATCAATAAGATATATAGTGAGATGGTTAGAGAGGAACTTCGTGTTGCTGCTAATCATATACAAAGTGAGATGTCTAACGTCTGGGATGGCGACTGGGCTTATGAAGGCGGAGTCCTTACAAAGGGCGAAGAGAAAGTTGCAGAGGAATATCAGGAGATCATAGATAATCTGAAAACCGAGACAGGCCTTGAGTATTCTGTTTTCTATGGAAAAGAAAGAGTGCTGACTACCCTTGTGTCCAATGGTAAAAGAATTGTTGGCTACAACGCTTCAGATACGGTTGCAGATGCTGTAATTAACAAAAAAGGTGAGAAATATACTCCTAATGCGGTTCCTGCCGGATCAGATAAAGCAATATACTGTTACTATTGCCCACTTCTTCAGAGTGATGGCACTGTCGCTGGAATGGTATTTGCAGGTAGAAACGGAGAGGATGTAGCTAATACAGTAAGAACAGTCATTATACTCATGGTTATCATTTCGATAATCATGACTGTAGTAACTTCTACAATCGGTATAGTTGTTGCAAATACAGCATCTGTTAAGATGAGGAAGATTGCTGATGAGTTTGGTCATCTTTCACAGGGTGAGTTAAAGCTTTCTATCGATGAGAGATTGCTTAATAGAAATGATGAGATCGGACTTCTTGCTGATGGAGCCAAGACTCTTATGGAAAAGCTTGGTTCCGTTATTGGCGATACCATGGAGATGTCTAATGAGCTTAAGAGATCTGGCGCTGAGCTTGCTGAGTCAGCTAATCAGGCTTCAAATGCATCCACTCAGGTAAGCGAAGCTGTTGATGATATTTCACGCGGCGCTGTAAATCAGGCTGAGAGTGTAGAGACTGCAGCTGGTAATACTCAGGATATCGGAAGAGATATTGAAGAAGTTGCAGATAATGTTGAACAGTTAAATTCTTATGCCGGTGAGATGAAGACATCCTGTAACGCAGCTATGGATGCTCTTGAAAAGCTTATTAAGCAGAGTGAAGATGTTCAGGCCTCTGTAAAAGATATTGGTGATACGATCAGTTCTACTAATGAATCTGCAAAAGAGATTTCCAAGTTCTCCCAGGCTATTACAGAGATTGCTTCTCAGACCAATCTTTTGTCACTTAATGCAAGTATTGAGGCTGCCAGAGCAGGTGATGCCGGCAAGGGTTTTGCTGTTGTAGCTACTGAAATCGGACAGCTGGCAGTACAGAGTAGTAACAGCGCAGAGGAAATTAAGAAGATTGTAGAACAGCTTGTTGCTGATTCAGAGTCCTCTGTTGCGGTTCTTCAGAGACTTAATGAGAGCTTTTCACAGCAGACAGAGCAGCTTGATGAAACCCAGTCTAACATGCGTAGCATGGTTGTTAATGTAGATAATGTTTCTGAGAGTACAGACAGCATTTCAGGACATATCAATAAGCTGAATGATGCTAAGGATAAGCTTGTAGAAATCATCAGTGATCTGTCAGCAATATCTGAGGAAAATGCAGCATCTACAGAAGAAACAAATGCTTCTATGCAGGAGCTTAATGCTACATTCTCTATTATTACAGAGTCTGCGAATAAGCTTCAGAAACTGGCAGAAGACATGACTGATACAATTAGTTACTTCAAGCCATAATATCTTTTCCTGTTAATAGATAATGGTGCCAAAACGGCCCTTGAATAGCCGAAAAATGGCTCTTTCAAGGGCCGCTATTCAATTGACATTTATTTAACGGATGGGGTATAATTATAATTGAGAATTAATTAACAATTTAAGATTCAGATTATAATATAAAAGCGTTAATTGCGCAGGATTGGAGCTTGAAATGGCAGATAAAGAGATTTCTCAGGCGGTTATAGGGAGACTCCCCCGCTATTTTAGATATCTGGGAGATCTGAAAGAGAAGGGCGTTGAGAGAATTTCCTCTCAGGAGCTTTCAGATATTATGAAGGTCACAGCTTCTCAGATCAGACAGGACTTTAACAATTTTGGCGGGTTTGGCCAGCAGGGATATGGATATAATGTCAATTATCTCTACGATGAGATCAGTAAGATATTAGGAATTGATAAACAGCATAGCCTCGTTATTATCGGTGCAGGTCATCTTGGTAAGGCTATTGCAGGTTACACCAATTTTACCAGAAGAGGCTTTGTTTTTAAGGGAGCTTTTGATTGTAACCCAGAGCTTTATGGAACTAAGATTCGTGACGTAGAAGTTCGTCCAGTGGATGAAATGGAGGAATTCGTCAAAAAGAATCAGATTGAAATAGCTGTTCTGACTATTCCTAAGGAACAGGCTGTTCCAATGGCTCATAAACTCGCTGAATGTGGAATCAAGGCTATATGGAACTTTGCGCATGTTGACCTTGAAGTTCCTAACAATATTCAGGTAGAAAATGTACATTTATCTGACAGTTTGATGAAATTATCGTATAATATTAACAGGTACGAAAATACATGAACTGATGATTGTGAGATTATCTGATGGCAAAAAACGATGAAGTTTATATGTCTGCGCTGCAGGGAAAGAGTATTCCTATTTTGACGCTGGATAATAAATGGCATCAATTGTTTACGCAGACAGACATGACACCTGAAATAGAACAGCTCGCAGATGAGCTTAACGCCCTCGTTGAGAAGGATGGTAAGCTCAGGAGCCAGACCAAGGATATCAAGAAGCTCAAGAAAAAGCTTCTTGGTGAGATTGTGCCCCTTAGAGATAAGGCCAACAAGCTTGGTAATGCCCCAAATATAGAAAAAGAGATTTCAGAGCGTACAAGGCTGATCAATGAATGTAATGAGAAGATAGATAGCCATCAGGATGAACTTCTCGATTTATCCAAACAGATTTATGACGTTGATTATAAACTCATGATAGAGACCATGAAGGTCTGCTATGAACGACTTTATGACAACACAACTGATATCAATGCTCTTGATGAGTGGATCAAGAGAGCGAGAATAGAACTTAAAAAGAATGTTATAAGACTTCAGGAAGCAGAAATGGAGAATTATAATCTTTATTCATATATGCATCAGATTTTTGGACCTGAAGTGGTTGATCTTTTTGATATGAAGTATGATCCGGATAAGAGGCATCCAATAAGGCGGCCTTTATCTGGTGAAGAGTATGTTGAATGATTTACGGGCTGCCTTGAAAGGTAGCCCTTTTTGCTTTAGTTTTACATAATAAGGGGGAGTACTATGAGATATGCTGTAAATAGTCAGGAGATGAAGGTGTATGACAGGAACACTTCTGAATACTTTGGTGTTCCAAGCATAGTTCTTATGGAAAGAGCATCGCTTAAGGTTTCTGAGAATATCTTAAAATGGCTGGGGGCAAGACACCTGGACAGAAAAGTGAGAGCCCTTGTGGTTTGCGGTGTTGGCAACAATGGAGGAGATGGAGCGTGTATTGCAAGGCTTCTTAAGCAAAATGGCATCAAGGTCAGTATCTGTGTAATTGGGGATTATACTAAGTGCTCTGACCTTCTTTTGCAGCAGCTTAAAATCCTTGAAAAGTATTCAGTAACTCCGGACACTTTTTCCAATATAAGAGACAACAAAAGCCCTGCCGAGTGGGATATTATAGTAGATGCAATGTTCGGAATAGGATTGTCACGTCCTGTATCCGGAGATTATGCTGATGCTGTTAAGTACATAAATAGTTGTAAGGTGGAGAGAGAATCAGATCTTCTCGTGGCAAGTGTAGATATTCCATCGGGAATCAATGCTGATAATGGCAAAGTGATGGAAAATGCCGTAAGAGCAGATATGACTATTACCTTTAATCAGGTCAAGCTTGGCCATATTTTGTATCCTGGGTGTGAATACACTGGTAAGCTGCTTGTAGAAGATGTTGGTATTACGGAAGATAGCTTTTTATCCAAGGAACCAGGAGCTTTCTACTATGATGAGGATATCAGGGAGCTTTTGCCGGAGAGAGTACTTGATGGCAACAAGGGAACCAACGGGAAAGTTCTTATCATTGCAGGCTCTAAGGATATAAGCGGAGCGTGTCTTCTTGCTGCTAATGCATGTATGAAGGCAGGAGCTGGTATGGTCAAGATATTTACTGCTTCTGAAAATGCAGAGGTAATGAAATCTCTTTTGCCAGAAGCTATGCTTGTTACCTACGAAGACTTTGAACCTTTTAATGATAAACTAAGGCTTTGCTTTGAATGGGCAAGTGCAGTGGTTCTTGGACCAGGCATAGGAACTGCTCAGAGCGGTTATGAGCTCACAAGACAGACTCTTGAGGAGTATACTGGTAATCTTGTGGTTGATGCGGATGCGCTCAACCTTATCGCAGGAGATCATGAGCTTAGAGAGCTTTTGTCCAACTATGCAAGAGGCGGCAAGAAGCTTGTTATTACGCCGCATCTAGGAGAGTTTGCAAGGCTTTTTGACAGGGATATCAGAGATTGCAAGGAACATATTCTGGAATATCCAAGAGAACTTGCTTCTAATCTGCACTGTACAGTGGTCTGCAAGGATGCCAGAACTGTTATTGCTGACAGCAAAGAGAAAAAGATATATATTAATATGAGCGGTAACGATGGAATGGCTACAGCAGGTAGCGGAGATGTTCTTGCGGGAATAATGGGAGCTTTCATGGCTTTTGGTAAGACATCCTTTGAAATTGCCTGCCTGGCAGTTTATCTTCACGGTCTTAGCGGTGATAAGGCTGCAGAGGATAAGGGTAAGCATTCCATGGTGGCTTCAGACATTATTCTTGGAATGGAAGACATTCTGAGACAAATATAGAATTAGGATGGTTTTAGGAAATGCTTGAAGAGTATTCAAGAGTATACGCCAGGGTTGATCTTGACGCTATCAGATACAATTTGGAATCAATGAAAAAGAATATTCCCGATGGGACAAGGATCATGGCTGTTGTTAAGACAGATTCCTATGGACATGGAGCTGTGGAAATAGCTGGAAATCTCGAGAAGCTGGATTATATTTGGGGATACGCGGTGGCAACTGCTGAGGAAGCTTTTGAACTTCGAGACAGTGGAATTAAGAAGCCTATATTGATATTGGGCTATACATTCCCATATGCGTATAAGAGAATGCTCCTTGAGGGGATCAGACCTACAGTATTCAGACTTGATATGGCCAAAGAGCTGTCTGATTGTGGCCAGGAGCTTATGAATAATGGTGAACTAAATGAGGCTCCTCACATTCATATTGCTGTTGATACCGGTATGAGCAGAATCGGAATAACACCAGACGATAAGGGCATTGAATTTGCCAGAGAAGTAATGGATATGCCAGGCATTCAGGTAGAAGGTATCTTTACTCACTTTGCTAGAGCGGATGAAGCCGACCTGTCTAATGCAAGAGAAAGAGAGAAGGTTTTTGCTGATTTTGTAGCTGCTATAGAAGCGCAGACAGGACACAAGATTCCTCTTCATCACTGCGCTAACTCAGCCAGCATCATTTCTGTACCAGAGTCTTCGATGGATATGGTAAGAGCTGGCGTTACAATGTATGGCATGTGGCCATCAGAGGATGTTCCAAGAAATATCGTGGATCTGAAGCCTACGATGGAACTCATCAGTCGTATTGTTATGATTAAAGAGGTTCCGGCTGGAACACCAGTAAGCTATGGCGGAACCTTCGTAACAGATAAAGAGACCAAGATTGCTACTATTCCTGTGGGATATGGCGATGGTTATCCCAGAAGTCTTTCTAATAAAGGCTATGTTCTCATAAACGGACATCATGCTAATATTCTCGGAAGAGTGTGCATGGATCAGTTTATGGTTGATGTATCAGAAATCCCTTATGTAAAAGAGGGTGACGAAGTAGTTCTTATGGGGCGTGATAAGAACACAGGAGAAGAAATATCTGCAGAAGCTCTCGGGGAAATGAGCGGCAGATTTAACTACGAACTTACATGCGACATTAACAAAAGAGTACCAAGAATATTTGTGGGTGGATGAATATGAAATTGTTGTGGAGGCTTAGCCGCGAGGCTATCAGGTACAGTAAACAAAAAGATTAGGAGGTTGTGCTTACCTTCTAATCTTTTCTTTTACCCAAAACGTTTCTTGGCTTCTGTATATTGAACGTTTATTTCCTGAAGGGCAGCTGTGTCGCCGTCCATATTGTCAGGGTGATAGAGCTTAACTAGAGATTTGTATTTCTTGTCGACGCTTTCTCTGGAGCTGCAGCCAGCAAAGAAATCAAAGGTGGTTGCTGCTGAAGCTTTGTCCTCTATAGTGTCATCTTCTTCGTCGTCATAGTCGTCTTCGTAATATTCATCATCTTCGTAGATTTCATCGTCTTCGTATTCGTCTACATCATAATCGTCATTATCGTCATTATCTTCATCGCCATACTCGTCTTCTTCATAGTACTCATTATCTTCATAGTACTCGTCATGATAGTCATCATCATACTCATCGTCTTCATAAAAGTCTCTTGCTGACTTTTTGTGAGGCTCATAGACTTCGTCGTCCTCTTCGAAATCCTTATGATGCTTTCGCAGCCATTTTTCGTAGTTTTTCTCGTAATGTCTTTTGCCTGCATCAGGGAAAAGACGGTAGTATCTGTCCAAGAACTGCGCTGCAAAGGATTTCTGGAAAATGGCTCTAAGTAAGTATACGACAATATCTATGCATGCTGCATAGAATAAAAACTGTCCGAAGGATAGGAAAACACCTATGCATAGTACAGCTAAAAGAACAGGAATAGCCATTATCACTGAAAGGATGATCAAAAGAACAAAGGTTATAGTTCCGCGAGTGGGATAGATGTTCAGAACCCACCATATTCTCATGTCTCGAAATAATTTGACTGAAGTAGCAACGTCTTTTTCCAGAAGCTCTTCGTATTCGGTGAAGGCTTCAATTTGAGGAATACCTCTAAAAACCAGGAATGCATTAAAGAGAAGTAAACACACGAATGCGATACAGGTAAGTGGGAAAGCACAGAAGAAGAGCTTGAATACCTTGTAAAGACTCTTTACAACAAAGGTCAGCATAGAGAAAAAGGCCTTCAGAACATATAAAACAAAGCTGATAACAGCGTTTAAAATCATTGAAAAAAGTGAAACCATAAATATCCCCCAAACTATCTTTCACCAAGTTATTTTACTATGAAAAGTGCTCTATATAAAGATTTATTGATTGAAACAGCTAAAAATGGTAAGGTTTAAAAGGGTTTGCAATTATTTATGGTTTCTCATTGTTATTAAGATAGGACTGTAAATTTGCTTACTTATGATTTGTGAGGGAGAGATTATGAAAATTTTTGCCAGAATAAAAGAGAAATACCCATGGATATCGTATGTTTTCGGGCTTATTCCATTTACTGCAGCCTGTATAGGATATGGATATTATGGGAAGCTTCCTGTATGGGAGACTATCTATGCGTCTGTTGCGCTCTATTTTGTAAATCCCGTTGTTGATTTTGAAAATTCACTTATTGTGTTTGCAGAGATTACCGCAGTTATCGTTACTGCAGGTATTATTCTGAGTGTTGTTCGATATGCTTATGCCAAAGTGGACCATTTTTTTACAAGATTAAGTGGAGATGCCACGGTAGTTTATACAGATAATGATCTGGGCCAAGAGGTTGGTTCCAAACTCAGCCATGGCTATACAATTTATAACAATCCTGATGATGACAGAGATAATCTCAAAAAGTTCAGGGTAGAAAAGGTTAAGAATCACATCCTTATGTTTGAAAATGATATGGATAACGTGAGCTTTTTTACAGAAAATGAGAAAAAACTGTCTGGTTCCAATGTGTTCATGATGCTAAGAGACATTGATCCATCACTGTTGGATGCAGCCAGTAAGGAAACATCCGGACTTCACTTCTTTAATATTTATGATGTTATGGCCAGAGATTACTGGAAGAAGAATAATTTCTATGACAGGAGAGGCGAGAAGCTCAAGGTAGCTGTTATTGGCTATGGCAGAGTTGGAAAAGCAATCTTTAAGTATGGCTATCTGAATAACATTTATGGGCTTAACCAGGAAATTGAATATCATATATGGGGGTGTTCTCCATCAGAGGCTTCATTTGTGGGTGGCCTCCACACTATGAATGGTGACAGTATTGTGATTCATGAAAAACCATGGGAAGAGGAAATGGATGTTCTTTCTCGGATGAGCAGAGTTATCTACACACTGGAAGAACAGAGTATTGCGCTTGTTCAGAAGGTTCTGTATGTGAATCCTGATGCTGAGATACATTGCTATTCTGAGAATCAAGCAGGCCTTGCGCAGCTTTATATCTCTAATAAGGTGCTGGCTTTTGGTGATCTGAGTGATATCCTCACAGAAGACAACATCAAAAAAGAAAAGCTCTACAGGCAGGGTAAGCTCTTTAACTACGATTATTATCTCAGATACAGTAACGGACAGGTGCCTGATGATTTTGAAAGGGCGGCTGATGAAGAGTGGAAGAAGCTCAACGGCTTTTTCAAGAGTTCTAATATTGCCAGAGCGGATCATTACTGGATTGAGAAAAAACTTATGGCAGACGGAGAGCTTGAAGAGAATTCTGAGGATTCATGGAAGATCGAGCATATCAGATGGAGCAGGTTCTACTATGCTAATCACTGGACCTATGATAAGGTGAGGGACAACAGTGCTAGGAAACACAATCTTTTGGTGCCATACGAGGAACTGGATTATAAAGAAAAGTCCAAAGATGGCATATATAGTGACGTTTTAAGGGCAGAAATTGATAAGCTGGTGCTGTGAGATTTAGCCCCACTGGATAAGCTATATAAAATATGGTATAGTGTAAGTTGACTTTTTATGTATAGGAGGAACTACTATGGACGAAGGCTTGCCTTCTGTCAGTATTCTTATCTTTTGCATCATCCTGATAATGGATGTTCTGGTGCATGGTTTTGGTGTTGCACTGGGGCATGTCAGAGAGGAAGAAATCGAGAAAAAGGCGCTTGAGAACAAGGATAAGCTTAGTGCCAAGGTCTTGGATGCCATCAGGGACGATGCCAAACTGATCAAGTGTATCCAGTATTTTAATATTGTAGTTAATATGATTTTAGGCGGTATGGTCACAATTGACATTTCTAATGCTATTGTCATGGCTGCAGGAATGGATGTGAATAGCGCTGAGTATTCGCGCAGTATTATATTTTTGTGTACTGGTCTGATTATCAGTCTTTTGATAATGTGCTTTGGAGTTCTGATTCCCAGAAAGCTGTCCGCAAGATATCCGGAGAAATGGATTTATGTATGTTATTATCCTGTGAGTATCATACTCAGCATATGCTATCCATTTGTTTTCGTATCTAATGCTCTTTCAGCAGGTCTTTTGTATCTGTTTGGCATTCGAGGAGAGGCGGATGAATCTGATGTTACTGAGGAAGAGATCAAGTCAATGGTTTCAGAAGGTCAGGAACAGGGTGTTCTCCAGGAAACAGAAGCTGATATGATCACTAATATCTTTGAGTTCTCTGATAAAGAGGCCAGAGATATCATGACCAACAGAAAGGCTATGGTGGCTATTGATGCCAATATGAGCCTTAAAGAGGCTGTTGGCTTTATGATGGATACGAATAATAGCAGATTCCCGGTATACCTTGATGATATTGATCATATCATCGGTATCATGCATATAAGAGATGCTATGAAGAAGCTCTCTGAGGAGACAGATGAGGCTCTTCCAATCAGGAAGATCAAGGGTCTGCTTCGTCAGCCCAAGTTTGTTCCAGAGACAAGGAATATTGATTCTCTTTTCCATAGCATGCAGTCTACCAAGACTCAGATGGTTATAATCATCGACGAGTATGGACAGACAGCTGGTCTTGTATCCATGGAGGATATCCTCGAGGAAATCGTAGGTAATATCATGGATGAGTATGATGAGGATGAGAACTTCATCAAACCTACCAAGAATTCCGGCGAATATGTAGTTGAGGGTAAGACCCCTCTTGAAGTTCTCGAGAAAAGATTTAAAATATCTTTCGGCGAGAGCGAATTTGAGACGCTAAACGGTTATATGATATCTCAGCTTGACAGGATTCCTGAGGCTGACGAGGAGTTTAGCACCACAGTTGATGGCTATAGTTTCAAGATTCTTTCTGTAGACAATCATATGATTCAGAGTGTTTTGGTTAACAAGCTCCCTGATGAGGAGGTTGTTCAGGAAGAAAAAGAATTAGAAATAGCAAATTAGATATATCTAAAGGAAGGAAGTTTTTTATGTCAGGACATTCAAAATTTGCAAACATCAAGCATAAGAAAGAAAAGAATGATGCTGCAAAGGGAAAAATTTTCACTATCATTGGTAAGGAAATTGCAGTAGCAGTTAAAGAGGGCGGCCCAAACCCTGCTAATAACTTCAAGCTTGCTACAGTAATTGCCAAGGCTAAGGCTAATAATATGCCTAACGATACTATTGAGCGTGGTATCAAGAAGGCATCAGGCGCTGATGGAGCAGTTGATTACAAGAGCATCACATACGAAGGATATGGCCCAGGCGGTACAGCTATCATCGTTGAGACTCTTACAGATAACCAGAACAGAACAGCAGCTAACGTTAAGAGCGCATTCACAAAGGGTAACGGTAACGTAGGAACTCCTGGTTGCGTATCTTATATGTTTGATAATAAGGGACAGATCCTTATCGACAAGGAAGAGTGCAAGATGTCATCTGATGATCTTATGATGCTTGTTCTTGACGCTGGTGCTGATGACTTCAATGAGGAAGATGACAGCTATGAGATCCTTACAACTCCAGATAATTTCCAGGCTGTTGTAGAGGCTCTTAACGAGGCTAAGATTGAGACAGCTTCTGCTGAGGTTACTATGATCCCTCAGAACTATGTTTCAGTAACTGATCCTGAGACTGTTAAGTACCTTACAAGAATCCTTGATCTTCTTGATGAGGATGATGATGTTCAGGCTGTATATCACAACTGGGATGAGCCTGAAGAGTGATTATTTCACAATATAAAATGATTTATCTATGAAAAAAGTCTTGTATATAAATCTATAAAACAAAATAGTAAACGTGGGGGAGTCCTGAAATGAAACTAAAACGTATGTGGCCAGGTTTGTGCATCTTGATTGTGTTTATGATTTTTGATGTGATAATGGTAGCGAGTTCTAGTTTCTTTTCAGGACTTTTTCCGTCTGGAGATATGAAGCTTGCTTATTCTGCAATATTGACGGTGCTTGGGGTGCTCATTATGAGTGTACTGACATTCTTGCTAGGCAGAATATGTGATCATATTGAACTGGAGAGTTTGGCACATACTGTAGGCGTCAGAGTTATTTATGCTTTGATGCTTATTGCTATTTTTGCAGGTGGAATATTCTATAGGCTGGATATACTGGGACGAACAACCTATGCACCTTCTGGCAAAATGTCTTTATTTGAAAATGCTCAGGTAGGAGCAGCTGGTGCTTCTACTGAATACGATCTTTTATCTGTGGTTTATACAGATATTCTTAGATTTGTAATGTATTTTACAGGCAATAAGATTATCGTAGCTTACGGCCTTCAGATAGCTCTTTTCACGCTTTTTGTTGTGCTTGGCACTATTACCTGTAAGGTGGTTTTAGGGAAAGCTGCTTCTGTAATATTTGCTGCCTACGTTTCTTTCATGCCTGTTTTTACAGAAGGACTTAGTAAGGCAGTTATTGGCACTGATGAATTGTTCCTTGTAATGCTGGGACTTGAGCTTCTCATTATTGGTATTTACCTTAGAGATGCATCTGATGGCAACTATACATCCAAGTGGTTCATTATCTGGTATGTGATAGTTGGAATGGTTGTTGGTTTCATGGCCTACCTTGATGCGGGAACAATTGTTGTAGCTGTTCCGCTTCTTTTGTCTGTTATGTTTATGGCAGGAGATAAGGACCATGTTGGCGCATTTAGTTTGATATTTGTTGTTCTGGCCGGGGTTATCACATTCTTTGGAATGATAGCTCAGGAAGCCGGCTTCATGCAGATGGGAGCAGTTCTTCATAACTGGTCAGGATATTATTTCCGCAACCTGAATACCTTTAGCATGTTCTGGACCTACACTAATTACAAGCTTGCTTATGTAATTACATTTATTGCCATGTCCGGAGTGCTTGTCGGATACTTCAGAAACAAGAATTTTGGAAGAATCTCTCCATGGCTTATGGCTACAATTCTGGTATTTATTGCGACTCCTTTCTTTGGCGCAACCAGAATGAATGATCAGAATGTTGTCACCGTATTCTTTGCATTTGTACTTGCCTGTGTAGTATCGCTTATTACGCTCACAAGGCAGGAAGAGGTGTTCAAAGAGCTTCCAGAGGAAGATTATTTGGACGATGGAGATGAAGAGGACAGCATTGGACCTAAGTCTAATGAGATGATAAAAGAGGTTGTCAAGCCATTCGGCGACGAAGATGCTGAATATGTTCCTCTCGAGAAGAAAGCCTTTAGACTTCCAGAAGAAACCAGATCAGAAGAGAAGATAGAAGTAGAAGAAAAAGTAGAAAAGACTGACGAAGAAAAGCCTCGCTTTGTTCCTGAGGGAATGATTCTCCCAACTGGGGCTGAGGATGAGATGGATATTGATAAGTCCAAGATGAGAATGCCTAAGTTCGAAGGCAAGATTGGTCTCGACAGGAAGAAGACAGAAGAACCTAAGGTAGAAGAACCTAAGGTAGAAGAACCTAATGTAGAAGAATCTAAGGTAGAAGAGCCTAAGGCAGAAGAACCTCAGAAAGAAGAAACTAAGAAAATTAAGGATTCTGAGCGCAAGGTTGTGTTCAGAAAGCGCACAGAGTACAGGACTGCGCATGTAGAAGAACCTGTACAAAATAAGAAAGATGATTTTGATATTCCTTACAGCAGTGGGGACGATTTTGATATTTGATTTGTTTAATATATAAGAAACCTGAAAGGTAAGCATACTAAATGAGATTAGAAGAATTAACTACCTACGAGATTATAGAGAGTCGCAGAATTGATGACCTTAATTCTGACAGCTATATTCTCAGGCACAAAAAGACCGGAGCAAGAGTAACACTCTTATCAAATGATGATAATAACAAGGTGTTTGCTATTGGCTTCAGAACTCCACCCAAGAACTCTACTGGTGTAGCTCATATTATCGAGCACACAGTATTGTGCGGTTCCAAAGAGTTCCCAATCAAAGATCCATTTGTAGAGCTGGTCAAGGGTTCTCTTAACACATTTTTAAATGCTATGACATTCCCTGACAAGACGGTTTATCCGATTGCCAGTTGCAACGATACAGACTTCCACAATCTGATGCATGTTTATCTTGATGCAGTTTTTTATCCTAATATCTACAAGACTGACAAGATATTCAAGCAGGAAGGCTGGCACTACGAGATGGAAGATAAGGACAGTGATCTTACCATCAATGGTGTTGTATATAACGAGATGAAGGGTGCTTTCTCTTCAGCAGATGACGTGCTTTCAAGAGAAATCCAGAATTCTCTTTATCCTGATATTACTTATGGAATCGAGTCTGGTGGTGACCCGGATGTTATTCCTGAGCTTTCTTATGAGGAGTATCTTGATTTCCACAGAAAGTATTATCATCCATCCAACAGCTATATTTATCTGTATGGTGATATGGATATGGCTGATAAGCTTGATTATATCGATAAGAACTATCTCTCTAACTTTGATTATCTGGAGGTTGATTCTGAGATTCAGAGACAGGAAGCTTTTACTGCTCCCAGAGAGATACATAAGCCATACTCAATCATGGAGAGCGAGCCACTTGAGCAGAATACATATCTGTCCTATAACTGCAGCGTAGGATCAACACTTGATAGAAAGCTTTATGTAGCATTTGACATCCTTGATTATGCCCTTTGTTCAGCTCCTGGAGCACCTATCAAAAAGGCTCTTATCGATAAGGGTATAGGACAGGACGTTTACAGCGAATATGACAATGGACTTCAGCAGCCTGTATTTTCTATCATTGCCAAGAATGCTGATGCTTCTCAGAAGGAAGAGTTTGTTAATACTATCAGAGAAGTATTGGAGCAGCAGGTAAGGGATGGAATTGACAAGAAATCTCTTTTGGCAGGACTTAATTTCGATGAGTTCAAATATAGAGAGGCTGATTTTGGAAGATTCCCTAAGGGACTTCTGTACGGCCTTCAGGTATTTGACAGCTGGCTCTATGACGATAACAGTCCATGGATAAATGTTGAGGCTAATAATACCTTTGCAGAGCTTAAAGAGGATGCTAAGGGCAGATACTTCGAAGACCTGATCCAGAAGTATCTTTTGGACAACACTCATAAAACAATCCTTCTTCTTGAGCCTGAGCAGGGACTTACAGAGAAAAAGGATGAGGAGCTCAAGAACAAGCTTGCAGAGTATAAGGCTTCTCTTTCTGCTGATGAGATAGACAGAATCGTCAGAGAGACCAAAGAGCTTAAGGAGTACCAGGAACAGCCTGATGATCCTGAGGACCTCAAAAAGATTCCTCTTTTAAAACTCGAGGATCTCAAGAAAGAGGCTGATAAGTTTATTTATGAGCTCAAGGATTACCAGGGCGTTAAGATTCTTCATCACGATGTGTTTACAAATGGAATAGACTACGTTTCATTTGTATTTGATCTCAAGAATATTGATGCCAAGTATCTTCCTTATGCTTCTGTACTCAAGAAGGTTCTTGGAATGCTGGATACAGCTAGCCACTCTTATGGAGACCTCTACAATGAGATCAACATTTATACAGGCGGACTTTCAGGAGCAATCAGTACTTACACTGATTCCAATGATGTATCCAAATTTGAGACAGCCTTTGAAATAAGCGTCAAGGTGCTTCATAGCAATCTGGATAAAGCATTTGAGCTAGTTCAGGAGATTATTACATCTACTAAGTTTGATGATGTTAAGAGGTTGAAAGAGATATTTGGTGAGCAGTATGCAAGACTTCAGTCTGACCTTGCTTCTGCCGGACATCAGACAGCAGCTCTTCGCGCTATGTCTTATATATCACCAGCAGCGTATGTTTCTGACTGCGTAAGCGGAATTGGATATTTCAGACATTTAGAGCAGCTTAATAAGGATATAAATACCGAGGAGGGAGCTAAGGAAATTGTCGATACTCTGGTTATGCTGAGTAAGGCTATTTTCAGAGCAGACAACCTTTTGGTTGATATTACTGGTACTGATAAGGAATATCAGGGAATTCCAGAAAATAGCAAGAAGTTTGCAGATTCTCTTTATACTGAGAACATTGACCTTGGCAGACTTGATATCAAGACTTCTAAGAGAAATGAGGCCTTCAAGACTGCAGGACAGGTTCAGTATGTATGTAGAGCAGGTAACTTTGCATCCAAGGGACTTAAGTACAACGGAGCACTTCGCGTTCTCAAGGTAATGATGGGGTACGATTATCTTTGGAAGAACATAAGAGTTATTGGCGGCGCTTATGGATGTATGAGCAGCTACGCTAAAAATGGTGACTGTGCATTTGTTACCTATAGAGATCCTAATCTTAAGAATAGTATTGATGTATTTGAGAAGGCTGCGGATTATCTCAGAAACTTTGATGCTGACGACAGAACAATTCTGCAGTATATAATCGGTGCTATTTCTGATCTGGATACACCTAAGACTCCTTCTGGAAAGGGAGCATATGGCCTTACAGCTTATCTTTGCAAGGCCAAGATGGAGAATATCCAGAGAAATCGTGATGAGCTTCTTGGAACAACCAAGGAGACTATAAGAGGTCTTGCGGATTATGTTGATGCATTTATGCAGGATGAGTGTCTTTGCGTAATTGGTACTAATGACAAGATCGATGAGGAGAAAAATCTGTTTGATAACGTTGAGCAGCTTGTAAACAGATAAATATTATTGGGGGACGATAGTATGAAAAAATGTATTGGGGTTAAGGTTTTAACAGGAGTATTAACAGTAGCATTTCTTTTATCAGGATGTGGCAGTAGTAAAAGCGACTCAGGCTATATGGAAGCGGCGGCTACAGAAGAAGCCTATGATTCTAATGGCGTATATGAGTACAAGACAGCAGATTTTGCTGAAGAACCTGTTAACGCATCTGGAACAGAGAGCCAGCAGGTTGTAGATACTTCCAGAAAGCTCATTACCACCATGAACATTTCTGCAGAAGCGGAGAATCTTGATGATGTTCTTGGTTCAGTAAATAACAAGATAAAAGAGCTTGGTGGCTATGTTGAATCCAGCAATATCTACAACGGAAGCAGATATTCAGGCAGAACCATCACAAGAGACGCAAGCCTTACTATCAGGATTCCAGCCGATAAGCTTGACTCATTCCTTGAGACCGTCGAGGGAGTTACGAACATTACCAACAAATCTCAGAATGTTGAAGATGTAACTCTTCAGTATGTAGATACAGAGAGCAGGAAGAAAGCTCTCAAGGCTGAGGAAGACAGACTTCTTGAGATTGTAGAGTCGGCTGAGACAGTTGAGGATATCATCACTGTAGAGAGCAGACTTTCAGAAGTGAGATACGAACTTGAGAGCATCGAATCCAAGCTTCGTACCTATGACAACAAGGTTAACTACAGCACAATCTATCTTGATATCACAGAGGTTACCAAGTTCACTCCTATCGAGGAGAAGAGCGCTGGAAAGCGTATGGCAGAGGGCTTTGTTGATAGCTGCAAGTCAGTGCTTCATGCTATTTCAGAACTGTTTATCTGGATCGTTATCCATATTCCTCAGCTGTTTATTCTTGCAGTATTTGTGACAGTAATTATTCTTGTGGCTAGGAAAGCTTCCAAGAAAAAGAAAAGTTAATGAATTGAAAGGACAAGATGAAGGATAATTTTAAAACAGGCTTTATAACACTTATAGGAAGGCCAAATGTAGGCAAATCTACCCTCATGAATCACATGATAGGACAGAAGATTGCCATAACCTCTAACAAACCACAGACTACAAGGAATAAGATCATGACAGTTTATACGGATGATGACTGTCAGATGATCTTCCTTGATACTCCTGGTATACATGATTCCAAGAATAAGCTTGGAGAGTATATGACCAAGGTTGCCAAGAGTACTCTTGAAGAGGTTGATGTTGTACTGTGGCTTGTTGAGCCAAGTACATTCATTGGCGCTGGTGAGAAGTCTATCATTGAGGAACTTAAGAAGTGCAAAAAGCCTGTGATTCTTGTCATTAACAAGATAGATACAGTTTCCAAGGACAACCTTGATAAGTTCGAGAATGCCTACAGGACAGAAATGGACTTTGACGGTGTTGTTAAGGTAGCTGCCCTTAAGGGACAGAATATTGATGAGCTCATGGATACAATTAAAAAGCTCCTTCCTTTTGGACCTCCATTTTATGACGAGGAAACTCTTACAGATCAGCCAGAGAGGCAGATTGCGGCTGAAATCATCAGAGAGAAGGCGCTTCGTCTTTTGCAGGATGAGGTTCCTCATGGAATCGCTGTTACTATTGAGACCATGAGAATGAGAGAAAAGGTTGTAGAGGCTCCTAAGCCCAAGAAAAAGAGACATCAGCATCCGCCTAAAAAGAGTAAGCTCGAAGCTATGGAAAAAGAGGCTTTGGAAGCTCAGAATACGGCAGATGATATGGATGATGATTTTGACGGCCCTATGGTTCTGGATCTTTCTGGGATTCAGCAGCCGGAAGAAGTTTATGATCCCGATGGAATCATGGATATAGATGCTACGATCATTTGCGAGAGGGATTCTCACAAGGGAATCGTTATTGGTAAGGGCGGAGCGATGCTCAAAAAGATTGGCTCAGCTGCCAGAAAAGATATCGAAGAGCTCGTTGGCTGTCAGGTTAATCTCCAGATATGGGTTAAAGTCAGAAGAGACTGGAGAGATGATAAGACTCAGATGAAGAGCTTTGGCTATGATATCAGAGATCTCAAGTAATTATTTAACAGCGTTTATCAGGATGTGACATGGAAGATTTTGTAATAGTCCGCGGAATAGTATTAAAGCATGCGCCTGCAGGAGACTATGACTGGGTAGCTACTATTTTTACTGCCGAGAGAGGTAAGATAACAGCTTTTGCCAGAAGTGCCAGAAAGCCTTCTGCCAAACTATCAGGTATGGTAGAACCCTTTTGCTTTGGAACGTTCAAGCTATTTGCAGGTAAGAATTCCTATACTATTGTTGAAGCGGATATTGAAAACTATTTTGAAGGCTTCAGAACAAACCTGGAAGGTGCCTGTTATGGCACCTTTTTTCTTGAGCTGTGCAGTTTTTATACGAGAGAAAATAATGAGGATAAAGAACTGCTTAATCTTCTTTATCTTTCGCTTAAAGCTCTTTTAAAGGACAGTATACCTAATAAACTGGTCAGGTGTATATTTGAACTTAGAGCACTTCAGATAGAAGGAGAATATCCTGGAATACCAGAAGGAAGGAACCTGCTGGAATCTACAAAATATGCGATGGAATATATCAGTAGTAGTCCTTTGAACAGACTATTTTCTTTTTCTCTTACAGAAGAAGTCCTCGATGAGCTGGACAGAGTAACTAAAGAGTATCGCAGAAAGTACATCGACAGGCCTCTTAAGAGCCTTGAGATGCTAGAAACCTTTGAGTATTGAAAAAGAAAAGCTATTTGGATATAATAACTTTGTTTGTATTTTTTTAGCTAAATAGAGGGGAAATAGTGAAAATACATAGTATTAAAGAGAATAAATTTTTACATAGATATGCGCTCTCTTTTGCTGGAGCAGCATGTGTATGTGCGATGGCACTTACTGGATGTGGTGGGGACAAACAGAAAGATACGAGCCTTATTATCAGTAAGGATGGCAAAGTTACCAATACCATCTTCGAGGCTTTTGATCAGGAATATTATGATATAGCCGAGTTATCAGATATGGCTGCAGAGGAGATTTCTTATTATAATTCCGAGTATGATACACCAAGAATAGAGATTGCAGAAGCTGAGGTCATTGAGGATGAGTCTGTTGCCAAGCTTGTTATGACTTTTGAGAACTCTTCTGATTATTCACATTACAATCAGACAAGATTATTCTATGGCACTGTTCAGGAGGCTATGGACAATGGTTACGAGCTTTCAAGTGCGCTCGTTGACAAGAATGGCAACAAAATTGATCTTGGAAGTGATGATTTTTTGGATAAACATATTGTCATAACCAGTGAGAAGACAGTAATATATACACCATATAATATTGAATATATGACAAGTGGTGTTGCACTTAGAGATAAAAAGGAAGCTGATCTTACTAATGTAACTAACGAGTTAGTACAGATGCTTCTTTCAAAATAAAAAATAAGTTATAAACGTCTGCAGTTAGCAGTCGCAGAATGGAGGATTATGGAAGCAAGCGCAAAAACAATGGACAAAATCGTAGCCCTGGCCAAGGCAAGAGGATTCGTATACCCAGGATCAGAGATCTATGGAGGTCTTGCCAATACTTGGGACTATGGTAATCTGGGCGTTGAATTCAAGAATAATGTCAAGAAAGCATGGTGGCAGAAATTCGTACAGGAGAACCCTTACAACGTAGGTGTTGACTGCGCGATTCTTATGAACCCACAGACATGGGTTGCTTCTGGACATCTTGGTGGCTTCTCTGATCCACTTATGGACTGTAAAGAGTGTCACGAGAGATTCAGAGCTGACAAGATCATCGAGGACTTTGCTGCAGAGAATAATATTACACTTGAGACATCAGTTGATGGATGGTCACACGAGGAGATGGAGAACTTCATTAAGGAGCACAGCGTTCCATGTCCATCATGTGGCAAGCACAACTTCACAGGCATCAGAGAGTTCAACCTGATGTTCAAGACATTCCAGGGCGTTACTGAGGATGCTAAGGATACAGTGTACCTTCGTCCAGAGACAGCTCAGGGTATTTTCGTAAACTTCAAGAATGTACAGCGTACATCTCGTAAGAAGGTTCCATTTGGTATCTGCCAGATCGGTAAGAGCTTCCGTAACGAGATCACACCTGGTAACTTCACATTCCGTACAAGAGAGTTCGAGCAGATGGAGCTTGAGTTCTTCTGCAAGCCTGGCACACAGACAGAGTGGTTCGAGTACTGGAGAAAGACATGCTATGAGTGGCTTCTTTCACTTGGTATCAAGAAAGAGAACCTTCGTCTTCGTGACCATGATCCAGAGGAGCTTTCATTCTACTCAGATCATACAACAGATATTGAATATGCATTCCCATTCACAGATTGGGGCGAGCTTTGGGGTATTGCTTCCAGAACTGACTATGACCTTACAAGACATCAGGAGACATCAGGTCAGCCTATGGATTACTTCGATGATGAGACAAACGAGAAGTATATCCCATACGTAGTTGAGCCATCACTTGGTGCAGACCGTGTTACACTTGCATTCCTTTGCGAAGCATATGACGAGGAGAACATTGGAACTGAGGACAAGCCAGATATGCGTACTGTTCTTCATTTCCATCCAGCACTTGCACCTGTTAAGATTGGTATTCTTCCTCTTTCCAAGAAGCTTAACGAGGGTGCTGAGAAGATTTATGCTCAGCTTTCCAAGAAGTACAACTGCGAATTTGATGATCGTGGAAATATTGGTAAGAGATATCGTCGTCAGGATGAGATCGGAACTCCATTCTGCGTAACATATGACTTTGAGTCTGAGAACGATAACATGGTTACTGTTAGATTCAGAGACAGCATGGAGCAGGAGAGAATCGCTATCGACCAGCTCGATGCATTCTTTGCAGATAAGTTCGATTTCTAATAATTCGTATAATATTAGTCATGGACCTGATTTTCAGGCCCATGACAATTCTTGTTTTAAATGGAGGAAATATTTATGAAACAGTTTACTGCTAGCGAACTGCGTAAAGCATGGAAGCAGTTTTATATCGACAGAGGCCATGTAGATTGCGGCGCTGTATCACTTGTATCAGATGGTTCTACAGGAGTTATGTTTAACGTTGCTGGTATGCAGCCACTTATGCCATATCTTCTTGGTAAGAAGCATCCTATGGGAACACGTCTTTGCAACGTTCAGGGATGCGTTCGTACTAACGATATTGATTCAGTTGGTGACAAGAGCCATGGTACTTTCTTTGAAATGATGGGTAGCTGGTCTCTTGGAGATTACTTCAAGAAAGAGCGCTGCCAGTGGAGCTTTGAGCTTCTTACACAGCTCTTTGGATTTGATGCTGATCACCTTGCTGCAACTGTATTTGCAGGTGACGAGAATGCACCAAGAGATGAAGAGGGTGCTAAGTATCGTATTGAGTCTGGATTTAAGCCTGAGAATATTTACTATCTTCCTGCAGAGGACAACTGGTGGGGACTTGAATATGGTCCATGCGGTCCTGACAGTGAGATGTTCTATGTAAAAGATGATGTTCCACCATGCGGACCTGACTGTAAGCCAGGCTGCCATTGTGGTAAGTATACTGAGATTGGTAATGACGTATTCATGCAGTACGAGAAGCATCATGATGGTCGTCTTACACCACTTGCTCAGAAGAATGTTGATACAGGTTGGGGACTTGAGCGTATTCTTGCATTCCTTAACGGAGTAGATGACGTTTACAAGATCGACCTTCATGCTCCTGTTATCGCTTATATTGAAAAAGAGAGCGGAATCAAGTACGAGTCAGATGAGAAGACAACAAGATCTATGAGAATTCTTGCTGACCACACTCGTACAGCAGTTATGCTTATTGGAGATGAGGCTAAGCTTCTTCCTTCTAATACAGGTGCTGGATATATCCTCAGAAGACTTATCAGAAGAGCTGTAAGACATGCAAGAACACTTGGCCTTAACAAGGAGCAGATCCTTGGCGTAGCTAAGATCTATATCAGCGAGTATGTTGACAGCTACGAGCACCTTAACAAGAATCAGAAGTTCGTTCTTACGGAGCTTGAAAGAGAAATCACTCGTTTCGAGGCTACTCTTGAGAACGGTATGAAAGAGTTCAAAAAGATTCTTGATGCTACTTCAGCAGCAGGCAAGAAAGAAATCGAGGGTAAGGATGCATTCTTCCTTTATGATACCTTTGGTTTCCCTGTAGAACTTACAGCTGAGCTTGCAGAGGAAGAGGGACTTACAGTTGATGAGAAGGGCTTTGCTGCTTCTATGGAAGAGCAGAAGCAGAAGGCTAGAGAGAACCAGAACTTCTCAGCTAACCTTACAACTGGAGCTGGTGTATTTGATAATCTTGAGGAGTCTGTAACAACGCAGTTCCTTGGCTATGATGCAATTACATGCGATGGTACTGTTGTAGCTATGGCTGGCGCAGATGCTCTTGTATCTGAGCTTACAGAGGGACAGCAGGGAACTATCCTTACAGATAAGACTACATTCTATGGCACAATGGGTGGTCAGGTTGGAGATATCGGTGAGATCGTTTCTTCTGACGGAGCTAAGTTTGTAGTATCAGAGGCTATTAAGGTAGCTGGTGGCAGAACAGCACACGTTGGTAAGGTAGTAGCTGGAAGCTTCAAGGTTTCTGATAAGGTATCACTTAATGTTGATGCTGATAACAGAGCTAAGACTTGTCGTAACCACTCAGCAACTCACCTTCTTCAGAAGGCACTTCAGCAGGTTCTTGGTGATGGCGTTGAGCAGGCTGGTTCATATCAGGATCCAGACAAGACAAGATTTGACTTTAGCTATCATCAGGCTATGACAGCAGAAGAGATCCAGAAGGTTGAAGAGATTGTTAATGCCAAGATTCTAGAGGCACTTCCAGTTGTAACTAAGGAGATGTCTATAGAAGAGGCCAAGAAGACAGGTGCTATGGCACTGTTTGGTGAAAAGTATGGCGAGACTGTAAGAGTTGTCAACATGGGCGACTTCTCTATCGAGCTTTGTGGTGGTACTCATGTAGCTAACACAAGCCACATCGGTCTTTTCAAGATCCTTTCTGAGAGCGGCGTTGCTGCAGGAGTTCGTCGTATCGAGGCTCTTACAGGAGACAACGCAAGAGCATATTACAAGAATGTTGAGGCTAATCTTGGAGATGCAGCTAAGGCTCTCAAGACTACACCAGCAGATCTTGTTGATCATATCAAGAAGCTTCAGGAGGAACTCAAGGCTCTCAGAAGCGAGAATGAGTCACTTAAGAGTAAGGAAGCTCAGGCTGCTCTTGGTGATGTAACTGATCAGGTTGTTGAGGTTAAGGGAGTTAAGCTTCTTGCTACAGCTGTTAAGGGTGTAGACATGAACGGACTTCGTGATCTTGGCGATCAGATGAAGACCAAGCTTGGAGAAGGCGTTGTTGTTCTTATCTCAGAAGCTGATGGCAAGGTTAACCTTGTAACTATGGCTACTGATGGAGCAATGGCTAAGGGAGCTCATGCTGGTAACCTTGTTAAGGCAATTGCACCTAAGGTTGGCGGTGGCGGCGGTGGTCGTCCAAACATGGCTCAGGCTGGTGGTAAGAATCCTGCAGGTATTCAGGAAGCACTTGCGCAGGCGAAGGCTGTTCTTGAAACTCAGATTAATTAATAATAAAATTATCAAAAATGTGCTTGACAGACATGAGATATGTGTTAAAATTATTCATGTTATGTGAGCTAATGGGCTTAGTATAAGCATAATAAATAACCCAATCAGTCATGTACTTGAAGGGACTGAAGGGAGGGTAAGAGTAGAGATGTCAACAGTAGTAGTAAAAGAAAACGAGACTTTGGATAGCGCACTGCGTCGTTTTAAGAGAAGTTGCGCAAAGGCTGGTATCCAGCAGGAGATCCGTAAAAGAGAGCACTACGAGAAGCCTAGCGTAAGACGCAAGAAGAAGTCTGAAGCAGCAAGAAAGCGCAAATATAACTAAATCAAATTTATGAAAAGTCCTTGGAGTTTTCTCCGGGGACTTTTTTCTTTGTAATATCACAAGTCTGTGATAGAATTATGTTTGTTACGTTTAAGATTCTAGGCGAGCTGACTTTATGTGGATATATTTTTTGATTACTATTTTAATACTGGCTATTTTATCTGCGGCCGTGATCTATCATGACACTCACAGCTTTGTGGTGAGAAGATATGATATAGATTCTGATAAGGTGAGTAGAGATTATACATTTGTTCTTTTATCAGATCTTCACGGATACGTTTTTGGTAACAACAACGATAAACTGATAGATGCTGTGGTGGCTGAGAATCCTGATGCCGTATTGTGTGCAGGTGATATGTTTACCGCTCACAGAATCAAGGGAGAGATCAGGTATCAGGCTGGATTTCATGTTCTGACTGAACTGGCAGCCAAGTTCCCTGTATATATGGGAAATGGCAATCATGAACATAAGATCAAGACCTTTACTAATGAGTTTGGAAATCTTTTTTCCAGATATAGAAGTGGTCTTCAGAAAGCTGGAGTAGTAGTGCTTGAGAATGATAGTACGAATATTGAAGATGCAAATATCCGTATTACTGGCCTTGATCTTAAACATGATTATTTTCGTAAGGTTGTTAAGCTTGAAATGGAAAAAGGCTATGTTGATAAGCTTGTAGGACATAGCGACAAGAATGCATTTCAGGTTTTGATAGCACATAATCCACAGTACTTTAATGAATATGCAAGCTGGGGAGCTGATCTTACTGTATCAGGTCATGTGCATGGAGGTATCATAAGACTTCCGCTTCTTGGAGGTGTTATTTCTCCGGCAATAGCTCTTTTCCCTAAATATGATGGTGGTAAATTTGTAGAAAATGGCAGAACTATGATCCTGAGCAGAGGCTTAGGTACACATAGTATCCATGTCAGAATGTTTAACCCTGGAGAAGTTGATGTTATCAGGGTTCATAAAAAGTAAGAATTATCGTTTTTTATGAGGTAGGAAATGTCACTGGAAGTTAAACTACAGGTGTTTGAAGGTCCACTGGATCTTTTGCTACATCTGATTGATAAGAACCAAATAGATATCTATGATATTCCGATTGCTACTATAACTGATCAGTATCTGGAATATATTAATGCCATGCAGAGCGATGATATGGATGTTACAAGTGAATTCCTTGTTATGGCAGCGACACTGATCGATATTAAGTGCAAGATGCTTCTTCCTAAAGAGGTTAACGAAGAGGGAGAAGAAGAGGATCCAAGAGCAGAGCTCGTTGAAAAGCTTCTTGAATACAAGATGTACAAGTATATGGCCTATGAGCTTAAGGACAGGCAGATGGATGCCGGACTTTCATGGTATAGAAATAAGAACATTCCGCAGGAAGTCAAAGAGTACGAGATGCCTGTTGACCTGACTGGACTTATCGGTGATGCAACATTATCCAAGCTTAATGAGATTTTCCAGGAGCTATTAAAGAGGCAGGAAGACAAGGTCGATCCTATTCGTAGTAAGTTCGGTAACATTGAAAAAGAGGAAATCGACATGGATGCCAAGACCTTGTACATCAAGGCTTATATCCGTGAGCATTCACGTTTTAGTTTCAGACAGCTTCTTGAGAAACAGCATAGCAAGACGGAAATCATTGTTACGTTCCTTGTAATGCTGGAGGAGATGAAGCTCGGAGAGATTGAGATCGAGCAGGAAACAACATTTGGAGATATTATAATTACGTCCAGGAAGGCAAGCTGATATGACAAGAGAAGAGGGAGCAGCTGTAGTAGAGGCTATTCTATTTACTATGGGGGATTCTGTAGAAATTAGCGCACTTGCTAAGGCTATGGAAACTGATGCAAAAGAAGTAAAGAAGTATATTGAATACTTAAAAGAAAAATATGAAAAGTCCGATAGTGGAATTGGTTTAATAGAGCTGGAAAAGGCAGTCCAGTTATGTACCAAAAAGGAAATGTATGAATATTTAGTTAAAATTGCCAAGGCACCTAAAAAGGCAGTTCTGACTGATTCGCTTATGGAAACTTTGTCTATTATCGCCTACA
>JAEEGI010001839.1_pt1 | contig 52498 bp, 46 predicted proteins | sample 8958751 | NCBI WGS metagenome assembly JAEEGI01 (sample SAMN16246545, study PRJNA631951) | gut metagenome | biome: gut microbiome; feature: rumen; material: KS-attached | host: Bos | place: Iran: Karaj | collected 2018-10
CGCGACGAGCCCCAGTGGACCATCGAGGCGGTCGCCAAAGAGGTGGGCTTCAGCAATAGGCTGATGCTTCACGAGATGATGAAGAGGTACGTTGGCCTCACGCCTGCTCAGTACCGCGATACAGCACTCTGAAGATGACGCAGGCGTAGATGATGGGAACGATGATGGTGAGCAACTCCATCGGCAGGTTCTCGGCACCGTTGGCATCTCCCACGAGGAGTGCCGACACAACAGGAACAATTGTTGCGGTGAGAATATAGAGCACCATCCAGATTCCTACATGTTGCAAACGTCCACGATAGCAGATGGCAATGGCCGTGCCCAAGGGCAGATAGACCAGCAGTAGCGAAACGGCAACCGCCAGGGAAGCCATCTCGAACGCCGGTGACAGTCCGGTGAAGAACCCCGCCACATTGAGAGCCAGCACCAGCCACCATAGTTTCGTCATCGGTCGATAGAGTTTCCGCATGCCACGCATCATGGCATAGTACATGATGACAGCACCTGCCGTGTCGATGATGGCCTGCATCCAGTGGAAGTGTTCTCTTACCCAGTGCGAGAATGGCGACCACCCCTCAATGGCCTGCACGAGCATGCATATAAAAGCCACCACAAGCAGCCAGCATGGCAGCCCGCTTTCCACATGATCTACTTTCCTTAATTGTGCTACGCTTCCCACCTCTTCGGGACTTGTAGGTTTTGTGTCTTTATTCATCGTATGACTATGTCGTTAGTGTTTTTAGCATTGCAAAATTACAAAAAAAATCCTTTGTTGCATGCCTTGCCAACGATTTGTTGTTCGAAAAAGCGTAATATTCTTACAAAATCGCCGAATTCTTACAACAACGTCAGCGATTTCTGCGCTCTCGAAGCCGTCTTTCGTTAAAAAATGACTAAATTTGCAAAATGATATTCTCCTTGCACACGCACAGTTCAGCTTATCAGCATGATGCAACCACGGAGTTATGATAGACTAACAATTACCTAAAATAAAACAAATCATGAAGAAAGTTCTATTAACTATTTTTGCCATCGTTACATCATTGGCATGTTCTGCACAGTGGACACAGACCGATCGTACCCTGCACACGATTGGCGACGGACTGAAAGCTGTGCTTGGTTCTGTTGAGCGCCAGCAGGCTGCAAAGTTGCAAGCCCAGCAGAAGGCGCAGTATCAGGCAACGTTCGACGAAGCCTACGAAACCGCTAAACTGCTTGAGGAAAACGGCGAATATGCTGAAGCACTGAGCAAGTATGAGGACGCCGCGAAGTTGAACTGCGACTACGGCTACGCCGACCAGCGCAAGTTGTCGAGTAAGATCACGAGCCTCTACAAGGTGGTTGGGAAGACGGAAGAAGGACCGAGCATCCTGAACAACGACAAGGTGACGCTGAGCGATTACTCCGCCTACCGCTTCATGAGAGAGAACCCCATCTGTCAGGCTAAGAAGATGCGTACAGATACACGCATCATCCGTGTGTGCCTGTCGGACAAGGAGACCCGCATTGAGTTTGAGTGTGAGAATCCCTATTGCCCCGGCGCTGTTTCGGCTCATCCCAAGACCTACATCAAAGGCAACAAGGGTGGCAAGCTGAGCATTGTCGGCACCGACAACGTCGTACTAGCACCGGGCAAAGTCATCGTGCCCTTCCCTTACCAGAAGCTTCGCTATGCACTCATCTTCCCGCCGCTGCCTGCCGAAGCTACTTCCTTTGAGGTTGCCGACGGACGTGGCTACTGGAAGTTCACCGATGTGAAGACACGATAATCAACAATAACAAACTGCACACACATATAATTAATAATAATCATTTTCAATTTAAAACAAAACAAAATCAATTATGATGAAAAAGACTCTTTGGATGATGGCTGCCATTCTATTCTGCAGCTTGAGCTCAACAATGCTGACAGCATGTAGCGACGACGATGACGACCCGAAGGACGAAGGAAAGGGAAATGTTGAAGTTCGCGTGGCAGTGGTGACCCAGCGTGACACCTACAAGATGTTCACCTTCGATTTCACTCTCACCGGTCCTGATGGCAAGACCAACACTTATAAGTTCGATTCCAGTGACAAGAACGACGATAAGTTCTATGAGGCAGAGGCCAACACCTTCCAGGTAGCTTGCATGCCTTACCTCTTCTACCCCGGCGCAACGAGCTTCTTCGAGAATGTCGTCATGCACCACTATGTCTTCAAGAATGTGCCGAACGGGGCAAAGATCGATTACAAGACCGTCTCACACCTTGTGAGGAGCTTCCAGCCTGAAGAGAAAGGCAACAAATTCCTCATGGCTACCGTCATGGTGACCTATGTTACTGCTGATGGTCAAGTGCATCCGCTCAAACCCTTCGATTTCAACTTTGGCATTTACGACAAGGCCATGTGGGAGAAGAACATTGAGAAGTATGACAACTATACTGTTCCGCAGTCTACCAATTCGGTTACCGTTGTTTATCCAACGAATTAGCTTTATTAAGAAGATGCTCCTCTTTTTACGAAAAGTCAATTTATTAACAATACACGAAGATGAAAAAGAATATGACAAAGATGCTGCTCCTGGCAACGATGCTCATGGCAAGCAGCAGTATGTGGGCTTACGATTTCATTGTTGACGGCCTGCGTTATAGCAAAAAGTCGGCCAACGAGGTTTGGGTGGCTAAGTATTCAGAATACGCTTCTTCTGTGAACTACGAGGGCGACATCGTCGTTCCCGATGAAGTGGTTTACGAAGGCGTTACCTATAAGGTGACGGGTGTCGACCAATGGGCTTTTGGCAATAACTCAAGAATCACATCGGTCACTCTCGGCAACAACGTGAAGACGCTCGACGAGAAATCGTTCTATCAGTCGAGGAACATAAAGAAGGTAGTCTTGGGTAAAAGTGTCGAAAAAATCATGGCCTATGCTTTTGACTCGTGTGATAAACTCACCGGCATGCAATTGCCTGAAAGTCTTGTTGAGATAGGCGAGTGTGCTTTCTCGGCCACATCAATCACCTGGATTGCCATTCCCGACAAGGTGACCACTGTAGGCAGAGCCGCCTTTATGTCATGCAGTGAACTTGCATCGGCAACGATTGGCAAGGGCTTGACTACCATCGGGGACGAGATGTTCGCCTCCTGCTCGTCGCTGAAGAGCGTCACCGTGCCCGACCACGTGAAGACCATCGGCAATAAGGCCTTCTCCCAAGCGGGTATCGAAACAGTCTATATCGGCAAGGGCGTCACCAGCATCGAGAAGCTGGCTTTCGCAGCCTGCCAAAGCCTGAAGACCGTTTACGCCGCTCCTGCAAAACCTGCTACCCTAGGCACCAACGTGTTCTATCAGCTGGATTTATCCAAAATAAGCCTTGTGGTTCCTACGGGTTCGAAGAGCGCCTATCAGAGTGCTGACATCTGGAAGGAGTTCGGTAAGATTTCGGAAATGGACAACATCGAGACTGCCAACATCCAGCAGGCTACAGAACAGGTCACATTGAAGGGCATCTACGACATCAATGGTCGCCAGCTGCCTGCCATGCAGAAAGGCCTGAACGTCGTGAAGATGAGTAATGGCGAGACTCGCAAGGTGGTTGTAAAATAAACCCCGGCGCCGCCATCACTTCTTTCGAAGAACTAATAAATAGGTTTTAGCAAAGCATGCCCCCTGCCCAACCGTCGTGTTGTGCAGGGGGCTTTTTATTGGTACAAATCGTTTCATCAACGGCGACAACGCATGTGTCCATCTAGAGCACTGCTCCAAACCTTACAGCGCATTGCTCCGTACCATACAGAGCATAGCTCCGTACCATACAGAACATAGCTCTGTAACCTCCAGAGCATTGCTCCGTAACGCCCAAAGCATTGCTTTCGGAGGCCAGGAGCATTGCTTTTGGAGGCCAAGAGCATTGTTCTGACAGTCTGAAAGCAATGCTTTTGGAGTCTGGGAGTAATGCTTTTAGACGTGAAAAGCATAGCTTTTGGGAGGAATGGAAACTTGTGTAGCAAATATAGCATGTGTAGCAGAACATCTGGGATTCATTTTTTTCGAACACGAATCATACGAATGAACACAAAAATCGCCCATTTCATCGGGAATTATGACGCATTTCTTCCATTTTTCTCCTGTGGCAAAACGGGCCTCAACCAAAACTGTTAAGTAGTTGTTAAGCGATTTCCTTGGTTTTTTCATTTTAATTATTTAAATTTGCAGCGGAATAAGTAACTTTGTAATTAACATAACAATATAATAAAAGGAGTTCGCTATGAAGAAGGTTCTACTGTTCGCAATGTTGTTGCTGCCACAGAAAATAATAATTAAGAATCCTGTTCAATACCCCAAGTGTGATAATCTCCGAATAATTCGGTGAATATAGCACAAAAGAAACTATTGTTTAATTTATAATAAATCTATAAAACATGAACAAACTATTAATTACCTTATTTGCAGTAACCCTGCCATCTATGTTATTAGCACAACAGAAAGTTGATACGAATGGTCACGTGGGTATTAGCACAACTGCTACGTCTTTCAATTCTCCTTTCTCAGTAGGCAGCTCTGGAGGAACAGAAGCTTATGTTACTGGTGGTAGCTTGACGAAAGTAGTGGGTGTTTCTGGCTGTCCGATGGTCAATACCAAGGGTGTAGGCATTTTCGGCTCATCTTCCTACCCTTATTACAATTACATTGACGGTCAGTATGCCGGTTTCTTCTATGGCAATGTGAAGGTCAGCAATGGTACTATCAACGGAACAGTGACGAGCGGCAGCGATGCCCGTCTGAAGGAGGATATCACGGATATTGCCGACACAGAACGTGGTGATGACGGCAGCGTCGCTGGCAAGCTGGTGCGTCTCACGCCTATCTCATATCACTATAAGGACATGAATGCCGGCAAGGACCGGGGTACCTATATCGACAAGTATGGCAATGAGGTGGAGCTGCCTGAGGAGGAACCCAGCCAGGTGATGACGAAGCGCCACTTCGGCTTCATCGCGCAGGAACTACAACAAGTGTATCCCGACCTGGTGTATGAGGAGGCCAACGGGTATCTGTCCGTAAACTACACCGAGCTGATTCCCATTCTTGTGGAGAGCATCAAGGAACTGAAGGCAGAGGTTGATGAGCTGAAAGCTGCTGCATCCAAGGAAAACGGCGGTTCCCTCACAAATGGGGTTCAGGATCCTCTCTCCCTTCCCTATAGGGATGGGGCAGGGATAGGCACCTCCCTGTCCCAGAACGTCCCGAACCCGTTCACGGAGAAGACAGATATTGCCATTTTCCTGCCTGAGTCAGTACGCGAGGCCACACTCTACATTTATGACCTCTCGGGCAAGCAGCTGGAACAGCACCCCATTGAGGGCCGCGGTGAGACGGTGATGACCATCCATGCCGACAAAATGGATGCAGGCATGTACATCTACTCCCTCATTGCCGACAAAAAGGTGGTGACAACCAAGAAGATGATTGTAGTGAAATAGTCGCTAAAGGAGGAAATCATGATGAAGTAGCATGTGTTTTTTACTTTGCTTTCCGTGTGTCTGGCGACCATTCTTCATCAAGGATGGCACTCTTGCTGCATTATCAGTTGACCTTGGCATCATTCTTTAGTAACTATATATTGAGAAGTCTTGAATGTAGTGAATTAATAAAAAGATAAAGCTATGAGGAGGTTATTACTATTTGCACTGTTGTTGCTGCCACAGCTGCTGGTGGCACAGGACGTGTACCATAAGTTCACGGAGAACCATAAGGTTTGGTTGTATATTCATCCCAACAAGCATAGCTCTTACCAGTTTTATACTGACGGCGATACCATTGTTGCCGGATATGACTGCATGAAGCTCTACAGCGACAACTATGTGGGTAACTCCGGAATAAAAGAGTATAGGCACTACCATGGAGCCCTATTTGACGAGGGGAAAAGAACTTACCTCATCGAGGCTGGCAGCGAGATGCCTCGCTTACTCCAAGACTTCGACATGGAAGAGGGCGATAGCATTACGGGGAGTAATAGGAATTTTGCCGTGAATAAGATTGATACAGTTTCGTTTGAAGGCAGGAACTTCCGTAGAATCGCTGTCAGTTCTGAAGAGATTTCCTGGAATCCCTATACAGGGTATTGCTATGAAGGTATAGGAAGTAGTGGTTCCTATTTCTTAGCCCCTCTTTATATGTCACACTGGCATCCTACCCGTTTTGGTGCATGCTATCTTGATGGGGAAATGCTTTTCTGCGACGTGGACTATTGGGGCGAACGAATTCTTGAATGGATCGACGTATTTAAGGATATCATCAGCGGCATAAATAGATTATCCAGCGTTGCTCCTTCTAATAACGCCATCTACGACCTCTCGGGCCGGCGAGTGGCAAATAGTTCCGAGTTTCAAGGTTCTAGTTTCAGGCTCCCTAAGGGCGTGTATATACAAAACGGGAAAAAGGTCGTGGTTAAGTGAGAGCAACCTTCGTTTATGCTTATCTTTGCATACCAATAAAAATCATATTAAACGATAATAGTAAAAGGACAAAGACTATGAGAAGAATGATTCTTTTTTATGCTGTGTTGCTTTCTGGAATGAGTTGTCAGGCAATATGGGCACAGACAATTTGTCATGATGAAATCTTTTATGAAATCAACACCAATACGATGACAGCAGAGGTTGTGGCTGGAGACTCCCCCTATACAGGTTCTGTTGTTATCCCCGACTCTATCGTTATAGAAGGTAAGACATATCATGTTACTTCTGTAGGCGATGAAGCCTTTTATAACTGCGATGCTCTATCATCAGTTAAGATAGGCAAACAAATAGAACGAATTGGCAGTTCATCTTTCCAAAAATGTACTACCTTGAGAGAGGTCAATATTCCGAATGGTGTGTTAAGTATTGGAGGATATGCTTTCAGCCATTGCGACCAATTGGTTAAAGTTACATTAGGGGAGAATCTGAAGACTATCGGTATCTATGCTTTTGCAGAATGTAGAAATCTGAGGAAAGTAGTGATTCCTGATTCTGTCAGTCAGTTAAAAGATTATGCCTTTTCGAATTGTGTGAACCTACGGAACGTGGTTCTTGGAAAAGGGCTGATGAAAATAGCCAAAGGAGCATTCTCGCATTGCTCGGAATTAAGTGCAATTGCTATTCCTGAGGGGGTGCAGGTAATAGAGGATGACGCATTTATCAAATGCGGGTCCTTAGGCGCCGTGGAAATCCCGTCTAGCGTTACAACTATCGGTAACCAGGCATTCATGTCTTGTTCGTGTTTGAATGGCATTATTTTGCATGAGGGTTTGGAGACGATAGGGGACAAAGCCTTCTTCGACTGTGGCTTCGTGAAGCGACTAGAGCTTCCCAACTCATTGATTTCGCTGGGCGAGGAATCCTTCTCTTCGTCGCAAGTCATAGAGATTGTTATAGGGGAGGGCCTGAAAGTCATTCCTAAGAATGCTTTCAGATCTTGTTATGCTCTACGCTCAGTATCTTTCTCTGAAGGTTTGACGACCATTGGTGAAACCGCTTTTGCTCATTGTGAATACTTACGGTCTTTGGTATTTCCTAAGAGTATCAGGACAATCGGGAAAAAAGCTTTTTCGATGTGTTTTGGCTTGGAAGAAGTAGTGATTCCTGATGGTTTGACAAAGATAGGGGAATACGTTTTCAGTGGTTGTAATAGTATGAAGACCTTGACCCTCAACAACACACTTGAGGAAATTGGCGAAGGGGCTTTTAACAGTTGTGAAAGATTAACCGATATCGTGTTGCCACCAACTGTAAAAGTGATAGGGTATGGAGCATTCATGACTTGTTCCAGCCTCAAGAACATTCAGTTGCACGAAGGTCTGCAGAGAATTGAAAAGTGTGCTTTTGCAGAATGCAGGGCATTAGAATCATTGGTTATTCCTCAGGGTGTTGAAGTGATTCCCTATGAGTTTTGCCGTGCTTGTGAGAGTTTGGAAAGCGTAGACATTCCTCAGAGTGTGACCGTTATCGAAGATAGGGCTTTCTATGGGTGCAGGTCTTTGCAGTCGGTAGTTGTTCCGGATAGTGTTGATATCATCAAGAGTTATACGTTTGCTGACTGTTCCAGTCTGAACAAGGTCACTTTGCCTGATCAGCTGACGAGAATCTATGCTGCTGCTTTCTATAGATGCTCCTCATTATGTTCCATAAAGTTACCAAAAACATTAATTTCGATAGGTGGGGCAGCCTTTGCTGAATGTAGTTCTCTGTCTTCTATTTCTATTCCTGATAATGTTTGGGATATTGAACAGTCGGCATTCGCTGGCTGTACTGCGTTGAAAACTATTTCATTGGGTTCGGGGCTTAAGTTTATGTACTATGATACATTTGGATATTGTCATTCGGTTGAGGATGTATATTGTTATGCCACAGCAGCGCCCTATTGTGATCAACAGACATTCCAAGGTGTGCCGTTTGAGACGGCAGTCTTACATGTTCCTGACTCGGCATTGCATAGCTATCAGGAAACGGAGCCATGGAAGAACTTTGCGCTGATAGTCGGCATTGAGTCAGAAGAAAAGGATGTGCCGGCCATGCTATCTAATAGCCCATCATGGACATACCACTCACGAGTGTATGACAGGATGACATATCCGATGCCGATAGGTTATACAAATGCAGAGATACACTATTCGTTGTCGGATAGTGTTGAAAAGAACGGGAAGACATATCTCACGCTTACCCGTGAGGAATACGACGTCGCTGCTAAGCCAGGATCGATGCGGGCGAATCGCATAGCAGGCAAAGACTACAGCCTCGGTATCAGAGAAGAAGGCGGAAGAATCTTTGTTGATGCCGATGAGTTCCAGGCACTCTATGGTGACAAGTCGACGGTACCCTATGAACAGGTTGATGATGAATACCTCATTTACGACTTCACGCTGAAGAAAGGCGACTTTTTCGGTGCAGGCGATGTTTTCGTTGAAAATATCGATGTTGTGAAGACTATGGATGGTGTTGACAGGAAACTATATGTCCTAAGTAGCGGACACAAGATATTGGAAGGGGTCGGTTGCTTGTATTCCGAAGGAGAACTGATAAACTACCTTGCCTATCCTCCTGTGGAAGAAACCTCAATAGGATGGAAATATACTTTCTTGGGTAACTATCTTAAAAATGACGAGATTATATACGGAATCTCCTCAGAAGATGTTGATCAACTAATTACAAATATCGATTTACAGCAAATAAGACAAGTAGATTCCAATGCCATCTACGACCTCTCGGGCCGACGAGTGGCAAATAGTTCCGAGTTTCAAGGTTCTAGCAAACTTCCCAAGGGCGTATATATACAAAGCGGGAAGAAGTTCGTGGTGAAATAACGATATCATTTAACTCTCAAAACAATGATATGATGACGGGAGGGGCGCAGGCGCGCCTGCGTCCTTCCTTCCTCTCTTCCTTAGAAATGAGGGATGAAAGGAATGGAGTGTTAAAAGCGTGAAAGGCTTGCAGGACAAAAAGAAAATGCAATGATACAAATTTGCGTAATGCACCTTTGTATCATTGCATTTTTTTCCTATAACAGCCAGCGAAGGTAACTTGTGATGGTTGCCGTTTGCAGGTGGGCTACTCAATGTTTTGCTGCACGCGGTCGTAGAACTGCTCGACGATGGTGAGCATGTCGACGGGCAGGAACTCAAGGGCACGGTCGGCAATGGCATCGGGGATTTCGTAGCAGGCCTCGGCGACGGAACAGGCGATGGCACCTTTGGTATCGGTGTCGCCCTGAGCCATGATGGCATTACGAAGTGTTCCCTCAAAGTCCTCGGCATCGAGGAAGCAGCGCAGTGCCCAGGGCACGGTCTCCTGACAGGTGGAGTCGAAGTGGCCGTTGGAGCCGATGCGGAAGATGTCGCGCAGCGGTGGCAGCTGGTACTGGAAGTTGCGTGCCACAGCACCTTCTATCTCGTCCTTCGTCAGTCGGCAGGTGCGAAGCCAGTAGATGACGGTGGCGATGCATTGTGCACCGCGGATGCCTTCCTGGTGGCAGTGGCTCACCTCAGCACTCTGCTTGGCTTGCCGTTGCAATTCTTCATAGTCGTTGAAGAGCCATCCCACGGGGCTGACGCGCATCGCCGACCCGTTGCCGAAGGAGGCCTGAGGCAGGTGGTTGCGCTCGCCGAGCCAGTGGAGGAACATGTTTCCGTAGCCACCCTTGGGGTTGGGGTAGCGTTGGCACCATTCCACGAGCGTCTCCTTGTAAGGTCGTTCGTTGAGAATGGCATCAGCAATGGCGACGGTACAAATGGTATCGTCGGTGAAGTCACAGTCTTCTGTGAAGAGTTCGAACCCTTCCGTGGGCTTCTCGTCGAACTCGAAGCGCGACCCTACAATATCTCCGATGATAGCGCCTAACATAATAGATGTTGAGAAGTTTAGAGGTTGAGAAGTTGAGTTATTTGTCTTTGTTGGCCTTTATCGTATTAACGAGAGCGCCAGTCAATTGGTTGCAGTCATTATAGATAGAATAGAATTCGTCATCGGTGAGGTAGTTGGTCTCATGAAGCAGTTCGAGCCAGTATAAGGTTTCTCTTGCTTCTTTTAGGGCAATGGCATGCTTATTGACGAAATCTGCGTTGCTAACAGCGTCTTGTCCTTCGCTTATGTTTGCTCCAATACTCGTTCCACATCGTAATAGCTGATCGACAAGTCTAGAGACGATTCGGTTGTTGTCATATTTGTCAAGAAGATATTGGCATAGCATGATGGTGCGTTTGCCAAAGTTCTTACCAAGTTTATATAAAATACTATGATTTGCCATGGTCTATAATATATTTAGGTAATTGACTCAACTTCTCAACATCTCAACGCCTCAACGTCTCTTGCGTGTACTCCCTCCGAGAATCGAACTCGGATCTAATCTTTAGGAGAGACTTGTTCTATCCATTGAACTAAGGGAGCCCATGGCTTTTTTGACCTAAGCGACTGCAAAGATACGAAAAGTCGAGAGCAAAACAAAAGAATTTATTCATTTTTTTTGCCGATACGGAGTATCTTCGCGACTTTTGTCGCAAAGGTACCAAAAAGTTTCTTGTTTCTAGTTCCTAGTTTTTTATTTGTTGTTCCTAGTTTTTAAGATAATTTATTCATCCATACCGCCCTGATTGCCGAAGCCGCCGTTGTCGCGGCCACCTTCGGGACGATCCTGGCCCTGTCCCTGACCTTCTTCGTCTTCGCGCAGCTTCGGTTTCATGTTACCGAAGTTATAGGTGAGCGTGAAGTTAACGGTGCGGGAGCGGCGCCGGTTCAGCTGATGGCGCATGAATGTCTGGCTCTCCGTGATGTTCTCCCAGCGGCGCGAGTCGAGTACGTCGCGGCAGTTGATGGCGAGCATGAGCTTCTTGTCGAAGAAGTGCTTGCGCAGTCCGAAGTCAAGACCATAGGCGGGTTTGCGATAACCCTGCGTGATGACCTGCTTCGAGCGGTAGTTGCCCGTGAGCTGTATGGAGAGGTCGTAGGGCAGGATGAACGATGCAATCATGCGTGCGTTCCAAGTGAAGCGCGACTGCTCCTCGCCGGTGACGGTCTGTCCGTCGATGTTGTACGTAAACCCGTTGAGTTTATAGTAGTAGGCATTGGCTGACGTGGTGAGGTCGAGGAATCGGAAGAGCTTATTCTTCACCGTGAGCTCCAGTCCCGACGAGAGACTCTTCGCAACATTCTTCGAAGTGGAGTAGAACAGGCCATCGGTGGGGTTCTGCCAGTTGATGCGCTGCATGACATCGCTCGTGGGGCGGTAGTAAGCAGAAATCATCATCGAGTGCTCGGTCCACGTCTTCAGATAGTTAATAGAGAAGGAGTTGCTGTATTCCGGTGTGAGCTCGGGGTTACCAAAGGAGACGGTGGTGGCGTCGCGGGTGTCGCGGAAGGAGTTGAGCTGTCCTCCCCACGGACGGCGCAGACGGCGCGTGTAGTTCAGCTGCAGCTGGTCGTTGTCGGTGATCTGATAGGAGAGAAACACCGACGGGAACAGCTGGAAGTAGTCCTTCTTGAAGGCGGTGGGAGCCCCACCCCTGCCCTCCCCAGTAGGGAGGGAGGACGAAGTGTTGCTCGAGGCGTGCTCCTGTTCCCAGTCGTAGCTCTCTGTATCGACGCGCCAGTACTCGCCGCGCAGACCACCCATCACACCGAAGTTGCCGAATTTCAGCGTGGCGGTGGCATAGAGGGCGTGCACATCCATATCGTAGATGAAGCGGTTGAAGTAGAGTTTGTCCTCAACAGCGGCATGACCGTCCCAGTACTGGTTGTCGATGAACGACTCCTGTGGCGTGTTCTCATGCGAGAAGCGAGCCTGATAGCCCGCCTGCATCTGGAAGGTCTCGGAGATGGGGTTCTCATAGTCGAGCTTCACCTCCCAGGTGCGATTGTTCATGTGCATGGGCCGCGACTGGTAGTTATACTGGGTGGGCTGTGGTGTAGGAGTATAGAAGACCGTGCTGTCCTGATAGAAGTTGTCGTTGTCTGACTTCCAACGGTGGAAATCGACAACGAAGTCCAGATAGTGTCGGTCGGTGAAGGAGTGTCGGTAGTTGAACTCCGTGTAGAGCATCTGCATATCACCGCGTGAGCGGTTGAGACGTGTCATCGTGCGATCAGGTGAGAGGGTGGTGAAGTCGTAGCCGTCGAAGGTGCCGGCGTTGAGGCCTTCGCTACCGTCGAGGGAACCATAGTGGTAGGGTGTGAGACCACGGTTGTTGTTGTGTCCTTTCATCATCATGCCCGACAGCGAGAAGTCGTCCTTCTTCGTGGCATGCAAGGTGATGCCGGCACGACTGAAGAGGTTGTTGCCGCGATTGGCAGTCTCGCCACGATACCACTGAAACTGATTGGTCTGCGTGAAGAACTGCTCGCTCTCGTTGTGGCTTTTGTTCTCGCGATGGCGGAAACCGATGTTGGCATAGGCATCGAGGAGCGGTGAGTTGTAGTTGATGTTGAAGCTGGTGTTGGCACCGCCTCGCGTGTTGGCACCCACCTGATAAGAGCCGTAGTAGCCTGGCTTCAGGTCCTTCTTCAACACGATGTTGATGATGCCTGCCGAGCCTTCGGCCGAGAATTTTGCCGAGGGGTTGTCGATGACTTCAATGCGTTCGATGCTTTCTGCAGGCAACTGCTGCAGAATCTGTGCACGGTTGTCGGCGGTGAGTCCACTGGCCTTGCCGTTGATCCATACTTCCACGCTGGCGTTGCCTCGCAACGAGACGTTGCCGTCGTTGTCGACCTCGACAGAAGGGATGTTCTCCAGTGCCTCCGATGCCGACTGTCCGGCATTGGTGACCAGCTGCGACACGTCGAACGACTTGCGGTCGACCTCGAGTTTCATCGACGAGCGCTGGCCGGTGACGGTGACCTCCTTCAGCTGTCGTGCCTCCTCGGCGAGATAGAGCGCTTGCAGGTGATGGTTGCGATGGCGGTCGCTGATCTGGATGTTGCGTTCATGAGGCTTATAGCCCACGAACGACAGCTGCAGCGTGTAGTTGCCGTTGGGCAGTCCGTCGACGAAGAAGTTTCCTTCCTCATCGGTCACGGTGCCTTGCACCAAGGCATCAGTGCCTTGGCGTACCACTTTCACAGCCACGAAGCCCAATGGCTCGTTGGTCTGCCTGTCTAATACCTTACCTTTAATTAGTCCTTGTGCTGATGCTGCCAGTGCACACATGCACAGCAGCAATGAAATGAAAAACCGGTTCATACATTTGATTAGACTCACAGATAGGGAAAAAGTTTAATCGAATGCGGATTTTTTTTGTAACTATATAGAATTTGTCCGCAAAACTATCCCTTATTCTTTCCCACAATCACAAACAGCCGCTGACAGGATTCAATGGGGATGTTCCACATCTTGTCGAACACAGGAATCTCCACCGACCGGTTGAAGTCATCACAGTCGTCCACATTCCGATACTCGTCAACGGAATCCTGGATGAAGAAGTGTTCCTCGTCGTAGCCCACCACAGGCACATAATGCAGGGTTTTCCCATTGAAAAGCAATACGATGACGGGCGTTCCCTTGCTAACGGCATCTTTCAGGTCGTCGGTGGTGCCCGTGTAATACTCCGTTGTGTAGTTGCCCAGTTGTTCCTCAAATAGTACCTTGAAGCATTTGGGGTAGGCGCCCTCGCTGTGTTTACAGGGAAAGGTCGGCTGGTTGAACAATTCCACTCCGTTGACGCTCTCGCCGTAGAAACGCAGCAAGTAGGCACTGGAGCATCCCGAACATTCGTAGGTCTTCTGTGTGTCGGGAGTCGGGTTCGGAGATATGATGTACGACGACGGATGGTCGTGCCGGCTGGCATAAGTCTCCGGTGCCACCAGCCAGTTTGCACGGGCATATGCCTTCTGCTCGTCAGTCATCTTGCCGAGCATCGCCATCAGTTTGCTTAACGAATTGCCCTGGTTGCCAGGTAGTCCATCCTGATTCTGTGCGGAGCCGACTGCCACACATGAGAGCATCCCTATGACCAACAAGGTCTTAACTATTGATTTCAACTTCATTTCCTCAAACATATAATCCTGCTGCAAATATAAAAAGAATCAAGGATATAAGCAAATAATTAGCCGTTATTTCATATTTATTGCGAAAATGAAACACTCATGAACAATGATATGTTAAAAAAGCCTCACGCAAGTCATTTTATTACCATAACCTAACATAAAATAGAGAAAAAGCATTAACTTTGCAATCGTAATAGTAAATTACATCTCGATATGAGTAAAACAACAATGGGTAATAAGCTACCCCGAAAACTAGAGCAGAAGATGCAGACGGTTGGTGAGCAAATCAGGCTGGCACGATTGCGTCGTGACCTTAGTGTTGCTCAAGTGGCTGAACGTGCAACGTGTTCACCTATGACAATTGCTAGAATCGAAAAAGGTGCTCCGACTGTCGCCATTGGAATTTATCTCCGTGTGCTCTATGCCCTCCAGCTGGATGATGATATCCTATTGCTGGCACAGAAGGACGAAATGGGCCGGGCTTTACAAGATCTTGCACTGAAACATCGTGAACGGACGAAGCAGCGAGAGCCATCAAACACGCTTGAATGGCCGAGTCATGACGGACGTGGACTACGTCAACGTGCTTCTAAAAAACAATAAGTTATGAAGATACTGTATGTATATGCGGACTTCGACTGGCTTGAAGCACCAATGCTGGTAGGTGAGTTGGGCTATGAATCGCTTCGTGGTTCGGATTCCTATTCGTTTAGGTACGATAACGACTGGCTTCGTCAGTATGGCAGTCTTTTCCTGAGTGCCGACATCAACAACTATCCTGGCCAGCAATACACCCAGCCGAACAGAGACATTTTCGGCTGCTTCAGCGACGCATTGCCTGACCGTTGGGGACGATTGCTGCTCAACCGTCGCGAACAAATCCTTGCCACTGAAGAGCAACGACCCGTCCGCAAGCTTTCGTCGTTCGATTACCTCATGGGTATCGATGACTACTCTCGTATGGGTGGTTTCCGTTTCAAAGAGGATAAAGATGGAGCGTTTATCAACTCGGTAAAGTCGCTTCGTATTCCACCTTTGACCGACATTAAGGCTTTGGTGGCAGCCAGTATGGAGATTGAGAAGAGTGAGGAGCTTAACCAGTTGCCAGAGAAGAAATGGCTCCTGCAATTAGTTCATCCAGGCACTTCGCTTGGCGGTGCCCGTCCAAAGGCTAGTGTAATGAATGATGAAGGCTTGCTTTGTGTAGCCAAGTTCCCATCAAGGAATGACGATTATGATGTAGGTCTTTGGGAGCACCATAGTCATCTGTTAGCGAAAGAGGCTGGAGTCGTAGCTGCCGAGACGAGCGTCATTGAGATGGGCGAGAAATACCATGCTTTGCTCTCCAAACGTTTCGACAGGACAGCTGAAGGTCGAAGAAAGCATTTCGCATCAGCATTGACCTTGCTGGGTTTGACTGATGGTTGTGATGCCAAGACGGGCAACGGCTATCTGGACATCGTGGACTTCATCCTCCAGAACTGCTGTGACGTGGAGCAGAACCTGCGTCAGCTCTATCGTCGAGTGGCATTCAATATAGCCATAGGCAATAGCGACGACCATTTCCGCAACCATGGATTCCTGCTGACCCCACGAGGATGGACGCTATCACCGGCATACGACATGAATCCAACTCTGAATGAATATCAGGCTTTGCTCATCAACTCCACAACGAATCATGCAGACCTTCAGGTGTTGCTCGATTCTTCGGAGGAGTATATGATAGGCAAAGACGAAGCCGTGCGTATTATTGAAGAAGTGAAGGCTGGGGTGAGGCATTGGAAGTCCATAGCTTCTCGCTTGGGTATAGCCAAGCGAGAAATGGATGTGTTTGAACAGGTGTTCCAACGTTCGCTTTGAGCGTTTTTTTCTTGACACCCCTCATCGGGCCTATTATCAGATTAAAAGTATGATCGTGTTATGGAACAATTTAGAGCAATGAGGCGTAAGCGCCAACAGCTTTCGGAAGAAGAAAGCATTAGCATACTACGGAAATCCACGGCAGGGACCTTGGCTTTGCTGGGAGACAATGACTATCCGTATGCCGTTCCCATCAGCTATGTGTACCACGAAGGTAAGTTGTTCTTCCACAGTGCTTTGACTGGCCACAAGGTTGATGCCATTCGCAAGTGTGATAAGGCATCATTTTGTGTCATCGAGCGGGATGATGTTCAACCAGAGCAGTACACCACTTTCTTTCGGAGTGTAATAGCGTTTGGACGAATCCATATCATCGAGGATGAACAGGAGAAGTTGGCAACAGCCCGAATGCTTGGAAACAGATATAATCCCAACCAAGATGAGGCGCTGCAGAAGGAGATTGAAAGCGGTTTTTCGCGGATGCTGGCCATACGTTTTGACATAGAGCATCTTACTGGTAAGGAGGCGATAGAGCTGATGAGGCAGCGTTGAGCAAGGTCAAATCGCGGCGGCATCATGGTAGCGCTGACGGTAGGTGATGATTTGAGCGCGATAGTTGAGTTTACATAAAAGAATAGCACTGACGGACATGGATGAAAAGCTACAATTGCATAAGAAATCGTTTCAGGAACTGACCACGGATGAACTTTATGAACTCCTGAGAGTGCGTAGCGAGGTGTTTGTGGTTGAGCAGAACTGCGTTTATCAGGACATGGATGGTGATGACCATAAGGCCATTCATCTTTGGTTGACGAATGAAGATAAGATTGTTGCCCTAGCTCGTGTATGTCCAGCTGGAACTCACATGAGAGAGATTTCCATCGGTCGCGTCATCACCACCGAACGAGGCAAGGGCTACGGAAAACAAATCATGCTTCATGCCATTGATGCAGCCGTAGAGCATTTCGATGCAAAGTGTATTGATATTGAGGCACAGGAATATGCCCGTGGATTCTATGAAAGCGTTGGATTCAGACAATCGTCCGAAACCTTCATGCTCGATGGCATTCCTCATATAAAAATGACATGGAGAAAATGAAATAATTATGGAGTATTATAAGGATAAAGTAGCCATCGTGACAGGTGGCGCACAAGGCATCGGGCGATGCATCGCCGAAGAGTTCCAGAAAGCTGGGGCTACGGTTTGCGTGATAGATAAGCAGCAGGGTAATCACTTCGTTGGCGACCTTGCCGATAAGTCTGTGTTGGAACGTTTTGCCCAAGAGGTTATTGGGAAATATGGTCATGTGGACTTCCTCATCAACAATGCCCTTCCGCTGATGAAAGGTATCGACGAATGCAGCTACGAGGAGTTTCAATATGCCCTGAGTGTGGGCGTGACGGCTCCGTTCTATCTCGCCAAACTCTTCGCTCCATATTTCGCCGAGGGTGCTGCCATCGTGAACATCTCCTCCTCACGCGACCGCATGAGCCAGCCACAGACGGAGAGTTATACAGCGGCAAAAGGTGGTATCGCAGCTTTGACTCATGCCTTGGCGGTCAGTCTTGCAGGTAAGGTGCGTGTCAACTCCATTTCTCCTGGATGGATTGACACCGCCTATACCGTCTATGAAGGCCCCGATGCCATTCAGCAGCCAGCAGGACGTGTGGGCAATCCGATGGACATCGCCAACATGGTGTTATATCTCTGCTCCGACAAGGCAGGCTTCATTACGGGCGAGAACATCTGCATCGATGGAGGCATGACCCGTCAGATGATTTATCATGGCGACAATGGCTGGACACTAAAATGAAAGCATTGGCGTTTTAACAGATAGACGTGTATGAGATGGACAGTATTATTAGATAATAGGACAAACAACCCTGCTTTCGAAACGGAGCATGGGCTGTCAATCCTTCTCGAAACGGAGAAACATAGCATCTTGCTCGATACGGGAGCCAGCGACATGCTGATCCGAAACGCAGAGCGGTTAGGAATTGACCTCAGCAGGGTTGACTATGTTTTTATCTCCCACGGGCATAGCGATCATACCGGAGGCTTGAAGCATTTCATGGCAATCAACAAGAAGGCAAAGGTCATTGTCTCGCCAGAAACCATCAGCGGAAGGTTCTTCTCAAAACGGGGGCTTCTGCATAGCATAACAACTGCTTGGCCAGAGATTCCGCAAGAGCGATTGCTGACGATTGAGCATAGCGGAAGCATTGGCGATGACATCTATATCATAGCACACATACCTCAGATTCATCCGATGCCTGAAGGTAATCGGCATCTTTTCATCCAAGATACGCAGGGACAGTACATTCAAGATGATTTCCGACACGAATTGGCTCTGTACACAGATGGTCTGTTGTTCACGGGCTGTGCTCACAGTGGATTGGAAAACATCCTTGCTGCCTGTCCGTTACCGGTTAATACCGTTGTTGGTGGCTTCCATCTGCTCGACAATCATGAGAGCGAAGCCGAGCTTACAGAACTTTCTCACAGGCTGGCTGACACCTATCCTCAGACACAGTTCTATACCAGCCATTGCACAGGTGGTGCAACGTTTGCCATCTTGCAAGGCGTGATGGGTGATAAGATACATCCTTTTTCATGCGGAACAACAATTTGCAATATGACAGATAACATCAGATTAGTTTCAATCACTCCCGACGATCAAGAACAGTTTATCCTCGACAATCAACGGGCATTCAAATATGGAGCACAAACCGCGTTTGGCATGCGCGATGACCGCATGGAAGAAGGCGAAGAGATCATTTCAAGGAAGACCATTGAGCGTTGTATGAACGGAGAGCGGGCAGAAACCTATCGCATCGTCTGTAACGGAAATGTGGTTGGCGGTCTGATTCTTCAGATTGACCAGCAGAATGTGAAAGGCGAACTGGAAATTCTATTCGTCAATCCCGAGGTACATAGCAAGGGCATCGGCCAAGCGGCATGGAAGGTCGTGGAAGCTATGCACCCTGAAATCCGCGTCTGGGAAACCATGACTCCCTATTTCGAGAAGCGCAACATACATTTCTATGTGAATCGGCTGGGTTTCCACATCGTGGAATTCTGGAATAAATACCATCATGGCCCTGCCGTGCCCGACGATATTGAAGAGGACTGGAGCGAAGACGACGAAATGTTTGTTTTCAGAAAGTTCATGGATGCGTCCAGCAAATGAATTCCAATCCCCGCCGTGTTATTCGAAAGATATGAATATCTAAATGACGATTAAATAATAATTGTTCTATGAAAAAGATTGTAATGATTTCCTTGTTTGTGTGTGCTTGGATAGGTGCAATGGCACAGACGGAAAGATTCTGCATCGCCCGTGAGGGCAAGACAGCATCCATCATCCTGGATGCTGATGATTGGAAAGGCGTCATCCGTGCTGCCCGTGACCTTGGCGACGATGTACGCAAAGTGACAGGCGTGGCCTCGCAAGTCGACCTGCAATCATCCAATTCGGCAGGGATGCTGCCTCACGAGCGCAAGAACCTCCAGGCTTCCATCCTTGTCGGTACCATTGGCAAGAGCCGCGTTATCGACCAGTTGGTGAAGCAGAAAAAGATAGACATTCGTAAAGTACAGGGGCAATGGGAGGCCTATTTAATTGACATTGTCGATGGCAATTTGGTCATTGCAGGAAGTGACAAGCGCGGAACCATCTATGGTATTTATGAGATTTCTCAACGGATAGGCGTGTCGCCTTGGTACTGGATGGCCGATGCGCCCATCAGGCATCAAGACGAAGTGTATTATGACGGAGGCCGCCTTGTACAGCCCTCACCAAAGGTGAAATACCGCGGCATCTTCATCAACGACGAGTGGCCTTCGTTCGGCACATGGTGCACCAACCATTTCGGCGGTGTCAACGCCAAGGCATACGAGCATATCTTTGAACTGCTGCTGCGTCTGAAGGCTAACTACTTCTGGCCTGCCATGTGGGCGACGGCCTTCAATGAAGATGACCCTGAGTGTCCTCGACTGGCCAACGAAATGGGTATCGTGATGGGCACTTCGCACCATGAGCCCATGATGCGTTCACATCAGGAGTACCTTCATAGAAAGAACGACGTGGGTCCCTGGGACTATGCATCGAACAAGGAGCGTATCGACAAGTTCTTCCGTGAGGGCATGGAGCGCAACAAGGATTACGATAATCTCGTCACCATCGGCATGCGTGGCGACGGTGACGTGGCGATGGGCAAAGGTGATGACGCAGAAAACATGAAGACACTCGGAAAGGTGATTGAAGGCCAGCGCAAGATTATCAGAGACATCTATGGACGTGCCGATGCCGTACCCCAGCTGTGGGCTATCTTTACCGAGGTGCAGCGTTACTACGATGCGGGATTCACCGTTCCCGACGACGTGACACTGCTGCTCTGTGACAACAACTGGGGATATATCCGCCGCAAAGGGCGTGACTCCGAGCGAAAGCGCAAGGGAGGCCTCGGACTCTATTACCACATCGACATGAACGGCGGGCCATGGAACGACCGCTGGGTGAACACCACCACCATCCCCAAACTACGTGAGCAGTTGAACCTTGCGTATAAGTCCGGGATTGACCGTATCTGGATCATCAACGTGGGTGACCTGAAGCCTAAGGAAGTCCCCATCGACTTCATCATGCACTATGCGTGGAACCCTGATGCCATCCAGCCCGGCGACGAGCAGGCTTGGCTTGAAGGCTTCACACAGAGTATTTTCGGCAACTTGTATGCAAAAGAATGTGCCGACATCATCTCCAAATATTCGAAATACAATCTTTGGCGCAAACCTGAGGCGCAGGTGCCCGGCCTCTTCAACTATGAGGAGATGCTCCGTCTCAATGACCTGTGGCAGTCGCTGGTGGTGCGGTGTGAGGCACTGAAGGCGCAGATGCCTGCTGAGGCGCAGGATGCCTTCTATCAACTGGTATATTATCCTACTGTGGCCAGTGCTGGAGTGTCACAGATATACAATGCAGCCACTATGGGTGATAGTCTTGCCGTCAGTCACCTAATGGAGAAGGACAAGCGTCTTACCGACTACTACAACAAGCGTCTGGCAGATGGCAAGTGGGACGGAATGATGCTTGACAACCATATTGGCTATACCAGATGGTCCATACCTGACAAGAACTACCATCCCATGACCCTCAGATTCAAAGTGACGCACGACCTTAATGCCCCGAAAGAAACAAAGGAATACTCCATCCCTGCATGGAAGTACAATCGTAAGGACGATGGGTGGACGTTCTTGCCTGACCTGGGTCGCGGACAGGGCTGCATGGGTGCAACGGACGTGATGATGCCGTCAGTTGAGAACGGACATGGCCCAGCTCTTGAATATGAGGTGGACTTGAAGGAAGAAGGATGTGTGGCCTTAGGCATTCTTCCCACACAGGACATCCTTCCCTCCCGTGGCCTGCGCATAGGTCTTCAACTCGACAATGAGCCAATGCAGGTGATTGATGCCCGACGCGGACTGGTCGACACCTTCTCAGAATACACGCCTCAGAACCTCGCAGTGTCGAAAGTCCTGAAACCGCTGCCCAAGCGCAGCACGCTCTCGCTGAGTGGTTTTGTCAACGGTCGCCAACAACTCCGTCGTGACGAAGTGTTTGATAATATGCGCTGGCTCGATGCATCCTTTAGTACTACCCCAGGGAAGCATACATTGAAAGTTATTATGATAGACCCGGAAATCGTAGTTGAGCAGATAGTAGTCAATCCAGACAATAGCCGCTATAGCTACTTCGGTACTGGTTTCAAATGGGAATAAGCTTATATGATGGAAACAGAAAGGATTATATTGCGTCCGTGGGTTATCTCGCACGGTCATAGCGACTATGTGGGAGGACAAAAGCATTTCATCAAAATCAACAGTATTAGGAATAAAAAACAAATTTTGTGTAATGATGATGAAGAAAATAGCAATTCCAACACGTGAAGGCCTGATTGACAACCACTTTGGCCACTGTGCCTATTATACAGTAGTTACGCTCGACGAGCAGAATCAGGTTTTGAGCCAGGAACGTCTGGACTCGCCAGAATGGTGTGGCTGCAAGTCGAATATTACCTCTGTCATGCAGGAGATGGGAATCTCCCTGATGCTGGCTGGTAACATGGGTATGGGAGCCTACAACAAGCTTTCTGCTCATGGTATCTCAGTCATCAGGGGATGTCATGGAAAGGTAGAAGATGTGCTGAAGACTTATCTGGATGGAGAACAGAATGATTCTCAGGAATCGTGCGACCATCATGACTGCATCAACCACGAAGAGAAGCCAGTGTATGTTATACCGTCATACAATAATGCAAGATAGTATGACAGAAGACATCGAAAAGATCATCAGCGAGGTGACGGCAAAGGACGCCAAGGTGCTCTGCCGTGAAGTGATGTCGATAACGGACACGATGGATGTTCTGCGAAGCAAGTGGGCAGTAGAGGTGCTTACTGCTATCGTCTGCGGAAACACCCGCTTCAAGGATATTCAGGAAGCTGTGCATGGGGTTAGTGAGAAGGTGTTGACAGAGCGATTGAGGCAGATGCAGGAGGACAATCTGATAGAACGGCATGAGTGCTATGGTTATCCTCCAAGGGTGGAGTACCAGGTGACGGAACATGGCAAGCGGCTCTTCGTGATTGCCTATCAGATGACGGAATGGGGGCAGGAGCATCGGAGGCTGATACTCGACTTACCTACGGGTAAGTAACGATGGCGGTTTCTCCGAAATGCACTAATTTTGCACCGTCAAACTTAAAAGAAAGGAAAAAATTATGCATTTCACAGACCCCGTTTATCGCAATCCCTACTGGCCCACATGGCCGCTCATTCAGATTACCCAGGGCTGCACCCACAACAGCTGCAAGTTTTGCACCATGTATAAGGGCGTTCCCTTCCGCATGCAACCGATGGAATGGGTGGAGGAGGACTTGAAGGAACTGCAGGCTACTGTTCCTCATGCCAAGACGATTCAGTTGTTGAGTGCCAACCCGCTGGCTCTTTCGTACGACCGGCTGATGCCCCGCCTGAAACTTATTAAGAAATACCTGCCGGAGTTGGAACACATGTACACCGCCACCCGTGTCTCTGACATCAAAAACAAGACTGTGGAGCAGCTACGGCGGCTAAAGGACATCGGTGTGAACGAAATCTCCTTAGGTGTGGAGAGTGGCGATGACTGGACACTACAACGCATCAATAAAGGATATACCTCGCAGGATATTCTGGAGCAATGCCACAAGCTGGAAGAGGCTGGCATCCAGTATTGGATGACGTTCCTCAATGGTGTAGCCGGACGGGAACACAGCCATGAGCATGCTGTCAACTCCGCCAAGATATTCAACCAGTGCAAGCCCATGCTTGTGGGTACAGGCGGTTTGACACTCTTCCCCGGCACTCCGCTCTTGGAGGAAGCCCAGCGTGGTGAGTTTACCCCATTGACGGAGCGTGAACTGATGCAGGAACTGCTTACCTTCCTCGAACAGCTCACCTGTGATTGTGCGTTGAACACCCACCACACGTCATCGATGAACCTCACAGGTCCCGACTTCTTGAAACGCAAGCCTCAGATTCTCGAAGCCCTCCGTTACGGCATCGAACATTTTGACATGAACGAGCTGACAAGCATCAGACAAAATAAGCAAACATTATAGAAAAGACTATGGTAAAAGCATTGTTTATCAACAGACGTCTGCACCAGAACGGCAATACAGCACAACAGCTGAGGCGTGTCATGTAAGCTGTCCCCACATTCCGTCGGGCTTTTCTATTCAATGACAATTGTTGACAAATGGTCGGCAGCGAACAGGTCGTTGGCGACGGCATGAATTTGTTCGGGTGTAACAGTGTCGATTTGCAGGAAAAGGCGCTCGATGTCTTTCTCACGTCCATAGTGTAGGAAACTCTTGCCGAAGTCGAGGGCGAACTGTTCGCGATTGTCGGTAGCTACGCCTATTTGTCCTTTCAGCTGTCGTTTGGCAGCATTGAGCTGTTGGGTTGTCAGCGGTGCTCGCATCAGACGATCAAGCTCGCGTCGCACCAGTCGCAGGCAGCGTTGCACGTCGGCATGATCGCAACCGAAGTAGATACCCCATGTGCCTGTGTCGCCATAGTTGACAAGGGTGCTCTCTACGGTGTAAACCAGTCCATGTCTTTCGCGCAAGGCGATGTTGAGGCGTGCATTCATGCCCGGTCCACCGAGGATGTTGTTCATGATGTAGAGTGCCATGCGCCTTGGGTCATCGATGGGGTAGGCGCGACAACCCGTCATCACATGAGCCTGATGGGTGTCCATGTGGAGAGTGGTGATCCCACTCTGATTCTCATATGATGGAAGGGAGGCCGAAGTGCAAAGGGTGTTGTCTGCACTTGTTTCGTGCTTCTGCCCTTCTTGAATATCTGAGGAGAAGGAAACAGAATCAGTAGCTTTTTCCAACAACTTCACCAATCGTGGAAAGCTGATGTCGCCATAGGCAAAGAAGATGGCGTTGTCAGGGCGGTACCATCGGCGGGCAAACCGCTGCAGGTCGGCTTGAGTGAAGGAGCGCACACGCTCTTCGGTGCCAAGAATGTTATGTCCGAGCGGATGCCCTTGGAAAAGTATGTTCTCGAACTCGTCGAAGATGAGCTCCGACGGTGTGTCGTTATAGCTTTCTATCTCTTCGCAGACCACTGTCTTCTCGCGTTCGAGTTCAGTTTCAGGATATTCGCTGCAGAACACGATGTCGGTGAGCAGGTCGACGGCTCGCCCGACATGCTCGTTGAGGATGGCGGCATAATAGGTCGTCGCCTCCTTTGTTGTGAAAGCGTTGAGGTCGCCTCCCACGCGCTCCAGGTGGTTGATGATCTGCATGGCTGAGCGGTGACGGGTGCCTTTGAAGGTCATGTGTTCGCAGAAGTGGGCAAGTCCTTCCTCGCCCGGCAGTTCGTTGCGAGTGCCGGCAGCAATCTGATAACCGCAATAGAGAACGCGTGAGGCGTCGGGACGGTGGATGATGCGCAACCCGTTGGGGAGCGTAACAGTATTGTAGGTCATAGTATTCTTATAGATACTCACTGAAGTCGGTGAGTCGCATGTCGCCCTTGCGTAGATAGGTGTCGTGGAAGGCGAGAGCGGCACGCATCGACTGTGGTTCGTGGCCGCGTGGTGCAACGCGGTGCAGATAGTCGCGTAGCAGCGGGCGGTAGTCGGGATGGGCGCAATGCTCGATAATCTCCTCTGCCCGACGCATAGGACCCTTGCCACGCAGGTCGGCAATGCCTTGCTCAGTGACGATGACGTCGACGTCGTGCTCGGTGGAGTCTACGTGGCAGCACATCGGCACGATGGCAGAAATGGCGCCGCCCTTGGCTGTGGATGGTGTGGTGAAGATGGAGAGATAGCCGTTGCGCTCGTAGTCGCACGACCCGCCGATACCGTTCATCAGGCTCGATCCACACACATGGCTGGAGTTCTCGTTGCCATAGATATCGCACTCCAGGGCCGTGTTCACGGCGATGACACCTAGTCGGCGAATCACCTCTGGCGAGTTGGCAATCTCGCTCTGTCGCAGTGTGAGGTGTTTCGAGAAGTAGTCGATGTTGTCGTACACCATCTTCAAGTGTTCGTTGGTGACCGTCATCGCCGTTGCCGACGCGTTGATGATTTTTCCTTCGAGCATGTAGTGGATGGCGGCATCCTGAACTACCTCGCTATAAACGTGGAAACGAGGGATGAGTGGGCTCGCTGCCAGCGCTTTGAAAACGGCGTTGCCCGTAGCGCCCACACCACTCTGAATGGGCAGGAACTGTGGCGGGATGCGCCCGGAACGGATGTCGCCTGCCAGCAGCTGTGCTACGTTCTGACCGATTTGTGCTGTAGCAGCATCGGGTTCGTTGAACGACCGCGCCTCTTCTGGGATGCAGGTCTCGATGACGCCCGCAATCTTCCAAGCCTCGATGGCAACGAAGTCGTCACCCACACGGTCGTAAGGGGCGATGATGGGGATGGGCATGCGTCCGAAGCCGCACTCTGTGGGCTCGTAGGTGTCGTGCAGGCGTCGCGCGTTAGGATTATGATAGGTGTTGTGTTCGATGATGATGTGGCGTGCCAGCCTCACCACCGTTGCCGTGATGCCTCCTGCCGACGTGAGGAATGCCTTGCAGATGTCCTGTCCCTCGATGAGGTCGGAAACCTCGACAATGGCCCAGTCCACCTTTCCATAGAAGCCGTGACGCAGGCGCTCGGCAACATGTCCAAGGTGCATATCCTCGTAGTCGATTTCGCCCTGGTTGGTATGGATGCGGAAGTCCTTGTTGGTAGAGAAAGGCGCGCGAAACCTGATGGCCTTCGCAGCTGCGAGGTCGCCCTCTACGCTCTGGCACGACGATGCTCCCGTGAGCAGTCCCACCTGAAACGGTTGCCCACTTTCGTGCAAGGCGACAGCCCGCTTTGAGAGAGCTCGGAAGAATCCCTTTGGATTTCCGCTTGGTGTGAAACCAGAGACGCCCAGCATAGCGCCGTCTTCAATCAGGCTTGCAGCCTCTTCTGCCGTTATCCTTTTATAAGCCATAGTCGATATGAATCAGTTCTGTATCGGTAATTAATGGTTCAATTGCGGTATATTTATAAGTCGCAAAGTGTATATGTATGCAAATTCGGGCGCAAAGTTACGAATAATCTTGCAAATATGCAACTATTGATGCAAAAAAAACATTTTGCCGACCGTATTTCTGCTGCAAGTGAAGGTTTTATGGACAGAAATACACTTCGCATCTTTTTGATAAGTTCTTTAAAAGCCCGTTTTGCAGCCCATCTTACAAGGGTTAAATTTTGCGTCATTTCTCATTTATTTGCTTGAAAATAACATCATGAACTTACGGGGTGAAATTTCTTGCGATTTCCTGAATAGTCTTCTTAAAAAAAATATATCTTTGCAGAGGAATAACTAAAACAAATAGTACAGATGATGAAGAAAATGATGTTTTTTAGTCTGTTGCTCCTTGCCACATCGATGCAAGCACAGACGGCGAGAAAGTTTACCATCGACCTGACTGAAGACGGAAAGGCACAGATGGTGTGTTTCCTTCCTGAAACCTCATCGGGACAGGCAATCGTAGGTGTTCCGGGCGGTGGCTATTCGATGTTGTCGAACACCCATGAGGGCTATCTGGCCTCCGAGTGGCTCAACAACCAAGGCATCGCCTATTTCGTGGTGAACTACCGACTGCCTGGAGGCGATCGCACGAAGCCTATGGGCGATGTGCAGAAGGGTATAAGGATTGTGCGCGACTCCGCTGCCGTGTGGGGCATCAATCCTCATGATGTGGGAATCATGGGATTCTCGGCAGGCGGCCATCTGGCCTCGGTTATCTCGACCCATTCCGACTTCGCCTCGCGCCCAGACTTCTCCATCCTTTTCTATCCTGTCATCTCGATGGACGAGCGGGTTTCCCATGTGTGGTCGTGTCGTAACTTCCTGGGTGCAGAAGGGCAGAAGGACCCGGAACTCGTGCGCTCCTTCTCTACGCAAAACGCCGTGCGCCGCCACCTCACTCCGCCAGCTATCATCATTATGTCGAGCGACGACAATCTGGTGCCGCCCGTTACCAACGGACTGGAGTACTATAAGGCTATGCGCAACGCAGGCAACGAGTGTGCCATGCTGCTCTATCCCACCGGTGGTCACGGCTATGGATTCGGACAGTGGTTCCCCTATCGCGACGAGATGCTTGCCACGCTTGGCAAATGGCTCAAGGCACGCAAGACACCAAAGCCCGATGCCATCAAAGTGGCGTGCATCGGCAATAGTATTACTGATGGTCACGGCATCGACCTTGCTGAGCAGAACGGCTATCCAGCACAGCTACAACGCATGCTAGGAGATGGCTATTGGGTGAAGAATTTCGGCGTCAGCGCCCGTACCATGCTCAACAAGGGCGACAACCCCTACATGAAGGAGATGGCTTGGGAAGACGCACAAGCCTTCAAGCCCGATCTCGTGATTATCAAACTGGGTACTAACGACTCGAAACCCCAGAACTGGCAGTACAAAGACGAGTTCAAGCAAGACCTCTGCCAGATGATTACAACGCTGCGTCCCGACCTCCTACAGCCAGCCAAGAAAGTCAAGAAGGGAAAAAAGAACAAGGCCGCACCAGCTGTAGCAAAGCCGCAGATATTCCTCTGTACGCCTATACCTGCCCTGAAGCCATCGTGGAACATCAACGACTCCATCATTGCCAATGGCATCATTCCCATTCAGCAGGAAGTGGCGAGCCAATATGGTCTGAAGGTCATCGACCTCCACACACTCTTCGGAACTGATCCGGGCAACTTGCAAAACGACGGCATCCATCCTAATGAGAAGGGTGTACGCCACATGACGCAAATCATCGCCGACGCAGTTAAAGGGGGTGAGTAGTTAAACTATATAGAATTTGACAAGGAAAATGTAGGGACGCAACGTGTCGCTTTATTGGAGTAAGAAATCCTGCCCAAGTAACGCGACACGTCGCGTCCCTACATTTATTTCCGCTTTGCGGCGCTTTTTAAAGAACAGGACAAAACAAAAACGAAATAAGAAAACAATTGGTTTTTTCTTCGCCGTTTCAAAGCAAACGGATGTTATTTTATTTTAATGTGAACGATATTTTTGTGTGAATGCTGCTATATTCCGAATAATCTTTGTATATTTGCAGTGAAATAAACGGAAATCCTATGGCTAAGCATCCTTTATGGTCAGACGAATACTGGCTGCTGCTCATGCAGCTGTATTTGAAGAAGCCCGTCGGCGTGAAGGCTCTTTATTCGCGTCCGTTGGTGGCATTGGCACTTGAGTTGCACATACCGCCACAGTATCTGTATGAACAGCTGTTCCGCTTGCGCACCATCGACACGCCGCGCATGGAGAAGCTCTGGAAAGACTATGGTCGCAATCCGCGCCGTCTGAGCCGGGGCGTGAAGCTGTTGCGCCAGAAGTTGGGCTATGCCGATATGTTCTTCGAGGGCGTAGAGCTCAACGAGACTTGGGAGAAGGATTTTTATCCAGTGGAGGGCGTAGAGAACACGACGATTACTCCTGTGATGCTCATCCTCATCCTCGACCAATACTTCCGCCTCACTCCTCTGACGATGGTCACCGAGACACCCGAGGTGCAGGAATTGGCACGATTGTTAAAGATGAAGCCACGCGAGGTTGTCGATATCATGGAGATATACCAGTTCTGCGACCCCTGCCTGAACCGTAGCGACTTTCTGACGAGCCCGTTGCTCGACCCTTGTTTCCAAATCTGGAAGCGCTTTGGCAACGACAGCCCACAGAAGCTGGCTGCGCTGGCCGCTCAGCTGAAGGAATACTTCAAGTAGGCGTTGGGTCCGGGCGCAAACGAATCACAACAAAAAGAAATCGTGGCACAAGGAAACATACAAGAACAACAACTTGAGCAGCGACAGCAGCAACGCCTTACGCAGCAGCAAATGCAAGTGGTGCGCCTGCTGGAGATGCCACTGGCGGAGTTCGAGGACAGCATCCGTATGGAGCTCGACGACAACCCTGCCTTGGAGAGCAGCACCGATCCTGCCGATATGGCAGAAGGGGCGGACTATGGCGATGCAGCCGAGGGCGGCGATGCGCCTGATGACTTTGCTGAGGCCTCTGAGCGCCAAGACCGCGAGGATGCACTCGAGATGGCATTGGAGGGTATTGGTCGTGATGACGAGATGCCCACGCCTTACGGCAACACGACCTATCAGGCTGCCGACAATGAGGAAATGGTGTTTGGCAATACAACATCGTTCTACGACAAGTTGAAGGAGCAGATGGGTGAGTTGGAGCTCACCGAGCAGGAGCAGCTCGTCATGGAATACCTCATCGGTTCGCTCGATGGCGACGGATATCTGCGCAAGAGCCTCGACAGCATCAGCGACGACCTCTACATCCATCAGCATATGGACCTCAGCGAGGAAGCCATCGAGCAGGTGCTCGAGAAACTGCAGACCTTCGACCCTGCCGGCATCGGCGCTCGTACGCTGCAGGAGTGCCTGCTGCTGCAGATTGCCCGCAAAGAGGCTGATGGCAACGAAAAGGCCCCATTGCTGCGACGCGTGGTAGCCGACTACTACCCGGAGTTCATTAAGAAGCACTGGCATAAGATTCAGGATGCCCTGCATCTGAGCGACGTGCAACTTGAGAGCCTGAAGGCTGAGGTGCGCAAGCTCAATCCGAAGCCGGGCGCCTCATTGGGTGAGGCTATGGGCCGCAATCTGCAACAGATCACTCCTGACTTCATCGTCGATACGGCTGACGATGGAACGGTTTCCTTCTACATCAATCGTGGGCAGGTGCCTGAGCTGGTGGTGTCGCCGTCGTTTGCCGATATGGTGGATGCCTATAAGAACAACCGCGAAGGCATGAGCCGGCAGGAGAAGGAAGCTCTGCTCTATGCTAAGCAGAAAGTGGAGCGGGCACAAGGATTCATCGATGCCGTGAAACAGCGCCGCCACACGCTATATGTCACGATGAAGGCCATCATCGATTGGCAGCGTCGCTATTTCCAGGAAGGCGATGAGGCTGAGCTGAAGCCGATGATTCTGAAAGACATCGCCGACCGGACGGGTCTCGACATATCAACCATCTCGCGTGTCTCGAACATGAAATATGCTCAGACTCGTTGGGGAACATTCCCGCTTCGCCATTTCTTCAGCGACGGAATGGTCACGCAGGATGGCGAGGAGCTCTCCACCCGTAAGGTGAAAGTGGCGCTGCGCGAGCTCATCGCAAAGGAAGACAAGAAGAAGCCCATGAGCGACGAGGCGCTCACCGCTCAGCTGAAGGCCGAAGGATACCCCGTGGCCCGGCGCACGGTAGCGAAATACCGTGAACAGATGGGAATCCCGGTGGCTCGTCTGCGCAAAGGATGACAGTTTGGAAGCATAGAGACAACATTGTGAAAGAGAAGCATATCATACTTAGTGCACGCATCATTAGCTTGGTGTTCACGCCGTTCTATCTGCCATTGGTGGGACTGGCGGCACTCTTCATGTTCAGTTATCTAGGCATGCTGGAATGGAACTACAAGGCAATCGTGCTGCTCATCGTGTATCTCTTCACGGTTCTGCTTCCCACGCTGCTCATCCGCTTCTATCGTCGCTTTCAGGGCTGGAGCCTCATTGACCTGGGTGTTCGTGAGCGACGTATGGTGCCTTACATCATCTCCATCGTGTGTTATTTCACGTGCTACTATGTGTTGAGCAGTCAGCATGTGCCCTACATCATCGGTGGGGTGCTGCTGGTGGCACTGGCCATACAGGTTGTCTGTGCGCTGATCAACGTGTGGTGGAAGATTTCCACGCATACTGCAGCCATCGGCGGCATTGCCGGAGCCTTGGTGGCGTTCTCTGGTAAGTTCTCCTATAACCCCGTGTGGTGGCTTTGCTTGGTCATCCTTGTGGCAGGACTGGTGGGTACGGCTCGCATGATTCTCCGCCAGCACACCCTTGCTCAAGTGGTGGCAGGCTTCGCGGTAGGCTTCGTGAGTGCCTTTTACCTCATCATGAGATTCTAAGTGTCGCTGCGCGACGTTCAAGGTTCAGAGTCGCTGCGCGACCGTTCAAGGTTCAAAAGTTCAATGCGCCTGCGGCGCTGTTCAAAAGGTTCAAAATTGTAAATCGTAAATATAAAATGTCTCCAATTGTAAGTATTATCATGGGCAGCACAAGTGACCTGCCCGTTATGGAAAAAGCTTGTAAGTTTCTCGACGATATGCAAGTACCGTTCGAGGTAAATGCACTCTCGGCTCATCGCACACCTGATGCAGTTGAGCAGTTTGCAAAAGGCGCTCGTGAGCGTGGCATTCGTGTCATCATCGCTGGTGCAGGTATGGCGGCAGCCCTGCCTGGCGTCATCGCTGCACAAACCACTCTGCCCGTTATCGGCGTACCCATCAAAGGCATGCTCGACGGTCTTGATGCGATGCTGAGCATCATCCAGATGCCGCCGGGAATCCCTGTGGCAACGGTGGGCGTTAATGGTGCCATGAATGCGGCCATCCTCGCTGTTGAGATGCTGGCCCTTGCCGATGAGGCTGTTGCCGAACGGCTTGCCGCCTACAAGGCTACGCTTGGTCAGAAGATTGAAAAGGCCAACCGCGATTTGGCAGAAGTGAAATACACGTTCAAGACAAACTAACTGATGAGCTATCAACGCCGCTATACTACTGTTGCCCATGTGGGACCTGTTGCCATTGGTGGCGACAACCCCATCCGCATTCAGTCGATGACCACCACGAACACTAACGATACGGAAGCTTGCGTGGCGCAGGCGAAGCGTATCATTGCTGCCGGTGGTGAACTCGTCCGATTGACCACACAAGGCACCCGCGAGGCCGAGAATATGCGCAACATCTCGCAAGCACTAAAGGAACAGGGCATCATGACACCACTCGTGGCTGACGTGCACTTCAACGCCCGCGTGGCCGATGTTGCTGCGCAGTATTGCGAGAAGGTTCGCATCAATCCGGGCAATTATGTCGACCCTGCACGAACGTTCCGTCATCTGGAGTACACCGATGAGGAATATCAGTCGGAACTGCAGAAGATTGATGCCCGACTGGTGCCGTTCATCAATATCTGCAAGCAACACCACACGGCCGTAAGAATCGGAGTGAACCACGGTTCGCTCTCCGACCGTATCATGTCACGTTACGGCGACACGCCTGCCGGCATCGTTGAGAGTTGCATGGAGTTCCTGCGCATCTTCCGCCGTGAGGACTTTACGGATGTGGTCATCTCCATCAAGGCAAGCAATACGGTGGTGATGGTACAGTCGGTGCGGCTGCTCGTCGAGGCGATGGACCGCGAAGACATGCACTACCCGTTGCATCTCGGCGTGACTGAGGCCGGCGAGGGCGAGGATGGACGCATCAAGAGTGCTGTGGGTATCGGAGCATTGCTCACCGAGGGTATTGGTGATACCATTCGCGTGTCGCTCTCCGAGGAACCCGAATGTGAGATTCCTGTTGCCCGACAGCTGGTAGACCTCATCCCTGAGTGTGCGCGTCTGCGCAGCGAAGCGGAGGCCGCCATCAGCGACGACACCATCCGTCTTCAGCTGGATGCTGTCAACATGGAGCAACTGCAACTCAAGGCGGCAATGACCGTTGGGGCTTTGCTAATCGACCGCAAGGCAACAAAACTGGTTATCACGTCGCCGCTCTTGACTGAGGAACAGGCTGTGACGCTGGCTGACGCTATCCTGCAGGCCGCCCGCATCAAGTTTACGAAGACCGAGTACATCTCCTGCCCGGGCTGTGGCCGCACGCTCTACAACCTGCAAGACACCATCCGCCGCATCAAGGCTGCCACCGCTCATCTCGTGGGCCTGAAGATTGGCATCATGGGTTGTATCGTGAACGGTCCAGGCGAGATGGCTGATGCCGACTACGGTTATGTAGGAGCGGGTCCTGGTCGCATCTCGCTCTATCGGCAGAAGGAGTGTGTGGAGAAGAACATTCCTGAAGCTGAGGCCGTAGAGAAACTCTTGCAATTGATAGAAGAAGATAGAACCAAAAACTCCAAGGAAGCCTAAGAGAACCTAGGAAGCTCTAGGAAATCCTAGGAACTCCTAGGAAACCCTAGGAACTCCTAGGAAACCCTAGGAACTCCTAGGAAATCTTGGAAACTCCTTGAAAAAAGTTACAACAATGGTACCTCCTCCTTATTCCCCCAACCCCAACCGCTACGACCGCAGCGATGAAATCTTTCGCCGCTGTGGACGTTCTGGTGTTTTGCTGCCGAAGGTGTCGCTGGGATTCTGGCACAACTTCGGAGGCATCGACCCCTATGAGCGCAGTCGCCAGATCACGCACTATGCCTTCGATCATGGTGTCACCCACTTCGACCTGGCAAACAACTACGGTCCTCCCTACGGGTCAGCTGAAGAGACCTTCGGCCGACTGATGGACGACGACTTCCGCCCCTTCCGCGATGAACTGTTCATCTCCTCGAAGGCCGGCTACGACATGTGGCCTGGACCCTATGGCAACTGGGGCTCGCGCAAGTATCTCATGGCATCGCTCGACCAGTCGCTCCGACGCATGCACCTCGACTACGTAGACCTCTTCTACAGTCATCGCTACGACCCGGAGACACCTCTCGACGAGACGCTGCAAGCATTGGTCGACATCGTGCGTGCAGGAAAAGCCCTCTATGTAGGAATTTCGCGCTGGCCGCTGGAGGCTTTGAAGTTTGCCGATCAGTATCTGCGTGAACACGACGTGCCGCTGCTCATCTATCAGGGACGCCTGAACATGCTCGACCGCGAACCCATCGACGACGGTGTGTTGCAGTATTGTCATGAACATGGCATCGGCTTCATCTCGTTCTCGCCACTGGCGCAAGGCCTGCTCACCGACCGTTATCTCTCGGGTGATGTGCCGACCAACTCGCGAATGTCGAAGGGCCAGTTCCTGAAAGCTGAGATGCTCACGCCGGAACTGCTCGGACAGCTGCGACAGTGGAACGAAGAAGCGGGCGCACAGGGGCGTTCGCTTGCTGAACATTCCCTGCGCTGGATTCTCGACCAGCAAGGCATCACCTCGGTGTTGGTAGGAGCCAGCAGCGTAGGCCAGCTGGAGCGTAACCTGCAGGCTATGTATTAAAACGGAATCAGTCAGCCGAGCCTATGCGTGATGCTTTCCTGCTACTGGCATGCCTGATGAGTGGTTTGCTCTGTGCTCAGACCGTCAAGCCACTCGACGATGCGAAACTCAAGCGGCAGCAGTTTGAGTTCCGCAAGAATATGCCAGCCTATGCAGAACAGCTCGTGGCCGACCTGACCTTTCCGATGGCCTGGGGAAACAGCACGACGACCGACTTCAATGAGTGGCGGCAGCTGGCTCGCCAGAAAGTGTTCGAATGTATGCTCACACCGCCTCCGCCGTCCGACGCCCCTGCAAAACCTCTCGAGCTGCCTGATGACTTTGAGCAGCGAGAAGGCTATCGGGCCTATCGGCTGAGTCTGCCGCTATCGCGCTACTACGATGTTCCGGCTCTGCTGCTTGTGCCCGATGGGAATGGTCCGTTTCCCGCAGTGAATGTGCTGCACGACCACGGAGCCCATCTCTTCATCGGCAAGGAGAAGATGATTCGCCCGCTGGCCACCGACGACTCGCAGGTGCGTGCTGACGCCGACGCATGGGTGGCAAGCCTCTACGAAGGACAGTACTTAGGCGACTTCTTGGCGAAGCACGGCTACGTTGTGCTCTCCACCGATGCTCCCCTTTGGGGCGAGCGCGGACGTGAGGAGGGCGTCGACCGCAAGGCTTATGATGTCATTGCAGGCAATATGATGATGTATGGTGTCGACCTCTGTGGCTATATGCACTACGACGACATTCATGCCACCGACTTCCTGGCCACCCTGCCCCAGGTCGACAGTTTGAGCATAGGCTGTGCCGGCTGTTCGATGGGAGCCTATCGGGCTTGGATGCTCTCGGCGTTGAGCGACCGCATCCGCTGTGGTGCCGCTATCTGTTGGATGAACACCGCCGACCACCAGCTCACCCTTCGTCACGGGCGTGGCGAGAACGGCGGTTTTGCCAACTGCCTGCCCGGTTTGCGTCGCTGGCTGGACTATCCCCATGTAGCCTCTTTGGCTTGTCCGAAGCCGATGCTCTTCATCAATGGGCGACAAGACAAGTTGTTCCCTGTGGAAGGCGTGGAGAAGGCCTTTGGCGTGATGCACGACGTATGGAAAAGCCAGTTGGCCGACAGCCAGTTGGAAACGGAACTATGGGACATTCCGCATAGCTGTGGCTTGGAAGCCCAGCAACGCATCCTGGAGTTCCTCGACAAGACATTGAAACGAAAATAAAGTATCTCTCGAAAGTTGATGGAAGCGAATATGAGAAAAACGTTAGTCATCCTCCTGCTATGTGTGTGTAGCCTTGCCTCTTGGGCACAGAAGCGTGAGCACATCAATCCTGAAGACCGTAAGGTCATGATGGATTCGCCCACCTATGTGCCGATGGTGAAAGTGGGTAAGGCGCTTGTCGACGGCGATAGCATTCAGTACATGGAGATGAATAACGTGTATGTGTATCCGCAGCCCACTTTCAAGGACGAGAAGCAGCGCCAGCAATATAACCGCCTTGTTTACAACGTGAAGAAGGTGTTGCCCATTGCGAAGGAATGTCATGATATCATCATCGAGACCTACGAATACTTGCAGACGCTGCCCGATAAGAAGGCCCGCGACGAACACTTGAAACTGGTCGAGGAGGACATTAAGCGCACCTATACGCCACGCATGAAGAAACTCACCTATTCGCAAGGAAAGCTGCTCATCAAACTCGTCGACCGCGAGTGCAACAGCACCTCCTACGGACTTATCCAGGCTATTCTCGGTCCGGTGAAGGCAGGCTTCTATCAGGCCTTCGCCTGGCTCTATGGTGCCAGTTTGAAGAAGCAATACGACCCCAAAGGAAAAGACCGCCTCACCGAACGTGTCGTACGTATGGTGGAAAGCGGTCAGTTATAATGATAGCCTTTCTCAACAAGGCCGCAGGCCTTCTGAACCTTTCTGAACCTTTCTGAACCTTTCTTAACTTGGCCGCAGGCCTTCTGAACCTTTCTCAACAAGGCCGAAGGCCTTCTCAACCCTTCTCAACTTGGCCGCAGGCCCTCCCTTACTCTTCCGTCCACAACACTTGAATAACTGTCTGTCCGACAGCCTTCAGCGTGTTGCGATCAATGTGCTGCATATCGTCGGCGAGTGTGTGCCATGTGGGACCGAACGAGCTCTGGGCGCAGTCAGGATAGTAGGGGATGATGTCGATGGTTGCAATCTTCGCCACTTGGTTCAAAGGCACGTGGTCGTCGGTGATCTGACCTCCTTCCTTCTTCGGGAAGAAGCTACCGTAGCCGGCCTGTCGTGCTGCACGCCACACCTTCTTCACGATGGCCGACGCATACTGCAGCGATATCTGCTCCTGATAGAACTGAGCACCCTGGCCGCCCACCATATCGAGTAAGATACCGTAGCGGGCCTCGTAGCCTTCAGGCAGGTTGCGCGAGAAATACTGAGCACCCAGTGCCCACGACTCGAAGCTATTGGTCTGATCCTCAGCCCATTGTGGAGTACCCCAGTCCTCAGCATCGAGGCACACGAAGTCGACACCGATCGGGCTTGGCACCTCGTTGGTCTGCAGCAGGCGGGCAATCTCCATCATCACGGCCACACCCGATGCAGCATCGTTGGCTGCGAGAATGGGCTTGTGCCAGTTGGCCTCGTCAGGATCGTTGTCGGCCCACGGGCGGCTGTCCCAGTGCGCACAGAGCATGATGCGTGTGGTGAGTTCCGGACGATATTGCGCCATGATGTTCGTCGATTTCAGCGTAGTTCCATCGTAGCCCTTCAGGTCGGCATGCTGCTGTCTGACCTTGCAGCCATACTTCCTGAACTGTTCCACAATCCATTCACGACACTTCTCGTGTCCTTCCGTATTCATGGCACGCGGTCCGAAGTCGCACTGCGCCTGGCAGAAGGCGTAGGCCGAGTCGGCATCGAAGGCCGGCCCCACGGGGTTTGTCTTCTCCAGTTCATCCACGTCCTCGGTCTTGGGGCTGGTGAGTGCTTTAATGGTACTCCATCCGTAAGCGATGGCGGCAATGAGCAAGGCTGCCATGCCGATTCTGATCATATTCTTTTTCATTTTTAGGATTTATATTTTTCCAACGTCATATCGTGATGCCGATAAAACGTGATAACCAACTTTGTCTCGGCCGTTCTTAACCTCTCAGCTTCTGCACCTCAGTCATGACACGAAGCCAGTTGCCGCCCCATATTTTGCGAATGTCGCGTTCGCTATACTTGCGGCGCAGCAGTTGCAACGTGAAGTTGATGAGTTCCGACGAATCGGCAATACCGCTTACGCCCCCGTCGCCGTCGAAGTCGGTGCCAAGGCCTACGTGGTCGATGCCCATCACCTCGATAGCATGTTCCAGGTGGCTGATGGCGTCGAGGATGCTGGCTTCGCCGTGTTGACGCAGGAATCCACCGTAGAGGGTGGTGTGGGCCACACCGCCTCTAGCTGCCAAGGCGCGCAGCTGGTCGTCGGTGAGGTTGCGCGGGTGGTCGCACAGGGCGCGGCAGTTGCTATGACTGCACACGATGGGAGTCTCGCTGATCTGCAGGGCGTCGTAGAAGCTCTTCTCGGCAGCATGACTCAGGTCGACCATGATTCCCTGGTGGTTCATCTCGCGGATGACCTGCTCGCCAAACTGGCTGACGCCGTCGTGGGTGTTGCAGCCTCGTGCTGAGTCGCAAATGTCGTTGTCGCCGTTGTGGCAGAGCGTGATGTAGACGACGCCGCGTTGTGCAAACCGTTTCACGTTAGCAAGGTCGTGCTCCAGAGCCAGACCGTTCTCGATGGCAAACATGATGGACTTGCGGCCTTGGCGCTTGTCGGCATAGAGGTCGGCGGGCGTGCGGGCAATACTGATGTATCGGCTGTTGTTGGCCACGATGTTTTCTATCTGGTCGAAGATGCCGTTGGCGTAGGCGTAGGGAGTGGTGGTGATGGTCTTGTCGGTGATACCGGCAAACGACGACGACTGCTGCAGCGTGGCAGAGAACGTGTCGCCCATCTTCGGTTGTGGCAGATAGGCTGCCATGATGACAGCATCCTGATGGCCCTCTGTCATCTTATGAAGGTCGACGAGGATGCGCTTGTCGCGCTGTTCGAAGTGGATGCCCTGCGGGAAGAACATCGGTGTGTCGCAATGGGTGTCGAGGGTGATGATACGACTATGCAACTGCTTGGCTACGTGGAAGTTATTGCCTTGTGCCACAAGCCATTGGAAGAGTGGTAGGCCGGCTTCTTCCATCCATTCCGGATGCCACTGAACACCCATAATCATCTTGTGTTCGGCACTCTCTATCGCCTCTATCACGCCATCGGGAGCGGTAGCGGTGACCGTGAAGAGCTTACCGGGGTCGTCGACGGCCTGGTGGTGGAACGAGTTCACGTAGAGCACGCCGGCACTCTCATTGCCTTCTTCTTGTTTCTTCCCAACGGCTTTCTTCTCGACAGGTATGAGCTGGTCGCGATAAATCTCGCTGAGTATGGAGTTGGGTTCCACTTTCACGCTATGGGTGACTTCCTGCCGGTCGGCATCCTGCGAGTGCTTGATGGGCACGATGTCGGGCTTTGTGTCATGTTTCTTGCTCTTGGCGGCTTGCTCCTTCATCTTCGCCTCTTGCACTGCGGAAAGGTCCTGTGCCACATGACCGCCCAGCGCCATTGCCAGCGTCTGTATGCCGCGACAAATGCCCAGCATCGGGATTTGTCGGTTGTAGGCCAGACGGGTGATGAGCAACTCCGGCAGGTCGCGGCTCGCATTCACGTGATGCAGCCCCGCCTCAGGCTCTTCGCCCGCCCACAACGGGTTGTAGTCGGCGCCGCCGGTGAGTAGCAGGGCGTCGATGTTCTCGAGGGTGTTCACGATGACGTCCTTATCGGCCACGGGAGGAATGATCACCGGTGTGCCGCCCGCATCCACAATTTGCTGGTAGTAGCGGTCGCGCAGCGTTGCATCGATGCCTTCGTAGTTCGCCGTGATGCCTACGATGGGTCGCGGGTTTCCTTCAGGAAACTTGCTGTATATCTCGTCGAGATAACTATTCAGATGAAATGATTTCATGATGTGTTTTATCGTTAGTGAAGGTATTCGTGAAAGGCGCCGTTAGTCAACGTCGTCGTCTGCCGAGATGGGAATCTCGCGCTTGATGCTCTGCTCGAGCGAGATGAGCGTCTCCGTCGACACCACGCCGGGAATGGTCTGCAGCTTGTTGTTCAGCAAGTCCATGAGCTGTTCGTTGTCGCGGGCATACAGCTTCACAAGCATCGTGTAGCCGCCCGTTGTGAAGTGGCACTCCACCACCTCGGGAATCGTCTTCAGGCGTTTCACCACATCCTTATACATGCTGCCACGCTCCAGGTTCAGTCCCACATACGTGCAGGTGGCATAGCCCAGGCTCTTCGGGTTCACCGTATATCCGCTGCCGGTGATGACCCCCTCTTCGATGAGGCGTTGTACACGTTGGTGAATGGCGGCTCGCGAGACGCCGCACTCGGCAGCGACATCCTTGAACGGGATGCGTGCGTTTACGGAAATAATACTAAGTATTTTCTTGTCGAGTTTGTCAATTGTATCCATGATTACTTGTATTTTCAAAAGCGAAAGCAAAAGTAACCATTTTCTTCGATATAAACAACAAAATGCGCGAATATTTTGAAATATCCGCGCATTTTGTTATGAAAATCGTTAAAAAACGATACTTCTCATTACTTTTTCCTGACAGAACGCTTCACGGGAGCCTTCATGCTTCCGAGGCTCTTGGGAAGTTCAACCTTCGTTTCGGGCTTCACATCCTTGCTGGCCTCGATGCCCATGAGCTCAACGGTGAAGATCAGGGCCGAGAAAGGCTTGATGTTACCAGCCTGGCGCTCGCCGTAGGCCAGCTCCTGCGGGATGTAGAGCTCCCACTTCGAACCTACCGGCATGAGCTGCAGAGCCTCCGTCCAACCCTTGATGACCTGGTCGCAGCGGAACTTCGACGTCGGCGGGTTGCGCTTGTAAGAGCTGTCGAAGACGGTGCCGTCGATCATCTTACCTTCGTACTTCACCTCGACAGTCTGGTCCTTCAGCGGCTTCTCGCCTTCACCCATCGTGATAACCTTGTACTGCAGACCGCTAGGCAGCGTCACCACGCCTTCCTTCTTGGCATTCTCGGCCATCCAGTCGACGTTCTTCTGCTTGTACTCCTGGGCCACCTGCTCCTTCACCTGCTTGTTGGTGTGGTCGAAGAAACTCAGGGCGGCGGTGTCGGTATAGATGCTGTTGTCGCGCATCAGCGCAGCCACAAATCCTTTGTAGAACAGGTCGTCGGCAATCACCTTGTCGCTACCCTCGAAGTCGGCCTTCATGCTGGGGAGGATGCGCTGGTTAGCCATCTGTGCAATCTGCACGCCAGCCTGATAGGCTGCATAGACGGGATCGCCCTTATGCTCTGTGGCAGCGGTGAATCCCTTCACGAAGTCGGCCATGTAGGCGGTGTCTACCTTCAGCTGCTGCACCAGATAAGGGATGAGTCCGTTGGTGGCAGTCTTACCGGCAGCATAGCTCAGCGAGTCGTTGAAGGTGGCGAGCACCACAGGCTCTTCGGCCGGTGCCTCTACCACCTGCTCGGTCTCGGCTTTTTTCTTCTTGTCTTTCTTCTTGCCTGCAGTAGCGGTGCTGAACGAAGCGCTGAGCACCACGGCTGCAGTAAGCAAAATAATCTTTTTCATTTGTTCAATGTTGAGTGTTTAGTGAACAGGCATATCATAACCTATTACCTATTCACTATTACCTATTCACTAAATTGTTTACTTGATGCCCTGCAGCTCAATCTTGAAGATCAGAGCAGAGAAAGGCTTGATCTGTCCGGCCTGGCGCTCGCCATAAGCCAGCTCCTGCGGGATGTAGACTTCCCAAGTAGAACCAACAGGCATGTGAACGAGAGCCTCGGTGAAACCCTTGATCACCTGGTTAGCACGAAGGTCGACGGGCTGACCCTTCTCGAACGAGCTGTCGAACACCTTACCGTCGATGGTCTTACCCTCGTAGTGCACCTTCACCATCGAGGTGTCCTTCGGCATCGGGCCGTTACCAACCTTCAGCACCTTGTACTGCAGACCGCTGGGCAGCGTCTGAACGCCTTCCTTCTTGGCGTTGGCAGCGAGGAACTTCTCACCAGCCTCCTTGTTCGGACCAAACTCCTTCATGGCAGTCTGAGTCTTGATCTCCTGCATCTTAGCCTGGGCAACGGTCTGAGCCTGCTCCATTGTCATCTTCTGGTCCTTACCAGTAGTACCGGCCACGAAACCAGCCATGAAGTTCTTCAGCGAGATGGTCTTCGTCGAATCCTCACCGAATGCCTCGCGGTTGATGCCCACGACCATCTGGTTCGAAATCTGCTGACCAATCTGGATACCTGCATAGTAGGCAGCCTTCTTCTTGTCGTCGCCGGCGTTGGCACCGTCGTTCAGACCTTTGATGAAGTCGTTCATGTAAGTAGTGTCGATGCTCAGACGCTCCACGAGATACTCCTTCAGACCCTGGCTCTGAGCCTGTCCGATGGCATAGCTCATCGTGTCGATGTCGTTCTTCAGACTTGCTTTCGGGGTTCCATTTCCGCAGGACATAAAGATGCCGGCTGCAATAGCCATCATGGCTACAATTGTCAGTTTTTTCATTGTTTTGTTTTTGTTTTTGATATTGTTGTTTGTATTGTCAATTTTCTTTTTTTGATTCTAGAAAGTCTAGGATGCTCTAGAGATTCTAGATGCTCTAGACGTTCTAGAAAGTCTAGATATTCTAGACAACCTCCAGGAGCTCCACGTCGAACACCAGAGCTGCGAAGGGAGGAATGCTACCACCGGCACCACGCTCGCCGTAACCCAGCTGGTAGGGGATGAAGAAGCGAAACTTCGCACCCTCCTGCATGAGCTGCAGACCCTCGGTCCAACCGGCAATGACGGCGTTCAGCGGGAATGTGGCGGGCTCGCCGCGCTGGATGCTGCTGTCGAAGAGCGTGCCGTCGATGAGCATGCCCTCATAGTGGCAACGCACGCTGTCGGTGGCCTTCGGCGTCTTGCCGTTACCCTCGCGCAGCACCTGATACTGCAGACCGCTGGGCAGGGTAATCACGCCTTCCTTCTGGGCATTCTCAGCGAGATACTTCTCGCCCTCTGCCTTCAGCGCCTGGTGCTTAGCGGCGTTGGCAGCGCGCTGCTTCTTCTCCTGAGCCTGGAAGAAATCCTGTACTATCTGCTGGGCCTCACGGTTGTCGATGGCGAGCTCACGCCCGGCGATGACGTCCTTGATGGCCTGTGCAAAATCATCAATGTTCAGTTCCTGGGCACCCATATCGCTCAGCTGACGGCCGATGCCGAGACCCAGTGCATAACTTACTTTATCCATCTTTCTCTCTTAATTTTATAATGTGTACGTACAAAAATCGTGCAAAGTTACGCATTTTTTCTTTCACGCCAATTTTTTTTCATGAAATTTCATATTATTTTGTAGAATATTAAGGTTCGCGACCCGTGATGCACCCATTTAAACGCAACACTCTGCGTAAAAATATCATGGTTTCTGCTGCTATGACGAATTTTTTTTGTAATTTTGACACCACAATTGAACTCTTCGACGATGAAAACCAAATTCACACTCCTGGTCTGCCTGCTCGCATGGAGCATTGGGGCCCTCGCGCAGCAACAACTGCCGTATCAGAATCCGTCGCTCTCGAGCGAAGAACGTGCTCGCGACCTCTGCCAGCGACTCACGCTGGAAGAGAAGGCGAAAATCATGATGGACATCTCGCCAGCCATCCAGCGGCTGGGCATCCCGGCCTTCCAGTGGTGGAACGAAACGCTGCATGGCGTCGCCCGCAACGGCACGGCGACGGTGTTCCCCATCACCATGAGCATGGCTGCATCGTGGGACGATGCGTTGGTGCGCCGGGCCTTCAGCATCGCCAGTGATGAGGCTCGTGCCAAAAACATGGTGGCGAAGCGGGCAGGGAAGATGCAGCGCTATCAGGGGTTGTCGTTCTGGACGCCGAATATCAACATCTTCCGCGACCCGCGCTGGGGACGCGGACAGGAGACCTACGGCGAAGACCCGTTCCTCACGGCACAGATGGGACTGGCCGTTGTGCGCGGCTTGCAGGAGGGCGATGCCGACGACTTCTTCTCGCGCAACAATGTTGGCGGTGGGAAATACATGAAGACGCTGGCCTGTGCAAAGCACTTCGCCATTCATAGCGGACCGGAGTGGAACCGCCATCAGTTCAACGTGGAGGACCTTCCCGCCCGCGACCTCTGGGAAACCTACCTGCCCGCCTTCAAGGCACTGGTGCAGGAGGGCCATGTGGCCGAGGTGATGTGTGCCTATCAGCGCTGGGACGGCCAGCCGTGCTGTGGCAACACCCGTCTGCTGCAGCAGATTCTGCGCGACGAGTGGGGCTACCAGGGACTGGTGGTGAGCGACTGCTGGGCCGTCAACGACTTCTGGGAGAAGGGCCGTCACGGCTACTCCGCCAACGCCCACGAGGCATCGGCAAAGGCCGTGCTCGCAGGCACCGATGTGGAGTGCGGACAGAACTACAAGACGCTGCCCGAGGCTGTGGCAGCAGGCGAGATCACCGAGGAACAAATCGACGTGAGCGTGCGCCGACTGCTGAAGGCTCGCTTCGACCTTGGCGACTTCGATAGCGACGAAATGGTGCCTTGGTCGAGCATTCCCGAGAGCGTCATCGGCTGCAAGGAGCATAAGAAGACCGCCCTGGAGATTGCCCGCGAGGGTATGGTGTTGCTGAAAAACGATGCCATCCTGCCGCTGAAGAAAGACATGCGCGTGGTGGTGCTTGGTGCCAATGCCGTCGACTCCACGATGATGTGGGGCAACTACAACGGCTATCCCACGCACACCGTCACCATCCTCGAGGGCATTCGCCAGAAAGCCGCGCAGACGCGCTTCGTGAAGGGCTGCGGACTGACTCGCAACATCGCCGAGGAGAGCCTCTTCGGTGAGATGACGACGCCCGACGGACTGCAGGGCATGCGTGTCACCTATTGGAACAACACCCAGCAGGAAGGCGCTCCCGTCACCAATGGCTACCACACACAGGGAGTCGTGAAGGACAACGGCGGTGCAACGGTGTTCGCACCGGGCGTGTCGCTTGAGAACTTCAGTGCACGCTATGAGGCCACGCTTACTCCACGCGAGAGCGGAAAGGCTCTCTTCACCCTTACCGGCGACGACGGCTATCGTGTCATCATTGATGGCGACACGCTGACGAAGCGCTGGGAGGTATGCCACCACCTAACCACTTTCGCCCGCGAGCTGCAACTCGAGGCCGGCCGCGCCTACAAGGTGCAAATCGACTATGTGCAGTTCAACGGCGTCGCACACCTCGACTTCGACCTCGTGCGTCGCAGCCCGCTCTCCGTCGACGAAGTCCTGAAGCAGACCGCCGATGCCGACGTAGTGGTGTTCGTGGGTGGCATCTCGCCACGCCTCGAAGGCGAGGAGATGCGTGTCAGCGAGGAGGGATTCCGTGGAGGCGACCGCACCAGCATCGACCTGCCGCGGGCTCAGCGTGAAGTCCTCGAGGCTCTCCACAAGGCCGGACGCCACGTGGTGTTCGTCAACTGCTCGGGTTCGGCCATCGGACTGGAACGCGAGAGCCAGTGGGCCGATGCCATCCTGCAGGCGTGGTATCCCGGCGAGCAGGGCGGCACAGCTGTTGCCGATGTGCTCTTCGGCGACTACAATCCTTCCGGCCGCCTGCCCATCACGTTCTACAAGAGCGTCAGCCAGCTGCCCGACTTCCTCGACTATCGTATGCGCGGGCGTACCTATCGTTATTTCACGGGCGACGCCCAGTATCCCTTCGGCCACGGACTCAGCTACACCACGTTCCGTTATGGCCGTCCGAAGTATAAGAACGGCCAACTCACCGTCGCCGTCACCAACACCGGAGAGCGTGCCGGCACGGAGGTGGTGCAGGTCTACATGCGCGATCTCGCCGATGCTGACGGACCGCTGAAGAGCCTGCGTGCCTACCAGCGTGTACAGCTGGCTCCGGGCGAGACGCGACAGGTGGTCATCGACCTGCCTCGCGAGCGCTTCGAGGGCTGGGATGTGCACACCAACACTATCCGCGTCGTTCCCGGTCGCCATGAACTCATGGTGGGTGGCAGCAGCGCCGACAACCAGCTCCAGCGCCTTACGGTAAAAGTGAAATAGCCGTTGGCAGCCATCCGGAAGTTCTTGAATGGTTCACCATAACGGAAATGAAACAGAAATCATTCGGAAAAAACGGAAATAGAGGTTATTTTTCTGTTTGTGTCATGAAATCTTTCAGCAAGCACAGAACGGAAACCACCCCCCCCAAAAAATTTCCGTTATTTCCGTTTGTTTCCGTTATTTTCCGTTATAAAAGATGATGAGGAAGTTAGCATAGCTGCAGGATAAAAAAGTATTTAGTAACTACAAAAGGGCCAAACAACGTGACAATTTGTCACATATCTGTCGCGAATTCAGCAGTGGCGTGTCAGTTGGCACGCCATTTGTTGTAAATTTGTCGTAAGCCTTCGATGTGTGAAGGCGGAAAACGAAAAATATTAAAAACAAAAATAAAAAAAAGTACTATTATGGGAAAGATTATTGGAATTGACTTAGGAACTACCAACAGCTGCGTTGCCGTTTTCGAGGGCAACGAGCCAGTAGTAATCGCCAACAGCGAGGGTAAGCGCACAACTCCCTCCGTGATTGGCTTTGTGAAAGATGGTGAGCGCAAGGTCGGCGACCCCGCTAAGCGTCAGGCCATCACGAACCCAAAGAACACCGTGTACTCCATCAAGCGTTTCATGGGTGAGACCTATGAGCAGGCCCGCAAGGAGGCCGAGCGCGTGCCGTACACAGTGATCAACGAAAACGGCTATCCGCGTGTCGACATCAACGGACGCAAGTACACCCCGCAGGAAATCTCGGCCATGATTCTGCAGAAGATGAAGAAGACCGCCGAGGACTACCTCGGACAGGAGGTCACCGATGCTGTCATCACCGTGCCTGCCTACTTCTCCGACTCACAGCGCCAGGCCACGAAGGAGGCCGGTCAGATTGCCGGTCTGAACGTGCAGCGCATCGTCAACGAGCCTACAGCTGCCGCTCTGGCCTATGGTGTCGACAAGGCAAACAAGGATATGAAGATCGCAGTGTTCGACCTCGGTGGCGGTACGTTCGATATCTCCATCCTCGAGTTCGGCGGCGGCGTGTTCGAGGTGCTCTCCACCAATGGTGACACCCACCTCGGTGGCGACGACTTCGACCAGGTCATCATCGACTGGCTGGTGAACGGCTTCAAGGCCGACGAGGGCATCGACCTCTCGAAGGACCCGATGGCCATGCAGCGTCTGAAGGAAGCTGCAGAGAAGGCAAAGATCGAGCTCTCCTCCACCACCACCACCGAAATCAACCTGCCGTACATCTCTGCTGAAGGCGGCGTGCCCAAGCACCTCGTGAAGACCCTCACACGTGCTCAGTTCGAACAGCTCGCACACTCGCTCATCCAGGCTTGCCTCGTGCCCTGCCAGAATGCAGTCCGCGACGCTAAGCTCTCCACCAGCGACATCGACGAGGTCATCCTCGTGGGCGGCTCCAGCCGTATCCCCGCTGTGCAGACCCTCGTGAAGAACTACTTCGGCAAGGAGCCTTCGAAGGGCGTGAACCCCGATGAGGTGGTGGCCGTAGGTGCCAGCATCCAGGGTGCAATCCTCAACAAGGAAGGCGGCGTAGGCGACATCGTGCTCCTCGACGTGACCCCGCTGACGCTCGGTATCGAGACCCTCGGCGGTGTGATGACGAAGCTCATCGACGCCAACTCCACAATTCCTTGCAAGAAGTCAGAGACCTTCTCCACGGCCGTCGACAACCAGACCGCAGTCACCATCCACGTGCTGCAGGGCGAGCGCCCGATGGCTGCACAGAACAAGTCCATCGGACAGTTCAACCTCGAAGGCATTGCCCCCGCACGTCGTGGCGTTCCTCAGATCGAGGTCACCTTCGACATCGACGCCAACGGTATTCTGAACGTGTCGGCAAAGGATAAGGCCACCGGTAAGGAGCAGGCCATCCGCATCGAGGCTTCCTCCGGTCTGAGCGAGGACGAAATCAACCGCATGAAGGCTGAGGCCGAGCAGTTCGCAGAGGCCGACAAGAAGGAGCGCGAGCGCGTCGACAAGCTCAACCAGGCCGACTCGCTGATCTTCTCCACCGAGACCTTCCTCAACGAGAACGGCGATAAGATTCCTGCCGACCAGCGTCCCGCCATCGACAGCGCCCTCCAGCAGCTGAAGGACGCCCACAAGGCCGCCGACGTCACAGCCATCGACAACGCCATCAACAACCTCAACCAGGTCATGCAGGCCGCCTCTGCCCAGATGTACAGCCAGGCAGGTGGTGCACAGCCCGGTGGCGCAGGCTTCAATGGTGCCCAGGGCGGTTCCGGCTTCCAGGGTGGACAGCAAACCCAGTCCAACCCCAACGACGACGTCCAGGATGCCGACTTCGAGGAGGTGAAGTAATTCGCCATAAGAATCGATAAACATAAATAAGAATATATAAGGAAGTCCGTGTAGCTCAGTGAGTTGCACGGATTTCTTGTTTTGTTAAATTTTGTTGGATTTTCGGACTTTTATCAAGTTTTACCGTATTCTTGTCACAGATTTGGCACGTCACTAAACTTTAGACGTGGTGTCCCTAATACCCCCTTGTGGGAACTTAATTTGATATACGGTAAAAGATGGCTACATTAAAAGTTGAAATCAAGCGCAAATGCGCTATCTGTGGGAATGTATTTCTCGCAAAGTTTTTGGACTCCAGGTATTGTTCTCCAAAATGCCAGAAGATTGCCAGTGCAAGAAAAAAGGCAGAAGAGAAACGCTTGCAGAGATTGGATGAACTCAAACAACGTATTCCTGATGCAAGGGATTATATCTCGATTGCAGAAGCGGAGGCATTGTTTGGTGTAAGCAAAAAGACCCTACATCGTTTAGTCCGTAAGGGAGAAATACAAAGTATCAATCTTGGTACTCGCTTAACTCGCATCAGCAAGACAGAACTCTTGGGCAAATTCCCATTGCGAGAAGAACCCATCAATAGGCAGTATGCTTTGCCAAAACTCTACAACATGGAGCCTGAGAATTGCTACACCATTGGTGAGATATGCCAGAAGTACAAAATCAATGATAGTTCTGTGTGGGCTCAGGTAAGAAAGTATGGCATCCCATCAAGACAGATTGGCAACTATGTGTATGTACCCAAAGAAGAATTTGATAAATTATATAAGTCCGACGTATGAGAAGAAAACTCGCATTAACAAAAGTATCAGTGAAACTCCGCAAGAAAGAGTTTCATGAGGGATGGTATCTTTATCTTGACATTTATCCCATCTATCAACCAGGTAGCGATAAGCCACAGCGCATTCGAGAAAATTTGCATCGTGACATAACCACTCCAGTATGGGATAAGTCGCAGCCATGTAAAACTGATAAGGATGGTACTGTCAGTTATCTGCCCAAGCGTAATCAGAATGGCGTTATCATCTGCCGTTCTGCTGTAGATCAAGAATCGTGTATCTTTGCAGACAACGTCAGAGCATTGCGTCAACATGAGTATGACAATGCCTCATTGTATTCAGAAACAGATGCTGCTCAGGCAGAGTTGAATGAAAAAGGCAAGCAAAACTTCATTCAGTTTGTCAAAGACTTGTCGAAAAAGAAACATGCACGCAGTTCTGAGTCAATCATCGTTAACTGGAATCGTGTATATGATTATCTCTGTATGTTTGCCAAGAGTGACTATATTCCTTTCTCTCAGTTGAGTCAGAAATTGATGGAAGACTTCAAAATGTATCTCCTAACAGCTCCACGTGGAGACAAGAGGAAAGGATTACTATCACAGAACACTGCAAATACTTATTTTGCCATATTCAAATGTGCAGTACATCAAGCATTCATTGATGGTTATATCACAGTTGATATTGCCGCAAAGGTAAAAGGGGTTCCTGAAGAAGAGGTAAGACGTGAGCACCTAAGCCTTGAGGAACTTAACCAGCTAGCTCAGACACCATGCGATAATCCTATTTTGTATCGTGCAGCCCTATTTTCTGCACTTACAGGATTGCGCCTCTGCGACATCACAAAACTCAAATGGGCAGAATTGGCCAAGGAAGGTGAGCATCATCGTATTAACTTTGACCAGAAGAAGACGGGTGGTGTGGAGTATATGCCTATCAGCCCTCAGGCGTATAAACTATGTGGTGAGCCGAGAGAACCTCAGCAACTTGTTTTTGAAGGTATCCCTGATAAATCGGTAATCTCTCGTCCGATTAAGAAATGGATTAAAGCTGCTGGCATTACCAAACATATCACATTCCATTGCTTTCGCCATACCTATGCAACAATACAGTTGACCGAAGGTACTGACCTCTTTACCCTAAGCAAGATGATGGGACACACTAACGTCAGAACCACTCAGGTGTATGCCAAAGTTGTGGACAAGAAAAAAGAAGCTGCTGCAGATGCTTTCACAATTGACTTTGGTAACAATACCCAACAAGAGGAACCTGATAATGACATATCAGGCAATTCATCCAAATAAAAAATCATAACTATCGATTAGGCTATCTAAGTAAAATGCTTAGGTAGCCTTTTTTCTGCTTTATATTCTTTACGATTCTGTTACGAATACTTACGTTGTATGTTCGTAGCGAAATTAATATTGATTATTTATTCATTGACAATTAGTGACTTACGACTATAATAGACTATATTTATCATATACCCCTACATACTCTGCTTATCTCCGTATTCTTGCGATGTAATTCATCGAAAAAATCAATAAGAATATGGAAAAAATTACATTCGACACCATGCCAGAAGCTTTGAGCGAGATACTCAAACGAATAGGCAACCTTGAAACGATGGTAGGCAATATGAACAATCATAATTGCGTGCCTGTAGTAGAAGAAGTTCGTTTTAACATTACAGAACTTTGCGACTATTTGCCAACAAAACCGAAGAAGCAAACGGTCTATGGATGGGTATCAGCTAAGCCTCCTAAGATACCTTATCATAAAAAAGGAGAACTATACTTTATTAAGTCTGAGATTGATGCATGGTTAGCAGAAGATGGTATGTCGTCAGGTAAGGATCTTATGGATCAGGCACGTGCATACGTTTCTAATAATCCTTTATCTGGCAGAAAGGAGGCGACGCGCAATTATGGATAATGCCCTGTCCATCTATGAAGATTTCTTTGGAGAACGAGAGGGAGAAAATCACTCCTTCTCTTTCTTCAGGAAACCAATCAGAAACGTAGAACCACTTAGGTGTATCACCATTCCTGACATCTATCGCTACATTGTCGGTCCTTATGCCCAAAGGCAAACAGAGACTTTACGTGCAATAATCGATAAAGATGCTGCGAGGAAATACAAAGCAGAAAACTTTGACTTTTGTACGTTCTCAGGTACATTCCGCATTCGCAACAAGAATCACCTCCTGTTGCATTCGGAATTGCTTTGCATTGACTTTGACCATGTAGCAGACATTCCGTCGTTGAGGGAAAGACTGCTTCATGATGATTGCTTTGAGACTGAACTACTCTTCCGTTCACCATCAGGCGATGGCTTAAAGTGGGTGATAGACATTGAGCGTAAAGGCTGGGAACACAGTCGTTTCTACAATGCAGTTTATAACTATCTTGTTGCTTCTGGTTATCCTGAGCCAGACAAATCTGGGAGTGATGTGGCACGCTCGTGCTTCATTCCTTACGATCCTGAAGCATACATAAATTCAAAATATCCAGAATATGTCAGAAAAGAAAACTTTTTTACCAGAGCGGTGGGAGAATGCCCCTTCTAATAGCAATGCAGCTAAGAACGCCCCACAGCAGATGACTCCTTATAATAATATAGGTGGCGAATGTACTTATGACAAGGTTGACCGTGTAATTGGACTCATTGAGGAAAGTGGAGTTGACATCACAGAAGGTTATGACGCCTGGTTAAAGGTAGGCTTTGCCCTTGCAAGCGAGTTCAAAGAATCTGGGCGTGATTTCTTTCATCGTGTCAGCAAGGTGAATGCGAAATACAACCATGCCGAGACTGACAAACAATATGATAAATGTCTTGCCTCTACTGGTTCTGGTGTAACTATCGGCACATTCTTCCAAATGGCAAAGGATAGAGGCGTAGATATTTCCAATGCCAAACCTGATGTGCCACCTACAGAAATCCAAAATGCCCACATTGGAAATATGGATTTTTGGAAAAATGGAGATAGTAATAAAGCACCACAGCCTCAATCTGCAAATATCCATAAAGCCAAAAATCCAAATGTCCATTCATGTGAAAGTGTTTGAGAACTTTATAAGTATCTGTAACACAGGTAGAAACGATTATGCCCTGAAGTTGAAAGGTACAAAAAAGTGCAATTTGCAATTTGCCGTTTCTGGTGCCAAAGCAAGCAGTTTTTCTAT
>JAEEGI010001840.1_pt1 | contig 52493 bp, 48 predicted proteins | sample 8958751 | NCBI WGS metagenome assembly JAEEGI01 (sample SAMN16246545, study PRJNA631951) | gut metagenome | biome: gut microbiome; feature: rumen; material: KS-attached | host: Bos | place: Iran: Karaj | collected 2018-10
GCATTATACCATAGGAGGACTTTTTGTTCAACGGCAAAAGCCTCTTTTGAACCACCTGCTTAGCAGGTGGTTTTCGGTTACCAAATAGAACAGCCGGAACACAAAGTTCCGGCTGTTTATTTATAATAATTATTAAAACTCAGATTTACAGCATTCATTAAGAAACGCTTCTATGTTTTCTATTGGTGTTCCCCCTACTATTCCGTTGCCTGAAGCAAGGATCATGCCGCCCTCGGGGGATGAAAAGGTCCTCTTCATAAGACGAACTTCTTCTCTTACATCATCGGGCGTGCCGACACGCAAAGTCTGCTGAACGTCCATACCGACCCAGAAAGTTATCTTTCCTTTCCATTTTGCCGCTATTTCGTTCCAGTCCATCGTATGCTTCTGGATCGGATGCAGAACGTCAAGACCTGCTTCGATCAGGTCGCCTATTATCTCTTTTATGCAGCCGCACGTATGGAGCCAGTTATGGATATCGTGCTGATGAGTATATCCCCAGATGCGGACGTAATAAGGCTTAATGAATTCGCGGAACATTTCGGGACTCATCATCAAAGCGTTCTGGCTGCCAAGATCGTCAGAGAAGCTGTAACCGTCCGGCTTTATCAGTTCAACGGCCTTCTCAAGCAGCTTCAGCTCGGTATCGCAGACAAGCTTATGAAGCTTGTGAACGTTCTCGGGTTCCTCGTAATAGTCCGCGAGAAGATTTTCCATTCCGCGGAAGTTCCATATGCGCTCGAACATGAGGCTCCAGTGATGTATGAGGATATATTTGCCTTCTGCGCGTGCTTTTTCGGCCTGTTTGATCTGAGCGTCCCATAGTCCGGGAGCGTTTACGTTTGGCGGATTGGCAACAAGTTCGTCTATATAATCCCAGTCCGGCAGGCGGATGGTGGCGTCGTTTCCTTTAAAGCGGGAGGTGTCCACTTTGGGAAGGTGCCAGCAAAAGCCGTCTTCACGTCTGTCAAATGACGGTGACGGGAAGCCCAGGCAGCAGACATCCTCGGGATATTTTTCAAATTGAGAGAGGCGGTCGCCATACTGTTCGTAAAGCCCCTCCCCCCACCATTTGGTAAAAACCATAGGTATCCTTGCGGGTGAGCCGAACTCGATCGCCTTCACTACTTCTTCACGAGGCAGCGGATCAATAATATAAGCCATAATTATGCGCTCCGTTTCTAATAGTATTATCCTAAAAAATCAGTCGGGTCTTTCTTCAAGTCTGATTTTTTTATCCGTCTCCAAAAGCTCATCTATCGTCGCTTCTGAGACAACCGGATATTTGTCGAGCATTTTTTCGACAAAATCGGTAATGTGTAAAAAGTTTATTCTGTTTTGTAAAAACGCCTCTACCGCTATTTCGTTCGAGGCGTTGAGCACAGCTCCGCAAGACCCGCCCGTGCGAAGGACCTGTCTGCAAAGAAGAGGAGCTCGAAACGTTTCGTAATCGGGTTTCGCGAACGTGAGAGGAGGGAGAGAGGTAAAATCGAGAGGTATTACGGGTGACTCTGCGCGTTTGGGGAAAGTCAGTGCATACTGTATCGCAATGCGCATATCCGGAAGAGACATCTGGGCAAGGACCGACGAGTCGACAAATTCGATCATGGAATGAATTATGCTTTCTCTGTGGATGACAACGTCGATCTTTTCACTGCTGACGTCAAAAAGCTTCGCCGCTTCGATTATTTCGAAGCCCTTGTTCATGAGCGTTGCGCAGTCAACGGTGATTTTGCTTCCCATTTTCCATGTAGGATGCAAAAGCGCATCGGAAGCTGTTACGTTGTGAAGATCTGCAGTCGTTTTACCGTAAAATGCGCCGCCTGAAGCGGTAAGGATGAGGCGCCTTATTTTACTTTGAATGGATCCGATATCATTTTCCGTTGGGCAGATGCCGTTCAGACACTGAAATATGGCGGAATGTTCGCTGTCTACCGGAATTATTTCCGCGCCGTTTTCTTTACATATCTTTTTTATCGCATCTCCTGCAACAACAAGATTCTCCTTATTTGCAAGAGCGATCCTGACACCTTTTTTTGCAGCTGCGACCGTTGGACGCAGTCCAGCAACACCGACGATACCGTTGACACAGATATCGCATTGCGTTTCTTCAAATAGACGAAGGATCCCTTCTTCACCTGAAAAAACGGACACAGGAAGATCGCGGATACGCTCTTTCAGCTTTTCGGCAGCCTGTTTATCGCTCATGGCAACCGCCTTTGGCTTGAATTTTCGTATCTGCATCTCAAAAAGATCGTAATTTTTACCGGCAGACATTGCAACTACGTTCAAACCGAGATTTTCGGCGCAGTCGAGCGTCTGTGTGCCTATTGAGCCTGTAGAACCGAGGACCGTGATGTTCATCTGATTTACCGTTCTTTATACTTCCGGGAATATCGGAGCGATGGAAAGCACTATATAAATAAAAGGCGCGACAAAAAGTATTGAGTCGAATCTGTCCATGATGCCGCCGTGGCCGGGAATAATGCTTCCGAAATCCTTAACTCCGAAGCTGCGTTTTATGACCGATGCAAAAAGGTCTCCGAGTATTGCAAGCACGCTGCCGATGATACCGCAGATGAAGGCAACGAAATAGTTGACCGATATGGTATCAACGAGGATATCGCAGATATATGCTGTGAAAATAACTGCGGAAAACGACGAAAATACGGAGCCTATCATGCCTTCCGCCGTTTTTTTCGGACTTATTTTCGGCGTGATCTGATGTCTTCCGTAAAGTCCGCCGAAAAGATAACCGCCCGTATCGGAGCCCCATGCGCACATAAATATGACGAGTATGTTGAAAACTCCGCCGGAAAGCGCGTTGCTGAAAACGATCGTTGAGAAAAAGCAGGGTATTATTATCGTCATAAGGAAAACAAAGCTCAGATGTTCAAGAGAAAACTTCTCCTTGGAGGCGAGCATCGTTATGAAAACGATAAGAATATAGATGAAAACCGCCGATACGACCGCGGTGCTGACATGAGAATATGCCGCCGGGAAAAACGCCATTACAGGAGCTACGAACGGAACAAAAACAGCAAGAAGAATGCTCAGCCACATAAGTGCCTTTGATTCTACGTATTTTGTTACTATGAGCGTTTCATAAAGCGCCGCGGCACTCAAAAGCGCGATCGCGGCGTTGAGCACAAACGGTATATGCGCAAAAAACATGAATACCGCAAAGATCGCAGCTATGATTATTCCCGAAATTATTCTTGTTTTCATTAAAAAGTCCTCTGACGGTTATTTTGAGATGCCTCCGAATTTCCTTGTCCGGTTCATAAAAGAATCTATTGCTTTTTTCAGATCGTCTTCGGAAAAATCGGGCCAGTAGACGGAGGTGGAATAGAATTCCGCATATGCGCTCTGCCAAAGAAGAAAATTAGAAAGGCGCATTTCGCCCGCTGTTCTGATTATCAGATCAGGATCGGGCACGTCGGGCGCGTAAAGACGTGAAGAGATATCACGTTCGGTAAGGGGCTTTCCCGGATTTTCGGCGATAAAGCCGTTTACCGCATTCACTATCTCGTTTCTGCCGCCGTAATTGAGAGCTATGCAGACAGTGAGGCGGATATCCTTATCGATATTGAGATTTTCGATATCGGCGATCTTTTTTCTTCTGCTTTCGCTGAAATACGTTTTATCTCCGATAAAGCGGATGCGGACGTTTTCATACGTTTTGAGCTCATCGTTTTTTACTCTGCGGTATATATCGTCTGCATACCGGTCAAAAAGCGCCATAAGCGCATCGATCTCGTCCTTCGGTCTCGACTGGTTTTCAGTGGAAAAAGCATAAAACGTGGCATAGCGGATACCGAGCTTTCTGCAGGAGTCAACTGTTTTTTCAAACGTTTTCGCTCCTGCTTCATGCCCGAACGGTCTTGCAAGCCCTCTTGCCTTTGCCCACCTGCCGTTGCCGTCCATGATAAATCCGATATGGAGCGGCAGCGCGGAAGCATCCGTCATATCTCCATGATCTCCGCTTCTTTTTTCTTTGCTATAACGTCGATATCCTTGCAGTATTTATCCGTTGCGTCCTGGATATCTTTTTCGCAGATTTTAAGGTCGTCCTCTGTGATCTCGCTCTTTTTCTTCTGAGCCTTGAATTCTTCAATCGCGTCTCTTCTGACGGAGCGGATCGCTACTTTGGCGTTTTCGGCATCTTTCTGGATCTGTTTGCAGAGATCGCGGCGGCGCTCCTCGGTAAGAGGCGGGAACGTAAGTCTGATAAGTTTGCCGTCGTTTTGCGGATTGATACCGATATCGGAGGCAAGAATAGCCTTTTCAATCTCTTTGAGAACGGAAGAGTCATACGGCTGAATGACGAGCACGCGAGCTTCCTGAACGGAAATGCTTGCAAGCTGATTGACTTTTGTGGGAGAACCGTAGTAGTCAACGGTAAGTTTATCGAGAACTACCGGGTTTGCGCGTCCTGCTCTGATCGAGGAGAGTTCATATTCAAAAGCAGATACCGCTTTTTCGAATTTGGATTCTGTTTCTTTATACTGAGGCTTCATTTTTCTTACTCCTTTTCTTAATTTTTTGTTATAACTGTGCCTATATGTTCGCCTTTTATTGCCCTGACTATGTTTTCACCGTTGCCGAGTTCGAAAAGAAGAACAGGCATATTATTGTCTTTACAAAGCGCGGTTGCAGTGGTATCGATTACAGAAAGTTCTTTTGTGAGAACGTCCATATACGTGATCTTGTCGTAACGGATCGCATCGGGGTATTTGTTCGGGTCTTTATCGTATACTCCGTCAACGTTTTTTGCGAGAAGAGCGATATCTGCGCTTATTTCAACGGCGCGCATCGCAGCTGCGGTGTCGGTAGTGAAAAACGGGTTGCCTGTGCCGCATCCGAAGATAACTATTCTGCCTGCCTCAAGATGATTGACGGCTCTGTCGCGGATATACGGCTCGGCAAACTGCTGCATATCGATCGCGGCAAGGACACGTGCGTCTACGCCGATTTTTATGAAGGTATCCTGAAGCGCGAGACAGTTCATCATCGTTGCAAGCATACCCATATGGTCTGCACGGGTCTGATCCATATTGTTTCCGTTTCTGCCGCGCCAGAAATTGCCTGCGCCGACAACTATAGCTATCTGAACGCCCATTTCAAGGCATGCTTTTATCTTTTCGCACACGCCTTTTGCAATATCGAAATCAATGCCGTGGTCAAGCTTTCCCTCGAGGGCTTCGCCGCTTATTTTAATAAGAACGCGTTTATACTTCGTCATCTTCTGCATCTCCGTTTCAGTTATATAAGCTCGTATTTTTCAAAAATATCGGCAATTTCTTTTTCGTCTCTCGGGTTTTTGATCGAAACGTCCTTATAAAGAGACCAGTATTCATTATGTGTGACGATCGAACCGTCCGGCTTGTTTCCGATCTCGCCGAGAGTTTCGCATTCAAGGAAGCAGCTGTTTGTAAACGTTTCGAAAGAACATCCGTTATCAGGATATACGCCTTCGTCATAATGATTGAAGCTCTTGACGAACATCTGGTTCTTATTTATATACGCTGTAACACCGTGGCGCAGGTCGAAGCCGAGTTTGAATTTTCTGTCTGTCGAATCGGATGAAAGCGATACGAATTTTTCACCCATAAACAGACGGTGATCGGAAAAATCCGTATACGGCCATGCTCTGAGGGTTCTGTTGGGAAGAAGGTCTGTATCGTTTGTGTTGAACGGAATAAGCTCAACGCCGCCCTTATCAAGGACCGTAAGCGCCCAGATTGCGTATGTCTGAGGTTCTCCGCTGCAGTTTTCTATCATGTGAGTGATGTTTACTCCTGTGCCGTCATCGTCAAGAGTAACCACGGTTGAAAAGAGAAGACCGGTTACTTCCTGGACGTCGCACGTGAAAACAGCTGAATTCTCATCGGTATCGTATGTGACAGGATTATTGTCCGGGAAATATGTTTCGGTATATTCGGGAGATATCCAGAGTCTGTGTCCGCCGTAAAGATACCATTTAGCATTTGCGCCGAACATCTCTTTGACGTCTTCTTTTTCGTAGGTATTCACTCTGTCCAGATCCTCATACAGCATATTCTCGCCGCCGCAGAAACCGTAGCGGATAATACGGGGTCCGATATCGAGGGTTACGAGGAGGTCTACGCAGCCATTCGATATTTCGAGACAGTTGCCGTAATTTTTGTAGGATTTTTCTTTGAAAGTAACCATGGTTTATACCTCATTTCGTTATAATGACTTTTTGTTTATCTTTTTAATATTCCGCCCAGTCGAAGACTGTCCGCCCTTTTTTGCGGCACGGCGATGGGGTGAGAATTAAAGTCTCCGTGACAGTCAGAACCGCACGTTTTGATAAGTCCCCGCTCGTCGCAAAAACGTTCGCACAAGGCGGTTATCTCTTCGGAATGCTCGGGATAAAAGCATTCGATTCCGTCCGCGCCGTATGAAACGAATTTTTCAATCTCCGCAGTGAACCCATCGGCGCTTTCCGTATTGAGAGATACGCCGGGGTGAGCAAGAACGGCGATACCGTTTGCAGCGTGTATTTTTTCAACAGCGGTTTTTACCGAGGGAAAACCCGCGGTCTCGTAACCGCAGCCGAAGCGGTCGTAAAAAGGGATAGCGTCTTTTATATCGGAAACGATCCCTTTTGCGCTGAAGTAATGAAGGGCCTTCCATCCCCCGCCCGAACGGTCGTATTCGAATTCGCTAAATTCTTCCGTATTTACGTCAAAGCCTGATTTTTCCATTTTTTCTATCAGCCTGACGCTCATCATGTCGAGTTTTTTTCTTCCGTCAGCAACGAATTCAATAAACGGTTTATTCGTCAGATCGGGTCTGTAGCAAAGAATGTGTATCTGTCTGCCGTTGTCGCTGCAGGTGATTTCTGCGGCTGAAACGCAGACGACGCTGCTTTGAGAGCTTAGGCGAAGCAGCTCTGATGAACCGTCAAAAAGATCATGATCGGCTATTGCAAGAAGCCCGACGCCGACAGATTCCGCCTTTTTGAGTATTTGCTCAGGAGACATGGTGCCGTCGGACATATGCGAATGGACGTGAAGGTCCGCAAAAGGGAGGTCATTCATAGTATCAGCCGGACGTTCTCTGTGAAATGCCCTTTACGGAAGTAAGCGTCCAGTCAAAGTCGTCAGAAGCGATGATCGTATCGCAGTATTCGCATCTTGCGGTATGGTTGAGATTTACCGGAGCGCCGCAGTTCGGGCAGTTGACGATTCTGTTTTCGGCGGTATTGTCGGTTTTCTTGCCTTTTGAACGGATAAGAGCCCATTCATATACCATGAATTTTTCTGCGGTATTGCTTCCGCTGACGATCGCGCCTGTTTTATCATCTACTGTATAGTCGGTAATGCGGGTTCTGAGCTGTGCGTAGACGGTATCGTTTACGGAGTCGCTCGTGCAGCCGAGAAGCTCGACATCAAAAACGGAAATGCGTTCGATACGGTTCGTTCTGTTTGTTTCTTTGAGGAACTCGATCTGTCTGTTAAACTGTGCGTAAAGGTTATCGGTAAGATAAGGACGCAGCGGCTCGATATCCTTTGCCGTGCAGCAGTTCTGCATCTGAACGTAAAGATTTGAAAGTTTTTCTTTGAAGGCGCTTTCTGAGAACATCGGGTCTGCTGCTGTGATGGTCGACATCGGTTTCAGAGTAGATCTGTCTACGCCTTTTGCTCCCTGAGCGACAGGTCCGGTGCTGCCGGAATTTTTGTTTTTGATCCTGAGATACAATATGACGGCAACGATGATAAGCAGTATAACGCCTATGTCACCGAATGCGATAGGTCCGGAAACTCCGTTGTAATCGGAGTCGTAGCTGTAATCATAGCTTGAGCTGTAATCGGAGCTCGATCCCCAGTCACCGTAATCACTGCTTCCCGAGTAGTCGCCGAGATCGGCGGAAAACGGGAGAGACATCGTTATGAAAACCGCAATGGCAATAACAAGGACCGTTAAAAGCTTGAAATTCTTTTTCATTTTTTTCTCCTCAACATCTTTATGTCATCTGCAATAGCCTGTTTCTCTGTCTATAACGTTGAAAAAGGGTCTGCCGTAAACATAGTTTTCGTAATTTCGGATGCATATATCTATAATGTTTTCATAGGTTTTGCGAAGGTGGAAAAAGCCCGAGATATGCGGTGTGATCACTGCATTCGGAATCTTCCATAATCTGTGAGCGGAAGGAAGAGGTTCTTTTTCGAAAACATCAAGGGCAGCGCCGTAAAGCTTGCCGCTCTCGAGCGCATCAGCAAGAGCCTGAGTATCAACGGCGGATCCCCTGCCGATGTTTATGAGAACCGAGCCGTTTTTCATTTCGGAAATGCGGTCCGCAGAAAACATACCCCTTGTCTGAGGCGTATCAGGCATACAAAGAGCCACGATATCTGCGCGGGGAAGGACCGAATCGAGCATATCTGAAAGATAAAGCTCGTCAATATAATCGGGCTTTTCGCTCATTCGGCGTTTGACGGCTATGGTGTAAGCTCCGAGAGCCTTCATCTTTTTTGCGAAACATCCGCCGATGTTTCCGAGCCCGACAGTAAGAACGGTCTGCCCTTCGATCTGTTTTACTTCGCCCATGTCTTTCCAGAGAGAAACGTTCTGATTGTCTCTGTAAAGATGAAGTTTTTTATAAAGCTCGAAAACACAGCCGACCATATGCTCGGAAATGGCAAGTCCGAATGCGCCCGTAACATTGGTTATGACCGTTTTTTCGGAAATGACGCCCTCTTTAAGATAAGGGTCTACTCCCGCCATCTGAGACTGAAACCATTCAAGCCCGCCCGCACATTTTATAACGTCCGCAGGAATATTGCCGATCACTGCGTCGGCGTCTGCGACATCGGCTGCGGTAACGGTGGCTGCAGAGGTATAGACGTATTCGTTTTGCGGACAGACGGCTTCAAGCCGTCTTTTGCCTTCATTTTCCAGCGGAACTGCAACTATGATCTTCTTCATGTGAACTTCCTTGTAAATTCCGAATATCCCGGTCCGATCTTCGGTGTGGAGAGAAAGAAAAGATCGGTGGTCCTGCGCTCTTCATCGGCATAATCGGGGTAGATATCTTTTATTTTAGACATATTTGAAATCACTGGTATGTTGTCGGGAACAGCCTTAAGCATGCGTCTGCCCGTTTCGGAAAAGGCAAGGATGTGAATGAAAGGAACAGGCGTCAAAGGCTCGTTTTTGATGCGAAGATATGCGGATATGACAGCTCGCTTTACTGCCGAATTTGTCTGACGCTTCGTTTTTATAAGAGAATAAAGCTCTTCTGCCGACGAAGCTTTTGCCGCAGAGAGAATTCTTCTGTCCGTTCCCTCTTCACGGTTTATCCCGTAAATACCGTATGTATCTGATTCCTCCGCGTTTCGGATAAAGCCGAGAAGCAGACGTTCTATGTTCCGCTGATCTGCGGGCGCTCTGCCCGACCTGATTTCCTCTTTAAGGATCTCAGCGGAAAAATCAGGCAGAGAGGAAAGATCGCCTTTCATGATCTTTTCGCGGACTGTCGACGCGGATTCAAGATAGCCGTCTGTTCTCCTGACGCAGAGGGGTCTGATCGAGCTGTCGAGCTTTTTCAGTGCGCGGATATACTCGATGCCGAGGACATCGTTCGGTCCGCACTGTTCCGCTCCGATTATTTCGGACCGTGCCTGAGCAAAGCTTTTACCGTCCGCCATAGCATTTTTATACTCCTGCGGGGTTATGCGGTCAATCTTTTCGGAAGTGCTGACGATACTGTTTAAATCTCCGCTTTCGCTGCCGAAGGAAAGGATGTCGATAAAGCCGAGAGCGTCAAGGACCGAAACTGCGCCGAACGCGAATTTTTCTGCTGAACCGAGCGCATATCTTGCGGGCAGTCCGATTACAAGGTCGACGCCTCCCGCAACAGCAGATTTTGCTCTTGCATATTTATCGCAGATCGCCGGTTCGCAGCGCTGAACGAAATTGCCGCTCATCACCGCAACGACTGCGCCGCAGATTTTTCTTGTTTCGTTTATATGATGGAGATGTCCGTAATGGAACGGATTATATTCGGCTACTATACCGGCGACAGACAGATTATCTAACATGACTTGACAAATGATAAAAATTAATATATAATTACCAATAAAGCCTTTCGTTTAATATATTAACATATTTTAGGTCAAAAATCAATATGTGAGGAAAAAAATTATGAAAATTCTCGTTATAAACTCAGGAAGCTCTTCTCTGAAATTCCAGGTCATCGATATGGATACGGAAACAATGCTTGCAAAAGGCAACTGTGAGAAGATCGGCGCGCAGGACAGCTTCGTAAAATATTCGGTCCCCGGCAAAGGCGAAATAAAAAATCCCGTCTTTATGAAAGACCATACCGACGCGACGAAAGTTGCGCTGGACTGCCTTACAAAAGGCGATCTTGCAATACTCGGCTCGATTTCGGAGATAGACGCAATAGGCAACAGAATAGTTCAGGGCGGCGACTATTTCAAAAAGGCATGCATCGTTACAGACGACGTTATTGACCGCATCGAGGGTTATTATTCGATAGCTCCCCTTCACGCAATAGCAAACGCCGCGGCAATAAGAGCGTACAGAAAAATAGTTCCCGATATTCCTCAGACCGTCGTATTCGACACCGCTTTTCATCAGACGATGCCGGAATATGCGTATATGTACGGGCTGCCCATGGAATATTACGAAAAATACAAGATCCGCAAATACGGTTTTCACGGAACGTCGCATAAATACGTTTCTCACCGCGCGGCAGAGTATCTGGGCAGACCGATAGAAGAGCTCAAGCTCGTCATCTGCCATCTGGGCAACGGTTCATCGCTGTCGGCGGTAAAATACGGCAAGTGCATCGATACGTCGATGGGTCTGACTCCGCTCGAAGGACCGATGATGGGCACAAGATGCGGATCCGTTGATCCTGCTGCAGTAGCCGTTATTATGGATAAAGAGCATCTGACCGGAGCGCAGATGAACGATATAATGAACAAAAAATCGGGCATGCTTGCAATATCCGGAGTTTCCGCGGATTTCAGAGACGTGAACGACGCGTGGGACAATGACAGAAACCCCAGAGCAAAGCTCGCGCTTGACATGTTCGGATATCAGTGCAAAAAACTGCTCGGCGGCTATATTGCGGCGATGAACGGTGTTGACGCGGTGGTATTCACGGCGGGAGTGGGCGAAAACCGTCCCGAAACAAGAGCAAGGATATGTGCTGACATGGACTATTTCGGCATAAAGATCGATCTTGAGAAAAACAACGTTATGGGCAAAGACGTTGAGATAACAGCTGAAGGATCAAAGGTAAGAGTTCTTGTGCTTGGCACGAACGAAGAACTTGAAATTGCAAGAGAGACTGTTGAACTCGTAAACGGCATACACTGAAAACGCTGCAGTCGCGTAACGTCCGCCGATTCGTTCTTTTTTTTGTCTTTTTGAAAAACGGCTTGCTTTTTTTCTGAGATTGTAATATAATAGCAACGATATGTGCTGAAATGACTGTATGATCACGCACACAAATAAGAGATTACTTGTAAACGCATAAAGGACTGCATCAGATGAAAACAATAGGTATCATGACGTCCGGCGGCGACAGCCCCGGAATGAATGCCGCTATAAGGGCGGTTGTAAAACATGCCAGCGCGAACGGAATAAAAGTTATAGGTATTTACAATGGCTACAAAGGCCTTGTTGAAAAAAACTGCGCCGAACTTTCCACCGCATCCGTTGAAAATCTTTACAGAAAAGGCGGCACTGTTCTGAAAACCGCACGTTTTGTGGATTTCAAAAAGCCCGAAGTTATTCAGAAGGCCGTTGAAAACTGCAACTCTCTCGGTATCGAGGGTATGGTAGTTATCGGCGGAGACGGATCTTTCAGAGGAGCCAGAGACCTTACTCACGCAGGTATTCCCTGTGTAGGTATTCCGGGAACGATAGACAACGACATAGTCTGCACGGAAGACACGATAGGCTTCGATTCTTCCATGAATATAATTATCGACTGCATCTCAAAACTCAGAGACACATCCGAAACGCTTGACAGATGCGCGATAGTTGAAGTTATGGGCGCAGGCGCGGGATGGATGGCACTTGAAGGCGGTATAGCTACGGGTGCAGACGTTATTCTTGTGCCGGAAGTAAAGTTTGATTTCCAGAAAGACGTTATTGACCTGATAAAGGCGAAAAAAGCAAACGGACAGAACAACTTTATTATTGTTGTTGCCGAATGCGTATTCTTCCCCGAATCGAACAGCAAGCATAAAAAGAACGTAAACTTCGAATACGTTAACGAACAGGGCATTGAAAATATAGACAAATTCACGAAGAGATTCCAGGCGGAGTCGGGAGTGGAATCACGCGGAACCGTGCTCGGACACATTCAGAGAGGCGGCGCGCCGACATTCCACGATTGCATTCTTGCCACGAACATGGGCGTTCATGCGGTAAACCTTCTGATAGAAAACAAATCAAAGCGAGTTGTTGTTATGCAGAACGGCAAGGTAACGGACTTTGACATTGACGAAGGGCTCAGCATGAAGAAACCGTTTGACAAAGAACGGCTTATAATGGCAACAAACCTTAATTTCTGAGAAACAGGACACGGAGACAAAATCGCCGTGTCCTTATTAAAACAGTTATGAAAAAGAAGTATTATGCAGTCAGAAGCGGGCGTGAAACAGGGATTTTTTTAACCTGGGAAGAATGCAGGAGCGCTACGGAAGGATATTCGGGAGCTGAATACAAAGCCTTTTCCGCAAAGGCAGACGCAAAAAAATACCTGAACGGTTCAGATGATGCCTCAAAGAAAGAAGATCCGACCGCCGATCCGATGTTTTTTGCCAAAGAAGGCGAATTGACCGCATTTGTTGACGGAAGCTTTGATGCGCAAAGCGGTATGTACGGATTCGGATGCGTTATGATAGCTCCCGACGGAACCGTGACCGAGAAAAACGGTTCGGGAATAAAAGAGGAGGCGCGCTCGGCAAGGAATGTTGCGGGTGAGCTTCTTGCAACAATGACCGCAACGGCTTTCGCGATGAAAAACGGATATAAAAAGCTGAAAATATACCACGACTATACAGGCATCGCGAAATGGTATAACGGCGAATGGAAAACCGAGAGCTTCGCTGCACGGGAATACAGCGCGTTTATGAACAAGACGCGACCTTACGTAGAAATAGACTTTGTAAAGGTGGAAGCCCATACAGGAGTATTTTTCAATGAACGCGCCGATATGCTTGCGAAAGAGGCGCTCGGACTGACATGATAAAAGCCGCCGTCGAAAAAATATTCAACAAGCATGGGTTTACCGCTTATTTTGCGGAATTTTGCGAAGTCTCGATTGAACCAAAAGCGAATGAAAAAGGATATAAAACCGTATTTCTCACATACGTTCCTTATGCATACACCCCTTCTGCCGAGCAGAATATATGCAGATATGCCGCGCTTGAAGACTACCACGTATATCTTCCGAAAAAGCTGAACGGAATAAAAAAAGACCTTGAAGAAACGTTTCGCGGCAGCATTTTCGATATTTATACGGATAATTCACCGATCGACGAAAAAAAAGCCGCAGAAATATCGGGGCTTGGCATTCGTGGCAGAAATTCTCTTATTATTTCAAAGGAACACGGTTCTTTTATTCTTCTTGGCGAAATAATCACCGATTTGGATATTCCGTGTGAGAGCCGTGCGCCTGAGTATTGCGAAAACTGCGGCAGATGCGAAAAAGCCTGTCCTTCGGGCGCGTTGAAGGACGGCAGGATAAACAGAGAAAGATGCGTTTCTGCTCTGACTCAAAAAAAAGGAGTGCTTACCCCGGAAGAAGAAGACCTGATAATAAAAAACGGGCTTATCTGGGGATGTGACAGATGCCAGGAAGTCTGTCCTTATAACGCAAAAGCGAGCAGTTCCGATTATGCTGATAATTCCGTAAAGCTGACGCGCATTACGCCGGAAGATATAGACGGACTTACCGACCGTCAGTTCAGAGAAAAGTATGCGGGAAGAGCGTTTACATGGAGAGGTCTTGCGCCGATAAAAAGGAACATCAAACTTATTGAAAGAAAAGGAGAAAAGCAATGAATATCGATCAGATCAGGGCAGAGGTTAATATGGCTCAGAAAGCGGAGTTTCTGTCGCTTCTCAGGTCAACTGAGCGTGAAGGAATAGAAAATCTTATCGAGTATCTTGAAAACAAATCCGATTTTTTTACTGCGCCCGCAGCATCAAAATTTCACAACAATTTTGAAGGAGGACTCTGCGAGCACAGCCTGAACGTATACAAAAACTTCAGGAACCTGCTTGAAATGAAAGAGGTTGAGCTTGACGAAAAAAGCGTAATTATAACCGCCCTTCTCCATGATCTTTGCAAGTGCAACTATTATTTAAAGGAAGAACGAAACAGAAAAGTTGACGGTGTCTGGGAAACTTACACACAGTGGACAACAAACAAGTCGCCTTCCCTGCCCCTGCCCCATGCATCGCGTTCTATAAGAATGATAAAAAGCTATATACCGCTAAAATTTACCGAGGAGCTCATCATTTTTTACCATATGGGTCCTTTCGGCGGCGAGGATTACGAATACAGAAACATGATGCAGCTGGCATTCGAAAAATACCCCGCAACGCTTCTGTTTTATCTTGCGGACACGATGTCTTCGTATATAGACGAAAAAATAATCGAACAATAAAAATAAAATATATAAAAAAACGGCTGAACGGGTTTTCCGTTCAGCCTTGTTTTTTCTAAGTGATCACAGTTTTTCAACGTATTCCTTGAAAAGACGCACGTAGATCCTATAGTTTTCAAGGGATACCTCCGGCGGTGTCTGGTGGTCAACAGACGGGATATACCCCCCGCTTTGCATTACCGGAAGTATGCGCTCAAATTCTCTGCGCATATCCTCCTCGGTTTTTGACATTACCATTTTGTCGTATCCGCCCATCATGATGAACTCGGGATACATTTTTCTTATCTTGCAAATATCTACGCCTGCCTGTTTTTCAAGCGGATATACTCCCTGAATGCCTGCGGATAAGAGCCATGGAATCATGGTGGTTATATCGCCGTCTGAATCGACAAGAACGGGAACATCTTTTTTCTTAATTTCGGGAATTACTCTCTTATAATAAGGCGCAAGAAACTCGTCAAACAGTTCCTGCGACAGCATGGGTCCGTGATTATACGACATATCCTCGGCAAATCCGACAAAATCAGGCGTATCGACCTCATAAAGAGCCTTGATTGCGCGGATATTGAAGTCAGCCAGATCGGAATTTATCCTTTTCAGCAGTTCAGGGTAGTCGTAAAACGAGAACAGATGCTCTTCAATTCCGAAAAGTCGCCTCGGGAACCAGAAAAACCCGTCAAGCCATATGCGGACGGAAAAATCGCCGTTTTCATGTCCCTGTTTAAATCTTCTTGCGGTATTTACGAGATTTTCTATCGGGGCATCGGAATAAAGTCCGTTTTTCACAAGCTCTTCATAGTCTTTTTCATCCCGAACGGGATTGCCCTCATGCTCATAATGCGGTATTCCGGGGGATGCGACGAAGCAATAAAGCTTTTCAAGTCCGAAATATTCAAGGCTTTTATCCGTATCAAACGAAGGGTCAAGTCCCTCTGTTTTCCAGCGGTTAAACGTTTTATCCCACCATGCCGCCCATTCTATCAGAGGAACGCGATCCGGTTTTTCAAAGCGAAGGACCTTGCAGAAACGCTCTCGAGGTGTCATAGCATATTCTCCTTATATAATTATATGGAAGTATCTTCTTTCATTGCTGCCGAGAAAGCCTCATAGACCTTTTCAACGGTTGCGGGACCTTCGAATATTTTTTTACCGTTTACAAAAAAGCAAGGAACATAATAGTAATCGAATTTATCCGCCGTTGCGGGATCGAGGGATTCTTCTATTTTTTTAATCTTTACCTGCTTAAACTCTGGATAACGTTCTACAACGCTGCGAATTATTCTGTCCGCCTTTGAACAGTGCGGGCAGCTGCTTAAATAAAAATAAAGAATTTCTTTCATGATTTTCCTCTCAATCATATCTGAAGCCGTCCGCGGCAACCTGTATTACTTCGGTTTCCGCATCTGCGCTAAGTCCTATTCCCGTTGCCACAAGAGTATTTTTGTTTATGTATTCGGTACTTCTCGCAAAGCCTCCCGAAAAGACCACGCTGTATTCGTTGAATCCCGTTCCGTTAACATACAGGCTGTTGCCGATCATAGTAACAGACGTGACTTTTGTTTCATCAGCCCCGATAGCCATTTCAGCGTTTTCACATATCGCGCCTGAGTAATTTTCACCGAACAGTATATCATATTGAAAAAGTTCTGTTATGGTGTCGTAATTACTGTTGTCTGAATATGCGGAATGGCACGACGGCATAACGCCGCCGGAAATACCGATGAGTTCAAAAAGCCTCGAAGAAAGCTGATAAGCCTCAATATCTCTGTCATCACCGGTCAGTCCGTAATTTGACCAGATAATATACTCTGACGTGAAAAGGTTGCCGTGAGTCAGAGTATCGTTTTCAAGTCCGGCAAGACAAGGGAGATGATCACCGTATAATACGAGAACAACGGGTTCTTCAAAGCTTTCAAGATAAGAAACGAGAGCCCCGACGAACATATCAACGTCATGTATTTCGTTGACATAATACTCATATTCGGCACGGCACGATTCGTCTATTCCTTTTGCGGTTATCTCCGAATGTATGTCGGGATCGTTTGGATAGCTGCCGTGGGACTGAACGGTCACGCAGAAGATAAAATCTCTGCCATCGCTTTTTTCAAGCGTTTTTTCTATATAAGGCAGCATTGCCTTATCCCTTACCCAACCCTTAAAGTTCTTTTCGGTATCCGTCATAAACTCAACCGGGATAAACCGGTCAAAACCGAGACGTGGATAAACAGTATTTCGGTCATAGAATGTGCCTTCATAATTATGGAGTGCAGTGGCGGTATGACCGTAGCCATGAAGGACCGTTGCAACGGTTTCGCAGTTTTTTTTCTGAAGAACGGATTTATACGGGTATTCGCCAAGTCCGAAATGGTCTATATTCATACCTGAAAGAACTTCGAACTCCGTGTTTACGGTTCCTGCACCGACATAGGGAACGACAAGAAGGCCAGAAACGGACGTTTCTTTAAGATGTGTAAATACGGGGCACGGATCGGATGAGAAGTTTGCGCCTGTAATATACTTTGCATCGAAAAAAGATTCGAGCTGAACGAATATCACGTTAGGAACATCGGTTTCGTTACGGATTTCAGTGACAGGAAGAAGCGCTTCGATTTTCTCTTTCGAATAGTCATCGGGGCGCGGCAGACCTTTATCCACAAAAGTGCGCGTGAAGCTTGCGGCAAAGCCGTATTTTTCGTAGCTGTCGTTAATATTCAACGCCTCGTTTTCGGCTGCAGAGGCGGATGGTATAACAAACACGCTGAAAGAGATCATTACCGCAGACAGAACTATAACGGTATAAAATGCGCGAAACACACCGAAAGCGTGCTGTCTGGGAAGCTTACGGTATATAAGGAAGAAACCTATCCCAGCGGAGACTATGCCGGCCGCAAGAAGGATAACGCCCAAGATACCGATATATGTTATAAGAAGATCAAGCGTGATGTTGGCAAAGTCTATCGATGTAAGGGGCACTACTCGGACACTCTGCGTCACGAAATTCGTAACGCCTATTACGATCCAGAAAAGCGCGATCACGGCAAAGCCGAAAAAACGCTTTTTCATAAAAAATGCGAAAGACAGCGTAACAAGAACGATAAGAACGTTATAAAGGAAAAGAAGCGGCGACTCGACGAGAAACGACAATCCGGCAAGAAAGCTTCGTCTGCCGAGTATTTCAAGAATAAACGTTACCGCAACAGCAATGATCACCGAGCAGAATATTTCGCCTTTTTTTATTTTGGAAACAACATTTTCCTTTATGTTGTTAAGCAGATTGTTTATCTTACTCAAAATAGTCAGACTTCCTTAAAAATGAAAGTATAATTCTTTCCGGGAAATACAGTACAGAAGCCGATATCAGGGAAAGAAGGCACAGGAGAGGAAAGAGAGATAACGGATATACGCTTGAAAGCATTATGCATCCCGCGACAAGCTGACCCGCAATATGTGCGGAAGCGCCGCTTATTCCGACGCCGAAAAGAGAGAAAACGCCTGATTTTTTTACGGCATACATCGTAACCACGGAAAAAACGATTCCCGCAAGGGAATAGAGAAGTCCCGAAAGGCGGCCGAAAAGGAGAAGAGAAATAAAGCTTTTGGCGACTCCCAAAAAAAGCGCCGGTGCAAAGCCGAAAAGATAAAGCGCCGAAACTACGGCAACGTTGGAAAGTCCGAGTTTTATACCCGGGATAAAAATATCCGAAAAGATCAGGTTTTCGGCATATGAAAGAATGAGAGATACGGCAAGAAGCATGGCAAAGACAGCTGTTTTTTTAACTTTACTTTTCATATCATCCGCTTATCGCGTCCGTTTCGCCTTCTCCCGTGATTTTTATAAGTATTTTGTTGGGAAGGCATATTATGCTTTCACCTTTTTTGCTGACAGCGCCTGAATGCTCGCATACGCCGCTCGGGCAGACAGAGTTTTCAACATGAACGCTTCCGTTTTTTATAACAACGTCCATCATGCCGTCAACATTTACCGTTTCATCTTTGTTAAGACTGCGCTCCGCAAAAAGTTCGCCGTCTCTGTAAATCTGCACAGTCTCTCCGCCTGAGCGCATAAAGAACAGAAATGCGGCTGCCGCTATACAGAAAGAAACTATTACAGCGGTGAGGATGATATCCGATTTTCGGATTTTCAGATTTTTTTCGTCCATATCAGAATTTGCTTCCGGCAAAAGAAATATATTCGCTTTCGGAATCGGTTTTTACAACAAACGGCAGCTCCCCGTCGAAAAAATCAATCTTATACATACTGGTTCTTACGCCTTTTGATCTGTATTGCCTGTTTGTGCTTATATCGACCGTGACTTCTTTGTCTGAAAGGGAGATATCCGCTACAAACATACAGATAACCGCTTTATCGGCATCATACCCGAGGGAGAGGATCTCCCGTCTGGCTGATGATGGGTCGAAATCGCCGTAATTGCGGGCGGGCTCGGGCAAAGAGGATGAAGAAAGATAATAATAGCTGTTTTCGGCGCAGTATTGCGACACGAAGTCTGTTGCAAAATCGCTGCCCTGAGATTTTTTATAGTGACTTGAACATACAACTGAGTTTGCAGAATACGTTTCCTCGGTAAGTATCAAAGGGTACTCCCCGAAAAAGGAAAGCTGCGGCAGACCGATGATATAAATAAGGCGAACGGTGTTTTTATCCGGATAAAATGCGGTAAGAGAAGGTCTGTATTTTTCATAGACCGTATCGTAGAATTCACCCTGGGTATATTCGCAGAAAGGTTCGCCGTTGCGATAAATAAAAAGCGCGGGAGATGCGTCAGAGCTATCTGCAAACGACGCGCCAGTCATATCATAATAAATATTTTCGTAATTGCTTTTCAGCCATAAAGCGCCGGTATCACCGTTGAGCCCGACGGTATAAAAGTCGTTTTCAAGAAGTATGCAGTCTTCGGTCGTATTTATATAATCCTCCGAATCAAGGGCAGAACCGTCGGTTTTTTTCTCGAGCGCTGTAAAATGCTTTTCAAGATCGGCTTCGAACGGGAGGATGATTTTTCCGTCAGAGGCGCACGATGAAAAAAGAAGCAGAAAAAAGAGTATTGCCGATACGGAAATCATTTTTTTCATTTAAATTCCGCCTCATAAATATCCGTGTTGAACGTTGACACACTGCCGTCCGAAAAAACGAACACCGCCGCGATATCGGGGTGATCTTCGATCAGTTTTTCGAGCATATCCATACCCGCTTTATACCCTGACACGAAAAGCGCGGTTGAAAGAATATCAGCCAGCGCGCCGTCTTCACAGATAACCGTAACGCTTTCGGTTCCGTTTTCCGCAGGGTAGCCTGTTTTGGGATCGAGGATATGATGGTATCTTGTGTTTTCGTAAACAAAAAACCGCTCGTATGCGCCGGACGTGATAACGTTTGTGTTTTTTACTTTTACCGAACCGATTACCGCGGATCTTCCGGACGGGTCTTTTATTCCGACAGTGAATTTTCCCTCGGGATTGCCCGGATTTTCACCGAATACGCGAATATTGCCGCCGAGATTGATTATGCCTGCCTCAACCCCGTCTTCAATGAGTTTTTCGGCAATTCTGTCCCCCGCAAAACCTTTGCCTGCCGATCCGAAATCAACACCCATGCCCTTTTTCGGGAAAAAGAGAGAATTGCCGTCAAGCTTTATCCGGTCATAGCCGATAAGAGAAACCGCGGCATCTATATCCTGCTCAGACGGAGGTGCAGTTGCTTCGCGTATGTTCCATAGCGTTACAAGAGGAGCTACGGTTATATCGTAATATCCGCCGCAAAGAGAGGAAACCGTCAGTGATTTATTGATTATAGACGCGAGAGTGTCATTGAGTTTGACCGTTTCACCGTCATTTTCGGCAGTAATGAGGTAACCGCCGCACTCCGTAAGCTCTTTTTCGGCTTCCGACAAAAGGGAAAGGCAGAGAGAAGAGGAATTATCGGGCTGTTTATAGAAAGTAAACGTCACAACGGTATCCATTGCGAAAAACGTTTCTTCAAATCTGCCGGTTGTGTTTTCACATCCGCATATGAGGACTGAAATCACGGCAGACATAATAAGAAAAAGCTTAAGGACCGAACGGAAAACTTTCATTAACAGCTCGCTTACCGCCAGCGCGATAAAGCGCTCCCCTTTCGTATTGCAGACGCAATAATAATAGATTATATTTTATATTGTTAAAAAAAATAATTCAGGACAAACGTGCGTGAACGAGGCACGAAGCTTTCCCGAATTGCAGAATCGGCACGCCGTAATAAGAATCCGATCAGCAGGATTTACAGGAAATGTAAAAGCTTTTCAGGCGCAGAGCATTGCCGGCGCCTGAAAACGGACGGATACTTTGCCCTTTTTTCGCTTACCGCTATCTGTTTTCCAAGGATTTATACTCGCGTTTTTTTGTTACGTTTTTATAAGCGGGACGTATTATCTTGCCGTTGCTGAGTATTTCCTCTATTCGATGGGCAGACCAGCCTACGATTCTCGCATTGGCGAAAATGGGCGTATAAAGTTCCTGCGGCAAACCGAGCATTGAGTAAACAAAACCGCTGTAAAAATCGATATTTGCGCTCACGCCTTTGTAGATACGGCGTTTTTCGGCTATGACCTCCGGAGCGAGACGCTCAACAAGAGCATAAAGAGCATATTCTTCGCCCATTCCCTTTTCTTCCGAAAGAGAACGGACATACTGTTTGAAAATCTGCGCTCTGGGGTCCGAAACGGAATATACGGCATGCCCCATTCCATAAATAAGTCCGCTTTTATCGAAGGCGTTCTTTTCAAGCAAAGCTGCAAGATATGCCCGAACCTCGTCCTCGTCATTCCAGTGGCGGACGCATTTTTTCATGTCCTCGAACATCTGGGTGACTTTTATGTTTGCGCCTCCGTGTCTCGGTCCTTTAAGAGAACCGAGGGCTGCGGCGATTGCGGAATAAGTGTCGGTATAAGAAGAGGTGACTACACGCGCAGTAAAAGTTGAGTTATTTCCTCCGCCGTGTTCGGCGTGAAGGACAAGCGCAAGATCAAGTATTTTCGCTTCAAGCTTGCTGTAAGCGGAATCGGCGCGAAGAAGATGAAGTATGTTTTCGGCGGTAGAGAGTTCCGGTCTCGGGGTATGTATAAACAGGCTCTGTCCGTCGTGATAATATCTGTAGGTCTGATATCCGTATACTGAAAAAAGCGGAGACAGGGCAATAAGCTCAAGGCACTGTCTGAGCACGTTAGAAACGGATATTTCATCGGGATTGTCGTCGTAAGCATACATTGTGAGAACACTTCTTGCAAGAGTGTTCATCATATCTTTGCTTGGCGCCTTCATTATGATATCACGGACAAAATTCGTAGGCAATGTTCTGTATTCGGCAAGGATATTTTTGAAATTTTCAAGTTCGCTCCGCGAAGGAAGCTCGCCGAAAAGCAGAAGATAAGCCGTTTCTTCAAAACCGAAACGGTCGTCTGCCATAAACCCGTTGACGATATCGTGTATCTCATATCCGCGGTAGTAAAGTTTTCCTTCGCACGGAACAAGGTCGCCGTCGTCTATGATATACGCTTTTACTTCTGATATCTCGGTAAGTCCTGCCATAACGCCTTTTCCCGAAATATCGCGAAGACCGCGCTTTACGTCATATTTTTCGTAAAGATCGGGGGTTATACGGTTTATGCATTTTTCCGAAAGAGCGGTTATGTAGGCGGTGATTTCGTTGAAATCGGAATCATGGTTTTTCATAATCGTTCCTTTCAAGGTATAAACGAGTCAGTGGAGTTTTCGTGAGGTAAGGGTGTTTTTGAGAAGCATCGTTATCGTCATCGGTCCCACTCCGCCGGGGACGGGGGTAATGAATGAGGCAACGTTGCAAGCACCGTCAAAATCGACGTCTCCTGTGAGCTTGCCGTTTTCGTCTCTGTTCATGCCAACGTCGATAACTACCGCGCCCGGCTTGATCATATCGGCTGTTATAAAGCCGGCTTTTCCGACAGCGGCTACGAGTATGTCGGCATTTGAAGTGATCTCTTTAAGATTTTTTGTTTTTGAATGGCATACGGTAACTGTTCCGTCAGCATGCAGAAGAAGCATTGCCATGGGTTTGCCGACGATATTGCTTCTGCCCACGACCACGCAGTTCTTACCCGAGATATCGGTTCCGGTAGAAGCGATAAGCTCCATGATGCCAGCGGGGGTGCACGGCGCAAGAGAATACGTGCCGAGCATTATTCTGCCGACGTTTACGGGAGAAAAGGCGTCAACGTCCTTTGAAGGATCTATGGTATCCACGATCTTTTTATAGTCGATATGCTTCGGAACGGGAGACTGAACAAGAATTCCGTCTATGTCGGTATTTGCGTTGAGCTTATTTATAAGAGCAATAAGCTCATGCTCGGACGTTGTTTCGGGGAGGAGGTATTTTTCGGAATAAAAGCCGACTTCGGCGCATGCTTTTTCTTTGTTTTTAACGTATACCTGAGACGCAGGATCTTCGCCGACGAGTATTACGGCAAGTCCGGGCGCTCTTCCGTGCTCCTTCATTTTTTCAACTTCGTGGCGTATTTCTTCGCGAAGACGCGCTGAAACGAGTTTTCCGTCTATTATCTGTGCCATAACCTGGTCCTCCGTAAGAATCAGTTGTTTTTGCCGTCCGAAGAATTGTCGGAATCGGCGCTTTCGGGACGGAAGATGTTTCCATCGTCTTCTGTCTGAGCAACGCCCCTGTGCGCTTCAAGAGAAGCAACGAAAAGGTCCGTTTCATTTACAGAGTCATTTTCGATTATCTCTGCGCCGTCATGTTCGAATACGGGAGAATAAGTGCCCTCTCTGATCTGTTTCTTCTCTGCCATTCTCTCGGTAAATCTGCGCCATACACCGAGACGGACAAGTATAAACAATACGCAGCTGACAACAAAGAAGAGTATACCTATAACCTGTGAAATGCGGATTACTTCGCCTATTTTAAGACTGTCGGCGCGAAGTCCCTCAATAAATGCTCTGCCGAGTCCGTACCAGCCCATATAAAACAAGAAGCATTCGCCGTATTCTTTTTTGAATTTTTTAATAATGAAAACGGCGATAAGGAAGCCGATTATGTTCCACAGAGACTCATAGAGGAACGTGGGATGGACAGGACCGATGATCCGGTCTGAAAGCGTGACCTCGTTTGTTGCAGAATCAAGGAAATAACGCTGTATGGTCATACCCCACGGAGCAGTCGTTGAAGAACCGTAAGCTTCGCCGTTGACGAAGTTGCCCCAGCGGCCGATTGCCTGACCGATGAAAAAGCCGAAGGAAGCGCAGTCGAACATTGCGAGCGTATTGAGCTTTTTTACTTTGCAAAATACAAGACCCGTGGCAAATCCGGCGATTATGCCGCCGTAGATCGCAAGTCCGCCGTTTCTGAAGTTGATAACGTCCCAGAAAGACTCAAATGAATCAAGTTTCATCAGAACGTAAAAGAGACGCGCGCCTACAAGACCTATCGGGACAGCCCAAAGGGCGACGTCAACGATATTGTCGCTTTTTACCTCAAAGTCTTTCGCACGCCACATGCAAAAGCCGATGGCGAGTATCATGCCGATGGTGATGATAACGGCATACCAGTAAATATCGAGCCCTGTGCCGAAGATATTGTGGATCGCGACACGGTCGATACGCATATCGTATATCCCCAGACCAGGAAATTCGATGATATTTGTTGTTCCAGTCATTTCAAACGCCTCTGAATTATATTTCAATATGTTGATATTATTTTTTATTATACCTTTTTTTATATAAAATGTCAATACGGTTTCGTAGACTGCGTGCATTTTAATATTTGTGCCACAATGCTCAGACGTTTTTTTGGTGTTGACTTTTTAGCTCACATGTGATATGATAAGACAACGATAATCAGCGTTCCATCCGCTTTGACACAGCATTTAAAACAACCGAAAACCTTTACATTATTATTTAAGGAGGCGTTACCATGTACGATGTAGGAATAGACATTTCTCACATCCCATTCAGCAGATACGGAGCGTATGCCGCGATCGCGGCTGTACCGGCAAACGAAGAAAGGACATCTTTTAAAGAGCTGATACTTCTTTATGCGAAACTCAGAGGCGGGGAAAGCCCGATCTTCTCACTGAAAGTCGGCACAGACGAACATTCGGCGTTCAGCTGCACGGCAGATCCGGGTTCGGTAACCATAAAAACGGAAACCGGAAGCGCAACGCTTTATATACGCGATGACGATACGATAATAATAGAAAGCAACGGGCTTGATTTTCATATCGAGTCGCTTCACAGAGGCACATACGGAACAGAATACGGCGAAAACAAATATTCTCTTATCATAAATCCATACAGCGTATTTGCAACAGTATACGTTCTTGAAGGCGAGAGCACGCTTATTGCCGACCCGAAGTCAAAAATGGTTATTAAAAGGGATATGGATTTTCACTGCGTGAACGGCAAAGCATGCGTAGGAATAACAATGACGCTCAAGCAGCCCAAAGACCTTCCGCTGCCCGTTATTCCGTCAAAGGATATTGCGGATATCAAAGACGAGTGGTGTCAGTTCGCGGAGCAGATGGAAGATCTGAAAAGCGACGATGAGAAGACTGCGGCGTTTACGCTTCTGACATGGTATAACCTTTGGTCAAGCTTTGTAAGGGCAGACGATATTTACTACAGAGACAGCATGCTGATGTCCAAAAAAGGCATGAGCGCGCTATGGAGCTGGGACCACTGCTTCAATGCGTTGGCGATCGCCCGCTGCCGCGACAGGGAATTTGCAAAGAAGAAGGCTTTCGATCAGTTTGCGGCTCCCTTCTGGCTGCAGACAGACAAAGGCGTGCTGCCCGATATGTGGAACCCCGACAATATTACGAGATGGGGAACAACGAAGCCTCCCGTCCACGGATGGTGCTTTTCAAGACTGATGGACTATTTTGATTTTGATGAAACAGAGTTGAAAACAGTTTACGGATGGCTTGAAAAATGGACTTCCTGGTGGATCAATTACAGTGATACGGACAATGACGGTATTCCCGATTATCCTCAGGGATGTGACAGCGGCTGGGACAACTCTTCGCTGTTCGATCTCGGTTTTTACTGTGAAACGCCCGATCTGCCGGCATATCTTATTATGCAGATGAACACTCTGGCAAGAATTTCAAGAAAACTCGGAGACGAGTCCACGGCGCTTGAGTGGGATAAAAAGGCTGAGGAAATGCTTGAACGCTTTATTAAGCACAGCTATAACGGCGAACGCTTCATTCCGAAGCTCAGCATTTCGCACAAATGTCAGGAAAATCCGACAAGCCTGCTTTCGCTAATGCCCCTGGTCCTCGGTGACCTTCTGCCGAAAGATATTTTTGACAAGCTTGTTGTTATCCTCAAGAGAGATTTCCTCACAGACAACGGTCTTGCCACGGAGATGCCTACAAGCCCCGAATACAATCCTGACGGATACTGGCGCGGACCCATATGGGCACCTTCGACGTATCTTATCGTTGACGGACTCAGACGCGGCGGATATGAAGACCTCGCAAAAGAAATTGCGGAAAAATACTGCAATATGTCATGCAACAGAGCTAAAGGCAACTATGAAAACTTTGATGCGCTCTCGGGTGTGGGACGCCGCGCGCCCGGCTACACATGGTCTGCAAGCGTTTATATGATGCTTATGGGCGAATATTTAAATAAGTAAATAAACGGCACTTTTTACGCGGGGAGTTTCCGAAACTCCCCGCTTTCTTTTTTTATTTAACACAATTCGCACCCTTTTCTTGTCACACATCTGACACAAAGAACGAATATACTATAGTCAAAGGTCAAAGAAAGTCAAAGTCAAATAAAGACCTTAATCCTGATAGAAAGGGACGGTGAAATATGAAGACGAGCGATGTGATAGGCGCGTTCATCTTAAAGATGCTTGATGAGGCGAACGGTGATCTTGAACTGAAGCGAAACGAGCTTGCCCAGCAGTTCGGAGTAGTTCCAAGTCAGATAAATTACGTTATATCGTCGAGATTCACACCGGAACAGGGGTTCAGGATAGAAAGCAGGCGCGGAGGCGGCGGATATATAAAAATCACGCGTGTAACGTTTGCCGACGAAAGATACAGACAGCTGATGCACGTTGTAAACGGTATAGGAAACGAGCTGACGCAGTTTGATGCATTCCTGTTTTTGAAAAACCTTGAATCCTACGGGTTTATCGATAAGCGAACGCACGCCCTTGCGCGAGCGGCGGTTTCAGACAACACTCTTTCTGCCGTGCCCGCGGAAATAAGAGACCAGGTAAGAGCGTCAATTACAAAGTCATTGCTTATGGCATGACCGATCATCAAGAAAAATATACCGAATATAAAGGAGATAGATTGTTATGTTATGCGACAACTGTAAGAAAAATAAAGCGACCACATATTTCAAGAAGACCGTAAACGGAGAAACGACGGAAACATTCCTCTGTGAAGACTGCGCAAAGAAGCTCGGCATAGGAGCCGGAATGATGTTCAAAAACGGCGGATTTGCAGATTTTGACGGATTCGACTTTTTCCTTCCCGACCTCTTCAAGCCAACCCGTCTTGGAACGGAAAAGAAATGCGAATGCGGAAGAACATTCAGCGAGATCGCAAAGACCGGTCTTGTAGGATGCGAGAAATGCTATGAAACATTCAAAAAAGAGCTTGCATCAACTTTAAGAAAGATGCACGGCGCAACGACTCATAAGCCGAGAATCGAAGCTTCAAAGAAGGCTGATCCTCAGGCGGAAATAAAGGCACTGAGAGACAGAATGTCAAGAGCGATAAAAGAAGAGAACTTCGAAGAGGCCGCACGTCTGCGTGACGAGATCAAGGCAAGAGAAGAAAAATGAGGAGGTAAGAGCCATGAAAAATGCCGTATCCACAAGAATTCGTTTTGCAAGAAACCTTGCAGGCGTTAAGTTTTTAAGTTCCATGACTTCAAAAGAGAAACGTGAACTTCTTCTCAGAATAAAGGACGAAGCAAAAAAAACAGGCGATTTTGATTTTATAGATATGTCAGCTCTTTCGGATATCAGAGCAGGAGAGCTTGTAGAGAAGCATCTGATCAGTCCGGAATTTGGAGAAAACAGGGAAGACTGCGGTGTTCTTCTGAGCAAAGACGGCGAAACGAGCATAATGATAAACGAAGAGGATCATCTCAGAATTCAGGTAATCATGCCGGGAGAATGCCTTGAAGAAACCTTCAGGAAAGCTAAAGAACTCGAAAAACAGCTTGATGAAGTACTCCACTTCGCTTACTCCGAAGAGCTTGGCTACCTCACCCACTGTCCGTCAAACATCGGTACGGGCATGAGAGCATCGGTAATGATCCATCTGCCGGCAATGACCGAAACCGGAGCAATAGGCAGACTTCCCTCCGTTCTTTCTCAGAACGGTCTTACCCTGAGAGGTCTTTACGGCGAAGGAACACGCGCAGGCGGCGCGATCTATCAGATTTCAAACCGCGTATCGCTCGGTCTTTCAGAAGAAGAGATAATAGAACGCCTGTCCGCGATGGTCAAAAAGATCGAAGAAACCGAAAATTCTCTCGCAAAGAAGCTTTTTGAAAACGAACAGACAGTCGACCGTGTATCAAGAGCGCTCGGTATTCTGAAATATGCAAGGTCTATATCGTCATCCGAAGCGCTGAAGCTTCTTTCGGATGTCAGATTCGGCGCTGAAAACGGAGTTCTTGACAACGATATTTCGGTAATAGACAAGCTTTCGTATGAAGTACAGCCGTGCAGCATGGAAATTGCGGCAGACGGCAAGAACAGAGACGCCGTAAGGGCGGACAAAATAAGAAACACACTGTAATCATGTGATCGCAACACGATCGCAGACAGGGAGGTGCTGGATATGAATGATTTTTCGAATAAAGCCGCAGAGGCGCTGAATTTATCGGTAGAAGCCGCAAGGCAGTTAGGTCACGGATATGTCGGAACAGAGCATCTGCTCTACGGTCTTTCGAGGGCTGACGACTCGGTTTCGTCATCGGTCCTTACAGAAAGAGGAATCACACCGGAATATGTTATCGAAAAGATAACGGAGCTTATCGGGACCGGTTCGCCGTCTTACGTCAACGGCAGCGACATGACTCCGAGGCTCAAAAAAGTAATTGAAAACTCGGTTTATGAGGCAAGAAATCTCGGCTACAATATGGTAGGCTCTGAGCACCTGCTTATCGCCCTTCTGAGAGAAGGCGAAAGCAAGGCCTCGGAAATAATAAGCTCAGCTGCAGATCCTTCCGATATACTCGAAGACGTTTACGACAAGCTCGGAGTTGCGGGATCGAAGACAGGCAGCGGAACAGAAAACGCAAGGGCAAAAAAGAGCAACACCCCTACCCTCGACAATTTCGGCAGAGACCTTACGGAGCTTGCTTCGTCGGGTAAGATCGACCCGATAATAGGCAGAAGCGAAGAGATAGACAGGGTAATAAGGATACTCAGCAGAAGAACGAAGAACAACCCGTGCCTTATCGGTGAGCCGGGCGTAGGAAAAACGGCGATAGCCGAAGGTCTGGCGCAGCATATCGTTGACGGAAGAGTTCCGGAAACGCTGAAGAACAAAAGGGTTGTAACGCTTGATATAGCGTCCATGATAGCCGGCTCGAAATACAGAGGCGATTTTGAGGAACGTATCAAAAACGCCATAGACGAGGTTACAAAAAACGGCAACGTTATATTGTTTATCGATGAGATACACGTTCTGATCGGCGCGGGAGCAGCCGAGGGTGCGGTAGATGCGGCAAACATCCTCAAACCGTATCTTGCCAGAGGCGAGCTGCAGGTAATCGGGGCGACGACTCTTGACGAATACAAGAAGCACATCGAAACCGATGCCGCGCTCGAAAGAAGGTTTCAGCCGATAATCGTCGGAGAACCTTCCGTAGAAGACGCGATCGAAATCCTTAAAGGTATCCGTGATAAATATGAGGCGCACCACGGCGTAAAGATCTCTGATGATGCCCTTGTTGCGGCGGTAAAGCTTTCCAAACGGTATATTCAGGACAGATTCCTGCCGGATAAAGCCATAGACCTTATAGATGAAGCAGCGTCCAAGGTAAGGATAGACAACCTTACTACTCCGCCTGACCTGAAGTCTATAGAAGACGAAATAGCAAAAATACGCGCCATGAAGGACGACGCGGCAAAAGATCAGAAATTTGAAGAGGCAGCAAGACTGCGTGACGAAGAAAGAACAAAGATAAAAGAGCTTGAAGAACTCAAAAAATCAAAAGAAAGCACTTCGTCCGCAAACCTCATAGTTACCGAAGAGGATATCTCGGATATCATATCTTCTCAGACAGGTATTCCGGTAAAGAAACTGATCGCAGAAGAAAGCGAACGGCTTCTTAACATGGAAAAGATACTTCACGAACGCGTCGTAGGTCAGGACGAAGCAGTAGCGGCAGTATCAAGAGCGATAAGAAGAGGCAGAGTGGGACTCAAAGATCCGAAGAGGCCGATAGGTTCTTTCCTCTTCCTTGGTCCGACCGGCGTAGGTAAAACGGAGCTTTCAAAAGCGCTTGCCGAGGTAATGTTCGGGGATGAAAACGCGATGATACGTGTTGATATGTCCGAATATATGGAAAAGCACAACGTTTCGCGTATGATAGGTTCGCCTCCGGGATACGTAGGCTTTGAAGACGGCGGACAGCTTACCGAAAAAGTAAGAAGAAAGCCTTACAGCGTAATTCTTTTTGATGAAATCGAAAAAGCTCATCCGGACGTATTCAATATCATGCTCCAGATCCTTGACGACGGTATGGTAACGGATGCAAAAGGAAGAAAGATAGACTTTAAAAACACCGTTATCATCATGACGAGCAATATCGGAGCAAAACAGATAGTTGACAGACAGCAGCTCGGTTTTGCCCCGACAGAAGACAGCTTCAAGCGTACTCAGGAAACGATCCGCGGAGACGTTACCGATCAGTTGAAAAAGACGTTCCGCCCCGAATTCCTTAACAGGATAGATGATATCATCGTTTTCAGCCAGCTGAGCAGGGACGACATCAAAGAGATCGCAAGACGTCTCACCTTCTCGGTATGCGCAAGACTTAAAACGCTCGGAATCAATATGACGGTCGACGAAAGCGCCACGGAGCTGCTTGCGGAAAAAGGCTTTGACGTTTCATACGGCGCAAGACCTCTGAAGCGTGCAATACAGTCCATGATAGAAGACAAGATCTCTGAAAAGATGCTTGAAGGAACGATCAGGGACGGCGACACGGTAAAGGCGATTGCAAAAGACGGAGCAATAGAGTTTGTGAAGGAGCAATAAAGGATATTATTCACAAAAAGCCATAATCATGCCACAGGATATTTGTGGAAAATGACTATTGCAAATTTAAAGTTTTATGATATAATATCTGTAGTTTGGCACTCGGAGACCGTAAGTGCTAAAAATGAAAAAGCTAAAAAATATTTATTATAGTTTCGAGGAGGAAACATCATGACAATTGAACCTTTGGCTGACAGAGTCGTTCTCAAAATGGTAGAAGCCGAAGAAACGACAAAAAGCGGCATTATCCTTACCGGCTCAGCAAAAGAAAAACCCCAGATCGCAGAGGTCGTTGCGGTAGGTCCCGGCGGAATAATCGACGGAAACGAAATAGGCATGTACGTTAAAAAAGGCGATAAAGTTCTCACAAGCAAATATTCAGGCACTGAAGTTAAGCTCGACGACGTTGAATATACGATCGTAAAGCAGAGCGACATACTCGCAATAGTCAAATAACGGAGGAAAATAATAATGTCAAAAGAAATTCTTCACGGTGAAGATGCGCGCAAGGCTCTTCAGAAGGGCGTTGACACTCTTGCCGATACAGTTAAGATCACACTCGGCCCCAAAGGCAGAAACGTAGTTCTCGATAAAAAATTCGGTTCTCCCCTCATCACAAACGACGGCGTTACGATCGCAAAAGAGATCGAGCTTGACGATGCTTTTGAAAATATGGGCGCACAGCTTGTAAAAGAAGTTGCCACGAAAACAAACGACGTTGCAGGCGACGGAACCACGACCGCAACTCTGCTCGCTCAGGCTCTTATCAATGAGGGCATGAAGAACGTAGCTGCAGGAGCAAACCCGATGATCCTTAAAAAAGGTATTCAGAAGGCAGTTGCTGAAACAGTTGCTGAAATCAGAAACAACGCAAAGAAAGTAAACGGACCCGAGGATATCGCAAGAGTTGCTACGATCTCCGCAGGTGACGAATATATCGGTCAGCTTATTGCAGACGCTATGGCTATGGTAACATCCGACGGCGTTATCACCGTTGAGGAAAGCAAGACCGCCGAAACAACAAAAGAAGTTGTTGAAGGTATGATGTTTGACCGCGGATATATCACACCATACATGGTAACTGATACAGATAAGATGGAAGCTGTTATCGACGACGCTTATATCCTTATCACCGACAAAAAAATAAGCAACATTCAGGAGATACTTCCCCTTCTCGAACAGATCGTTCAGAGCGGCAAGAAGCTCGTTATAATCGCAGAAGACATCGAAGGCGAAGCTCTTTCGACCCTTATCGTAAATAAACTCCGCGGCACATTCACATGCGTTGCTGTTAAGGCTCCCGGATTCGGTGACAGACGTAAAGAAATGCTCAGAGATATCGCTATCCTTACGGGCGGCGAAGTAATCAGCGAAGAGCTCGGTCTTGAACTCAAGTCCACCACCGTTGAACAGCTCGGCAGAGCACGCCAGGTTAAAGTAACAAAAGAAAACACCATCATCGTTGACGGCTGCGGCAACAAAGACGAGATCAAAGCCCGTATCTCTCAGATCAAGGCAGCTATCGAAACAACAACTTCCGATTTCGACAGAGAGAAACTTCAGGAACGTCTCGCAAAGCTTTCCGGCGGCGTAGCAGTTATCAAAGTAGGCGCTGCAACCGAAACTGAGATGAAAGAGAAGAAGCTCCGTATCGAAGATGCTCTCGCAGCTACAAAAGCAGCTGTTGAAGAAGGTATCGTAGCAGGCGGCGGAACGGCTTACATCAACACAATGCCGAAGCTTGAAAAACTCGTTGACTCTCTTGAAGGCGACGAAAAGACAGGCGCAAGCATCGTTCTTCGTGCTCTCGAAGCTCCCATCAAGCAGATCGCGGCAAATGCAGGCATCGAAGGCGCCGTAATTATCGAGAAGGTCAAGAATTCCGATAAAAACTGCGGATATGACGCTCTTCACGAGAAATACGTCGATATGTTCTCTGCAGGTATCGTTGACCCCGCAAAGGTTACACGTTCAGCTCTTGAAAACGCTGCTTCAGTAGCTTCCATGGTTCTCACAACCGAAAGCCTTGTAGCAGAAAAGAAAGAACCCGTAGCTCCCGCAGCACCCGCTGCAAACCCCGGCATGGGCGGAATGTATTGATCTGAAAACTTCAGAACAACTGAAAGATAACGTTAAACCCCTCGGAAAACTCCGAGGGGTTTGTTTTTGTTTATTGATGTTTCAGCAAAGCGGCGGGCAAAGATAAATATCTGAAGTGAAATCGGTATGTTCTTTGTCAAACAGAAGAATCCATACGCGAATATCTCTGTCCGTCATATTTTTTGTGATCGGGAAATAATAGGTGTAGCACTTATCGGTTTTTCTTACCGAATACTCCCAGACGTTTGAAGGGAATGACGGAGAACGGTCCGGAGCACCGTAAACGGTTCCCATGCAATCGATCACAGCATACGCTCCTTCAATACCGTGTGTTCCTTCAAGCGCAACGGAAAGATACGAACCTTCCTGCCAATCTTCCGAGCGGACACGAACAACGGTCTGCTGAGCACCTATTACGGGACGGCTTTCTGTTGAAGGAAGAAGATTATTTACTCTGGGAGCTTTCAGCGTAATCTCTTTACCGTTCTTGAAAAGAGAAATACGGTAGATTCTGTAAACCGGATTCGGCATTCTGAAATATCTGACGGGTGAAGGCAGAGAGAAGGAAAGAACGCATCTTTTGCCTCTGATGGGGATGATCTCATCATAGTCGGTATTAACTATCAGATTATTATTAACCGTTTCGTCCTCTGCAGTATCGACGTCACGAACACGGCGATCGAAACATTTCGTCCAGTTCAAAAGATCGTCGGAAATATCAGCTGATTCCGGCGGATTATTTTCGGGAGACTCCCGTACGGGAACATCCGGAGAAAAATACTCGATCTCAACAGTGTCAGCATTGAAAACGTCGCCGAAATCGATACGCAGACAACCGTTATCTGTTCTCAGTCCTCCGAAACGGAACAATGAGACGCCGTCAAAGAATGTATCTTTTTTTCCGTCGAAAGCGAATGCACCTTCACAACCTCTAAGAAAATATGTTTTTTGATTAAAGAACATATCTCTTGCTTTTTGGACCTCGGGAATCGCTGTCTCCCCTGCCCGACGAAGCGAACGTATTTCAAGAGAGTCGTGATCCATTGTGAAAAACGCTGTTTCGGCAAGCTTTACGGCTGTTGTGGGAACCGGAACGGCAGACGCAGTACCTAATTTTTTGATCTCGTATGCGGTATTGACCTGTTCGTATTCCGAAAGGCCTATCATACGGTGAGGCTTGTCGCAAAGAAGTTTAGGAGCCTTGGCAGAATCGCAGATCTCGAGCAATACAGCCCTGAACGGATCTACGGTAATTTCGGTCTCGGAGCCGTATTCGTATTCACCGAGAAGCTGAATATACGGATGGCGAATAATTACCGAGACTTTTTCGCATTTATCAAGACCGATCTCTTCGTCAAGCTTAACATTGACAGATTTTTTCTTCCACGATGCATTGCCGAAAGAAACGAGTCTTCTTTCTCCGTTTCCGCGGCTTACCGCATTGGGTCCGTATTTTTCTTCATCGAGTATAAAACCTTTTACCAGTATTTCGTTGTATTGACGGTGAAGATTATATATATACGCAAGCTTTGCGTGCTCATCGTCGCGCAAAAGCCACGGATTGCCGTATATTTCAGGCGAAAGAATAAGGTTTCTGTTAAATGCCTGATATATAAGGTCATCTTCGAATCTGTCCATGCAAGAAGAAAGGCATACGCCGTGGTCTTCGCTGAGACGCTGCAGCCCGGGGACTTCACCGCGTGTAAATATAAATGCCCTGTGATGCGGCGCGGTGCACGGGTTGCATATATGGACGTCTACATATGTTTCAACGCCCTGCCAGAGGAACGTTGTCAGATATTTTTCACACTCGCCGAAATCAATACGGTGGTTAAGTGCGATAAGCTCGGGCTGATATTTTCTGCACTCTTCCATCATTTTTGCAAATTCAGGGCGTTTTTCCTGTCTGAGTCCGGAGCATGCGGCGTCCAGCTTAAACAGAGCAAAACCGTAATCACGGCAGAACGTTATCATTGTTTCGCGGCGTTTATCGGCATCTTCTTTTGTGTCTCCGAATCCGTCGGGTCCGCCCCACATTCCGAGTTTTGTACCGATCGAAGAGGCAGAAGATACTATGTTTTTAAAACCTTCCGGGAATTTTTCTCTTATAAGAGGCAATCTTTCCGAATAGTATTTACCGCTGAACGTATCGAGGTTTCCCGCGTCAAAGGCGTAGATATCAAGCTGCATCCCGTATTTTTCTTTAAGCCAGCGAAAATAATCGAGGTTTACAAGCGTCTGTTCTTCGGTTGACCCTTCGTTTGTATTGTTTATCCACGAGAAATACTGTGCCTTGGACGGAGTAAGTTCATCAGCGCCCGCAGTTTTTCTGTCTTTAGCAGCCATAATTATTCTCCCCTGTCAAAAAATAATTATTTTATTCTTATTGAGTTTATAAGATTGTACGCCTTTTGATAGTTGTCGTCAAAGTTCATCCAGCGGCTTCTGTATGTGGCGAGGATCATTTTATCGCCCTTTTTTACGGCGACCTGGAGAAGCTTGTTGCCGGAGTATTCTCCGCCCGGAGAAAAGACGAAATAATACGATTCCTGACCGCTCATATTCATTCTGCCCACGTCGAAAAGCTGGAACTGCTCAACAACGGTGCCTCTTGCATAATGACTTTTATCCGCTCTGTCAACCTGAAAATTGATCTGATCAAGTATATAGTCTTTGGGCGTTGCTATTTCATCAGAAAGAACGGAAGAAATATCCTTTATGATAACGTTATCAAGCTCAACGCCGCTGTCGCTTGCACCTGCGCGCGGAATGGTGATTTTATATCCGTCGTCGTTGGATATCTTTTGTACAGACCAGAAAGCAGGCCTCCAAACGGAAAAGAAGTCGCCCGAATACGGTTTATCGCACATAACAAGAAAAATAACAAGAGCGACAGCCACAACAATTATGATTTCTCTTTTGGTTATATATTTTGATATCAGTTTTCTGAAATCTTTGGCTCCGCTTTTCAGCTTTTCGGGAATATCCGCGATTTCAATACTGTTTTCGCCGTTATTATCGTTGTTATCCATAATCAGACCTCGATATTTATTTTTAATAATTATATCATTTTTTATCTAAGAGTAAAAGATGGAAAAAGGGAATTTTTTGTTAAATTTCAAAACTTATTGATTTTCAAATCTCTTTGTGATATACTGAACCGACGATGTTATCCCGACTATCAATCACAATATCTGACAGACGGAGGATGAAATAATGTCTGCGAAAAAAGAAAAGAACAAACGCAAACTTTATGCGGTTTCCGATGCGCATCTTGACACCCAGTGGAACTGGGATATTCAGGATACTATACGCGACTGCATAAAAAATACGCTCGAGCGCAATTTTGAGCTTATCGAGAAATACCCCGGCTATAAATTCAATTTTGAAGGTGCTTTCAGATACAGACTTGCCAGGGAATATTATCCCGACCTGTATGAAAAACTTAAAGAATACGTCAAGGAAGGCCGCTGGAACGTTGCGGGCAGCACATGGGACGCTTGCGACGTAAACATTCCGTCTTCAGAAGCGCTGATGAGGCAGGTTCTTATAGGCAACGGATTTTTCGAGCAGGAATTCGGAAAAAAAAGCACGGATATTTTTCTTACGGACTGTTTCGGATTTTCATATGCTCTGCCATCGATAGAAGCGCATATGGGTCTCAACGGCTTTTCAACTCAGAAACTCGAATGGGGCATGGGAACGCCTGTTATAAAAGACGGTAAAGTATTAAAACCGTATAAGACCGAAGAAGGTCAGAGAATGGACATAGGCAAATGGAAAGGTCCCGACGGCAACTGTGTATATACCGTTCTTGACCCGGGCGGATACGGCTGCAACTTTGATGACAACGGCAACGAAACACCTGTAAACAAAAGGCCCGAATACCTTGAAATGATAAAGAAAAACGAAGAGATATCGGGTGTCGCAAAAAAAGTCCGTTATTTCGGAACAGGCGACTACGGCGGAAGCCCGAAAGCCTCGTCGGCAAAAATGATCACGGAAGCGCTTGCAGACAACGAAAACGGTCTTTACGAAGTTGTAATGGCTTCAACGGATCAGCTTTATAATGACATCACACCCGAAGAAGATGCAAAGATGCCTGTTTATGACGGCGAACTGCTTATTCCTCACGGATACGGCGCATATACTTCAAGAACGATCAACAAGCGCTGGAACCGTAAAAACGAACTGTTGGCAGACAGCGCCGAAAGAGCGGCTTGCGCAGCTGCACTTCTGACCGGGGAAAAATATCCCGCAAAAAACTTTGATTTTGCGTGGAAGCAGTTTCTGTGGCACCAGTTTCACGACGATCTGCCCGGAACTTCCATACCGAGCGCAAACGCGTTTTCACATAACGACTATATAGTTTCCCTCAACATGTTTGCAACCGAGTTGAAGAATTCGATAGGCGCTATCTCCGAAACGCTGAAAACCGATACTGACGGAATTCCCGTAGTTGTATATAATCCGGTAGCAAACGAAGTAAACGGCACGGTAGATGTTAAAACCGAGCTCAAATCAAAACACGTTCGCGTTTATGACGCAGACGGTAATGAATATCCCGCACAGATAAAGGACGGCACAGTAACGTTGGCTGCAAAGGTTCCCGCTGCGGGCGTAAAGGTATTCTCAATAAAGGAAAGCGGAACAAGCGGCGTTCGCTCGTCACTTTCCGTAACAAAGTCTTCTGTTTCCAACGAAAGATTTACGGTTAAAATCGATAAAAACGGCGATATCTGCTCGGTATATGACAAAAAGCTCGAAAAAGAAATAATGGCAGGTCCATCGCGTTTTCAGATAACGCACGATGAGTCAAGAGTATACCCTTCGTGGGAGATAGACTATATCAGCTATACCGATAAGCCTAAATTCGTTGAAGGAAAAGCAGAAACGGAGATCGTAGACAACGGTCCCGCAAAAGTATCGCTGAAAGTTACAAGGCACTACGGCAACAGCAAGTTCGTTCAGGTTATAAGCCTTTGCGAGGGTGGAGACAGAGTTGACGTTGACTGCCGTATCGAATGGAGAGAGCAGCATTCATTCCTGAAGCTCACCTTCCCGTTCACCGCAAAGAACGAAAACGCCGATTTTGACATAGGTCTTGGCGCAATCACCCGCGGAAATACAACGTGCGAGCCGTATTACGAATATACGCATCATCAGTGGGCGGATATCACAGACAGAAGCGGAGAATACGGTGTTTCTCTGATTAACGACTGCAAATACGGTATAGATAAACCCGAAGACGGCACTCTGCGTCTGACGCTCATACATACGCCGAGTTGGGGCGCACTTTTGTGGTCCGCGCAATGCTTCCAGGATTTCGGAACAAATATTTTCAGATATTCCATAGCACCTCACGAAGGAGAAAGGACCGAAACACCGTTTAAGGCATCCGCAGTAAATCAGCCTCTTATCCCGTTTATCGCCCCCAGGCATGACGGAAAAGCGACGGAGTATTCACTTGTTTGCGCAGGCGGAAAAGAATTCACGGTAAAAGCAGTAAAGAAAGAGGAAAAAGGCGACAGAACGATAGTCCGCGTTCAGGAAATGACCGGAAAAGGCGTAAAAGACGCTGTGCTTAATTTCGGTGCAGACATTATAAAAGCGTCTGAAACAAACGGATACGAGACCGATATCAAACCCGTGAAAGCGAAAGGACGAGAGCTTAAATTTGATCTGAAGCCCTACGAGGTAAAGACGTTTGCGCTTACGTTTAAGAGTGCAGGAAAAGAGACTCGCAGAGCGGAATGTATCTCCCTGTCTTACGATAAGAGAATCACTTCTCTCAACTCAAAACGCAGTGTGGGAGACCTTTTCAACGGAATATCCATTCCCGAAGAATTATATGAAGAAAGCATAACCGTTGGCGGAATTCCGTTTGAAATGGGCAAAAAAGGAAAAATGAACGGAATGATCTGTTCGGGTCAGACAATAAAGCTTCCCAAAGGCGCAGACACTCTGTGGATAGTTGCTGCGGCAGACGGAGACAGGGATGCAGAGTTCAGACTCGGCGGCAAACGCGTATCTGTTCATATTCAGGATTTTGCCGAAAATATTGGAGAATGGGATCTTGTAGGCAGCAAACACAAGATCGCGAAAATCAAACGCGATGATCTTGCAGCATGCTATACACACTCTCACAACGCCGACGGTGACAGACTGTATCAGTTTGCTTATCTATTCAGATATTCGATTGACGTAAGGCATGTAAGGCAGATAACCTTCCCATGTGACGAAAACATCGTTGTAACCGCCGCTACCGTAACGTTTGACGATAGCTGCTCAGTAAAACCGGCAAATCTTCTTTACGATTCTTCCGAGACGGAAAAAACATTTAAAGTAACGCTAAAAACAGAGCTTGGCGAAGAGATAAAAGAGGTCGGAGCAGAAAAGACGTTCTTTGTTGAGGCTCCTCTGACATATGAAAACGGAAAAGTTTTCAAACGCTGGACAGGCGATGGAATAATCTTCACGGACGATACAAGAGCTCTTGTTGCAGTAACAAAAGACATCACGCTTACCGCCGAAACGATGGATTTCGGAAAGGATATCCTTGAAAAACGCCCCTGCAAAGCAAATATCCTCCATGAGGGGTTCAACAATCCCGAAAATGCTCTTGACGGAACGGGAAAGAGATTCTGGCAGTCAAAATTCGACGAGAACGGCGAAGCGTATATCGAAGTATTCCTTGGAGGAACAAAAACGATCTCACGCTGGCTCACTCAGGGCACGGGCGCGCGCAACGGATTTAAGCTGAACAACAGAGATTTCAGGCTTGAATACAAGATGCGCAGAGAGGACGAGTGGAAAGTCGCCGACGCCGTAAAGGGCAATACCGATACACTTACTGTCCGCGAGTTTGCTCCGGTAAAAGCGAATATCGTAAGAATTGTCTTTACAAACGATTCAAAAGACGAGAATTACAACGTTCGTCTGCACCGGTTCTGTTTGGCATAAAGAAAAACGGCATAAAAAAGAGTCTGCATATGCAGACTCTTTTTGTTTTGATCAGTTGCCTACGATCCTGTTTACGTTTCTTACCCAAGAAGCGACATTCGGGTTGAATATGTTGGTCATAAAGATAATGTCTTTCAGCGGATAATCTTTAAGCAGATCGTAAAGGTCGAAGTGGATATGTCTCGGATCGGCTACGATAATAGTGCCGTAGTGTTCGCAAAGAAAAGGAACGAAAGCGCATCCGTAAGAATCCTTTATAACAAGAACGGTCATATCCCTCGGGTTGTCGGGAACGTTTATGATAGTATAAGGGTTGTCGCCCGTTATAAACGCAGGGTAACCTCTCCACGATGTTCTGACACAGCCGTTGTATTTTACAACGTCTCCGCTGCTCTCATATACCGTCATATCGTTTTTCTTTGTGGGAAGATATGCGTATAGCTCGTCGCTGAACCCCTTGACGCGCTCATCCTCTACCATTGACGACGCGGAGCCTTTCCATGCGGAATTAAGAAGCTTTTCCTCCATATCCTCAATAGGCGTAGGCTCCAGTCCGACTGATTTTGCAAATTCCGCATAGGCGTAATACGCGCCACGAGCGGTCCAGTGATGGTCAGACCTGTAATAGATATACTCGTCTCTGTGTGCGAAGAGCGCAGGATAAACATTGACCTTGTTGATATTGTCGCCGCAATAGGAATTGATAGTTTCGATCATTGCGTTCTGATCGGTTATTCTCTTTCTTATGCTTTCGTTATCTATCATTCCGGAAGAAAGAGGAGCAACTAAAATCGTTATGCGGGAATCCTTGAAAAGCTCTGCATAATGGTCGATCGCATCGCCGTATTTTTGCGCTGTCGATTTGACAAGATACGGGATTGAATGAACAGCGTTTTTGTAAATGATATATCCGTCTGAAAGGAACTCTGCTTTGTCGGAATTGCTTCCCGTGTCAACTGTTTGAGGCGGTGTTGCGTCGGCGGGAGCGGGAGACGCAGGCACGGCAGGCTCGGGCACGGTCTCTTCGTTTTCAGAAGGCTTTTCTTCCTGTTTTACCGGCTCCTCCTCAGGTGGACCCGATGCAGGCTGTTCAGGTATATCAGGCTGATCTTCGGGTATTTCCGTTCCGAGCTCCTCCTGTTCGGTGGAGGTATTCGAGGCGGTTTGAGATGCGGAAGGATCCTCCCCTGTTTGCATTTCGACGTTTTCAGGATCATCCGATTTTCCGGAGGGTTCGGGGTCGATGTCTGTCGGTCTTGAATATGGCGGAATTGACGTCTGAGGCTGACTTTCGACAGCATCTTCCGGAGATGTTTCTTCCGGTTCCTGCGATGGCGGCTCCTGTTCATCATGCGTTGTTTCAGGTTCGGTATTTAAAGCGTCTTCGTTTTCGGGGAGCTCTTCGGTCTCGTCAGAGGAAGACTGTCTGCCTGTTTTGGACGGAATAAAAACGACGGCTTCTTCGTGCGCGGGGACAAATGCGGATAATCCTCGAAGATAATCCGTTTTCTGAGCTACGTCAACAAGAAAATCTCTGCCGATAAAGTTATCGGACACAAAGGCATCTATGCCTGAAAAAAACGTGCCGTCTATAAGTGAACTGATTGAAAATTCGGGAAAGGAGGCAAGCGTCCTGTTTTCACGTTTCGATATCGTTGGACGGTCAGGCCAGAAAATATTCAGAAAAGATACTGCAAGGACCGCAACGCCCACCAGAATGACGCATACAGTTTTTATTTTTTTCATCACCGCACCCCCTATCAGAATCTGAAATACAAAAACGGATTATACGAATTCCCTGCAAGAGCGGCGGTGGAAAGGAAAATCAAAGCAAGGGAATAGACCGTTTTTATGATAATTATAACGTTTTCGTTTTTTATCAAAGCACCTGCTTTTTTGGATATGAACGCAGGCAACGGAAGTGCGAAAACTAAAGAGAAAAGCAGCAATACCGCATTATCGCTGATAACAGAGTCAATAAACAGATCGTTTACCGCGGCGCCTGCCATGCCGAACATTGTGGCAAGATGATGCCACAGAGCGGTAAAATCGGTATAGTAAAAAACTGTCCAGCCAAGCAGCGTAATGAAGATCATATAGACATACTGCAAAACCGTTCGAGGTATCTTGGGTATTTTATCAAACAGTTTGAAAAGAACCTTTTTTTCAAGGACGAGAAGACATGCGTAAAAAACGCCCCAAATAACGAAATTCCACGATGCGCCGTGCCACAGTCCGGTCAGGAACCACACGCAGAAAACGTTGAAAAGCCATCTTTTTCTGTTTCCGCCAAGCGGGATATATACGTAATCTCTGAAAAAAGTGCCAAGGGAAATATGCCACCGGCGCCAGAACTCGGTTGCGCTTTTTGATATATACGGATAATCAAAGTTTTCTCTGAAACGAAAGCCGAACATACTGCCAAGGCCTATCGCCATATCCGAATAACCTGAAAAGTCGAAATAGATCTGAAGGGCAAAGAATAAAACTCCTATCCATGAGCCGAGAACTGATTCTGAAACGCTCAGCTTGAGCAGTGAGTCGGCTGTTGCACCGCACGGATTTGCAAGAAGAGTCTTCTTTGCAAGACCGATAGAAAAACGGTATATTCCGTAGAAGATATCGTCGATTTTAGCTGTTCTGTCGGGAATCTGCTCTGCTATATCCTTATAGCGGACGATCGGTCCGGCAATGAGCTGCGGAAAGAATGAAACGTATAAAAGAAGTGAAAGGAATGATTTCTGACATGGCGTATCGCCTCTGTATACGTCGATTGTATATGACATTGCCTGAAACGTATAGAAACTGATTCCGAGCGGCAGAGGCAGATCGGGAACGGGAATGGAAACAGATGGGATGACGTTAATTGTTTGGACAATAAGCGGTATATATTTGAACGCCGCAAGAATGCCGAGATTTATCACGGCAGAGATGATCATAAACAGTTTTTTCTTTGAAGGATCTTCCGCTTTCGATATCAGTCTGCCGGAAAGATAATTTACCGACACGGACGCAAACATCAATACGACAAAAACGGGTTCTCCCCAGGAATAGAAAATCAGAGAGAACACCGTGAGTATGGCGCGACGCCAGACCGCGTTTTTTATTGAATAATAAAGAATGCAGAGAAGAGGGAGAAATATGTAAATAAAGGTAAGACTCGAAAAAAGCATGATAAACTCCGGTTGACAAAACACTGCAAATATGATATACTGCAAAAGTGTCTTAATAATGATTGTTGTATGATTTGTTGTGTATAAAGTTGCGAAAGAGAATAATATGCGGGAATTTGATTTTATTATTATAGGCGGAGGTCCTGCCGGTGCGGTTTTTGCAAAAAACCTGAACGAAAAGTATTCTGCCTGTATGATATATACGGAAAGTCAGAAGCCGTGCGGAGGGCTGCTGTCAGAAGACGCACAAAAATATTTTACCGACAGAAATACTGCATTGCCGGATTATATTTTTGCGGATTCGCGGATAACTTGCGTTGATACGTTCGATATCGACCAGCGCCTTGCAAGAAAATACCGCAGATTTTACCTCAACATCGACCGCCTTAAATTTGACGACTGGCTTCGTGGATTTGTTCCGAAAAAAACGGAGAAAATCACCGGAAGAGCAGTTAAAATAACCGGGGACGAAAACGGATTTAGAGTGACATATATTTCCGGCGGAAAACAGTCCGAGGTAAGAGGCCGATACGTTATAGGCGCAGACGGCGGAGACTCGATAGTCAGAAAAACATTTTTTCCCGAAAGAAAAATACGGCGTTACGTTTCTATTCAGCAGAGTTTCAGAATAAATGCGTCAGTGCCTGATTACGCATGTATTTTTGACAGAAAATCGACCGTGTGCTGCGCATGGATAATAAGAAAAGGCGAAAATATGCTTTTCGGAGGCGCTTTTGAACCAAAAGACTGCCGCGAAAGCTTCGAAAAGCTGAAAAAACGCATCGAACAATACGGAATACATCTCGGGCAGCCAATAAGCACGGAAGCATGCATGCTTTCACGTCCTGAAAACACGTGGCAGATCGTGCCCGGCAACGGCAGAGTTTTTCTTGCGGGTGAAGCTGCGGGCTTTGTAAGTCCGAGCTCATTTGAAGGAATAAGCAGGGCAATGTATTCGGGCGAAATACTTGCAAAGGCGTTCAACACAAGCCGTCCTCTTAAATACTACAAAAAACATACCGCGAAGCTGCGGTTTGTAATAATGCTTAAACTGCTCAAAAGCCCGTTTATGTATTCACCTTTCCTGAGAAAAGCGGTAATGATATCCGGAATTACTGCTGTAAAAAAGTAATCGGAGACCGTCAGTATAAAACTGACGGTCTTTTTTTGTCAGTTCAGATTTTCAGAAAGAAAAGACAGAACTTTCTGAATATAATCGTCTTCTTCGTATACATATCCGAGAACATGCGGCACCCCGGTAAAGATCTTATAGTCGGCTGTGTTGCCCGCCTCTGTTGCAGCAGACGCAAGGGTCACGCTGTTCTGATACGGGAAAAGGTTGTCTTTCTCGCCGTGCAAGAACAGAAAGCTTTTATTCTGCGCTTTTGAAACGGAATCGATCGGCGAGCAGTCAAGATCTGTTCCGGCAAAAACCGAAAGAAGAGACCTGATATATGAAGAAAACAGGAAATCGGGCAGCTTTGACCAGACGGAGGTATTGTCTTCAAGATAGGTTTTAAGATCGAGATACGGACTGTCGGCAATAATAACGTCTACACGATCGTCAGCACACCCCGCGCATATTGCGGGCGCAGCACCGAATGCAAAGCCCATAAGCGCGATCTTGCCGGGTGAATACTTTTCTTCGATCAGATCGATAACTGCAAGAAGTTCGTCCGTTTCCTGAACGCCGAACGTATAGTTGTTGCCTTTTGAATTACCGGAACCTGTATAGTCGAAGGTTACTACGTTATAGCCCGAATGAACGAGGTCAGCGATAAGAAACAGTCCGTCGACCTCAGTCATTTCACGGTTGCTCTGATAGTTGTGAGACATGATAACGGTTTTATCGCTTTCGATATACTCACCGTAGTGATCCTGAGAAGGGATCCACCACCCTACTATATTGTCGTTGCCGTTATAGTTTTTTACCTCAAAAAACTCATAAACCATATCGAGCTCGTTAGGGCCGTCAGAATAAACGAGTTCGCGACGTGGCGGGTCGATAATATTTTTTGCCGTTACAGCACCGACTGTTGCCCATATCACAGCAAGCAATAAGACCGCACAGATGCATGAAATAACGATTATCCTGCCCGTTCTTTTTGGTTTTTTGACAGATTCTTTCTTTGACTTTGGTGTTATGGCGGGAGACAGTTTTTTACTCATGAAAAGCATCTCCGCCTATAAGCTCTACGCCTTTATCCGCCAGGATCTTTTCGGCTTTTTCATCATTGTCCACACGCAGTATCACGCTTGCGCGGTCCGCAGTTTTTTCAATGAAAGCGTAAAGATATTCAATGCCTATGCCCGCATCGCTGAGAATGCGAAGGACATAAGAAAGTCCGCCGGGAGTATCTGATATTCTTGCGCCGATAACTTTTGTGAGGGTTACCGTAAAGCCGTGTTCTATAAGTATTTTCTCGGTTGAGACGGGGTCTTCAACTATGATGCGAAGTATGCCGAAATCCGCGGTATCCGCAATGCTAAGCGCACGGATGTTTATACCGTTTTCGGAAAGGACATCCGTTATATCCGCCAGTTTGCCGGATTTGTTTTCAACAAACACAGAGACCTGATAAATTTCCATATCTTTTTCCTTTCTTGAAATAACCGTTTATCGGATTTGTCTGTTATCCGTAACTCTCTTCGCCTTACCCTCGGAGCGGCTTATCGTCTTGGGGCCGACAAGTTTTACGCCTACGGATATATTGAGCGTGCTCAGAAGAGCCTGTTTGATTGTTTTTTCTTTTTCCTGGATCACTTTTACAGAGTCTGAGAAAAGTGACGGGGACATCTCCACCTCGACATCCATCGTGTCAAGGTTGTTTATGCGATCGACAGTAATATGATAATGAGGAGAAACGCCTTCGATATTAAGTAAAACAGATTCAACCTGAGACGGAAATACGTTTACGCCGCGTATGATAAGCATATCATCTGTTCTGCCGCACGGTTTAGACATGCGAACGGATGTTCTGCCGCATTCGCACGGTTCGTAGGTGAGTGATGAGATATCTCTTGTTCTGTATCTGATAAGAGGAAGCGCTTCTTTTGTTATGCATGTGAAAACAAGCTCGCCCGACTCGCCCTCGGGAAGAACTTCTCCGGTATCGGGATCTATTATCTCGGGGATAAAATGGTCTTCCTGAACGTGAAGTCCGTTCTGCATATAGCAGTTGCATGCAACGCCCGGTCCGCATATCTCGGAAAGTCCGTAAATATCATACGCCTTTATGCCGAGACCTTTTTCGATTTCCTGGCGCATTTCTTCAGTCCAGGGCTCTGCGCCGAAAATCCCTATACGCAGCTTGAGATCTTCAGGCGACATTCCGCTCTCTTTTACCGCCTCCGCAAGATACATGGCATATGAAGGCGTGCAGCAGAGAATAGTTGAACCGAAATCCTTAAAAATATTGATCTGGCGTGCGGTGTTGCCGGTTGATACGGGAATTACCGACGCGCCGAGCTTTGTTGCGCCGTCGTGCAGACCGAGGCCTCCGGTGAAAAGTCCGTAACCGTATGAAATATGAACGATATCTTCCGAAGAACCGCCTACGGAAACCATTCCGCGGGCTACGCATTCAGCCCAGACATCTATATCGTTTTTTGTGTAGCCAACGACTGTTTGTTTACCGGTGGTGCCTGATGATGCGTGAATACGTACGACGTCTTTCAGCGGAGCAGCGAAAAGACCGTAAGGATATGTGTCTCTCAGATCGGTTTTATAGGTAAACGGGAGATTTTTCAGGTCGTCGATCGTTTTTATATGCTCCGGCCTGATGCCGTATTCGTCAAATCTTTCTCTGTAAAGAGGAACGTTATTATATACGCGCTCAACTGTTTTTCTCAGCCGTTCCGCCTGAAGTTTTTTCAGGTCTTCACGGTTCATTGTTTCTATTTTCTGATTGTAATACATAAAGCATCTCCTGTTTCGTTACAAAATCGCATAACCAAGATCAAAAGCCGTTTTATTCATTTCTCTGAATTTTTCTTTTACGATCTCATCGATGGCTTCTTTGAAAAGATCCGGTGCAATGCCTGTAAGTCTGGCAAAAACGCCGAGAAGGACTACATTTACTGACTTTGGGCTGCCGGCCTTGTTTGCGAGAGAAAGAATGTCTGCGCAAAGCAAGTCCGCGCCGGTCTCTTTTATCTTTTCATCAAGTCCTTCAGGATATCCGCAAGCGCCTGTAATGACAGGCATGGGGTCTATCTGCTGAGAGCTTGTTATAAGCTTGCCGCCCTTTTTCAGATATGAAAGCCATCGTGCCGCTTCAAGCTGCTCAAATGCTATTATATAGTCCGCCTCACCTTTTTCGATTATCGGTGACGCAACTTTGCTGCCGTAACGGACGAACGTTACTACCGATCCGCCTCGCTGCGACATTCCGTGAACTTCGGATATCTTGACGTCGTATCCCATACCGGGAAGGATATGACCGAGAAGCCTGCTTGCAAGCAGCGTTCCCTGTCCGCCAACACCTACGATCATGATATTTGTGGTTTTCATTACTCTTACCTTTGCTTTCCTGACCTGACGGTATTACCGCAGGACGAAATATATTGAGGTTTAAAATATAATGTTATGCGACCCATTTTTTATTAAGCCAATCAACGCGCGCCGTTATCCAGTTTTTAAGATATTCAAGCTCTTCCTCATATGTAAAAAGCGATTTTTTTCCGCGAAGATCGGTAGTTCTAAGAGAGTCTCTCCAGCGATCAAACTGATTTGAAGATGCAGCCGAGAGATATTCGGTCTGCTCGTCGATGCTTTTTATCATCCCGTCAAAGACGCCGTCCGAGACAAGCTGCTGCCATTTTTCGCAAACGAGAGAGAAGAAGTCGTCGTCTCTCATAAGGTAGCTGAACCACGGCGAGTTTCTCACGTGATATCCTTTAGGATCGATACAGGTCGCAACGTCCTGATTGCCGTAACACGTATCGTAATCCCAGCACGGGCCCATAAAAAGGCGTCCGTCTTTCAGATAACAGTAACAGCTTGTAACGAACTGAGAATCAAAATTCTTGACAAACTCGTTTACGATATACCAGTTTACAAACGAATCAACGTCTATATATTTCGAATATTCATCATAATTACCCGAACGAATGGCGTTGTCCGCCTCCGACATAAAGAATCTGCAGTCCGAAAGCAGTTTTGACATTTCGCCCGCGGTAAGATCTTCCGGTTCGGGATCTTTGAACGTCAGATGCGCTCCGCTGCGAAGGATGATGCAGTTTTTGCACTGATTGTTGTGCCTGTATGCCTGCTCGATCTCAAAAATGACGTCGCCGTCTTTTTTCTTTATATCGACGCGTTCTTTATCATCCTCGATTTTCTCGGTAAGCAGATAAAGACCGTTATATTCACCGTTAACAATTACCTCAACGAATCGACATTCCATTTCCGGACCGTTTGAAACGGTTTTGGCAAGATTGAGGGTAAGATAGTTTCTCAAAAGTGTCTTATCGTAAAAAAGCGTGATCAGAACCCATTTTTTTGCCGCGCCCATACTAAAAAGGTCGGTTTTCGAAGAAAACTTTATATTATACGGCTTTTGAGGAAGATTCCACGTTGCGTTTCCCCTGCCCTTCAGTTCCGCGTCAGCCTCGATAACTCCGCAGTCTGCGACTGTAACGGTGGCGTTGACATATTCTTCCTTGTTTACTGCCCACAGATCTCTGTCTATGTCTATATAGACGGCAGGAACATCGGTAAGATCGGGATATATGCTTATTATTTCATCCGTATCGGGTTCAAGCTCGGCAGCGTATTCCGGAACAGCTTCATTTTCGGGAGAACATGCAGACAAGGCAAACAGTATTGCCGCTGCAATAATAACGGCGATAAACGAACGCTTCATGTCAGTTTTCTGAAATAGCGCCGAATTTGCAGAGTTTTTTGCAGAGACCGCATCCGACGCAAAGAGTATCATCCACTCTTACGGTTCCTTTCTCAGGATCGACAGAAAGGCTCGGGCAGCCGATCTTCATGCACATTTTGCACTTTCTGCATTTTTCGGAGTCTATTTTATACGGCGGACGTATAACAGCTTTTTTTATCATTATGCAAGGTCTTCTTGCAATGATAACGCTTGGTTCGTCTGCTTCAAGCTCTTCTCTGACAACTTTTTCCACTTCGTCTATTTCCTGAGGATCAACCACACGGACACGTCTGATTCCCACGGCTTTGCAAAGTGCCTCAAGATCGACTGCAGTTGTCATATCTCCCTTGAGCGTGATGCCCGTTGCAGGGTTCTGCTGGTGACCTGTCATGCCTGTAATGGAATTATCAAGAACGATCACCGTTCCGTTTGAACGGTTGTATGCCATATTTATAAGCCCTGTAATGCCGGAATGGACAAATGTTGAGTCGCCTATAACGGCAACAGACTTTTTGCTTTCACCGTTCGCCTTGAGAAAACCGTGAAGACCGGAAACAGAGAAGCCCATGCAGACGGTCGTGTCTATTGCGTTCAGCGGCGCTGCACCGCCGAGGGTATAGCAGCCGATATCGCCGTTTACAAACACGCCGAGTTTTTTCAGAACGTAAAACATTCCTCTGTGAGGGCAGCCTGAACACATTACGGGAGGACGGACAGGAAGATCGGGGATCGAAGCACTCTTTTCGGGAGCTTTACCGAGTATTTTTTCTTTAACCATCGTTGCTGTGATCTCTCCGCAAAGCGGGAAAAGTTCTTTTCCGACCACGTCAAGTCCATGAGCCTTACAGTGATTTTCGATAACAGGATCGAGTTCTTCAACGACGTATACCTTTTTATGCTTTTTGCAAAAGTCAGTAATAAGGGAAACAGGCAGAGGATTTACCATACCGAGTTTAAGATATGATGCTTTTTCCGCAAGCGCTTCTTTTGCATATTGATAGCATGTGCCCGAAGCAATAACGCCTATATCCGTTCCGTTTTCTTCAACCGTATTTACGGAACATGTTTCTGCCCATTCTCTGATTGCCGCAATGCGGTTTTCAACAATAACGTGCTTTGGAATAGCATTGGCAGGAGTCATAACATATTTTCTGGGATTTTTCTCTACCGGCTTCAGATCATATTCTTCTCTGCTGCCCAGTTCGACAAGACTTTGAGAATGGGCGATCCTTGTGCAAAGACGGATAAAGACCGGAGTATCGAATTTTTCGGATATTTCATATGCAATGCCGACGAAATCGCGGCATTCGGTTGAATCTGAAGGTTCAAGCATCGGGATCTTGGAAGAAACGGCATGATTTCTTGAATCCTGCTCGTTCTGGGAAGAATGCATTCCGGGATCGTCTGCAACGGCTATGACAAGTCCGGCATTTACGCCCGTATATGATGCAGTGAAAACAGGGTCGGCTGCCACGTTAAGTCCGACGTGTTTCATAGCGGAAAAAGATCTTGCTCCGCCGAAAGATGCGCCTATCGCAGTTTCTACCGCAACTTTTTCATTGGGAGCCCATTCGGCATATATTTCGGGATATGTTGCGGCAAATTCGGTGATTTCGGTGGACGGTGTTCCCGGATAAGACGATACGACACGGCATCCGTATTCATAAAGTCCACGGGCAACGGCTTCGTTACCCAACAGCAGTTTTTTCATAGTATTATTCCTCTTATACAGACGGGATTATTTAGATTCGTAGAGTTAAAATTCACTTTATTTTATAATTATACTATATTGCAGTGTAAAAATCAATGGTTATTTTTTAAATTTTAGTGTCTTTATTAAGCATATTTTCATAAAAAAACGAAGGAAAACATCTTTTTTTCCTTCGTTTTTATTATTTGATTTTCAGGTTCAGATCAACTGGATGATTGCCATTTCGGCAGCATCACCGCGACGGGGACCGGTTTTGATTATGCGAGTGTAACCGCCCTTGCGATCAGCATATTTCGGAGCGATATCATCAAAGAGTTTCTTTACGACATCCTCCTTTGTGATATAGCTGAGCGCCTGTCTTTTTGCATGTAATGTATTCTGTTTACCTAAAGTTATCATTTTATCCGCGATACAGCGAACTTCCTTAGCTCTTGTTGCCGTGGTTTCGATCTGTCCGTTTTCGAGAAGATAAGTTACCATTCCGCGCAGCATGGAAATTCTGTGATCGGTCGATCTGCCGAGTTTACGGGTTCCCATTTGGCAGCAGCCTCCTTCCTTATTCTTTGTCTATTGCAAATTGCAATCCGTATGATTGAAGTTTAACTATTACTTCTTCAAGCGATTTCTTACCCAGGTTACGAACGCGCATCATTTCTTCGGGCGACTTGTTGATAAGATCGTCCACAGTATTGATGCCTGCTCTCTTGAGACAGTTGAACGAACGAACGGAAAGATCGAGCTCTTCGATAGTCATGCTGAGTATCTTTTCTTTGCTTTCGATCTCGTCGCCCTTCCAGACGTCTTCTGCCATTTCCTGCGGTTCTGCAAGATCGATGAACAGTGTGAGATGTTCACTGAGGATCTTTGCAGACATGGAAACAGCCGTGCGCGCCGAGATGGTTCCATTTGTCCAGACTTCCATTTCAAGCTTGTCGTAGTCGGTTATGTTTCCGACACGGGTATTCTGAACGCTGTAATTGACCTTGATGACAGGAGAATGAGAAGAATCCATTGCGATAAGACCTATCGGAGCATTATCGGGTTTATTTCTCTCAGAGGGGATATAGCCCTTGTCTGTTCCGATCGTGATCTCCATATACAGTCTCGCATCCTTTGAGAGCGTCGCGATATGCATATCGGGATTGAGAATTTCTATATCACTGTCTGCTTTAATGTCTTTCGCAGTAACTTCGCCTTCATCCTGAGCTTCTATATATGCAAATTTGGAAGACGATCCGTGAAGTCTTGCAATGAGACCCTTCATGTTGAGAACGATCTCTGCAACATCTTCTTTTACACCGGGTATCGTCGAAAATTCGTGCTGTACCCCGTCGATCTTTATCGAAGTGACCGCTGCGCCCTGAAGGGATGAAAGAAGCATTCTGCGAAGCGAGTTGCCAAGAGTGATGCCATATCCTCTTTCAAGGGGTTCGACGACGAACTTGCCGTAAGTACCGTCTTCGGAAACTTCAACTACGTCGATCGTGGGTTTTTGGATTTCTATCATATAACGCACCCTTTCTAATTTGATGTCTGCCGTTGTTTGTCAAGCCACAACTCCCGTCAGTATCATGATAAACAACGAAGCGGTTTGTTTATATTCAGAAACTATTATTTGGAGTACAACTCAACGATAAGATGAACTTCTATGGGAAGATCAATTCCGGCGGGATCGGGAA
>JAEEGI010001841.1_pt1 | contig 52481 bp, 44 predicted proteins | sample 8958751 | NCBI WGS metagenome assembly JAEEGI01 (sample SAMN16246545, study PRJNA631951) | gut metagenome | biome: gut microbiome; feature: rumen; material: KS-attached | host: Bos | place: Iran: Karaj | collected 2018-10
CGTCCACTTCTTTTTCCTCTATGGTCCTGATGCCAAAGTAAGTCTTTACCGTATCATGCCCCGCGGTGATCTTCACATCATAAAGCCAGGGTTCCGTAACATCCCATTTTTTTATCTCGAAATCATTCCCAAGGTTCGACTTCAATCCGTCAAGTTTTATTTTTATGTTTGTTTCAGGAGTATCGTTCAAAATCTCTTTGGAGATTATCCAACATTCTTCCGTTTCTTCGGAACCATCATTTTCCGGTTGATTTTTCATTTTCGCAGGATCTATTCTGATCTCCACCTTTTGTCCCGGAAAATCCTCAAAATTAAATCCAAAATTGATCGCTTCTCCGTCCCAATCGATCTTAAGGTCATGAATGTATTTGTCGGGAACCGCTTCAAGCCAGACGCTTTTCCATATACCGCTGAACGGAGTGTACCACATGCCCCCTCTTTTCATTTTCTGTTTTCCGTATGGATAGTCAGCGGACAAGGGGTCCAGTGCTATGATCTTAAGAAGGTTTTCTCCCTGCGCATCAACCTTGTCCGTAACGTCGTAAACAGCCTTCAGATAGCCGTCTTTGTGGCTGCCCGCCACGGTCCCGTTCAGCATCACAAGGCAGCGCTGATCAACCCCGTCCGCATGCAAAAGAAGCCTTGTGTACTTTCCTTCGTGCATATATTCCGGCAGCGCAAAGTTCTTCTCATAAACAAGACTGTCTCTCTTACCGTAGCCTATTTCTCCGCTGAATCCCGATGCTTCCGCTTCCGGGCAGAAGGGTATCCGTATCCTCCTTCCGTTGAGCAGCCAGTCACCGTTAAGGCTGAACCATTTGTTTCTTTGAAATTGGGGATCAGGATGTTTGTCCCAGCTCATACTCAGTCTTCCTCTTCGTCCTCCAGATCGTCAAGCAGACCATTGAGCTCCTCATCGTCCAAAAGCTCGTCAAAAGCATCCGCAACGATCTCAAATTCATCATCATCTTCAATATTATCTATCTGAATGTTATCGGGATCTTCAAGATTGGAAGCCCTGTAGAGGAAGATATCCGAATCCTCGTCCGCCTCCTCATCCAGAAGAGCAATATACATTTTCTCCTCATTGTTGATGTTAACCGGGAATATAGAGATCACATCACAGGTGATCTCCTTCCCACCGTCAAGTTCAAGTGTAACCTTTTCAAGATCGTAATCCTTCTTTTTATCTGCCATAGCAAAATCTCCTTTGTTGCCCTGTATTAAGGTGACAAGCACCGCCTTTTTCGGTGTGCGGTCTGTCACCTGCTTATTTTAACATAAAACCCTTTTATATGGAATGCCGCGCCAAACAAAAAAATGGGAGGAAGCATTTGCTTCCTCCCGAGGTACTACATTTATTCGATCAAACTTTGAAACGTCCAACCACATCGTTGAGATCAGCTGCGCTGTTTCTCTCGGAATCGATGATAACATTGACATCTTCAACAACCTTTGTTGTTCCGACGTTCTTATCAACGATCTGCTTAACACCGTCGTAGTTATTGTCTGCGCAGTTGGATACTTCGCGGATATACTTACCGATATCATCAACGGAAGCTTTAAGGTTATCCATTGCTCCGCCGATCTCGTCGATAGATCCCATAATGGTCTCGATGTCTGTGCCATAGCTTCTGGAGCTCTCACCGAAGGACTTGAATTCGCCTTCAACATCCTCAAGTACGAACTTCATGACTGCTTCTACACTTGTTCTAACCTTTTCAACAGCGATGTTGCTTTCTGCAACGATATCCTGAATTCTTCCCGCTGTCTGCTGTGACTCTGTAGCAAGTTTTGCGATCTCGCTTGCAACTACTGCGAAGCCTCTTCCTGCCTCACCTGCACGGGCAGCTTCGATGGAAGCATTAAGTGAAAGGAGATTCGTCTGAGATGTGATATCAAGGATCGCACTTGCAAGATCGTTGATCTTCTTAACTGTCTCAAGACTTTCAACCGCATCGTAAACGTTTGTTCTTGTCTCGTTGATCTTTTCCCTGCTCGCTGCAAGCTTTCCTTCAACTTCCTGAGTAACAACGCCTGTCTTCTTGATAAGATCCTTCGAAAGCTTTTCACCGGCGCCAACCTTATCGGTTACATCCCTAACAAGTCCTGTAACCTTGTTGATCTCTTCCTCGGTCTTTCTTACGGATTCATTTGTCTGTTCAATACGAGCATAGAGTTCTTCGGTAACTGCCATACTCTCTTCGGTGAAATTGGAGAGAAGCTTGGATGTGTCTACAAGTGTCTGAGAATTGGAATTCATCTTTCCTGCACTGTCACCGACAAGTTTCATGGTATCTCGTACCGCTTCCTTAAGGCTCATGGTCGCAGTAGCGATCGTACCTACTTCGTCACTTCTGTTAACATATCTGTCAAGTTCACCGTCATCCGTGAAGTCGAGTGTTGCAACCTTCTTAAGTGCTCCCTCAACATTTGAAAGAGGTCTGAGAAGGACTGTAACGAATCCAAGGATGCCTACAATACCTACAGCAAGTGTAATAACGGTTGCGGTAAGAAGGGAACGGCTTGATGCGGATGCCTGTGCATAAACAGCATCTGCTTCGCCTTCAAGAATTATTACCCAGCTATACTCGGGAATGAGCGTATAGAAATAGATCATTTCCTTACCCGTTGCCTCGTCCTTGTATGTGCTCATCATCTGATAAGGCTGATTGTAAACCTTACCTGTTTCGGGATCCGTATAGTTCAATGATGTGGGAGCTTCTTCCGTAGCAGCTTCCATAAGACTCGGATCGGTCATTAAAGCCATTGAGTAAAGTCCATAGCCCTCTACAAAATCTGCAAGAACCTGATCTTCATATACTTTAGCGATCTTATCGTGATCTGTATCGTAGATTACAGAAGATGTCGATGTTGTGTACGAATAGGGGATGATAACCTGTAAGTGTGTATAAAGAGGATTGGATGCAAGTACCCCGTCAAGGATCTCATTGAATCCATCGGTATAGCTTGCACACATTATCATTCCGCCGTAGGTTCCTGCAGCGTTCTTTATCATCTTACCTACGGAAAGAACGACTCCGCCCGTTGCTTCCGATACTGACGCTGTTGCCATTGTAGCCTCTTCTGTGAATGAATCCCCACCGCCTGCGCCAAGATCCATTCCTACTACAGCAGGGATGGTGTGAGCATCAACAATACCCTTTTCATCCAAGTAGAACAATCCTTCGATATGATCCTTTTTAGATGAATATCTGACTGTTACATCCTCGGCTGCAGCAAGCTTTTCAGGAGTTCTGTCACCGTTTATGATATTCTGAACCTCTGTGGTCCATCTGTAACCTTCAACGAATGTAACCTCGTTGGCAATATATTGCCTGATACTGTTTGTAGCTCCGTTTACAACGCCTCGGAGTGATCCTTCGGCATTAGATTTGGAAATTTCCATCATTTTTCCGGATGCGAATACCCAGAAAACAATGATACATGCCACGAAAATAACCCCGACTACCAAAATGATCTTTAGATTCAAAGCAAATTTTTTCATCTGTAGTGCCTCCTTTAGCAGATTGATCTTGTTAGCCGATTTTAGCATAAATAGTCCACCAAATATACACCACAATTTATAAATAAACTTTAAAGAATATGCCTTTTCTCCGAATTGCAGTACAATAAAAGGGACCATAGGCATAGCTTCCCCCGGTCCCTGTTCATATGTCCGTTATTGTTCCGTTTCATCCATATCCACTGCATTGAGTCTGAAATAGGGCGATCCCCCGTAGCGAACACAGGTAACGATATTCCTGTAGACCTCATGCGTTGCCCTTATCCTTCCCTCAGTCACTATGAACCTGAGTTTCTCGCGCAGCTCGTCATTTGTTTCGATCATTTCAGCTATATACGGATTATAGACCGTTCCCGCTCCGTCATGTATCTCCTTTACTATCTCATCAAACTTCTTCGGCTCCTTGTATGCACGGCTGATATAGTCCTCTGCGATCTCCAAGGCATCACATATGGTGATAATGTCCGTGATCAGCTTGTACTGGGAATTGGCGTTGTGCGCATCTTCCGGATAGCCGCCTTTGCCGTCATAATGCTTATGATGCTGGAGAATGATATCCATATAAGGAAGAAAATCCGGATCGTTTTCCAAATACTCCACTCCGATCTTCGGATGCATCAGTATGAAGTCCTTTTCTTCATCAATAAGACTGCGTGTCTGCATATTGATAACCGCCGGCATTATTATCTCTCCAACATCATGGATCAGTCCCGCCCGCCTGATGAAGTCCAGAATAGCATTCTTTTTGCTCCTTACATCCTGCTCGGATTCAAGTTCACGAAGTCCCGCAAAGAGATAGGGTTTTTCATCAATGACGGCTTCTCCTATCCTATATGCCAGACTCCCCACCAGCAGACAATGCACGTAGGTGAGAGGCTGCCGCAGGAAGAAGATCTGCATCAGCTTCTGTTCTTTTTCATATATTCCGTTAAGGAAGGGACGCACCATGGAAAAATACTCCTTGCATATGTCGTCCACATAATTCGTATAAAGATTGCTCGGTATCTTATGCAGGTCTTTAAAGAAACGGAAGGTGATCTGCCGGCCGTATTCCATTCTTTCTCTCTCGGTAAAATCCATTATCCTGAGGATAGAGACACTGATCTGCATCAGCATGTACTTTTCATCCAGAATATCGCAGTTTTCCTCGGGGGTATATTTTTCAAAGTCCGGCTTTTTAATGGCATCGGTCCTCATGATCACCTTATGGATAGCATCCACCGGCTTGATCTTGTTATCAAGTATCTCCAACGCCATAGCCGCCATCCAATAGACAGCCTTATCGTTTATATTTCCGTGAAATGCTTCCAGTTTTCCTTTTATGAAATCAATCTCACGTCTTTTCTCTCTTTCGGGAAGTTCCACCTCATAATCCAGTAGGCTTTGAGTGCACAAGTGAACCATGTTGTCATGCATCCAATCGACCTCTTTTTTGATATCCGCGTTGCCCCCATCGATCCTTTGCACCACATCGCTGTTCCACAAAGAAAGCATCTCGTTGTATAGCTCAAAATAATTACCGCTGATATTCTTATGCTGTTCAAGGATCCCACCCATCAGATTCGCATAGGCTCTGAATATACGCAATCTCGCTTCGGGATCCTTCATCTCTTCATAATGATCCTTCAGCCCGATCGTCTCATATGCATAGTCGACGGTCCTGTTTTTTCCTTCTACCCCTACCCTTGTATAGTATTCCATACTCCAATAGGTAAGGATGGCATATAATCTGGCGAGCTTGTCGTAGTCCTTCTTATCTTTATAGAACTTCACCGCTCTTTCGGCCATCATCATGAATATGGGTACGTCACTGATCTCAAAACGGTCAAAAAAAACATTAAAGATCACATCGTACAGGGTTGCCGCTTCCTTGGCAGTCAGTTCCCCGCTCAATTTACTCTTAATGCTTCCTATCAGTTTCTCGTTATCCTTGTAGAGCTGTTTGCTTTTCAATGCTCTGTCCTTCAAAAGCTTCAACCATTTGTCATGATCGCAGAGTTCAAAAAGTCTGTTGTTCAGTTCTGATCTGATATCGATGTTCTTCTTATATTTTTTTGCAAAAGTTTTGATCTCATCGCACTTAAACATAGCACCCGCTCCAAATTCATCGATTGATGATCCTGTCTGTACAGGATTTTATCATAATTATTTAACAATATAAACCCTTTCCAAAAAAATTAAAAGGCGTTATAATTAAACGCTCGGTAAAAACAAAGCCATATATTACAGGTAAAGAAGATGAAGAAAATGAAGAAGACAATAATTGTACTGCTTACGGCTCTGCTTGCCTCAGGCGGATGCGGCGTCGTGCCCATGAACGTCCCCATTCCGATCCCCTCTACAATGCCTCCCGTCGAAACCCGCACCACTCCGATGCCTGCGGTCGGGGAGCCTTGTGTTCACGTCGATACCGACAACGACGGTAGCTGCGATCTTTGCAATGCAGATGTTCTGGCTGTCATCGATCTATATGCCCTGAATGACCTTCACGGCAAATTTGCGGACACTAAAGCCCAGCCCGGAGTCGACGAAATGACAACCTGGCTTAAGACGAGGCAGATGCTTGACGACAACTTTGTCCTGATCTCCTCCGGAGATATGTGGCAGGGCAGCAGCGAGTCCAACATGACCCACGGCAAGCTGATCACGGAATGGATGAACGACCTGGATTTCGTTTCCATGACCTTGGGTAACCATGAATATGACTGGGGTCGCGAATATATCGAAAGCAATGAGGAATTGGCCGGGTTCCCTTTCCTTGCCTTGAACATTTACGAAAAAGAGACCGATGCACTCGCTTCCTATTGTAAGCCTTCGGTTGTCATCGAGCGTGAAGGGGTCAGTATCGGAATAATCGGCGCCATAGGCGATTGCTACTCTTCCATCGCAGGCAACATGGTTTCCGACGTTTACTTTCTCACGGGAGACAAACTCACGGAGCTTGTCAAAGCAGAGGCCGACCGACTCAGAGAAGAAGAAAACTGCAAGATCATCGTATATTCTCTTCATGACGGTTTTTCCAAGAGTTCCTCAAAAGTCGGCAACATTTCCGTAGGACAGTTGAGCAGCTATTATGACATCGCTCTTTCCAACGGTTATGTGGACGTGGTCTTTGAAGGACACACCCACAAGGCATATGCCCTGAAGGACAGCTACGATGTATGGCATATGCAGGGCGGCGGTGACAACACTACCGGTCTTTCTCACGTATGCCTTGAATACAACAAGGCAAGCCACACCCTGAAAACCACCGGAGCGGAAACGGTCTCTCACAAGACCTATCGTTATGACCAAAAAGGCGATGCCATCGTGGAAGCTCTTTTGGAAAAATATTCCGATGAGATCGGAGACATCAACGCGGTCATAGCAAACATTCCCAAAACCCTTGACGGAGACGAGCTCAGGAAGCTCTGTGCGGATCTTTACTATGAAGCGGCTCTGGAACGCTGGGGTGACAAGTATGACATTGCCCTCGGCGGAGGCTATTTTTCCGTTAGAAGCCCGAGATTTTTGGACGCCGGAGAAGTGACCTATTCCGATCTGCAGATGCTGTTTCCTTTTGATAACAAGCTGGTGCTTTGCGAATGCAAGGGCATAGATCTCAACAACAATTTCTTTGAGACACGGAATGACAACTATTTTATCACCTACGGCGAATACGGTGAAGAAGTAAAGGATCATCTCGATCCCAATGCCCTCTACTACCTTGTTACGGATACCTATTCCTCTTCCTATGAGCCAAATCACCTTACGGAAGTGGAACTGTATGACGATACCACCTTTGCAAGAGACCTTTTAAAAGATTACTTTGAAAAAAAATACGGAGAATAATATGGCAGACTACATTACAACTTACACAGAAGAACACTTTTATCCCACAGCTCCGGAAGCCGACAAGCTGAAGATCCCGGACATCGCTCACTCCCTTTCGCTGCAATGCAGAGGGAACGGACATGTAAAAACCTTCTTTTCGGTAGGTCAGCATTGCATAAACTGTGCGAAGGAAGCGGAAGCAAGAGGCTACTCCCCCAGAGTGGTTCTGGCCTGCCTCCTGCATGACGCCTCGGAAGCTTATGTCAGCGACGTTCCCAGACCCTTTAAAAAAGAACTCCCATCCTTTGTGGAATGGGAGAACAAAATACTTGATGTCATATACGAAAAATGGCTGGGTTCCAATCTTACTCCCGATGAGGAGTGCCTGGTAAAGCTGGTGGATGACGATATGCTCTACTACGATCTGAAGGTGCTTCTGAACGAGACACAGGATCGCCCCGCTCCCGAACTCAAGCTTGAGCTTTCCTATGACGTTCGCCCCTTCAAAGATGTGGAGAGAGAATACAACGCTCTCTTTGACCGTCTTAAGAAAAACTTGTGATCGCCTTTTCCAGATCGGCCTTTGCCTGATCGATGTTTTTAAAAAGAATTCCATGAATGCCGACTCTTTCCGCGCCGGCAACGTTTTCCGGGCGGTCATCGAAAAAGAGGCATTCATCCGCTTTAAGATCATATTTATTGAGGAGATACTCATATATCTCCTTCTGAGGCTTAACGCACTTGATCTCGTAGGAAATGACTTTACCGTCAACCATCGGGACAAACCTAAGCCTTTTTTTTGTGCCTGCTTCAAAGGAGGTCTTTCCGTAGTTGGACAGGATGTAAACCTTTAAGCCCTTCGCATGAATCTCATCTATCCACGGGCATGCATAGTCATAGTCTTCCACGATCTCATCCAAATGCTTGAAAAACTCCGGAACCCGGTCCGCTACCTTGCCCGCCTTTTTCGTGATCGCTTCGATGATCTCTTCATCGGTCATATAGGATCTGTCAAACTCATCCCAAAGGCCGCTTTTCATCATCGCCTCCGTCAGTATTTCAAATTCCTCATCATTCAGTTTCATATACTTTCTGATAAGTTCACGCCACTGAAAATGCCCGAGCACTTCACCTATATCCAGAATAATATTCTTTATCATCTTCCGTCTGCCACTCCTTTACGATTTCGAAGCATAATTATACTATACGTTCCGAACTTCGTCCACACAAAATTGCCGCGCAGGGGGACGTGGATCCGTGAAATCTGAGGGGATCGAGCCTTCGTTTTTGAATCTTATCCGTGTTTTTTGTATTCCTCGGGTGTAACACCGTATTTGTTTCGAAACAGTTTTCCGAAGTGCGACTGATTGCATATGCCAAGGGTGTAGCTGATCTCCTTGCAGCTCTTTCCCTCATCAAGCATTGCCACGGCTTCCTTCATTTTTTCGTCAACGATATATTCATGAATCGCACTGCCCGTCTCCTTCTTGAACAGAGAGGCAAGGTACGGGCGGGAAAGCCCGGTAAGTTCTGCAAGAGCAGTGAGAGGGATCGATTCGTGCAAATGGAGATGGATGTAGTGAAGGCATTTTTTGACCGGGTCGGAAAACGCTGTATTGTTTCCGCTGTTCCGAACGATCCCGCAAAGGGAACGAGCCTTTTGGACCAGATAATCTATGCACTCGTCATAGGTCGTGAAGGCGTCGATGGTGCGTATGCATTCGTCACTGAAGTTGTAGGCGTCGGTTTCATCCATACCGCCGAGAATGGCGTAATGTACCGCGGTAGCTACTGTTGTGACCGCCCAATACTTTACGGAGCGTATCCTGTTGGCGGAAAGGTTTCCGACGATCATCTCACGGTTCAGCGCAACTTCCAAAACGGAGTCAAGTTTTTCGGTATTGCCGTGTTTAATGGCATTGCACAGCTCCAGTTCCGCCTTAAAAGGCATATGCGTCGTGCCGCTTTCCCGCTCGGTGTATATGGCTTTTTCATTCTTCCCGAACTCCGGAAGAGGCTTTACATCATACTTTTTCATTCTGCTTTCTCTTCTCGATCTCCGTTACCATACGGGTGTACTCTTTTTCGTCGATCTTGTAACCCTTCTTGATTATAAGCCGGGAAATGAACATTACCAGCATAGGGATGGCCACCATTCCTATCCTTAAGATCAGGGTCTGGGAGGGTTCTACCGTTGCTATGACCGCATCTGCCTTTGAAAGCACCTCTTCCTTGGACATAGCGCCCTTTCCTCTTTCAACTTCAAGCTCACTGATCTTTTGGCTGACTGCATATATGCCGCTGACGATCAGAATGAGCGATGCGGTTCCCTGGTTCAGTGCGCCCGAGAACTTTGCGCCGAAGGAGCGGATGGCGGAGATTATGCTGTCATGGCGCTCGTTAAAACGGTACTCGTCATATTCTATGGTATTGTTGATCATTACAACAACAGCAAGATTGATGAGTCCCTGACAGAAGAAGATCAAAAAGCCCGTTATCATAATGAGGACAACATTCTTCGGAAGGATATAGCCGAAGGAAAGCAGGGTGAGATAGCCCGCTGCCAGCGCTATCATGCATATGCCGTAGATCTTTTTACGACTGAGTTTCGCGGAAAGGATCGGATAGACAAATTGAGCCGCAAGCGTTCCGAGACCGTACATTACCGTGAACAGCGTGATGAGATCTCCGCTCTCGGAATAGCCGAATTCAAAATAAAAGAAGTTCACGGCGAGGAGAAGCAGCAATTGCTGGCCGACGCAGAAAAGAATATATGCGATGCCGGATCTCAGGAGCTGGTCGTTACGCTTCAATATTGAAACCATCTTCTTAAAGTTGACGGTTTCTGCGTTATCTACCCGTTCGCGCTCCGTAACGCCCCAGAAGGTGAGCGTCTGAAAAAGCAGGAACGCAAGGGCGACGATGATACCTATGATCCTGAAAGCAGTGACCGCATTTCCGACGATGACCATGGGCACAACGCCTGCAACCGCAAACTGTCCGATGCATACAAATATTCCCATGAGTGTTACGAGCGAGTCACGTTCTTTGGGATCGCTGGACAGACTGGGCAGCATGCCCCAATATGCTATATCGTTGATTGTGTAAGTCATGCCCCAAAGCAGATAGGTGATACAGAAGAAGATCACGAAGGACCAGCCTGTGGGACGTACCATAAACATCAATATTATGACGACGGCGTTGAGAAGTGCGCCCACGATGATGAAGGGGCGGTATTTGCCGAGTTTGTAATGACTGTTCTCGATAATGGAGCTCATCATGAGATCATTCACGGCATCCCAGACCATGCAAACAACCATGGCAACCGAAATAACGGTGAACTGGAGCACTTCCAGCTTCATGGTGTATTGAATGTAGGTCAGCAAAAACATGCTGACAAGTGTATATGCCGCGTCTCTTCCCGTAGCTCCGACACAATAGGACCATTTTGTTCTTTTATCTATCATTGTTCCCTTTTCCTCCTTGTGCTTCTGTTTTTATCGGTGTATTTCTTTCTGTTTGCCTGCTTTACGATGCATTCGGCAATGGAATATGGTATGCCTCCGCTCTGCATCATGATGCAGTCGATGGGGCCGTCCTTGATAGCCTCTATGGTCATCATAACCTCCGGATCGTCATGAGCCTTGCCCTTAAACATTCCATAGCCGATCTTCAGCGCCGCTTTAAAGAATACTTTTCCGAGCCATGACACCTTTGACAGCTGTCCCAAAGAATTATAAACCGAATAATTACCGGGTTTTATGACATCCAGATTACTGTCATTCTTCCCTATATATGTGTTCAAAAGCGCTCCTTCGGGGCTTTGGTTATAATCCGCGCCCGAGATTTCAACCTCTGCCTCGAGCAAAAGATCATCCACGGAGCTTCCCACACAAACCCCGTATTTTCCTGCGGCCACGTTGAACCTCTTGAGCAGGACATCATAGACGGAGAAAGCCCTCTCATCGAGTTCGATCTCTATCTCCTTTTCCTCGCCCGGCTCAAGAAATACTTTTTTGAAGCCGCGAAGCTCGTGTTTGGCTCTCGCGATCTTTCCTTCCGGATTGCGGACATAGACCTCTGCTACCTCCGCTCCCGCACGATCTCCCGTGTTCTTAAGCCTGAATACCGCCTTGATCCCTTTCCCGTCCGATACATTCGCAGACAATCTCAAGTCACTGTATTCAAAGGATGTGTATGAAAGCCCATAGCCGAAGGGATACTCTGTCCTGACGTTCTTGGAGTCATAATGACGATATCCCACAAACAGACCTTCTTTATAAAAGATCTCATTGGATGATGTTGCATAGTTTCCGTAGGCCGGAGTGTCTTCCAATGCCAAAGGCCAGGTCTCCGCAAGCTTTCCCGACGGGTTCACCTGTCCCGAAAGAAGCATCGCGGCAGCCTTGGAAACAGCCTCTCCTCCGAGATACATATGCAATATCGCCTTCATTTTTTGTCTGAAAGGAATGATGTAGGGTGAGCCTCCGAAGGAAAGGAAGATCACCGTGCCCGTATCGGTAAGCTGCTTCAGCAGTTCCGTCTGATTGTCGGCAAGTTCAAGGGTTTTCCGGTCATATCCTTCGCCTTCGATCCTGTCGGTGAGTCCTCCGCAGAAGACAACGGGCGCTCCGTTTTTAACAAGTTTCAATGCTTCATCTTCAAGCTCAACATCCGGCTTTTCATGTGCGCAGCTGTAGCCTTCCGCATAGTTCACCTTGAAACCTGCCTTTTTAAGTTCCTCAACCACATTGAGGCGCGCTTCCGTTCTTATATGGCTGCTGCCTCCGCCCTGGAACCTCACGGTCGTGGCAAGTCCGCCTATCACATTGATCTCCGCCCCTTTTTTCAAGGGCAGAGTTTCGTCTTCATTTTTCAAAAGCACTGCGCCGTTCAAGGCTGCCTCCAGTGCCACCTCATAGGCATTTATCTCTTTAACTTCGGAACCTTCCCTGTTCTCTACCGCATAGGTACGAGCAAGATTTTCCATTCTCGAAAGCGCCTTTTCTATAACCTCTTCACTTATGAGCCCTTCCTCGAACTTTTTCACCAATTTCTTTCTGTGTACGTCCATATTGCAGGGCATTTCCAGATCCATTCCCGCTTTAAGGGCCTCTGCGAGGTCTATGCACGCGCCCCAATCGGAAACAACCACGCCTTCGTAGCCCCAATCGTCTCTTAAAATATCAGTCAACAGGTGATGGTTCTCCGTAGCCTTGAAGCCGTTCAGATAGTTGTAAGAAGCCATTACCGTTGCGGGCTTTCCCTGCTTGACTGCCTCTTCAAAGGCGCTCAGGTAGATTTCTCTCAGGGTTCTTTCATCAACCCTGCTGTTTGAGGTCATACGACGGGTTTCCTGGCTGTTAGCGGCAAAATGCTTGAGCGATGTGCCCACACCGTTCTGCTGAACCCCCTTAATGTAGGCGGCGCCCAGTTTACCTGCCAGAAAAGGATCCTCGCTGAAGTACTCGAAGTTTCTTCCGCACAGCGGCGATCTCTTAATGTTCACTCCGGGTCCCAATACAACCGAAACCTTGGCATTCCACGCCTCTTTACCTATGGCATCCGCAACCTTTCCCACGAGCTCCGGATCCCAGGTCGCCGCAAGACAGCTTGCGGTCGGATAGCAGGTGGAAACATAGCTGTCGTTGTTGGTCTTTGCGCTCTCCTCCTGTCTTCTCAAACCGTGAGGACCGTCAGAAAGATGTATTGACGGATATCTGCCATTACAATCATTGGTATGCCACGCCCCCTTGCCCTCCAGCAAAGGAAGTCTTTCCAATAGTTCCTTTTTCATTGCAACCTCCCATATTGTGTAACAAAAAATCAGTGTTTCTGTCAATTTCATCATATGACATTTACGGTAGGTATTATACCACATTTGTAATGGATTGTGATGTATTTGTTAGGTGGGAAGGGGGGTATTATTGCGCGCGAGGAATGGAACAGGTATTGGTATTGTAACTGGTATTGTAACTGGTATTGTAACTGGTATTGTAACTGGTATTGTAACTGGTATTGTAACTGGTATTGTAACTGGTATTGTAACTGTTACTGTTCGCGCCACGTTCAAAACACGTTTTGAACGTGGTATTCTGCGAAGCAGAATATGTCGGCACAAAGCCGTTTTTGAAAATGCATTTTCAAAAAACGGCTTGGTACCGACACATCTGCGAACAGTAACCCGAACACTGTGAACAATAGCCACCGCCTCACAAAATGTAACCTGAACCCTGTGAAAAGTAGCCACTGCCTCACAAACAGTACCCCGAACACTGCGAACATACCCTCCTACCTCACAAACTGTAACCCCTACCAAATACCTTTTTACTTGCAAATACCTTTTACTTGCAAATCCACGTTTTAGGTAGTAAAGTATAACTATAATCAAAATATTAACAAATCGACCCAGAAAGTGAGTATATATGTCATTAAAATTCAAGGATGATGCCCCGTGCTGGTGCGGAAGCGGCAAAATGTATGCCGACTGTCACAAGGCCTTCGATCAGAGGCTCAAAAAGCACCGGCTGTTGCATCACAAGGTACCGGGAAGAAATCTTATCAAGACTCCCGAGCAGATAAAGCGCATCAAGGAAAGCGCCAAAATAAACGTTGCTGTTTTGGACTATATTCAGGATGTCATCAAAGAAGGAATGACCACGGGTGAGATCGACAGGATCGTTTATGATATGACCACCAAAATGGGAGGTATCCCCGCTCCTCTCAATTACGAAGGCTTTCCCTACAGCGTATGCACTTCGGTAAACGATCAGGTTTGCCACGGTTTCCCTTCCGACAAGGTGATCTTAAAAAGCGGAGACATTATAAACGTTGACTGTTCAACGATCCTTAACGGAGCTTACTCCGACTCCTCCAGAATGTTCTGCATAGGAGATGTGGATCCCGAGGTCAGACGTCTGGTACAGGTTACAAAGGATAGCATCTACGAAGGCTTTAAAGCCGTAAAACCATGGGGCTTCCTCGGAGACATGGGTCAGGCCGTTCACGATTACGTATACAAAAACGGGTTTACTATTGTTCGTGAGATCGGGGGCCACGGCGTAGGCAACGAATTCCATGAGGATCCGTGGGTAGGCTACCATACCAAAAAAGGAACCGATATGCTTTTGGCTCCGGGCTTGATGTTTACGATCGAACCGATGGTAAACATGGGAGAAGAAGATATTTTTATTACTGATGAAAATGATTGGGAAGTATATACCGATGACGGGCTTCCTTCAGCACAATGGGAGATCCAGGTTCTTGTGACTGAGGATGGTGCTGAGATCATTTCCTGGTGATCGGGTTTTAAAATGGATACTGTTTCAAACATGGGTGTAGAAAGGAACTATATGAACGTAAAGATCAAAAGCGGTAATTATTCATGCGTGATAAGTTATCACGGCGCGGAGCTTAAAAGCTTCAAAAGAAACGACGAAGAGCATATTTTCCAGGCAGATCCCGAGTTTTGGCCCAGGTCATCACCTGTACTCTTCCCCATCGTCGGAGCTTTAAACAACAAAAAGATCAGGATCAACGACAAGGAATACTCCATGTCTCAGCACGGGTTTGCCAGAGACACGGATTTCAAGCTTCTTGAAAAGGATGAAAACAGCTGCACCTTCTATCTGCGTTCCTCCGAAGAGACCAAGCAGGTTTATCCTTTCGATTTTGAGCTTCGTATAGAATATGTCCTCAAGCAGAACCGCCTCACGGTTTCCTGGAGGATCATAAACATAGGCACAGAGACCATGTATTTCTCCATCGGTGCTCATCCCGCCTTTTGTTGCGAACCCTGCAACGCAAGCGTCCGCCTTTTCAAGGACGGCAGGAGACTGAATTCCTTTGAAAATCTCGGATATGAGGCAGGCACCTTGAACGGTCAAAAGAACACGGTCACTCTGGACGACGGTCGACTTTTCTATGAGCATAACACCTTTGACAACGACGCCTACATCATGGGCGATCGGCAGGTGGATACCGCAGAGTTGCTGGACAAGGACGGTACGCGCCTTGTTACCGTTCGTTTCGAAACTCCCGCTCTCGGTATCTGGTCACCCACGGGTAAGGATGCGCCCTTCATATGCATAGAGCCCTGGTACGGACTTCCGGATCCCAAGGGCTTTGACGGTGACTTTTCCGAAAAACCTCTTTCACTTGCCTGCGAACCGGGCGGCAAGACCGAAAAGAGCTATACCATCGAGATTGCCTGATCTCATCCCCAAAAGAGCAAACAGCTTCGGCACTTACCGAAGCTGTTTTTTATGATCACCGGGATCATTCACCTTTTTCTATTTTCTTTGCGAGATCTTCGAGGTACTCCCAACGCTCCATCTTGCTAAGAAGTTCCTCCTCGAGTTTTTCCTTTTCCTCGCCCAGCTTCATTAGTTGCACGTAATCGCCGGTATTTTTCTCAGCCTCAAGCGTAACCTCTTCAAGCTTTTTTTCAATCGCCTCTATCTCGCTTTCAATGGTTTCGTATTCTCTTTGTTCCTTATAAGAAAACTTTGCCTTTTTCGGAGCGGCCTTCCAGGTGTTGACCGACTCGGAAGCGGTGTTCTTGACATTGGTCTTTTTGTCGTTAACGGAACTTTGAAGTCCGCCCGATTTTTCAAGGAAATCCGTGTATCCGCCCTCATATTGCCTTATGATACCGCCTTCTTCAAAGGCAAAAATACGTCTTGCAATACGATCCAGGAAGTAACGGTCGTGTGAAACCGCAACCACGATGCCCGTATAATGATCCAGAAAATCCTCAAGTATGGTCAATGTCTCTATGTCCAGATCATTGGTGGGCTCATCAAGGAAGAGAACATTGGTCGCAGTCATCAATATCCTGAGCAGACAAAGCCTTCTCTTTTCTCCGCCCGAAAGCGCGGATATCAGAGCATAATGCATGTCCGAAGGGAACAGAAATCTTTCAAGCATCTGCGAAGCAGTGAGATTTCCCTCTGTTGTCCTGATCACTTCCGCACCCTCTCTCACGTAATCGATCACCCTCATCGATTCGTCGAGGCTCTCGTTCTCCTGAGAGAAAAAGCCAATGCTCACAGTCTGCCCGATCTTCACGCTTCCCGAATCGGGTTCAACTGCTCCGTTTATGATCTTAAGCAATGTAGACTTTCCGTAGCCGTTGGAACCGATGATCCCTATACGGTCGTTCCTTAAGAAGATGTAGGAAAAATCCTTAATAAGGCTCCTGCCTGCATATGCCTTGCTGATGTGTTCCAGCTCTATGGTGGTGTTTCCGAGGCGTGAGGATATGGTCTTTCCCATCTGGGAATTCAATTCGTCAAAGCCTGCTTCCACATCCCTCTTCGGAGGTTCCACGTCCCTAAGATTTTCATAGCGCTCTATATGCGCTTTTTGCTTCGTGGATCGAGCCCTTGCGCCTCGCATCATCCACTGTATCTCTGTTCTGAGAATGGATTGGCGCTTTCTTTCGGCCGCATTTTCATATGCCTTGCGCTGCTCTTTAAGCGCCAGATAGCCGAGATAGTTGTCATCATAGCTGTAAAGCTTCCCGTGATCGAGTTCGACAATACGGTCGGCAACGCTGTCAAGGAAGTATCTGTCATGGGTGATCATTATGATCGCGCCTTTAAAATTATTAAGATAATGCTCAAGCCACTCCGCCATGGAGCTGTCCAGATGGTTTGTAGGTTCGTCCAATATCAGAATATCAGCTTCGGAAAGAAAAGTTCTGACCAATGCCACTCTCTTTCTCTGACCGCCGGAAAGCTCGGCTATATCCTGTTCAAAATCAGGCACTGCCAGCTTGTTCAACATCTTCTTTGCCTCAGGCAGCAGTCTGTCGCAGTCCTCTTTCGGACATTCGCTCATGGCTGCCCTAAGCACCGACATCCCTTTTTCAAAGACGGGAGTCTGGGGAAGAAAGCCGATCCTGAGACCGCTTCCCTTGGTCACTGTTCCCTCATCGGGCCGCAGAAGCCCCGCAAGTATCTTTAAAAGGGTGGATTTTCCGGTTCCGTTTACGCCGATGATTCCCACCTTTTCGCCTTCATTCAGGCTGAAGGAAGTGTCTTCAAGTAGTTTTTTTGTTGTATATGAATGGGAAAGATGTTCCGCTGTGAGTAGATTCATTTGTTTCTCCATATCCGAGTCAAACATTAACGGCAGTATAATACAACAAATGAACGTAAAAAGCAATGTTGCGGATAGAGAGGTCATATGCCTTTTTATTGACTATTACTGTTCACACACCCCAGCCCAGCATTCGCAATCCGCTTCGCTACTTGCTCATGTGGGTGGGGGTGTTACTGCTGCGCAGAATATGCAAGATGCTAAAACTCTTTGAAAGCAAGCTTTCAGAGTTTTGGCATCTTGCATATCTGTGAATCAGTAACTATTGACTATTTCCATTTTCATGTTTTTATGGTATTCTTTTGAGCGTTTGAGTTTCTCCAAATAGTTTATGAAAGGATCCGATAAAAATGTGGATGTTATTGGTGTTGTTTTACGGCGTTGTTAAGGGCGCACGTGAAGCGATCAAAAAGAAAGCTCTCGAAAAGAATTCGGTCATAGAAGTCCTGGTGGTCTACACCCTGCTGTCCTTCCTTCTGTGTATCCCTCAGGCAAGGAATGCGGGCGGACTTCATGCCTCTCAATATGTCTGGATCGCATTAAAATCCTTTTCCATCTTCATTGCCTGGATCTGCAGTTTCAAAGCCATCGATCACCTTCCGATCAGCATGTACGGTGTTCTTGACCTCTCCAGAGTCCTGTTTGCAACGCTTCTCGGAGTAGCGGTGCTTCACGAGACCATGAACACCATGCATATATTCGGTCTTTGCATAGTTCTCCTTGGCCTGATCCTGCTGAAATTCAAGCCCGGATTCATAAAACGTGCGGAAATGAAGGATATGCTCGAATCGGGCAAAGCCATGGAAAAGGTGCGCAGTCTTACCCCGCCGGACACTTCCAAAACCTGGTTCTATGTGATCCTTGCTTTCACCTCCTGCATCTTAAACGCTGTTTCCGGAACTCTGGACAAGGTCCTTATGAAAGAAATGAACAGCAGCCAGCTGCAGTTCTGGTATATGCTGTTCCTCGTAATATACTATCTTCTCTATGTATTGATAACCCGCACAAAGCTTCGTGCCTCCGTTTTAAAGAACGGCTGGATCTGGGCTCTTGCCATCCTCTTTGTAGCGGCAGACAAAGCCCTGTTCATCGCGAACGGAGATCCGGCCAGCCGCGTAACGGTCATGACGCTGATCAAACAGACCGGAACCATCGTCACGATCCTTGCGGGAAAAATAGTCTTCAAAGAAAGAAATGTAGCCTACCGTCTCTTCTGCGCAGCAGTCATCCTCTGCGGTGTGATCCTCGGTGTACTGGCCTGATCTTTTCCTTCCTTAATATATATCTCAAAAAAAGTTGTTTTTTTTCACTTTACCACTTGACATTGCTGAAAAATGGTGTAAAATGCATTCATAAATTAAAGCGGCAAAGGGGTCGCAGACTACAGGAGGTAGTCTGCGCCTTTTTTGTTTTCAATAAAAAGGAGCAGAAAAATGATCAAGAACGAATACTTAAAAAGCGTAATGGAGAAAGTCCAACAGAGAAATCCCGGCGAAACCGAGTTCTTCCAGGCTGTAAGCGAAGTACTTGAGTCCCTCGAGCCTGTAGTCGAAAGGCATCCCGAGTACCAGGCAAACGGTATCATCGAGCGTATCACAGAGCCCGACCGTATCATCAAGTTCCGTGTAGCATGGGTTGATGACAACAATCGCGTGCAGATCAACCGTGGTTTCCGTGTACAGTTCAACTCGGCAATCGGTCCTTACAAGGGAGGTCTCAGATTCCATCCCTCAGTTTGGGAAGGAACCCTCAAGTTCCTCGGCTTTGAACAGATTTTCAAGAACAGCCTTACAGGTCTTCCCATCGGTGGCGGTAAGGGCGGAAGCGATTTCGATCCCAAGGGCAAATCAGATATGGAAGTTCTCCGTTTCTGCCAGGCATTCATGACAGAGCTTTATCGTCACATCGGTCCCGACGTTGACGTTCCCGCAGGCGACATCGGTGTAGGCGGTCGTGAGATCGGTTATCTCTACGGTCAGTACCTTCGTATCCGCGGTTCATCCGAGTCCGGTGTTCTTACAGGTAAGGGCATATCCTTCGGCGGCTCTCTTGCACGTACCGAAGCAACAGGTTACGGACTTTGCTACTTTACAGACGCTATGCTGAAAGCAAACGGCAAGTCCTTCAAGGATCAGACTGTTGTTATCTCCGGTAGCGGTAACGTTGCCCAGTATGCTCTCGTAAAGGCTACAGAGCTCGGCGCAAAAGTTATCACTCTCAGTGATTCCAACGGTTATATTGTAGATAAGGACGGTGTCGATTTTGAGACCGTTAAACAGATCAAGCAGGTTAAGCGCGGAAGGATCAAAGAATATCTTGAGACACATCCCAATGCAGAATACCATGAAGGCTGCAAGGGTGTTTGGACTGTTCCCTGCGACATTGCACTTCCTTGTGCAACACAGAATGAATTGGATGAGGAATCCGCTAAGATCCTCGTTAAGAACGGATGCACCGTAGTATCGGAAGGTGCAAATATGCCCAGCACCAAAGAGGCTGTTAAGTACTTCCTTGACAACAAAATTCTCTTTGGACCCGCAAAGGCTGCAAATGCCGGCGGCGTAGCTACCTCAGAGCTTGAAATGAGGCAGAACTCAGAGCGTACAAGCTGGACCTTTGAACGTGTAGATGAAAAGCTTAAGGGTATTATGGAGAACATCTACGCTAAATCCGCTGCAGCCGCAAAAGAATACGGCCAGCCCGGAAATCTTGTACTCGGTGCCAATATTGCAGGCTTCCAGAAGGTTGCTGACGCAATGCTGGCAGAGGGTATATTCTAATCATATTGTTTACTGACTTTATTTCGATAGCTGTTCAGGAAAAGTCCGCGGGTGAAAACCCGCGGACTTTTCCATTTATAAATATTTACTTGTTTCTGTAAATAATATCGTTTCTTCCCGGACCGTTACTGATCATTGTGATCGGGAAACCTATCTCCTTCTCGACAAATTCAATGTACTTTCTGCAATTCTCAGGAAGCTCCTCGTATTTCTTAATGCCTCTGATATCGCACTTCCAGCCGGGCAAGGTTTTGAGAACCGGCTTAGCCTTTTCAAGATTGACCGTTGTAGGGAAATCTGTCGTAACTTCGCCGTCAATGTCATAGCCGACGCAAACTGGGATCTCATCAAGATAACCGAGAACATCGAGTACAGTGAAGGCAACATCTGTAGTGCCCTGAATGCGACATCCGTACTTACTTGCAACGCAGTCGAACCATCCCATTCTTCTGGGTCTGCCTGTGGTTGCACCATACTCTCCGCCATCGCCGCCTCTGCGTCTGAGTTCATCGGCCTCGTCGCCGAAGATCTCCGAAACAAAAGCTCCCGCACCGACTGCCGAAGAATATGCCTTGCAGACGGTAACTATCTGCTTGATCTCATAAGGAGGAATTCCCGCACCGATAGCGCCGTAAGCGGCAAGAGTGGAGGAAGAAGTAACCATGGGATAGATGCCGTGGTCGGGATCCTTCAGCGAACCCAGCTGGCCTTCAAGAAGGACTGTCTTACCCTCCTTAAGAGCCTTCCAGAGGAAAGCACTTGTATCACATACGAACGGATCCAGCATCTTCTTGTACTCCATGAGAGTATTGAAGAGCTCCTCCTCGTTGATGGCAGGCTTGTGATAAAGATTTACGAGCATAGCGTTCTTTATTTCCGCAACTCGAGAGATCTTCGCCTTCAGGCTGTCAAGATCGCCGTAAAGCTCTGAAACCTGAAAGCCGATCTTGGAATACTTATCCGAATAGAATGGAGCAATACCGGACTTTGTGGATCCGAAGGAATTCTTTCCCAGTCTCTCCTCTTCGTATTTATCAAAATCAATATGATAAGGCATAACCATCTGTGCCCTGTCGGAAACAAGGAGCCTGGGCATCGGAACTCCCTTGTCCGTAATGCTCTTTACTTCCTCAAACACCTTAGGTACATTCAAAGCAACACCGTTTCCGATAATGCTTGTCGTGTGATCATAGAAAACTCCCGAAGGCAAAGTGTGGAGGGCAAACTTACCGTACTTGTTTACGATCGTGTGTCCGGCATTGGCACCACCCTGGAAACGCACGATAATGTCAGCATCCTGAGCGAGCATATCCGTGATCTTGCCTTTTCCTTCGTCACCCCAATTGGCTCCTACAATTGCTTTTACCATATTATCACTCTCCTGTTTAATATGTATTACCCGTTATTTCAATCGGGCATAGGATTTGCGGACCGTCTTTACCGTTTTATACAAACGTTAAATGCCCTCTTCCCAAACGTTAATATTTTAGCATATTTGTCAAAAAAATCACCAAGAAGCTTATGATTTATTCTAATAACTGTACTTATAGGTTACAGACCGCCCTATCTGAGATCTGCGAGCTCGAGGATCAGCCTTTCCGTCTTTTCCCAGCCGAGGCAGGGGTCTGTGATGGATTTACCGTAAACACCGCCGTCGGGCTTCTGATTTCCGTCCTCTATGTAAGATTCGATCATGAGGCCTTTGACCATTTTGTATACATCCTCGGAGTATCTGGTGCTGTGAAGAACTTCCTTTGCGATGCGGATCTGTTCCTCAAACATCTTTCCGGAATTGCAGTGATTGCAGTCGATAATGGCAGCGCAACTGTCAAGTCCCGCCTTAACACAGGTCTCGTGAAGGCTTCTCAGATCCTCGTAATGGTAATTGGGAAGGGAACGTCCGGATTTGCTCAGGGATCCGCGAAGGATGGCATGTGCCATGGGATTGCCCTTACTCTTTACCTCCCATCCCGAGTAAACAAAGTCATGAGGATGGCTTGCGGCAATGATGGAATTTATCATGACCGAAATGTCTCCGCTCGTGGGATTCTTCATTCCCACAGGGATATCAAGAGCGCTTGCAGTTAGCCTGTGAAGCTGGTTCTCAACCGATCTTGCACCCACGGCAACGTAACTCAAAAGATCCGAAAGATACTGGTGGTTTTCGGGATAGAGCATTTCGTCCGCACTGGAAAAGCCGGTCTGCTTCAAGGTTTCCAAATGAAGCTTTCTGATGGCAAGCAGACCCTTCAGCATGTCGGGAGCTCCGTTGGGATCGGGCTGATGAAGCATTCCCTTGTAACCGTCTCCCGTGGTTCTGGGTTTGTTGGTGTAGATCCTGGGAACGATAACGATCTTGTCCGCCACCTTTTCCTGAACTCCTCTGAGCCTTGTGATGTAGTCGATAACCGCATCCTCTCTGTCGGCGGAACAAGGTCCGATGACAAGCAGCAGCTTTGAGGACTTGCCTGTAATGACGTCCTGCACTTCCTTGTCGTTGGCCTTTTTCTTTTCGATCAATTCATCCGATACGGGGTACATAGCCTTGATGTCCTGTACCGAAGGTAATCTTTTTACAAATTCAGCATTCATTTGCTCTTCATCCTTTCAAGAAATATCTGTCATTTATCGCAGGGATCTTTGGGTTTTTCCCTGTCGAACAGTTTACGTTTTTCCGTGGACAGCTTCATGATCTCGTGGATCAAAGGAGTGTCCTCTCTCCTGATCGCTTCCTTTAATATGTTAAACTTCTCTTCGAACAATTCCATCTGGAGAAGCAACTCATCCTTATTCATGTAAAACAGTTCTGTCCACATGCTCTCGTTGATCTTGGCGATCCTTGTCAGATCCCTGAACGAATCTCCCGTATAATCCACGAGGCTCTCGGATTCCTTGCACACCATGAGCGAAACAGCAATACAGTGGGTAAGCTGTGACAGAAAGCCTATCATCTCGTCATGCTGTTCGGGGCTCAAAGTCTTTACCGATCTGAATCCTAAGATGCGTCCCAGTTCCTCGCAGGCCTCTATGCCCTCCTGCGTATTTTTTAAAGTGGGCGTTACAATATAGTTTGCGTTTTTGAATATCGTCTTGGTGGCATTCTGTACTCCGTAAACTTCACGTCCCGCCATGGGATGCGCCGCGATGAACTCAACGTCCTCCCTCAGGATGGATTGTATCGGATAGACCACAGAACGCTTAACGCCGGTAACATCGGTGATCAACGCTCCCGACTTGATGTATTGCTGGTTCTCCCTGATCCATTCCAAAAAAACCTTGGGGTAGAGACAGAACACCAGCAGGTCATATTTCCCGATGAACTCCGGATCGACCTTGGTCGTACCCTCGGCTATCAGCCCTTTCTCCAGCGCATAATCTATGCTGCTTTGGGATCTTGTGAGCGCTCCCACATGGTAGCCCAGATCGGTAAGCGCCTCTGCATAGCTTCCGCCGAGAAGTCCGAGACCGATGATCAAAACTTTTTTATTCTTGTCCAATTTCCACATTAAGACCAACCCTCCTCATATCATCGAAAAATCCGGGATAGCTTTTCTTCACGGCTTCTATGCCTGTGAGTTTTCCGCCCGTCACAGCCAGCAGCACCGTAAGTGCCATCACGATCCTGTGATCGTTGTGTCCGTCTGCTGCCTCAATGGGCGCATGTATTTTTCCGTCCTTCACCAGGACCTCGGTTTCAAGGACCTCGGTTTCGACTCCGAACTTTTCAAGTTCCCGGGCCATGACTTCCGCCCTGTTGCTTTCCTTGATCCTGAGTCTTTCCGTACCCGTAAACCTTCCGCCGTTTTTTGCAGCGGCATAGGCGAACAGAACAGGTCCCAGATCTATGCAACCGTTAATATCAACGGTCGCTCCGGCTTTGTCCAGTTTTTTAAAATTTTCAATGCATATCCTGTCTCCCTGCACGCTTTCGGGATTCAGTCCCCAAAGGTCGATCCTTGCTCCGAGCCCGTTCATCGCATAGAAGAACGCCGCGTTCGACCAGTCTCCCTCCGCCCTCTCGTTTAAGGGCATATATTTGCTGTTTCCTTTGATCTCAAAAACATTTTTTGAGGTCTCCGTAATTTGAATACCGGCCTTTTTTAAAACCGCCAGAGTAATGTCTATATAAGCACGGCTCTCCACCGGCGGGATCACACGGATCTCGCTGTCTCCGTCAAGCAAAGGCAGTGCAAAGAGCAAACCCGTAATGTACTGACTGGAAATGTTTCCCGGAACCTCAAAGCAACCGTGGCTCAATCTCCCGTCCGTCACTATGCTGCTGTTTGCTTTTTTTATCTTCACACCCTTTGCGGGAAGAATGTCCTCGTAGATTCCCACGCCACGTTCCATCAGGCGTTCGGAGCCTTTGAACTCCGCAGCCGTGCACTTTGCCGCCGCTACCGGGATGAAAAACCTTAAGGTGCTGCCGCTTTCCCTGCAGGGAAAAACCGCCGGCTCTGCATATGCTCCGCCGATCCCCTCCACTATCAGGGTATCCCCTTCCTCTCGGACCTTTGCGCCGAGAGCCTCTATGCAATCTATGCTTGCCAGGATGTCCTCGCTTTTCACGTAATTGGAAATGCGTGATTCTCCTTCGGCAAGTGCAGCGCAGATCAGCATCCGGTGCAGAAAGCTCTTGGAAGGCACAGCTTCCAGGCTGCCCTTTAATTCGCTTGGTGTAATGGTTGCGATCATTTCTTTTCTCCCAACTTTTCGATCAGATGATCCATAGCCAGATTGTAGCCTTCAAAACCGAGTCCCGCAATTGTCTCCTCCGCCACTTCCCTGATGTAACTCACCTGCCTGTAGGCTTCGCGTTCCGAAACCTTGGAGATGTGGACCTCGATGGTGGGGATCCGGACCGCCTTCACCGCATCCATTATAGCTATGCTTGTATGCGTGTAAGCGCCGGGGTTAATGATAATGCCGTCTGCCTTGTCGAAATAGGCCTGCTGGATGGCATCCACAAGGTCTCCCTCATGGTTGGACTGTACAAAAGAGACCTCAACCTGCTTTTCCTTTGCATGGGTCTTGATCATCTCCACCAGAGCCGCATAGGTCCGGCTGCCGTAGATCTCAGGCTCTCTTATGCCGAGAAGATTTAAATTCGAACCGTTTATCACAACAAATTTCATACTATTTCCAATCCGCGGCTTCCAGCACACGCATCACATTTTGGGATATATTCCCGTTTCCGTCGATGGTCGCGTCCGCTGCCGCTTTGTATATGTCATATCTTTCTCCGAAAAGCTTTTCCAGCATATCCCTGCTCTTAAGCAAAGGCCTGTCATCGGTAGGTGTAAGCTTATCGATGGACCTGTCTATAAAGACCAATATGCCGTTGGATTTAAGTTCCTTTACGTTTGCCGGATTCAGGATCGCTCCGCCGCCGGTGGAGATTATCTTTCCCCCGTTCTTTGAAAGCTCCGCTATCACTTCACTTTCGATCCTTCTGAACTCCGCTTCTCCCTTTTCCCTGAAGAAATCGGAGATAGTACAGCCGATCCGTTTCGTAATGATATCATCCGTGTCAACCTGCTGCAATCCCGTCCGATTTGCCGCTTCTCTGCCCACGGTGGTTTTACCTGATGAGGGCATTCCGATCAGAACAATGTTTCTCACGGATCGCAGCACCTCGGTATATGCCTTGTCGATCAGCTTTGCATCCGTTTCCGGAAGGCTCAAAAACCTTGTTCGTGCATATACCGCCTGCCCCGCAAGCATATACAGACCGCCGCAGGCCTTGATCCCGCGAGCCTCGGCCTCAAGGATCAGTTCCGAACGCAGGGGGTTGAAAATGGCATCCGCCACTCCCTTAAGCCGTGTAAATCTTCCGATATCTATAGGACAGGCATGAACCTTGGGATACATTCCCACAGGCGTTGTATTTATGATGAAATCCGCATCGGTCTGCGAGGCATATGCCTCCTCGTAAGTGATGCAGTTTTCCTTCGCGCTTCTTGAAACCGTCAGGATCACAGCCGCCCCAAGCTTTCTTGCAACGTAATTGGCAGTTTTGGAGGTGCCTCCGGTTCCGAGTATCAACACCTTGCTTCCCTTGAGCTCCATTCCCGCTCTGAGAAGCATTGCGGTCATTCCGTCCACATCGGTGTTGAAGCCCTTAAGCTTTCCGCCGGTGTTTACCACGGTGTTCACCGCTCCGATGGACTTTGCGGTCTCGTCTACCTCGTCCAGCATGGGGATCACGGTTTCCTTGTATGGGATCGTAACGTTCAGCCCCCGAAACTTCCTTTCCTTAAAGAAGTCAGTCAGGTCTTCCCGTGGGATCTCCTTAAGGATATAGTCATATGAGTCCATGGAAGCATGGATCTGTTTGGAATAGCTGTGACCCAGCTTCTCTCCTATAAGTCCGAATTCCATATGTCCTTTCCTTTCAAAAGTACCTGAGGACCGTAGGCAGTCACAAGCGCATCTGCGATCACCAGAGCCGTAATGCTGTCTATTACGGGACAGATACGTCTGACGATGGCGGGATCGTGACGCCCGTGGATCACCAGTTCTTCCTCTTTTCCCGTAAGGAAGTTTACGGTCTTTTGCGGTCTGGCGATGGAGGGTGTAGGCTTTACCGCAACTCCGAAGGTCACGGGCATACCATTTGAAATGCCTCCGTTAATGCCGCCGTTATTGTTTGTACCGGTAACCACTTTGCCTTTCTTCAGTTCAAAGGGATCGTTGAATTCGCTTCCCCTGGCGTTTGCAGCCTCAAAGCCCTTGCCGAATTCTATGCCTTTAACCGCTCCTATTGAGAACAGGGCGTGGGAAAGCAGGCTTTCAAGGCTGTCGAACCAGGGCTCGCCCACTCCTGCGGGAAGTCCCGTGATCGCGGTTCTGACTACACCGCCTACACTGTCGCTTTCTTTCGCCGCTGCTTCTATTGCAGCTATCATCCTTTCCCCCGTTTCATTGCAAAGCACCGGGAAATTCTTATCATTTAATGACTTGATCTCATCCGCAAGTTCAGCCTCATCGCTGCTGAAATCCCCGTCCTTAGTACCCGCACATTCCGCGATATGGGTTCCTATGAATATGCCTATGTTATTGAGGGCCGGCATAACTATGCCTCCCGCAGCTACTATTGAAGCAGTGATCCTTCCGGAGAAATGTCCGCCGCCTCTGTAATCCTCGAAGCCGTTATACTTCACATGAGCAGCATAATCCGCATGTGACGGGCGAGCGGGTCCGAAAAGGTAATCCCCGCTCCTCGTCTGCTCATTGGGGATCATTATGCAAAGGGGCGTTCCCGTTGTCTTTCCGTTAAAAACTCCGCTGAGAATCCTGTAATTGTCAGGCTCTCTTCTCGGTGTGTCTATCAGGGAAGCGGGCCTTCTTCTGGAAAGAAGCTTTTGTATCTTTCCGTCATCCACTTCAAGCCCCGGAGTGAGGCCGTCTATCACGCAACCAATGGCAGCGCCGTGGCTTTCACCGAAAAGTGTTATTGTAACATTCGATCCCAAGGTGTTCCTCATACAGTCTCCTCCTATGCCTTTATCGACGCCAGTTCCTCCCATGTCATGGTCCTGAATTCAAAGCTTCCGATCTTTTCAACGAACACGCAGCTTACACCGCTGTCCGAAGCCTTTTTGTCATGTTTCATGCTGCTGATGAGATCCTTAATGTCAAAGGTGCACTCGGTAGGCAGGGCATATTTTCCGAGAACCCTTCCCAGCCTTTCCCTGACTTCGTCGGAGCACATGAGCATCATTCCTATGGCAACACATTCTCCGTGCAGCAATTCTCCCTTGGCGGCCGCCTCAATGGCATGTCCCACGGTATGTCCGAAATTTAGGACTTTCCTCAGACCCTTTTCCTGAGGATCCTCTTCAACAACTTTTTTCTTTATCTCGTTAGCCCTTCTGATGATCTCTCCCAGACAGGCCTTATAATCCCTGCATTCCTCAATAAACCCGAATAATTCCGCATCACTTGTGGCCGCCATTTTTATAGCTTCCGCAAGTCCGGCATTCACCTGACGCTCATCCAGGGTTTTCAGCACTTCCGTATCAATGATGACAGCCGAGGGCTGGTAGAAGCTTCCCACCACATTCTTTACGCCTTCAAAATCGATCGCAGTTTTTCCGCCGATGGAGGAATCCACCATTGCAAGAACAGTCGTCGGAATGTTGTAAAAAGCTATGCCTCTCATATAACAGGAGGCCGCAAATGCGGCAAGATCACCGCAGACGCCTCCGCCGACGGCTATGACGCAATCCTTTCGGGTGAAGTTTTCGGAAAGCATCTTCTTCAAAATGAGGAGGTAATTGTCTATGCATTTACTCTGCTCTCCCTGAGGGATCGTCACGATATATGCCTCCTTACAGCGGGCCGCCACAGTTTCCGCATAGCAGGCCGGAACTCCGCTGTCTGTAAGGATCAGGGCTTTTCTGCCCGTGTCGATCAGCTTATCGACTTTTGCCAGGGCGCCCTGTTCATATATTATGTCATAGCTCAGATCACGGGATGAAATGTTTATCTTCATAGTCTCTCCAAAGTCAATCAATTCTATGCCTCGGGGTGTATCAATAGGTTCCCACAAGCTTAAGATTTGCACACAATGCTCCAAGTTCGTTAAGCATGTCGCTGCCGTCACGGGTGTTAATGTTTCCGTCTGCCTCGATGTAGAAGTAGTAGTTCCACATGAGCCCCTTCATAGGTCTGCTTCTTAAGGATCTCATGTTGAAGTTGTGAGCACCGATGATGTTCAGAGTCTGAGCCAAAGCTCCTGCTTCGTTCTTTACCGTGAACACAAGAATGAAATGATCGGCTCTGGTCTTTACATCTCCGCCGGGAACGTTCCTGCTTCCGGAGAATGAAGCGAACCTTGTGGTGTTGCTCCTGCTGGCATTGATGCCCGAAGCCAGCACCTGAAGTCCGTGGATCTCTGCGGTTTCTTTTGATGCAATGGCTGCAACCGTGGGATCGTTCAGTTTCTTAACATATTCCGCTGCCATGGCGGTGTTGTTATATGCCATCTTCTCAAATCCATGAGCCTTGATGAACTCATCGCACTGGGTGAGGGCCTGAGTATGGCTTACTACCTTTTTGATGCCGTCGATGGTCGCACCCTCGGGGGCGATGAGATTGTGTACTATGTCAACATCAATGACACTGTTTACGTAGAGATTACCCGAAAACATGAGGTCCATAACATTTACGACCTCTCCCGCATAGCTGTTCTCGATGGGCAGCACCGCACTGTCAGCCTCTCCGTTTTCTACCGCAGAGTAAGCCTGTTCAAAACTGTCGCAGGTAACAAGGTCCGCACCGGGAAACATCTTGTTTGCAGCGATCCAGGCAAAAGCTCCTTCCACTCCGCAGTATGCTATCTTCATGCCGCTGTTTCTTTTTCTCTGATATGCACAGGACAATTCCATGAGCTTCTTCTGGAAGAGAACATAGTAATCACCCACTTCTTTCTTGTCCAAAAGTTCGCTGTTCTTTCTGATAAGATACTCTTCCCTTTCCTCATCCTTGATGGGAAGACCGTGCTCCTTTTTATAGTCAGCCACTTTTTCCACTGCCGACATTCTCATTTCAAAGAGGCGGCGCATCTCCTTATCGATCTTTTCGATCTCCTCGCGTGTTTTCTTTAATTCTTCCATCTGCCTTGTCCTTTCAATTTTATTCGGATGTACACAGGTGCGAACTCCGCTCCTGTACATACTTGATATGCATATAAAAATCGGTTTCCGTTTTGCAAGGGAAACCGATCAAAAATCTTTATTCATTCTAAGCAACGGTCAACCCTGCATATTCTCTTTTAAACTGCCTATAATAATAAAAAAAGCAGTACGCAAAAAAACGTACTGCATGATAAAATCGATCGCAATGCAGAGGTCTGCAATCTTTCATGGCAATATTCTGTTTTGAATTCACGTTGCTCATCTCGACCTCGCCCTAAAATGTGCTCATCAAAAACATACATAATTTAGCAGAGTCTTGCGACTTTGTCAACACTTTTTTACCAAAAAGCATTAATTCTTCACCGCGTTGATTTGTGAAAAGAAGTGCCTAAAATGACACCATAACCCCGTCCCCATGGCTCATGGGGATATTTTACTTTGCCAGCAACATTCTGTCGTTAACCATATCTTCTCCGTTGAGCTCCGAGAATTTCTTGAGGAGATCATCAACGGTAAGTTTTTTCTTTTCTTCGCCCTTAACATCAAAGATGATCCTGCCGTTGTTCATCATGATGAGACGATTGCCGTGGGCAATTGCGTCCTTCATGTTGTGAGTGATCATCATTGTGGTAAGATGATTTTCCGAAACGATCTTGTCAGTGAGTTCAAGCACCGTAGCCGCTGTCTTGGGATCAAGTGCAGCAGTGTGTTCGTCCAAAAGCAGAAGCTTGGGCTGTCTCATGGTTGCCATGAGCAGGGTGAGTGCCTGACGCTGTCCGCCCGAAAGAAGTGATACGGATGTGGAAAGCCTGTTCTCCAGACCGAGTCCGAACTGAGCAAGCATTTTCTTGTATTCCGTTCTCTGCTTAGAGGAAATGCCCCATCTGAGAGATCTTGTCAAACCTCTTCTGGAAGCAATCGCCATGTTTTCCTCGATCCACATGGTAGATGCCGTTCCCATCATGGGATCCTGGAACACTCGTCCCAGATACTTGGCTCTTTTGTGCTCGGGAAGCTTCGTAACATCAACTCCGTCGACGGTTATGCTTCCGCTGTCCACAGGAAAAACTCCCGCAACCATGTTGAGAAGCGTCGATTTCCCGGCTCCGTTACCGCCGATGACAGTAACAAAATCACCTGCTTCAAGTTCAAGGTTTACATTTGTTAAGGCCTGTTTTTCGTTAATGGTTCCTTTATTAAAAGTCTTACTTAAATTCCTGATCGTTAACATTTTCCCCTCCTACTGATTGGTGCTGTCTTCATTTTTACGTGCAGGCAGCTTCTGTGAGATCTTGCTTTTCCAGAAGGGAACACCAAGGAATATGGCAACTACCAGCGCTGAGAACAGCTTAAGGTCATTTGCGTTAAGTCCCATCCTGAGAACCAGAGTAAGGACAACGTAATAGATGATACCTCCGAAAACAGCTGCAAGGAGTCTCAACGCAAAGTTCTTAAAGATCTTTCCGAAGATAACTTCACCGATTATCACGGCAGCAAGACCGATAACGATAGCTCCGCGCCCCATATTGACGTCAGCAAAGCCCTGATACTGAGAAAGTATAGCGCCCGAAAAAGCAACAATACCGTTGGAGATCACAAGTCCCAGGACTTTGGTAAAATCCGTATTGATACCGTTTGCTCTCGCCATATGCTGGTTTGCACCTGTCGCGCGAAGACTTTCTCCGATCTCCGTACCGAAGAAGAAATAGCATACAATGATAAGGACCACCGTGATCAAAGCAGCTACAATGATAGCCATGGGAATGTTTCTCAACGAAAGTATCAATTTATAATTATTTGCAGAAACGGTTTTGTTGGCCGATCCGCCAAGGATTCTCAGATTTATCGAATACAGTCCCAGCTGTGTCAGGATTCCCGCCAGGATCGCAGGAATACCAAACTTTGTATGAAGTATACCCGTTACCAGTCCGGCAGCACATCCCGATAAGGTTGCCAGCAGAACAGCCAGCCATATGTTCATTCCTCCGGTTATGCAGGTTACAAGAACCGCGCCTCCGGTTGCAAAAGATCCGTCCACCGACAGATCCGCCATGTCCAGGATCTTAAAAGTCACATAGACTCCTATGGCCATAATACCCCATATTATACCTTGAGCAACAGCTCCCGGCAGTGAATTAAAAAATGCTATCATTGCTAACAAAACTCCTTAACCTTTTTAGCGTTCTATCCGTCATTATTCCTAACAAAAGGCGATGGCAGGACTAAAAAACGCCCTGCCTGATATCGTACTATATTTTTTTCTTTGTGTAAAGCAGACTTTTTGATTTCTGTTCCTTAAAATTACTCTGCAGTAATGGCTTTGTATCCGTCGGGGATCTTGATCCCAAGCTTCTCGCATCTCTCTGCAACATACTCCTTGACGGGATCTGCTGCATACTTGACGTCCATCTTGGAAACGTCTGCACCGTTTACAAGGATCTCGTAAGCCATTTTGCCTGTTACATAACCGATGTCATAGTAACTGATCGAAAGTGTTGCAACACCGCAACCCTTGCAGATACCTTCCTCACCGCACACAATGGGAACCTTCTTATCCAAAGCTACCGCATCGATGATGGAAGTATTGGAAGCTGCCGTATTATCTGTGGGAATATAGAGGACATCGCAATTCTCACAAGCTGAAGCGGTAACCATCTGAATGTCGTTGCTGTCTGCGAAGGTGTACTCCTTATATTTGATACCGAGAGCATCAAATTCCTTCTCGATAACGGTTGCCTGATACTTGGAATTTGCTTCTGCCGAGCAATAGAGGATACCAACCTGCTTAACATTTGGGAACAGCTCTTTGATGATGGCTGCCTGCTTGTCAAGAGGAGCAAGATCGCTTGTACCGGAAACGTTGATTCCTGTAGCACCGCTGAAGTTCTTGAGTTCAAGAGCCGTAGCGTAATCAGTTATAGATGTTCCGAGAACCGGGATCTTTGTGGTTGCTGCCGCAGCTGCCTGAAGGGGAGCTGTTGCATTGGCAAGAATAAGATCATAATTGTTTGCCACAAAGCTGTTAACGATGGTAGCACATGTTGCGCTGTCGCCTGCTGCGTTCTGCTCATCGATCTTTACCTTATCTCCGAGAAGCTCGGTAAGTGCATCTTTAAAGCCCTTTGTTGCATCGTCCAATGCGGGATGCTGAACAAGCTGGCAAATACCTATCTGATATTCATCACTCTTCTTGGATCCACAGCCTGCAAAAGCAACACATCCCAAAACCATAACCATTGCCATTGCTGTGGCAAGTGCTCTTTTAATATTCCTCATGATTTTCCTCCCTGATAAAGAACATTTAATCATTCCTTTAAAGCGTTGCGCTTTAATGCCTTAAAGTATGAAGAAGTATACTATCATTTTCCGACAGTGTCAAGAGCATAAAACCATCTTTTTCTCTATTTTTCCATACGAAAAAAAACCGCAGTAAATGCGGCTTTATTCTCATCTTACGACAGGTACGAAAGGCTTTAAACGATAGCCCAGCAGTATCGCCAGTGTCATTTTTATCATATCCGGTATTATAAAAGGAATGACGCACCATGAAAGGCATGCGGCAAGGCTGACCGTTCCCTTCGTTTGTGTGTAGACGATCAAAAACCATGCGGTACCGAAGGCATAGCAGACCACAAGTCCCATGAGCATTTTGCCAAAAGGCACAGCAAGCCCGGCGATCCTGTTGCGGCCTTCAAGCTTTAGAAGTGGCTTATTCAAAGCCCACATCACAAGAGCCGAGAACAGAAAGCCTATTATATAGCCTCCCGTTGTGCCTATGAGTACACCCACGCCTCCCTTGAAGCCCGAAAAGACAGGCAGGCCTACCGCTCCCAAAAGAATGTATATGAGCACCGCAAGGGTACCTCGCTTGCCTCCCAGCAGATAAAAGGTCAAAAACACGCCAAAGGTCTGTAAAGTAAAGGGTACCGTTCCCGGGATCGTAATCCATGCGCATATGGCCATGAGCGCCGCAAAGGCTCCTATCAATACCAGATCGATCGTCTTTAATCCTGTTTTTTTGTTCATCCTGTTTTACCTCGTGTCTTGTCCGGCTGAATTTCCGAACTTATTGATTTGGATCTGCAGTGCATTATAGGTCATAAAAAGCGAAATGTCAACCACACATTTGAATTTGGTTGACATTTCGTGAGATACACTTATATACAGGATTTCAAAGCTTAATGCTAATCTCGCCGCTGGACAGGAAGGCTTCTTCTCCGTCACTGTATCGCACATGAAGGTGACATTCCTCATCCACACCGAGCACTCTTGCATGTGTCCTGTCAGTGCCTTCCTCTTCCTGTTTCAAAGTCGCATGATCGGCGGAAAGGATCGTGACATCTCTTCCTATGCAAAAACACCGTTTTCTGTAATCTTCAATATAGGAATTCTCGGGAAAACTCTTATAGAAGCCCAGAAATTCTTTTATAAGTTCCGCAACCAGATCGTTTCTCAGGTTTTCTCTCTTTTCATCCGCTTCATATATGGCTCCCGCCACAGCTTTGATATCCTCGGGAAAGCCTCCCTCGGGCTCAACGATGTTCAGGCCTATGCCCACCACGCAATAGTCGAGGGTTCCCATCTCAATGGAGGTCTGGGCCTCGGTCAATATGCCCGAGATCTTCTTGCCCCTCATCCACAGATCGTTCACCCACTTAATGCCGGTCTCCATCCCCGAAACCTTTTCTATCGCCTTTGCTTCCGCCACAGCAGCCAAAGTTGTAAGCGACGCAGCCTTGGCCACGGGAACATCGGGATGTAGAAGAAAACTGAGATAAATACCGCTGCCCTTCGGTGAATAAAAGCTCCTTCCTCTCCTGCCTCTTCCTGCAGTCTGCTCCTCCGCGACCACGATGACATCTCTTGTTTCACCCTCCGCCGCATATCTTTTAAGCAGGCTGTTGGTGGAATCTATCGAGGCATAGGTTTCGAGGACCACCTTAAAACCGTCCTTTTCAAGTCTGTTCGTGATGTAAGCGGCAGAAAGGGAATCAGCCGAAGTCTTAAGCATATAGCCCTTGTTTCGTATGCCTTCGATGTCATAGCCCTCTTTTTCAAGGCTCTTAACCGCCTTCCACACCGCATTTCTGGAGCAGCCGAGCTTCTCTGCCAGTTCCTCCCCAGAAATGTACCGCCCTTTATTTTCTTCGAATTCCGTTAATACTTTTTCCGTTACCGTCATTTCTTTTCTCTTTCCGGATACCTGTTCTGTCCTTTTGCCGAACATGGCAAAAAGCCGCCGTGTCCGTGTCCTTTCAGATGATACCAAAAAAACTCCGAAAAAGAAATAGCGTATTTAGACTTGCAATAATCTGTCACACCGTGATATAATTAAATGTAACCCATAGAATTATTGTCGAAGATTCTTAGGCTTATGAGCAGAAAGGAACGAAGATGAAGAAGTTTTTTAAGTTTTTGGGCGGATTAACATCTATAGCTGCCGTTGGCTTCGGAGCATATTGCGTTTATAAAAAGGTTGTTGAAAATAAGGAAGAAGACGAAGATGATTTCGACGATCTCTTTGATGATGAGGAACTCGACGAGAACAGATCCAATCGTGAATACGTTTCCATCAATATCACCGGAAAAGACGAGGATAAAAAAGAAACTTCCGTAACCGAACCTGCAGGCGAGGAGAAAACAGACTCCGAAGAGTAGTTGTTTGAAACCGGTCACAAATTAACAGCAGAAAAATAAGCCCCGAAAAATCGGGGTTTTTTCAGTTGTATGAAATATTCAAAAATGCTATAATTTGTTTATATTTACAAATTTCATTCATTATCCAAAGTAGAGGGCGAATTATATGAAGCTGCTTACCATTGTAGGGATATTTTTTCTGGTCATCGGAGCCGTTACGGTGATCTTTGCGATCGCCTCCGGAAAGGACCGCTATACGGAAGATGTCATGGCCCGCTTTGTCGGTAATATTGTTGCCGGCATTATTGCTGTTTTCGTCACACCCATAGTCCTGAATATAGTCAGGGTCAAGTTTGGCGACCGCATCATAGCTCTAATCCCCGAGGGTCTTATAGGCGACGAGGCTCTCCTCGAGCTTGGCATCTCTATAGTTTTTGCCGCAACGGGTATTATCCTTTTTGCATTGCTGTATCTCATCCTTTATCTCCTTTTCAGGATCCCCGGAACGATCTACAGCAAACAGTACGAAGAAAAGGAAAATCAATCCCTGCCCGTATGCATCCTCGTATCTGCATTCAGCTGCGCTTTCACCCTCTATCTGCTCTTCAGTCCTTTTTATTGTGTTGTCTACTCCGTTGCCGCGGATGCAAGCGTTATCCTTAAGACGGAACCTCAATATCCCGAAGCAAGGAACGTGATCTCCAATCTTATTGTAGGAATGGATGGCTTCGGAACCGTTGAAGAAGTTGACAATCTCGGTAAAAGACGTAATTTCCTGAACAGTTTTGTGTATGACCGTGTGGCAACCTTTAAGTATACAGACGGAACGACCACCGGTATCCACAAGATCATGAACGAAACAGTCACTGCACTCAGCTCCGTGCTGGAAGCGATACCTGCCGATTTTGCTCCGGGTGCGAACAAAACAACGGTTGACGTTGTCCGTGTTGCCAAAAATCAGTTCCTTGGAGCAACCTTCCTCAGAGTGATCATTTCCGATATTGTTCGCGGTGCTTCCAAAGCATGGTGTAACGGCGAAGATTATGTTCTGATCGGATCTGTTTCCAATCCTTTTTTGGATACCGACTTTGAAGAGACCGCCAACAAATACTTTGAGATCTTAAAGGATGCAAATGATGACGAGATCGTTACTGCGATGGATTCCGCTTTGAATGCCCTGGAGTCTTTCATAGAAGGCTATGACGACTGAGACAGATAATTAATGAGATTTATACCACATAATTCAAGGAGAACTGTTTAATGTACGATTATCTTATTGTAGGCGCCGGTCTTTACGGCGCCGTATTTGCGCGACTTGCAGCAGATGCCGGAAAGAAGGTGCTTGTTATTGACAAGAGAAGTACCGTTGCCGGCAACATCTACACGGAGAAACAGGAAGGTATCAATGTTCACATCTACGGAGCCCACATCTTCCACACCAACAACAAGCAGGTATGGGATTTCCTTAATAGGTTCACAACCTTCAATCGTTTCACCAACAGTCCCGTAGCAAATTACAAGGGAGAACTCTACTCTCTTCCTTTTAATATGTATACCTTCAATAAAATGTGGGGTGTCATCACTCCCGAAGAGGCTGCCGCTAAGATCGAAGAACAGCGCAAGGAGATCAAGGGTGAGCCTAAGAATCTGGAAGAACAAGCTATATCTCTTGTCGGCAGGGACATCTATGAAAAGCTCATCAAAGGCTACACCGAAAAGCAGTGGGGAAGAGACTGCAAGGAGCTCCCTTCCTTTATCATCAAGCGTCTTCCCGTTCGCCTTACCTTTGATAACAATTACTTCAACGCTCTTTATCAGGGCATACCCATAGGCGGATACACAAAAATGATAGAGAATATGCTCGAAGGCATAGAAGTCCGTCTCAATACCGACTTCCTCAAGAACAGGGACGGACTTAAAAAGCTTGCAGCCAAAGTTGTTTACACAGGTCCCATAGATGCTTACTTTGATTACTCTCTCGGAACTCTTGAGTATCGCTCGGTACGTTTTGAAAATGAAACGCTCGACAAGCCCAGCTTTCAGGGTAATGCGGCCGTGAACTACACTGACCGCGAAACCCCTTGGACCAGGATCATCGAGCATAAATGGTTTGAATTCGGTAAAGACGAGGACGGAAACGATCTTCCCAAGACCGTTATCAGCCGTGAGTACAGTTCCGAATGGAAACCCGGAGATGAACCCTACTATCCCGTAAACGATGCCAAAAACGGAGCTCTGTACGAAAAATACAAGGAGCTTGCTGACAGAGAAAGCACTGTGATCTTCGGTGGTCGTCTCGGCGAATACAAGTATTACGATATGGATAAGACCGTGGAAGCTGCCATTGCAAAATTCGACGGCATAGACGCCTGACAGTTTCCTCTTCTATAGTACAACATTATAGTATAACCCAGTCATTCAGCACCTTGATGAGCCTTTCAAATTCCAAAGGCTTGGCAAGGTGCTCATTCATTCCGGCGTTTCTCGCCGCCTGAACATCCTCCGCAAAAGCATTGGCGGTAAGCGCTATGATCGGAAGCTTTCGGAAATATTCTCCCGGAAGCTTTCGGATGGCCATTGCGGCTTCATACCCGTTCATAACCGGCATCTGGATATCCATGAACACCACATCATAGTATCCTTCTTCAACCTTCTTCATTCTTTCGAGTGCTTCTTTGCCGTCTTTTACGTGCTCAACAGCCATATGCGTCATGCCGATCAGCTCAGTGGCGATCTCGGCATTTATCTCATTATCCTCCACCAGAAGACATCTTTTACCTTTGAATTCCCTGATGTTTCCGCCTTCTCCGGACTTTTCGACCACCACATCATCGGCAGTCTTCAGCACCATTGTAACATCAAAGGAAGTTCCCTTGTTCAATACACTGTTAACCCTGATCGTACCGTTCATCATTTCAACCAGATTCTTTGTGATGGCCATTCCGAGACCGGTTCCCTGAATATGATCCAATCTCTCATCATCCGTAGCTCTGGAAAAAGGCGTGAAAAGCTTCTTCATGAACTCCTCGCTCATTCCTATGCCATTATCCAAAACCGTAAACTCCAGCACGATAAAACCGGGTCTGTCTATATCTTTTTCGCTCAGCGTGATCCTGATCTTTCCTTTCTCGGGAGTGTATTTGAAAGAATTGCTGATAATGTTGTTCATTACCTGACGGATACGTCCCTTATCCCCGATAAGTCTGGGGTGCTTGATTCCCGAGCACAATACATCTATGTGCTGCTTCTTTGCATTGGCCTGGGTTTCCGCCATTATGTTCAAGCCTTCGGCAAGCTCGGATATCTCAAATACTTCTTCCTGAAGGAAGGACTTGTCGGCCTCGATCTTGCTCATATCCAAAACATCATTTATCAGATCCAAAAGCTGTCCCGACGAAACGGATATCTTCCTCAGACAGTCCTTTACACGTTCAATATCATCCAGATGACTCTCGGCGATCTGTGTCATACCGACAATGGCATTCATCGGCGTTCTGATGTCATGGGACATATTTGCCAGGAAAGAACTTTTCGCAGAGTTTGCCTTTTCCGCATTGGTATAAGCTTCCACCAGCGCAGCACGGCTCCGTTCATCCTGATCTTTTACAAAGCTGATGTCCTCGGCACACAATAACACCTTGTCGATGTTCATCAGGCTTTTCTTTAAAGGTATTATAAAAAGCTTCTCCCATCTGGATGGCTCTCCCGCAAGGTGATATTCAAAGGATTTATATGCACTTCCTTCGGTATGGAAATGTTTTATCGTTACCGGACTTGTTGCGATCATTACAGTTCTTTTGGCTTTATTGTCAAAAGCCATTTCTCCGAAATGCTCCACAAGATCGGTATATTTGCCGGAGATCGGCATCAAACCGTCAACGGAGTCCTTAACCGTGATATATCTGTAGGTGTTTTCCTTCAGATCCACCTCAATTACCTTAGTAAACAGGTTTATGATGGCAGATATGATGTTATCCGATATAGCATTCCTTTTTTCAAGTTTTTTGCTTTTCTTTCTCTCATATAAAAGAATGACAAGCATATAAGAAGCCACGCTGGCGACGCAAATAAACTGAAGTATAGCCAGCGCACTGTAACTGTCGCTCAATATCCTCGTATTGATCTCATCCGGTATGATCTCGGTAATGATCCAGCCGCTCACGGGACAGAATGAAAATTTCATAAAATCAAAGCCTGCATTGGTGGGAGCTTTAAAGCATTCCGTATCCGAAGCGGTGGGAAGCGTATATTCATAGACTGTGTTCCCTTTGGGGTTTGCATATCTGTCCGATGCGAAAAGCTCATCAAGGGTCTTGTACTTCTCCTTGCAGCCAAAGCAGGTTATAACTCTTCCGTCAGCTGTCGCAAGTATCTCTCTGACAGGCCTGCCGTAATAATTTCCCGACAGAAAGTTCCCCATGCTCTCACCGTCATAGCCTCCTATGATCACTCCCTGCACCTCACCGTTACTTACTATCGGTGCATATGAAAGCAGATAATTCTCTCCGGTAAATTTACTGTCCAGTATCAGCAGATATCCGGTTTTTCCTGCTATACCGTTTACAAAATACTCCTCATTTTCAACCTGAAACTCATCATTATCACTGGTAAAAACATTACCGTTCCGGTCACAGAAACCTACCACGGAGAAAGATGAACTTTTCTTCAGTTCATGAACCCTTTCATGTGAAATATCCTCCCCGTTCCACACAACCGATTCTATATTGGCCAGAATATTGATGGCTTTCTCCGTACCTGTAACTATGCTGTCAAACAGCATAGCCTTGCTGACGCCTTCACTTTCCAGGAAAGCTTCCATATCCCCCATTGTCTTTTCCCGCAGCAATGTGGAATAAACTCCCATGGATATGGTTATCACCACGAGAACAACAAGCAGAAGGATGATATGCATTCTGCTCTCACCGTCTTTACTCCTCTGTCCTTCATCCATGAAGGAAAAATATCCGTCTATACCTTTTTTTTCTTCTATATCCATTTTTTCTCCGTAGACACCTATTCTGCTTCGAACAATAATTATACAGAGTCATTATATCATAAAATCTCCAACAATCGAGTAGGGGAAATTCAAAATTTCCCCTCTCACACCACCGTACGTGCCGTTCGGCATACGGCGGTTCAACATAACTTCAAAGCATGATGCTCATTATAGTAGTCCAAGCAGCTCAAGAGTTTAGCCTTGCTTAGGATATCCTTGGAAATTGCCCTGACTACACAAGTCTTAGTACATACCCAATAGTAGCGGTTGCCCCAGTATGATGTCTGACGGGCAAGGTCTCTACCAATTCCAAGCTTTTGGAGACCCCACTGTCTCTTCTTAGGTACTTTCCACTGCTTCCATATAATAACCCGAAGCCTCGTTCTTAAATGTGCGTCGATTTCAGTCATGGCCGTTTTCATGGAACCGAGAGCATAATAGTTAATCCACCCTCTTATCACCTGATTGATTTTCACAATCTTCTCTGTAACTTTTCCAGGCATCTTCCTGCAAGTCAGTTCTTTCAGTTTGCGTTTGAACCTCGCTATTGATTCCTTGTGAGGTCTGCACTTCCATTCTTTTGCCTTGGTGTCTTTGTAGAACCCGAATCCAAGATATTTCAGCTTTTGCGGTCTTGTGATGTGGGTTTTGGTCATGTTGACCTTTAGTCCCAGTTTTCTCTGTATCCAGTCCGTCACCGTCCGCATGACACGCTTCGCACTTGCCTCACTCTTGACCGCAATAACACAGTCATCGGCATATCGTGTGAATCGAAGTACTCTTGCTTCAAGTTCCTTGTCCAGTTCATTCAGCATGATGTTAGACAGCAATGGTGAAAGGTTACCGCCCTGTGGTGTGCCGAGTATTGTTTCCTCGTAGCCATGTGGCGTCATAACTCCTGCTTTAAGGTATTTGCGGATAAGTGATTCTGTGTCACCGTCCTTGATAATGTCGTGAACAAGACTCATAAGTTTGTCCTGTGGCACATTGTCAAAGAACTTTTCCAAGTCAATATCAACTATCCACTCATAGCCTTCGTTTAGATAGATAAGCAGTTGCCTGATTGCCATTTCACAGCTGCGATCCAGCCTGAAGCCATAGCTCCAATCTGAGAATAGTGGCTCGCACATCGGGCTTATTACCTGCACGATGCCCTGCTGAATTACCCTGTCCATTACGGTCGGAATACCGAGGTTTCTCACTCCACCATTTGGCTTAGGTATTTCTACCCTCCTGACCGGTTGGGGTTTGTACGCCCTCTTTCTGATTTGTTCCCTTATACTGTTCCAATTCTTATTGATATAATCTCCAAGTTCTTCAACCGTCACGCCGTCTACTCCTCCTGCACCTTTATTGGCACAGACGTGTTTATAGGCATTGTCAATGTTAATTTTGGACAGTATCTTTTCCAACAGTTCTGACATTGCTTTGTGTGCTCTCTCCTTTCCGTTTCCATGGATTCGCCATAAGTTGTGCAGTACTTGCTCATTAACGTTTCGCCCTTCCTGCTGTCCGGTATTCCATGGAGCATACATTTGATTACACGGTTACATTGTTTAGCCCTTTGGCAAAACCCATTTCAAGGTGATGCCTACTACGGCTTATGCTGACTTCTCACAGTTCGTTGTTGCTACGGCTAATGGTGCCGTCTGTGAGACCTCACGGGATAAGCCTGCCAATCTTTCCTCGTCTACCTGTCTGATTTACGCCTGCGGGTTACGGTTGCCTTTGGGACTTCGCTGTGTTTTGCCAGCTTATCCGCCGCAGATGCCTTTTTATCAGATTTCTGTTCGTCAGGCTACGATTTTGCTATCCCTTCTTCTCGCCTACTCTTCGCAGAGTAAACCTTGGGAGTCGCTCTGGGGTTCGTCGGCAACTACGCCCCTTGTGGACTTTCACCACAGATTGACGGCATGCCCGTCATACAAAAACAACGGATACATAAAAAAGTATCCGTTGTCTGAATATTTTACTCATTCAAAGGTTTCAAGCCTCAAAGTTTTGGTAATATTCTCGCTTTTAAAGCCTTTTCGATAAAACCCGGCTGCAAGTTTCTGTTTGTCCTTGTATTCCATTAATCCGATCTTCTCCGGTGTCATTCCCATTTTCTTAAGCTGATTGATAATGGCAATAACTTCCGGATCCTTCTCTTCATTATCCTCCGCATCGTTCAGATAAACTTCTTCTATTGCTCTTTCCGCCACATCATCAGGGATCTCGCGCTTTTTAAGCAGAAATCTGATCTCTGCCTTGCTCTTTGATGCTTTTTTGTCTCTGATAAGATTCTCCGCCAGTCTCAGATCATCAAGATAATGAAAAGAGTTAAGGAACTCAAGTATCTTCTCTGTGATCATCGGACCGTATCCGTCTTCTTCGAGCTTTTTGCACAGAGCTTTAACGGAGTAATCCTTTTTGATCAGAAGATTCATTGCCCGTTTTTTTCCGTATGAGATCATATCCGAGACAAGAGCCTCGAACTCATCATCCTGCATAACGCCGGGATCGCCCTTGTACATCCCCTTGTAAACAACCAGAAAGGTTTCATCATCAAAAACGATCTTACTTTTTGCCTTTGAAAAATCCTTGATCTCAGAAATACTATGCATATGAACTACTTTTCGTCCGCATCGGCCTTAACCGGACGGGTTGCAAAACCGAATTTCTCACGTACTTTGTTTTCGATCTCGGCAAGAACTTCAGGTCTTTCATCAAGGTAGAGCTTTACATTTTCTCTACCCTGGCCAATCTTCTCGTCATTGTAGGAGAACCATGCACCGCTCTTGTTGATGATGCCCTGATCCGTAGCCAGATCGAGGATATCGCCTGTCTTGGAAATGCCTTTACCGAACATGATATCAAATTCAGCTTCCTTGAACGGCGGAGCCACCTTGTTTTTAACGACCTTGATCCTTGTCCTGCTTCCGATGACATCTCCGCCTGCCTTGATGGACTCTACCCTTCTCACATCCATTCTCACCGAAGCATAGAATTTCAGAGCGCGACCGCCGGTCGTGGTCTCGGGATTACCGAACATGACTCCCAGTTTTTCACGAAGCTGATTGATAAATACAACTACGCAATTCGATCTGCTGATGGCAGACGTAAGCTTTCTGAGAGCCTGGGACATGAGTCTTGCCTGAAGGCCCATATGTGAATCTCCCATATCTCCTTCGATCTCAGCCTTGGGAACAAGTGCGGCTACCGAGTCAACTATGATGATATCCACCGCTCCGGAACGAACCATGGTCTCTGTGATCTCAAGAGCCTGCTCTCCGTTATCGGGCTGTGAAATATAAAGATTGTCAATGTCAACTCCGATGTTTTTTGCATAAACGGGGTCAAGAGCATGTTCTGCATCTATGAAACCCGCAATTCCGCCGAGTTTTTGAACTTCAGCAACCATATGCAGAGCAACGGTGGTCTTACCTGAAGATTCGGGACCGTAGATCTCTATGATCCTTCCCTTGGGAACACCGCCGACACCGAGTGCGATATCAAGTGACAAAGAGCCTGTGGGGATCGCTTCGACCTGCATGGAGGCAGTGTCTCCCAGTTTCATCACCGAGCCCTTTCCGTATGCTTTTTCAATCTGTGCAAGCGCCGAGTCAAGCGCTTTAAGTTTATCCTGATTTGCCATATGTATAACTCCTTTTCTAATTCATACTCGTGACTTTGGTATATTAAATTTTAGCAAATGCTCAATCGGAATACAAGCACAAATACAGAATTGGGATGTAGAAAAAAACATCCCAATTCTGTACAATCTGCACAATTTCTTTGTAACCGATCCGTGAAGAATAGCCGTTCTTTTATTCAAAAAGAGAATTGACATAGCTTTCCGGATCGAATTTCTTCAGGCTGTCTATCTTTTCTCCCAAACCTATGTATTTCACAGGAACCGAAAGCTCGGACTGTACGGCGATAGCAATACCGCCTTTGGCTGTTCCTTCAAGTTTGGTAATGATGATCCCCGTAACGGGAGCCACTTCATTAAATTCCTTAGCCTGAACCAATGCGTTCTGTCCGGTGGTACCGTCAAGCACCACAAGAGTTTCTCTTTTGGCTTCCGGATATTCTCTGGAGATCACACGATCGATCTTATTGAGCTCATCCATAAGATTCTTCTTGTTTTGAAGTCTTCCGGCCGTGTCAACAAGAAGAACATCCGTCTTTCTTGCCCTGGCTGCATTCAAAGCATCAAACACCACCGCTGCGGGATCTGAGCCTTCACTCTGGGCGATCATGTCAACCCCGGCTCTCTTTGCCCATTCTCCCAGCTGTTCAATGGCAGCCGCTCTGAAAGTATCGGCTGCACAGATCAAAACACTCTTCCCCTCCGCCTTCAGCATAGATGCAAGTTTTCCGACGGACGAAGTCTTTCCGACTCCGTTTACGCCGATCATCAGCACAACCGAAGGACCATTCTCATAATCATATGCATCAGAAGGGACATCCATCTGTTCCTTTATGGAATCGATAAGCAGCTGTCTGCATTCCGCAGGCTTGTATATCTTCTTTTCTTTAACTTTTCTCTTAAGCGAATCAATGATCTTTTCGGAGGTGGCAACGCCAACGTCTGCCATTACAAGATTCTCTTCGATCTCTTCGTAAAGATCGTCATCGATTATTTCCGCCCCGGTAAAAAAGGCGGCTATTCTTCTGAATATACCCATATTACTCCCGTAAAACAAATAGTTGGTGAACTCAGTTGGAAAGTGAGTTTTCGATAAGACTTACGGATACAAGTGCGGATACACCCTTTTCCTGCATCGTGATACCGTACAGAGCATCCGCAGAAGCCATGGTACCTCTTCTGTGAGTGATAACGATGAACTGGGTGTGATCCGTAAGTTTATGAAGATAACGAGCATATCGTCCCACGTTACTGTCATCCAGAGCAGCCTCGATCTCGTCCAAAAGACAGAACGGCGAAGGCTTAAGGTTCTGAATCGCAAACAGCAGTGCTATGGCGGTAAGTGCTCTTTCACCACCGGATAGCATCATCATGTTCTGCAGTTTCTTTCCCGGCGGCTGGGCATTGATCTTAATTCCTGCGATAAGAACGTCCTCGTCCTCCATGAGTTCCAAAGTACCCTGTCCGCCTCCGAAAAGTTCCTTAAATACCACATCAAACTCATCCTTGATCAGCGCAAACTTTTCATTAAACTGCTTGCGCATCTCTTCTTCAAGTTTTTCGATGATGCCTTTCAGCTTTTCCTCGGCTTCGATGATATCGTTTCTCTGAACGGTATAAAGATTGTATCTTTCCGATACCTCCTTATACTGCTCAATGGCATTGACATTTACATCACCGAGAGCTTTGATCTTGCTCTTGGTATCGGAAACACCCTTTTTGATCGCTGTATAGCTTCCGAGACTGTCGTCTTTCCTCTGCTTGGCCGAATCAACGGTCTCCTCATACTCGTTCCACATGTAAGCACATTGTTCATCAATGACTTCCCCGATACGGGCAATGTGGTTTTCGAGACGGAATGCTTCTTTTTCAAGCGAATTGAGTGTCTGAGCCAGCTGTTCATGCTTGTTGAAAAACTCTTTATGTCCCTTTGTGATGACACCCTTCTGCTTTTCAAGCTCAGCAATCTCATTGTTTATGTCTTCAACCGCAACCTTGTTGGAAGCGATTTCGGAATGTGCCTTTTGGATCTCATCGTCCAGATTTTTAAGCTGCTCTTCGGAAAGCATTTCATTGTTTTCAAGTTCTTTGATCTCGTCCTTGAACTTTTCGATCTCACCGCCCAATCTTTCGACCGTTTCGTCGATGAAGCTCAAAGTACGCTCCAGACCTGCATATTCAACCTTAAGAGAGGATTCTCTTTCATTCGAATATCTCTCAAGTCGTCTTTCTTCGTCCAGCTTGTGATTCAGGCCTTCGATCTTTTCATTGATATCGGCTCTCAGGCTTTCGTTGTCGGAAAGTTTTTCCGTAAGTTCTGCTGCCTGCGCATTGTTTTCAGCTATCTTAGACTCCAATGCATGTATCTCAAGTTCTGTAACGGAGAAGGATTCCTTGCTTTCCTTGAGTCTTTCGTTTTCCTTCTGAAGATTCATCTGTACCGTATTCTGACGGATGTTCAACTTGCCGACTTCCTCATGCTTCTTTGCGATCTCATCGGAAAGCTTGTCTATCATTTCCTTAAAGCCGTCACGTTCACGTGTCAGTGCATTGACCTTTACCATTATCTTTGAAACCTGGGCTTCGGCCTCTTCCATCTCACGTTTACGACCCAGAAGATTGCTGTTGTTTTTGTACGAACCGCCGGAAAGAGATCCTCCGGGATTCAGCTGTTCACCTTCCAGAGTAACGATCCTTAAGGAATAGTTGTTGGCTTTTGCCAGCTTCAGTGCATTGTCGATGTTATCAACCACAATGATGCGGCCGATCAGGTATTTGATGACTTCAATATATTCCTTGGAGGTCTTTACAAGCTTGTTGGCATATCCGATAACTCCGGGTGCCTTAAGGATATTGTTGTCCTGAGAAGCCTCTTTTGCGGTGATCGCATTAAGCGGAAGGAAGGTGGCACGTCCGAACTTGTTCTGCTTTAAGAACTCTATCATACGTTTTGCCGTAGCTTCGTCCTTGGTGACAATATTCTGGATGTTTCCTCCCAATGCCGTTTCAATGGCGGTCTCATATTTCTCCTGAACCTCGATAATGTCGGATACAACGCCGATGATACCGGGATATTTGGGCTTTTGTTCCATCACCTTTTTGATGCTGTTTCCATAGCCCTCATATCTTTCCGAAAAGTCACGTAAAGTACCGACTCTCGATTCGAGCTCGATCCTTTCCTTTTGGAACCTGTCAAGAAAGCCCGAAGTTTCATCCATTCTTTCCTTTAGCTTAGTTTTCTCATTCTTTTGCGAAGCCAGAGCATTTTCAAGTTCCGTAATCCTTTCCGCAATTTCGGAAAGCTCACGGTTAAAAGTTTCAACCGCAGTTTCATATTCGTTTTCAAAGTTCTTTTGGTTTAAAACCTTTTTGGTGAGTTCAGCCTTCTTCAAAGCATTCTGCTCGTTCAATGTTTCAAACTTCTGCTTCTGTGTCTTAATGGCGGAATCCTCATTCATAAGCTTCATAAGCTTTTGATTGCATTCCTCTATCTCACCCGAACAAGCCTTTATACGCTCCTGAATGCTGTTAAGTTCATCCCCGGAATCGGACTGAGTGCTCTTTAAGTCATCGATCTTCTTGAGGGTCTCCCTGCGACTGTCCGATTGCTTGTCGATCTCAGCATATCTGGCATCGATCTCCTCGTTTATCGATCGCTTTCTCTGATCGTAATGAGCATTGCTCTGATAAAGAGAATTCTTTTTCTCTTCCATGAGCTTGATCTCGCCTTCCTTTTTTTCGGAAGCGATGAGGATCGAATTACGGTTCTCTCTCTTTTCATCGATCTTGGAAGTGAATTCGCTCATCTCACCTTCAAGCTTTTCATATTCGAGCTTTGTATTGTCATATTCCCGCTTTGTATCGGCAATATCGGGATTAATGATCTCCTGCTTGTTCAGCGCTTCTTCCTTGGCTGTATTATTCTTTTCATAATCAGCCAAAAAAAGATTGATCTCATATTTCTTTAATTCTTCATTAAGCTTAAGGTATTCCTTAGCCACTTCGGACTGTTTTTCCAGAGGCCCCACCTGCTTTTCGATCTCAGAAAGAATGTCAGTGATCCTTGCAAGGTTCATGGCTTCTTCGTCAAGTTCCTTTTCGGCGGCGGCTTTTCTCTTTTTGTACTTGACAATTCCGGCAGCCTCATCGAAGAGTTCACGCCTGTCCTCAGGCTTACCTGAAAGGATCTTGTCTATCTGCCCCTGACCGATAATGGAATAGCCTTCTTTACCGATACCCGTATCAAAGAACAGCTCCTGTACATCGCGCAGACGACAGGTGTTCCCGTTGATAAGATATTCGCTTTCTCCCGAACGGTAAACCCGTCTTGAAACGGTAACTTCTTCATAATCGATGTTCAAAGCACGGTCCGAGTTATCAAATGTGATTGCAACAAAAGCATAGCCCATAGGCTTTCGAAGCTGAGTTCCCGAGAAGATGACATCTTCCATTTTGCTTCCGCGCAACTGCTTTGCGCTCTGTTCACCCAGCACCCATCTGACTGCATCCGCAACATTGCTTTTTCCGGATCCGTTGGGTCCGACTATGGCTGTAATGCCATCATTGAATTTGAAAAGTATGCGGTTTGCAAAGGATTTGAATCCGTGTATTTCTATGGATTTAAGATACATTTTTTTACCTGCGTAGTTTAAGATTTAAAGCTTAAGCTTTATGTATGTCTGATAAGCCGCAGCCTGCTCGGCAGCCTTCTTGCTTCTTCCTTCTCCGATCTCCATCGGCTCGTCGCCGATCAATACTCTGGCAATAAATTCCTTGTTATGATCCGGTCCTTTCTCGGAAAGGATCTCATATTGAACACTTTTTTTGAATCTGTTCTGAACAAATTCCTGCAATAAGGATTTACTGTCATGGAATATCGCTTTTTTCTCGATATCGTTCAATACGAAGCGCAAAATAAATTTCTTTGCCTCTTCAAGACCTCCGTCCAGGTAAATAGCGCCGATCAGGGCTTCAAAAGCATCGGAAACGATCGAATCCTTGTATCTTCCGCCACTCTTGTCTTCTCCGAAGCCAAGATTGATAAATTCGGACAGTTCGATCTCCTTTGCATCGTTTGCAAGAGAAGGTTCACACACGAGACTTGCTCTGAGCTTGGACATCTGTCCTTCGGGATGATCCGGAAAATGCATGTAAAGGAACTCACTGGAAACCAGTTCGAGAACCGCATCTCCCAAAAACTCGATCCTTTCGTTGCTCTCATTCTTGTTGATCATCCGTTCATGTACAACAGAACTGTGCCTCAAGGCAAGCGCAAGAAGTGTATCATCTTTAAATGTATAACCAATATTTTGCATCAGTTTTGATAAATCATCATTATTTACCATATTCACCCGCCCGAAAAAAACGGACACTTCAGCCTTAAGACCAAACCATAAGACAAAAGTGTCTGCATTTTTCAAATGTGTTTAAAACTGTTGTTTACTTGTTCTTAAGAACTTCATTGATCCTGTCGATAGCATCCTGTACGGTGACGATCTTTTCGGCATCTTCATTTTCGATTTCAATGTCAAATTCTTCTTCGATACCCATGATGATCTGGAAAATATCCAGTGAATCAGCACCGAGATCCTCAATAAATCTGGACTCGGGATTAATTTCTTCGGAATTTAAGTTCAGAACCTCACTGATTATATCTCTGATTTTTTCCAATTCCATATTATAGTTCCTCCAATGAATCGTTGATCGTAATTGTTTCTTTTATTTTTTCGTTTATCTTCTGTTTCTTGAAATCAAGAGCCTGAAGCAACGAATTTTTCACTTCCTTAGCGGTAGCGCTGCCGTGAGTCTTTAATACAAGACCGTTAAGTCCCAAAAGAGGCGCGCTTCCGTATTCATCAGCCATAAGCTTCTTGAGTGTCGACTTAAGAGCGGGCTTTACAAGCAAACCGCCTATCTTGCTCTTTAACGAAGAGTGGAAGCTTTTCTTAACGATCCCTATGAGAGCCTTTGTTGTACCCTCGTACAGTTTTAAGATGACATTGCCTACGAAACCCTCGCATACGATAACATCCGCATAACCGTTCGGGATCTCTCTTGCTTCGATGCTTCCGATAAAATTGATATCCTTGCATTCTTTAAGTAAGGGATAGGTCTCTTTTACAAGCTGATTACCTTTTTCTTCCTCAAGTCCGATATTTACGATCGCGACTCGAGGCTTTTCAACACCCATGGTGTTTCCGAAATAGATTGACCCCATCTTTGCAAATTGTACAAGATGAGAAGCTCTGGCATCCACGTTTGCTCCCGAATCCACCAGCAAAGAAACACCCTTTGCCGTGGGGAACATGGTTCCGATGGGAGGTCTCTCCACACCTTTGATCCTGCCGACGATGAGCTGTCCTCCGACGAGGATGGCCCCTGTACTTCCTGCGGAAAGGAAAGCATCTGCTTCTCCCTTCTTTACAAGATTACAGCCGACAACGATGGTTGAATCCTTTTTTCTTCTGATCGCATTTACCGGAGCCTCATCACAGGATATGACTTCGGTTGCATTAACGATCTCAATGTTTTCCTTGTTTCCGTCAAACTTTTGAAGTTCGGAACGCATCAGTTCCTCGGGTCCAACAAGTTTAACATGTATGTTCGGTTGAAGTCTGACCGCTTCGATGCAGCCTTTAACTATTTCGTAAGGTGCATTGTCACCGCCCATTCCGTCAACCGCAACAATTATCTTGTCTTCCATATATCCTCCGGATCACATCTTTCTGTAGAAAAATGATTTAGCGGTAGAATAATTCAAGCTGTAGGATTGAATTATCTGTTCTGTGGATCCGACGAAAAGCAGCCCGTCCTTTTTCAACGCCGCATTGAACTTTTTGTAGATATCATTTTTGGCTTCCTCGGTAAAGTAGATCAAAACGTTTCTGCAAACGATCAGATCGCAATCCGAGGGATAGGGGTCCTTTAAAAGATTTGCGTTCTTAAATTCTACGCATCTCTTGATATCGTCGGAAATCTTATATGTATATTCGTTGACCTGTGTAAAATACTTTTGGAACAGATCTTTCGGAACACTTTTCAAACTCTTGTCTATATAAAGTCCGGCCTTGGCTTTTTCAATAACCTGTTTGTCAATGTCCGTAGCGAGCACCTTGATCTGATTCAAAGGAAGATGTCTGGACAGAAGCATAACAATGGTATAGGGCTCATCACCCGTGGAGCAGGCTGCACTCCATATCTTCGGAGTCCTTGTTTTCGATAATATTTCGGGCAGAAGCTCTTTCTCAAGTATTTCCCACTGTTCCGGATTTCTGAAGAACTCCGAAACATTGATCGTAAGATAATTAACAAACTCTTCAAAAAGGGCTCTGTCTTTTTTGATCGCGGATACATACTCGGCATAAGTGCCGATACCGTTTTTCATAATAAGAGAATCGATCCTTCTGCGCATCTGTTTCTCTTTATATGCACTCAAGTCTATCTGGGTTAAGGCAAATATTTCTTTTTTAAAGCTTTCATAATCATCCATATTCACCACCCGGTAAAACACAGCTTTACCGTTCTCCTTTTCTTAGAATTGGTGTAACCGCCGTTTCTAAAAAAGCAGGAGGTGTTTCGCATGAAACCTGAACAGGTGTCATGGAGACACCTCCTTTAAGTCAAAGATATTCGCTTAAGTAAATGTCTTGATGTCCGGATTATTCTTCTTTTGCTTCTTCGGCGGTTTCCTCAGCAGCTTCTGCAGTCTCCGCAGTCTCCTCTTCAGGTTCCTCGAGAGCTCTCATGCTTAAGGAAATCTTCTTTTCATCATAATTGAAATCAACGATCTGAGCCGTGATCTCCTGACCGATCTTCAATACATCCGCAGGCTTCTCGATCCTCTTTCTTGAGATCTGTGAAACATGAAGAAGAGCATCAACACCGGGAACGATCTCGATGAAAGCGCCGAAATCGGTCATTCTTGCTACCTTACCGGTGATCACGTTACCGATGGCAAAATCTTCGTCGGCATTAGCCCAGGGATTCTGATCCGCAAACTTCATGGAAAGAGCGATCTTATCACCGGAGATTTCCTTGATAAATGCTCTTACGTTGTCGCCTGACTTGAATACCTTCTTGGGATTTTCAATTCTGCCCCAAGACATTTCGGAGATGTGAAGGAGTCCGTCGATCCCTCCGATGTCAACAAATGCACCGAAATCGGTAACGTTCTTGACAACACCTTCAACAATGTCATTAACCTTGATCTTGGAAAGAAGCTCCTGCTTCTTCTCTTCCTTCTTGGCGGAAACGATCTGCTTTCTGTCGCCGATGATCCTTCTTCTCTTTGTGTTGAACTCGGTTAATACGAATTCGATCTCCTGTCCCTTATACTTTGTAAGATCCTTTT